>Ga0247839_1000046_pt1 | contig 178655 bp, 118 predicted proteins | sample LaCruzMarch2015__6_FD_192405 | JGI IMG/M metagenome (GOLD analysis project Ga0247839, IMG submission 192405) | Freshwater microbial communities from meromictic Lake La Cruz, Castile-La Mancha, Spain - LaCruzMarch2015_16m | ecosystem: Environmental > Aquatic > Freshwater > Lake | place: Spain...
CGTGATGCCGTGGGCATTGCCCCAGCAGTCGTTGCCCGCGGCACGGGCCGCGGATGATAACAGGCCGATGCCGGACTGTTGGTTGTCGTGGCAGCGGTTGGCGCTCAGGTCCGCGATGGCGGGGGCCTCGGGGGACTTCGGGTCGCGCTGCAACGTGATGCCGTGGGCATTGCCCCAGCAGTCGTTGCCCGCGGCACGGGCCGCGGATGATAACAGGCCGATGCCGGACTGTTGGTTGTCGTGGCAGCGGTTGGCGCTCAGGTCCGCGATGGCGGGGGCCTCGGGGGACTTCGGGTCGCGCTGCAACGTGATGCCGTGGGCATTGCCCCAGCAGTCGTTGCCCGCGGCCTGGCCCCAGGATGAGGTGAAGGCGATGCCGGACCCCAGGTTGTCGTGGCAGCGGTTATCGATGAACCGGCAGTGGCAGGGCCGCTCCGGGTGGCCCGAGTCCAGTGCCGCCGCGAGGCCATTCCGCCGATTGCCGTGACAGCGGTTCCCGCTTGCCTCGACCCCGAGCGAGGACGCGATCAGGATGCCGCTGCGGCACCCGCTGACCGCGCAGCCCCAGATGTGGATGTCGGTGCAGCCGCGCACCAGGAGCCCGTGCAGGTGCTCGGCACCGCCCCGCAGGCAGCAGCCCTCGATGCATAGGCCAGCGGTGTCCTGGATCAGGATCAGCGCGTCCCCAGACTGCTCGGGCGCTGGGTCGGGAAAGGGGCCGGCGGCCTCGATGGTGAGGCCCCGCAGCGCCGCGCGCCCGGGTCCGGCGTCGGCCCCGGGGCCGGACCCGGCCCCGATGAGGCGGAGCGCGGAGCCGCGGCCGGTCCAGCAGAGCCGCGCGCCGGCGCTGCCGTCGAGGGTCAGACCGACGGGGAGGCGGAGCGGCCGGTCGCCGGTGTAGTCCCCGGCCGCGAGCCGAAGCACCCGGGCGTCACCGGGCGCGGCGCCCGCCGGACCCGCGGCCGCGAGCCGCTCCAGCGCATCGGCGAGGCCGTCCCAACCGGCGGCCGGTGTGATCTCGAACGTTGGTTCAGCCATGCGCCGGGTCCGTGTTCGCCGCGTGCTCAGGTCGCGCGGTCCGCTAAAAATTCCGCAGGAACAGCGGAATCACCAGCGCATTGACCAGGTCGATAAAGAAGGCGGACACCAGGGGCACGATGATGAAGGCGCGGTGGGAGGGGCCGAAACGTTGCGCCACGGCCGCCATATTGGCCATGGCCGTGGGGGTCGAGCCGAGTGAGACGCCGCCGAAGCCGGCACAGACCACCGCCGCATCATAGCCGCGGCCCATCACCGGAAAGAGAACGAACAGGGTGACGGTCACGGCCAGCACGAATTGGGCGGCCAGGATGGTGAGGACGGGCCCGGCCAGGTCGATCAGCGTCCAGAGTTGCATACTCATCAACGACATGGCCAGGAAGGTGCCCAGCGCCACGTCGGCGATCAGGGCGATGGCCGGGGTCCGGGTGGGCCAGGGCATCCCGCTCAGGGTCGGCAGGTTCTTCGGGGTCAGGTTGGTGATGAGGATGCCGGCAAAGAGGCAGGTGACAAAGAGCGGCAGCTTGAGCCCCAGGTCGGCGACGATGCCGTTGAGCAGGTAGCCGAGGATGATGCAAACGTGGATTGCCAGGATGGCGCTCAGGAAGTCCAGGTGACCCAGGCCGGCCTTTTTCTGGGTGTCAGACAGGCCGATGTCCTGGACCTCCTCGACCAGTTGCGGGACGGGTGTCAGCCCATGGCGTTTGATCAGGAACTTGGCGATCGGGCCGCCCATGACGCTGGCCAGGATCAGGCCCATGGTCGCGCTGGCGATGCCGAGTTCCATTGCGTTGCTGATCCCATACTGCGCGGAGATGACGGGCGCCCACGCGATGGTGGTGCCGTGGCCGCCGATGAGGGATACGGACCCGCCGGTGATGCCGACCGCCGCCGGCAGGCCGAAGAGGGCCGCCACGCCGATGCCGGTGAGGTTCTGCGCGAACATGAAGGCGATGGTGACGGCCAGCAGGATCAGGAGCGGCCGGCCGCCGGCGAGTAGGTCGCGGGCGCTGGCATTGATGCCGATGGTGGTGAAGAAATACACCAGCAGGATATCGCGCGCCTGTAAATCGAACGCCACCGCGATCCCGGAGCCGAAATAGAGCGCCCCCAGCAGGATGGAAAACAGCAGGCCGCCGGTGACCGGTTCCGGTATGCTGAATTCACGCAGGAATCCGACTTTGTCGTTCAAGCGTTTGCCGATGAACAGCACAATGATGCCGATGGTCACGGCGAGGAAGGATTCGATGCGCAGGACGCCGTCTTGAAACTCCATGAGAACTCCTGATAAAGCGGACGGGCAGCGCCCGGGACCACCCCGGGACCGGCCGTCGGATCACGCGCCCGGCGGGTTGGCGGCGGCGCAAAGGCGCAGTGGTCTGGTTTGCATGGGTCTAGGATACCCGGTTTGCGTGTCGATCAGCAGGGGGAGGACCCAATGCCATTAAGTCAAGCGCCGACGGCGCGGCTTCTCGCTCCCACGCTCCGCGTGGGAATGCCGGGCGGGCGCTCCGCGTCCGGTCTTGGCGCCGGACGCGGAGCGCCCGCACGTGCTCCCACGCAGGAGCGTGGGAGCCAGAATACACCATCGTCCGGACGCAGGGGCGGGTTTGAAACCCGCCCCTACACCAATGCGAAGGCGATATACTGCGCGGGTGCCGACCCGAATGGCGCACGGCACCCGGTGACGGCCACCCAATAACGCGGAGGACCTGTCTGAAATGACCTATTGTGTAGGGCTCCTGCTCGATGACGGCCTGACCATGGCCGCCGACTCCCGGACCAACGCGGGGGTCGACTACATCTCGACCTACAGTAAACTCCACGTCCTGCAGCCCGCGCCCGATCGGCTGTTCGTGCTGATGGCCGCCGGCAGTCTGGCGACCACGCGCGAGGTCTTGGACCGCATCGGCCGGGACCTCGACCAGGCCATCAATCCCCGGCCCAGCCCCTATCAGCAGGCCCCGACGGCGACCCTGCTCAATGTCAATTATCTGTTCGAGGCGGCGACCTACATCGGGCAGGTGAGTCTGGCGGTGCAGCACGAGCACGGCCCGGCGCTGCGCCAGGCCGGGGTCAGTGCGGAGGCCAGCTTTATCCTCGGCGGGCAGATTGCCGGCCAGGCCCAGGGGTTGTTCTTGATCTATCCGCAGGGCAATGCCATCGCCGCCACCCGCGAGACGCCCTATCTGCAGATCGGCGAGAGTAAGTACGGCAAGCCCGCGCTGGATCGGATGGCGCACATGGGGCTGTCGCTCGCCGATGGGGCGCGGCTCTGTCTGGTGTCGATGATCGGCACCGCGCGGTCCAATCTGTCGGTCGGGCCGCCGTTCGAGGTAGCGCTGTGCCCGCGTGACCAGTTGTCGCCCTCGCATCTGCTCAGGCTGGAGGAGGGGTCGCCGGATCTGGAGGCCATCAACCGGAGTTGGGACGCGAGCCTGTCCAGCGCCTTCTTCGCGCTGCCGCGCTTCAGTTGGGAACCGGGCAATCCGTAGTCCTAGACCGCGCCGGCTCCAGCGATCGTCGAGTCGGCCGGGTTCGATCCCATCCAACCACATCGCATACCGCGCCGGGCGCGGTTTCGTGGTGATCTGTGGATAAATTCGGCGGATCGCTGGGGCCGCAACGGCGATCCTGGCCCGCCAGGGCCTTGACCATCGTTGCGGGTGCTGTACGCCACCTTGTGTCGTACACTATCGCGATGGCTGACGCCCACGAAACTGCCGCAACGGAGTCGACCATGCTGACGATTCGTCCCGAACAACTCGCGGTTTTCCGCGCGCAGGCGTTGGGCGCGTTCGAGGTCACCATGGTGAACCACCTGGCCGCGTTCTCGCCGCCCTTGTTCAAGGCGGTCGGGGAGGCGGCGCTGCTGCAGGCGGTGCGGCTCGGGATCGGGCGGGCGGCTGGGTACGGCTTTGATTTGCGCGGCCCGGTGCGGCTCTATCTGGAGTTGATGCTGCTGCTCGGGAGCCATTTCGACACCGACCCGCAATACCCCTGGGCCGCGGCGATCCTTCAGGACCGCGAGACCGGCCCCCAAATGGAGCGCGCCGAACGGCTCTACCGGCAGACCCTGGACTATCAGGCGCACGTCGGCGGTCCCGATGATGCGCGGGCGCTGAAGGCGCTGCGCAACATCCGCGGCTTTGCCGGCACCCCGGTCCAGTTCGCGCCCGCGGCGCTGGTGCCCTTCATGCTCGACGCGCTCGCCCAAGTCTATCCCGAGAAGACGGCCTTTGTCGGCGAGGCGGCGCTCGCCGAACTGATCCGCAAGGCCGGCCTGGGCGCCCGCAACATGCGGTTCGTCACCCCGCGCGCGATGGCCCTGGTGGCGGTGCTGATGCTGGCCTTCGGCCACGGCTGCGGGGCCGACCCGCTTTATCCCTGGATTACCCGCACGCTCAAGGACGAGACGATTACGGACCCCGAGGCGAGGGCCAAGCGCCTGGAAAAGCGGGCGCTGACCTGGCTGGACCAGGTGTTGGTCAACTTGGAGAAGGCAGCGCCGACATGAGTAAGGGCAAACCCACTCGATGCCTCCTGCCCACGCAAGGCCGCGTGCGCCGCCAATCACCAGGTCGGTGTGCTGCAGACGGTGCTCACGAATGATCGGCGGACGCGCTACACGCATACCCTGATCGAGGTCACAGTCAATGCGCCGATTCGCGACGGGGACGCGAACAACAAGCCGTATTACGACATGGTGGCGACATTCGCCAACGATGGTGATCAGAAAACGGTCCATCACGAGGACAGCCCCGGTCAAGGAGCGACCTGGACCGACCCCCGTCCGGGCGCACCGGCTCCGCCGCCGTCGAAGCATCGGCAATTGCGGCAGGTCTTCTTCTCCAACGGATTCCGGGCGTGGCTGGTGGCGCGGAACCTCGAGTGGTCCGGCCATCATAAGGATGACTCGTTCATATTCCTGCGCAACTTCGACTGGTCCATGTCGCTGAATGTGACGGTCGATATGACCAAGGCGGTCGGCGCGCGTGGTACGCCGGCGTCCAATCCACCGACCGTCGGTGCCGTCGGGGTCGGCAAGGGTGGGGGCAGTCCGAACCTCGCGGATCCCTATCCGAACGTCGATCACCAGGTGACGACCAATCCGGCACCGGCGTTATGATTCGCCCACGACCGGCCGCGGCCTGGACCACCCTCCTTGCAGGAGTCATGACGATGAACGCATTCGCCGGTTCTAGTGCCGATGAGATCTATCGCAGCGGCCCCGAGTCGCTGATCGCCGCCTCGCAGGTCGTGGTGGCGGGCCGAGTGGCGCACTATGCGCGACAGGTCACCTCCGAATCCGCGGGCGCCGAGCCCATTCCCCTGACCTGGACCCTGTCGGGGCACATCGGGCAGCCCATCGCCATCAAGGGCGGGCTCCCCACCCCGCCGCTGGTCTTCTCGCGCCGGGAGCGGTCCATGCTGGTACCGCCTGACCCGGACGTGCCGGACTGGCAGTCGGACCTCGGGGAGGTCCGCCCGGACGGACCCGTGGTGGCCTTTTATGGCGCGGCCACGGACCAGCGGCCGGGCACCGTGCTCCCGGCAGGAGAAGACCCCGCGGCGCTGGTCGCGCTGCTGCGGGACCTGGCGACTATTCAGGCGATCAAGTCGCCCGAGCAGCGGACCCCGGCTTGGCTGGACTACCTGCGGCGGGGCGGCAGCGAGGCGGGCCGGATGGCGGCACTGCGGTCGCTGATCGGCATGGGCGTTTCCTGGAGCACGCTGGCCCCGGTGCTGGATCACCTGAGTGCGGACCCGGCGACCGGCGCGCGGCTGCGCGAGTTCACCTTCGGCATCGTCGCCTTTGCCGTCGCGCAGGAGCGATTCGGCGAACAGCAGGGGCCGGCCGTACAGTTTCTCTGCCGCGCCTTTCTCGCGGCCCCGGACGCGGCGACCGCCCTCATGGATCTGCTGCACCTGAAGCTGGTGCTGCGCTATACCGGACAGACCGAGGGCCGTGCGGCCCGTCTGCCCCTGGAGCGGCAGATCATCGACGCCTTGAACCAGCGCGCCGCGGCCGGGGCTTGGTCGGCCGAACTCGCCGAGCAGTATCGGCAAATCCGCCGGACCCATCCCGCGGTCCGTTGATTCCGGAGCCCGGTCGCGCATCACGCCCACGGCCGGATCGCCCCTTCACGCAAACGACCTGCTTCAGGGTATGCACCACCTCGACCAGGTCCTGCTGGTTGACCATGACCTGGTCGATGTCCTGATAGGCGCCGGGGATTTCATCGATCACGCCCTTGTCTTTGCGGCAGATGACCCCCGCCGTTTGGGCGGCCAGGTCCGCCACGGTGAACTGGTGCTCGGCCGCGGTGCGGCTCATGCGTCGGCCGGCGCCGTGGGCGCAGGAGTGGAAGCTCTCGGGGTTGCGCCCCGGCCGCGCACGATGTAACCGCGCGCCACCATGCTGCCGGGGATGATCCCCAGGTCCCCCGCGCGCACGGATGGCCCCCTTACGGGTGACCCAGACGCCTTTCCCGTAAAATAGTGGCCGGACCGTCCGGCAACGGTTGTGTCAGGCAAACCGGATGTTGCGTATGACAAAAGGCGACGGATCGCCGCCGGACCCTGCTGCTACACTTCCCATCCGTCACATTGATCACGGAGATTGCATCGTGCCACTCGAAACCCCCTTCGCCGCCGCCGCAACCGCGCCGGCCGTTACGCCCGGAATCGGCTCGTCCCTGGCGGGACTGGGCACCGCCGTCAAGGTCCTGGTCCTCACCCATCCCGTGAGCCTGGCGGCCGTTGGTGGCGTCCTGCTGGGTGCGGGTGTTTACCACGCCCTGACGCGCGAGCGCGGCAAGGCCTCGGCCCCCGCCGCGACGCCGGTCGCAACCTGATGCCGATCCTGCCGCAAGTCCTGGGATCAGCGAGCGGTGTCGAGCCAAAGCCGCCGCCCGGATGCCCGGGCCACCGGCTCGGCTGGGAGCACGGGTCTGCTGCTCACGCGCCCTCATCGAAGTCCGAAGTCGACGACGTCGCCTCCACCGACGTCATGGCGGCGCGCGCGCGCAGCTCCGTTGGTGTCATCCCAAAGCGCTCTTTAATGCCGCGGGAGAGATCCCCCGTGTTGCGATAGCCCACCTCGAGCGCGATCACCTTGATCGGCCAGCGGGTCTCGATCAGTAATTCGCGCGAACGCACGAGCCGCGCCTCGCGGATGAAACCGAACACGGTGGTGCCGAACAGGATGCGAAAGCCCCGTGACAACCGCGGCTGGTTGGTGCCGACGAGCTGCGCCAGATCGTCGAGCGTTGGCGGATCCGCCAGCCGCTCGCCCAGCAGTTGGCGTGCCCGGTGCAGGCGCAGCACCTCTTGGCGTTGCAGGTCGAAGCGCTCCGTATTCGTGCTCGGTTGGTTCAGGCAACCATAACGCTGCTCATAGGCGTGCAGCCGCTGTTCCAGAACCGACACCCGGCGTCGCTGGTGCAGATGCGCCGTGACCCGGGCGCGCAGTTCGACCGCGGCGAGCGGTTTGGTCAGGTAGTCGTCCGCGCCCAGCGCGAAGCCGCGCATCTTGCTGTCCAAGTCGGCGCAGGCGGTCAGCAGCAGCACCGGGATATCGCGTGTGCTGTCGGCGTCCTTCAGGCAGCCCAGGACCTCGAAGCCGTCCGGGGTCGGCATCTGCAGGTCGAGCAGGATCAGATCCGGCCAGGTGCTGCGGGCCAATCCCAGACCTTCGGTACCGTTAGTCGCGGTACTGACGGCGACGCCGCCGTCGCGCAGATACTCGATCATCAGTCTCAGGCTGATCAGGTCGTCGTCGATGATCAGCACATGGGCCGACGTCTCGGCACAGTGTTGGGTGTCGGGCGGTACTGAGGGGCGCTCGGGGTTCATCATCCCGTTCTCCTGGTCACTCCCGGCGTGCGCGCGCGTTTCTTCGCCGTGTATTTCTGGTTGTCGATCCTGTAATCGAAGCCTGTTCCAATCTTCGCGCATTTGGTCGGCTAACACAGTGCCCCTCGCTGTTTCATTGGGCAGCGCGGCCGCGTCCGGCGAGCGGCGCTGTTGCGGTAACGTATCTCAAGTCATCATTGAGTGTTGCAATAACAATACGTGTCCGATGATGGCATTGCGAAACAGAAAAGCCGATCATCACGGCACGCGTACGGGCGATCGAACTGTCGGCCGGACTCCAAGCCGAGTGCGTCGCTGAAAGACTCTAGCATTCGCGGCGATCTTGAGTCGACTGATCGCTGAGTGCAGGTCTTGGTGATTGTCCAGGGACATTGTTCTCTGAAGTTGGCGCGCGCTCGTTGTCAAGTATTTTCTTTGCGGGAGCAAAACAGATTGTAATGTCAGCCAAGCAGCGGCGAATGCCGTAGCGCACCTGGTTCGCAGTGGCATCGTCCTGCTGCCGACGATTTCGCGGGGGTGAAGCCCTGAATCGCTACCTGGGTCAGCCAAATCAATCGTTGCGTCAGCCAAGCGCCGGCCGCCATCGTTGCCGCTCGACGCGTTCGGCGGCTTGCCCCAACACGCTGAGGTTAGGATCGTTATTGCGTCGAGCCGCAGTCCGGCGCGGTTGCTGCCGGCCCCGGCGTCGCGCCCTTGCCGGGGTGGATGCAGCCATACACCATGTAAGCCTCTCTTAGTCCGGGCAGGCGCGGTCGCGGTCGCGTTGAAGCCTGGTCCTGACCCAAACGGCGGCGCGTCAGGGTGACCGCGGATGAGTCGACCGCCAGCCGCGGGGGTGCGGTGCAACCTCGAAATCACCAGCTTCGGGAGACGATCACTATGGCGGTTGACAAGCAATTCCCGGACGCGGCAGCCGGCCCGATCGGCGCCGTGACCACAGACACCGAAACCCCCGAGGAGACCGCGCAGATCGCGGCCGCCGCGGAAGTGGACACCACGGCGGCGACCCGCCGGGTCCAGGCGGACAGCATCATCAAGAACCACGTCATCGTGGCGATGTCATTCGGGCTGGTGCCCGTGCCACTGTTCGACCTGGCGCTGCTGGCGGGCAATCAGGTGGCGATGATCAAGTCGCTGTCGGATCGCTACGGCGTACCCTTCGAGCAACGAAAGGTCCAATCCATTGTCATCTCACTGGTCGGCGGCGCCCTGCCGGTGCTCGGCGTCGTGGGCCTGAGCTCGGGCGCCAAGCTCGTCCCCGGGATCGGATCGCTGTTCGGTAGCGGCCTGGTCGCCGTGACCGGCGGTGCCGTCACCTATGGCGTGGGTCAGGTCTTCGCGACCCACTTCGAGACGGGTGGCTCGCTGCTGGATTTGGATACCACCAAGGTGCGTGAGCGCTTCAAACAGGAAGTACGCAACGGCAAGAAGGTCGCGGCCGAGATCCGGGAGCGTGTCAAGACTGAAGTGAATCGGGTCTGATCCGGGGCCGCTCGACCATGGCATCGGGGGCGCACGGGTCTGACGGGGCGGCTGTCGCCGTGCACGCGCCGTCCCCCTTGGCGCGCGCTGGAGCAGCGGCTGGCGGCGCTGGAGCAGCAGGCGCAGGCGCTCGCTCAGGGGCTCACGGCCGCCGGTACCGTCGACGAGGGCATCGGGCGGCAGCTCGATACCTTGAACCAGCGCCTGCAGACCGGACTGGAGCACATCGATCCGCTGGTCCCGCGCGTCGATTCGATGGCGCCCCAGAGCGCACGCAACGCGGCCGCAATTGAGCGGCATGAAACTGGTCGTGACCGCCGGGTTGCTGCTGGCTCAGGCGCCGCAGCGGTTGGCGCGGCTGCGCCAAAGCGCGGACCGCGCATCATCACGGCGATACCGCGGCCGCCAACCAAGGCAGACCCACCGCTGATCCGGCACGAGACCCGGCGGCGCGCGCGGCGGGTCCGCGCAGGAGCTTCGCCATGTCTGAGCCCCCCCGGCGGTCGTGTCCGGACAGCCGTGCCGACGCCGACGTCGGCCCGGGGCGGTCCGGCCGGGAACTGATGCACGCGCAGGCCGTGGACATCGTCAAGAGCCACGTGATCGTCGGCATGACGATCAGCCTCCTGCCATTGCCGCTGCTCGATGCCGCGGCGCTGATCAATGTCCAAATGAACCTGATCGCGCGTCTGGCCGATCATTATGGCGTTGCCGTCACCCGCGCCGGTCGCCGGCTCGCGATCTCGGCCATCGCCGGGGCGCTGCCGGTACTCGCCACCGGGCTCGGACTGAGCCTGCTGAAGGTCGTGCCCGTCTTCGGTACCCTGACCGGCGCGGGTACGCTGAGCACGCTCGCCGCGGCCATGACCCATGCCACGGGCAGCGTCTTCATCGATCACTTCGAAGCGGGCGGGACCTTGCAGGACCTGGACCTGGAACGGCTGCGCCCGCACTTGCGCCGGGAACTGCGCCGCGGCTGGCGTCTGCCCGTAGAGCTCGCGACCGGGGTGCCGTTGTGACCGCGCCGCGGCGTCATCCACCCGTCGAAGCGCTCGCCGCGCAACCCCAGTATCCCGCCGCCTGACCCCCAGCTCCGCGGGTGCGGGGTTCGGCAGGCGCAACGATCGGTTTCGCAAACGCCCGATTTCGTCATGGAATAGCGACCCGAACCGGCGCAATACGCGAGCATTGCGGCATCTGTGGATGGCTCCCCAATTGTGCGCATAGTTGGTGAATAACGCGGAGTGGCACCGTCGAGGGCGGTGAAGTTCAGTCGTTCGGGCGATCAATGCCCTGGGGGTTTGGCGCCCGCGGATCGGCAACCGGAGCAAGGGCGACGTGCGATCCGGCCACCGATGTTCCCCCTATCGGACACCGGCATGGAATATTCCGACAGCGGCGTCCAGGCGATCCGTGCCGTGTTTTCCTGGTGGGCTTCTGGGTCGAGGCCGGGCCTTTGGATCACTGGCTCGACGAGTACAGCCTCGGCGAGCTGATCCGGCGCGACATCGTCGAGACGGGGCCGCGCTATGGTTAGGACGACGGTCATTTGCATCGTCGAGGGGCAGACCGAGAACGCGGTCCTCAAGCGCTGTTCTTTGCCGAGCCGGAGGCGATGGCGGAGGTCTTCGGCGATCCGTCGTTGAGCCGTCGATTCGAATCCATCGTCGCTGCCTGCGGCGGCTGCGAGGGAATCGACGATGGGCCGCGGACGGCCCCGTCGAAGCGGATCGAGGCGATCTTTCCAGGCTATCTCAAGGGGCGCAGCGACTTCGCCCATGGGCCGCGGATCGCCGGACGGCTGAATCTGGCGACGGTGCGGGATCGCTGCCCGCGTTTCGACGAATGGTTGTCGCGGCTGGAAGCGTTGGCCGGTCCCTAGCAGCCTGCCGGACTTCGGGGCCCCGACGGGGCTGCGGGTCCGGTACACTGGCGGGACCAACCCCGATGGCCGCTAGCGAAAGTGGGTGTAGAACTTCAGGAAGCCGTCCTGCGCCGCATCGAGCTCTTCGGGCGTATTGAAAGTGATCTCGTCGCCCTGGTGAACGAAGGTGTAGAGCCGATCACAAGCGATGATCCGATCGAGCATCGCGATCAACCCGCGGCCGTCGGGCGCAGCGATCAGGTCGGGCGGGAGGCCGTCGAGCACTTCGGTCTCCATCACGAAGGTGCCGATGTAGTAATAGAGGATCGGCTTTTCGGTCAGCGACGTGACCCGATCGGAAGGGTCCTTGGTAATGAGCCCGAATGGACTCTGGATCGGGGCCGAGACGATCGTAATCAGCGCCTGGTGTTCCGTGTGATAGTCGAGCAGCGCATCGAGCGACAGGTTGCACAGGGTGTCGCCGTAGGTCACGATGACGCGCTCGCCGCAGGCCTCCCGGGCGGCCGCGATGCGCTGCAGCATCCCGGCCTCAACCCCGGCATCGGAGATCTGGTAGCGGCAATCAAACGGCATCGCCCGGCAGGCTTCGACGATCATGTCGGCCTTGTAGCCGACCGCGAGTATAAAATCGTCGTAGCCTTGGCATATCGCGTCGTTCAGCTTGTGATACAGGACCGACCGGCCGCGCAACGGGACCAGTGCTTTGGGCAACTGTTCCCCGAGCTCCTTCAATCGTGTCCCTTTGCCGCCGCAGAGTATCAGCGTCTTGCATTTCGCGCCGCGGCCCGTCATCGTCCTGCGCCCAGTGCCAACAGCGGCGAGCCTTGCGCGTGATAGATGTCGATGTAACGTTTGAACCAGGCAATGGTCAGGTCGAGTCCGTCCGCGAAGGCGACATTGGGATGCCATCCCAGCAGCGCGCGGGCCCGGGAGGCGTCGGAGCGCATCGCCCAGATCTCGTTCGGTCGAGTAGGCAGCGCGCCGATCTGCAGCTCGGAGATCGATCCCGAGCGTTGGTGGATCATCTGTACGACATCGCGTATTGCCAGGTCGCGCCCGTTACCCAGATTCAACACCTGACCGATGGCGCGGTCGTTCAATGAAGCAAGGATCATGCCTTCGACAAGATCGGCGACGAAGTTGAACTCGCGCGTCTGTCGTCCTGCCGTGGTCTGTACGGGCGTGCCGCGCAGGCAACGCACGATAATCTCCGGGATGACCGCACGCGTACTCTGATAGGGGCCGAAAGCATTGAAAGGGCGCAGCACGGCGATCGGCCGGCCGGCCTGGCGGTGCTTCAGTAAGGCATATTGCTCGCCGGCATATTTGCCGACCGAATAGGGCGAGAGTGGGTGCGGATACAGGTGCTCGACGAAGGGCTCAGGCTCCTGCAGGCCGTAGACCTCCGAGGTGGAGAGATAGACGAACCGCTCGTAGTCGCCGACGCTCTCCAGGAGGTTCATGGTGCCCAGGGCATTGGTCTCCATGGCCTCGCCGGCATGCTGGAAGCTGTTGCCGACGTGATTGTAGGCGGCGAGATGGAACACGATATCGAATTTCTTGCCGGGCAAGAGCGACAAAGACCCGAGGTTACGGATGTCGGCCTCGTAGGTTTCGATCTCATCCCAGAAATGGGCGATCCTGACGTTGTGCTCAATACTGTCATAGCGCACCAGCGCGGTGACCCGGGCGCCCTCGCGCACCGCCGCGGCGAGCAGGTGAGAACCGATAAACCCGGAGGCCCCGGTGATGAGAATCTTCTTTCCAGCGAATCTCGACATGGCGTGACGGTTACCTCAAGCTGCAATAAATGTCGACATAGTTCGGTACCCGCTCCCGGGCCGCCGACAGATGATGGTGCAGGCGCTCCAGCACCGCACATCCGAAGTCGGCGGCAGCCCAATCCTGGTACTGGATCGCAAACCCCAGGTCCAACCAGAGCTCGGCATTGCGCTGCTCATGCTCCCCGAAGGGCTCCAGCAGGATCAGCGGGGTTGCCGACGATAGCGAATCGATCAGGGTCGACCCGCCGGGTTTGCTGATGATGCCGATCGCGTTGCGGATCAGCTCGTATACGCAGGGGCGGTCGTCGCACTGGGTATAGACGACCGCTCCGTCGGGGGCGACCTCCCCGAGCGGCGCAAAGCGATGCCGGCCCTGCCCGTCGCGTTCCCACGGTTGCCACGCGGGGTCGATCATGTAATAGCGGTGCCCCGCCGCACGGTCGGTCAGGTCGCCGGGCTCGTAGGCGGTGATGTCCAAGCCGATGCCATGCGACGTCAATTGGGGTATCCGCTCTTGGTAGGTCCCCAGGCCCCAGCCGCCGCCATGGATCACAAAGCGCCCGTTGCGTTGCGCGTAGGCCAGTGGCGGGGTGTCGTCGACCTGCAGTCGGTAGTTGATCCGCCGCTGCTGCCCATCGGACAGCCACACGTGGCGGTAGCGGGGGTCGGTCGTGTCGTATCGCCATGACGGCGAGATCACCGAGTCGGGGTGGACCAGCTCGAACCGGACCTCGGCGGCGAAGGGTGCGCGCGCCAGATACTGAGCCAGGATCGGGATCCAGAAGCCATAGACCACGATGAAGCGCCGGCGCCGCTCGCTTTCCCAGGCGTCGAGCAGGCGCTCGACCCGGTCCTGGTCCAGGCTCGGCTCGATGTCCCGCACGAGCTTCTGTGCCATGCGCGCCAGTGCGAAGTTGTGATGAAAGGCGCTCTTGGTCTTGGCGATGTTGTCGCGCTTCTCGCCCAGGAAGCTGTTTTCGATCAGCAGCACCTCGGTCGTCAGACCGCGTGCGCGCAGTTGTCGATCCAGCAGCAGCGCCGGCACGTAGGCACCCAAAGACGAGCCTGAGGCCAGTATCGTCGCCGGTGTGGTCGGGGGTTCCGTCAACATTTCGCGACCACTACAAGGCCGTCAGGCTGCTGAGCTTCTCGGCCAGACGGCGGATCGAGCTCAAATCGCTGTAATCGAACCGCTCGAAGTCGATCTCGATCTCGAACGCTTCTTCGAGTTTGAATAAGAAGGTTACGACCTGCAGCGAGTCGAGCCCGACCTCGTTGATGATATCGGCATCGTCGGACAGCGTTGCTGCCAACGCGGGTGCCTCTTTGACTTCGGCGAGGATCTCTTTGATTCGATTCTTCAATGCTATGCCACCCCTGTAGATACGAAGCTGCAACCGTGACGTCTTACGCCCCGGGTCAGGCCGGGTCCGTCGTGCGCATTCCTTCCGCCGCCTGCCCGTAGATCGCGGCGAGCGCGGCAACGCGCTCGCGCACGTCCGCGAGCGGCTCCGGCTCGGCCTCCCCTTCGATCACGCGAATAAAGAACTCCAGCTGCGCGGCGTAATAGTTCTGGGCCGGGAAGCGGAGTTTATCGGTGCGGCCAGGCTGCTCGATATCGAGCCAGAGCGCCTGCAGGCCGAATGTCGGGCGCAGAAAATTGCCGACCGTGACCTGGGCCTGCTCGAACGTCAACCGATGGTTGGCCGCGAATGCCCGTTCGAACGAACACGACAGCTCGCAGCGCTGACCGTTCGGGAACTCCAGTCGCGCCGCGAACGACAGGTCGACGCCGTCCGGTGCAGCGCGCTCGGCACGCGCGGCGCTGCGATACCCATGCAGCCCGATGCAACGCTGTAGAAACTGGACCCAATAGACACCCAGATCGAAGAAGGCGCCGCCGCCGAGCGGCCGCGAGAAGCGAAAGCCGTCGCGTGCCCGCGTCCTCAGATCCGTAAACAGTCGGGTCTCGCTGGTCAGCAAGCGACCGTAGCGGCCATCCCCTATGAGCTCGGCCAAGGCCTGCTGCCACGGGTGAAAGCGGACCATGATCGCCTCGATCACCGGTACGCCGCTCGCCCGCGCGACCGCGGCCAGGGCATCGAAATCGCCCAGATCAATGCAGATCGGCTTCTCGACCAGTACCGGCTTGCCCGCCTGCAGCGCGCGGATCGCCCACTGAACGTGCAGGCTGTTCGGCAGCGCAAGATAGACGCCGTCGACCCAATCGCTGGCGAGCAGTGCATCGTAATCCGCAAACACGGTATCAATCCCATGGATCTCGGCGAAGGCGTGCGCCTTGGCCGGGTCGCGTGCGGCCACCGCGAAGCTGCACGGTCGCTCCAACAGCTTGGCCGGGGCCAATAGGGCCCGCGGCACGATGTTGGCCGCGCCGAGTAAGCCGATTCGCATGGGTCGGTCGCCGATCATGACAGCTCCGAGCCGTTACGACGCGGCGGCATGCTTTGTCAGGTATTGTGCAAGCGTGTGCGGGGCGATCTCCACTTTATCGCAAAATTCTTGTATCGTTCGGTCCAGATCGTCGCCGGCAACCTGATACGTTTGAAGCGTTTGCAAAGCGGAATCCCGGTCGATTTCGCGCTCGCGGATCTTCCGGGACAGCACTTGAACCGGATAGGAGTCGCCGCGTTGGCTTTCCACATAGACGCGCAGGCGCTCCAAAGAGCAATTGGTGTTTTCTTTGGTATGGCCGACCGGGACATAATCGCAAAAGTCTTTCAGGACGCGAATGAAGTGGTCTTCCCCGGCGAGACGCCAATTATGATACTGCCCCAAGGAGACGAAGGCCGGCAGGTCGGCCGGTGCGACCTCGCCGGCGACGAACGCTTGGAAATAGGGTACCCCAGAATAAAACTTCTCCAGTAATTCCGGCTCGTCTTGAAAACTCGTTTCGAGATCTTTCGCAAGCGTCGCGGCGTGCGCCTGATGGATCGCGAAACGCTCGTCGACGCCGAGTTGCCAATTGCTCGAAAACATGGGAAGAAGTTCCGCTTGGGTATGATCTGCACCATAAACGACAAGCGGTATTTTGTGCTCCAGGCAAACGTTATAGATCATGGGCGTTCGCAGGTGGTAGCAGAATAAGCAGGGATGTCCCCAGTTGCTCATCAGCGCGCGATAAGCGCGTCGCCACTCTGCCGGCGCGAAGGGATCGTAAACGAATAATGGGGTAGCGGCCGCCCGCACCGCCTTGTGGATGTTGGTATCGGCCTCGGGGCGCTGGAAGAAATTACTATAGCTATAGGCATACCCCCGAACCTTTTGCACCTGCGTCAGGTAATAAAGAACATAGGTGCTGTCCTTGCCGCCGGAGAGCGGTACCAGGCAGTCGTAACGGCCCCCCCGATCACGGTAAGATTGCAGGCGGTCGGCAAATTCGCTTGCGAGCGCGCTCCACTTCCTGTCAGCGAAATGCAGCGTGTTGGTTTCGCAGTCTGAGCATCTGCCTTGCGCCAACTCCCGCGGGGTTTCCAGTGTGCGAATACAATGAGTACAGCGCTGTTTTGCGATCACGATGGCAGTCTCCGAACAATTGGGTTTCACGGGTGGCGGTCGGTGGCGGGCACGGCCTCGAAAAGGACCAGATCGGTGTCGGCGATCCGGCCCGAGCGACGCGTCAATAAGCCGACGCGCTCGAGCAACCCGCGATATTCACCGACGGTTCGCAAGGTCACGCCGAAGAGCGCGAGCAGGTTGAGGCTGGTGGCGGTGTCTGCGGGGGCTGAGCCTTCGTCCGGTAAGGCCATGTCGATGACGAGCAGCACGCCCTGCGGCGGCATGGCGGCGCGGACCTGCTTGAGAAGCGCGACCGCACGCGCGTCGTCCCAATTGAACAGGACCCGCGACAGTAGATAGAGCTCGGCACCCTGGGGGACTGCCTCGAAGAAGCTCCCCGCGATGCGCTCGCAGCGCCCTTCGACCCCGGCTGCCGCGAGCAGGGCGGGCGCATCGGCGAGCGCAGACTCGAGGTCGAAGAGGGTCCCGGTCATGCACGGATGGGCGGCGAGCAGTGCCGCGCTTAGCCGGCCCCGGTTGCCGCCCACATCGACGAAGGAGCGGAAGGGCGCGAAATCGTAGGCCTTGAGCAAGGCCGGCAGCAGGTCGCTCCCGGAGGCGTCCATCCAGCGGTTGAAATGGCCGGCGGCCTGGGGGGCGCCGGCCAAGTGCTCGTAAAGGCCCGTGTTGAACGCCGCAACGAAGCCGCTCTGCCCCGTTGCGATACTGAGTCGGAGTTGCTGCCAAGCCGGATGCAGCAGTTCGATATAGGACATCACCATTCCATGCAGCGACCGGGGTGCAGCGGGGCGAAGGCGCACACCGAAGTCGGTCAGCGTCCACTCCCCGCCGGGCAACCCCTGCACGATGCCTTCGTCCGCCAACAGCCGCATCAGATGGCCCGTCGCGCGGGGTTCCGCGGCGATGGCCTCGCTCATTCGCTCGGCGGTCATCGGCCCCGCGGCCAAACGGTCGATGACGCCGAGCGCGATGGCGCTGTAGATGGCCTGCATCGCCAGCAAGTCGGACAGCCGCTTTTCCAGTTGTCGATCGTCGGTCGCCACGCTCAGTCCTCGATCGGGTGGAGATAGGGTATGAGGCGGGCGTTCAGCGCCTGCACATGGGGGGGCTTGAACATCGACAGGTGGTCTCCTGGTACCACATGGACCGTCGTGCCTTGCCCGGCCAGCTCGAGCCAGGGCCGCTCCGGGTATTGCGGGTCGTAGCGCGGCCGGCGCGACTGGGCCCGGAAATAGACCAGGTGTCCCGCGTAGGGTCTGGGCTCATAGGCCCGCACGGCATCGAGATTGGCGGCAAAGACCGCAACCAGCCGCCGCCATTGAGCCAGATCCATGCCATCGACCAGGTGGCCGTGCGTCTTGAGCGCCCGGTACAGCGCATCGACCTGCGCGTCGTGGTCGAGGTGACCGGGCAATTCCCGCCGCAGGGCCTCGCCGCCGGAGAAGATGTCGGCAAAGTACTCGAGGATGAACGGCCGGGTCAGGAACTCGCCGGGCAGGTCGCGCCCGATGGGGGTATCGAGCAGCGCGACCAAGGCGACCGCCTCGCCCAGGGCCCGCAGCCGCTGCGCGATCTCGAAGGCCACCAGCCCGCCGGCCGAGGCGCCGACCAGCCGATAGGGTCCGCCCGGCTGGATACGCCGCAACTCGGCCAGGTACTCGTCCGCCATCTCCTCGACCGATAGCGCCACCCGGGCGTCGTCCTGCAGCCCGGTGGCCGCCAGGCCCCAGATGGGGTGCCGGGCATCGATCCGCTCCACCAGATCCCGATAGATGAACAGATTGCCGCCGGCCGGATGGATCAGGAACAATGGTTGACCGGGCGGTTGGCAGGACGCTTGCCCAGGCTTCAGCCGCACCGCCGCACCCGCGGTCGGCGCCTGGGGGGCGGCAGCCGGGTCGGCCTCCCGCCGCAGGGCGCGGGCCAGCTCGGCAATGCTCGGATTGGTCAGCAGGTCGTTGATGGTCAGGCGCGCGGCAAGGGACTGGTTCATCCGGGCGACGATCTGAACAGCGGCCAGCGAATCGCCGCCGAGCCCGAGGAAGGTGCTGTCCGGACCGATGGCCTGGATGCCGATGCAGTCCTGCCAGATCCGCACGATCGTCTGTTCGGTTTCGTCACCGCCCGGCGTCGCCGACTGGACCGCGGCAGCCGGCCGTGGCTCATCGCTGCCGGGCGCGGCGTCCAACGGGTTCACGTCGGCTTGCGCCGACGCCTCGCGGGCCGGGACCGGCGGCTGCTCGCGGGCGGCAGTCGGCTCGGCCACGGGCTCGATCCAGCAGCGCGTGCGCTCGAACGGGTAGGTCGGCAATGGCACTCGGCCGCGTGGCTCATCGCGGTAAACCGCCTCCCAGTCAATCTCGGCCCCGCGCAGCCAGAGCCGGCCGAGACCCTGCAGCACGCTGGAACGCTCGGCGCCAGCGCCCGTATCCCGGTCCCGCGGCAGGCTCGGTACACACACCGCGGTCGAGGGCCGGTCGGGATGTTCCTGGGCCAGGGTCGACAGGACGGCCCCCGGTCCGCATTCCAACAGGAGGTCGATGTCCCGCGCGAACAACGCAGCGAGGTTGTCGGCGAAGCGCACCGGCTCGCGCAGGTGCCGCACCCAGTAGCCCGGATCGGTAGCCTCTTCGGGACGAATCCAGTCGCCGGTCAGGTTTGAAAGCCAAGGTCGTCGCGGCGGCGCGAAGGCAACCCGGTCGAGGCGGGCGGCGAAGGCATCGAGGATCGGCTCCAGCAGCCGGCTGTGATAGGCGTGGGACGTCGCCAGGCGCCGGCCCACAATTCCGTGCTCGTGCAGATCGCCGGCGAGCCGCTCGATCGACCCCGGCGTGCCGGCGAGGACGCAGCGCTTAGGGCCGTTGACGACGGCCAGCGAGATGGCGTCCGAGCACCAGGTCCGGGCTTCCGGTTCGGACAAGGCCACGGCGAGCATGGCACCGGGCGGCAACGACTGGATCAGCCGGCCGCGGGCCGCGACCAAGGCCAGCGCGTCCGCAAGCGACCAGACACCGGCGAGACAGGCGGCGACATACTCCCCGAGACTGTGGCCGAGCATGACGGTCGGCGCGATGCCCCAGTGCTGCCACAGGGTCGCCAGCGCATAGTCGATCACGAACAAGGCCGGCTGTGTCAAGGCGGTTTGGGTCAGATCGTGGTCGCCGCCCCGGTCGAACAGCGCGCGGCGCAGGTCGAGCCCCAGGTCGTCGACCAGGTGCTCGGCACAGCGATCGACGCAAGCCCGAAAGACCGGCTCGCACCGATAGAGTCCCGCGGCCATGCCGGGATACTGAGTGCCTTGCCCCGGCAGCAGCAGGGCGAGCGGCGGCGGGCTCGCTCCGGCCACGGCGCTCGGCAGACGCGCCGCCTCGCGCAGTTGCGCCCCGGCATGGGCGGCATCGCGACCGACCAGCATCCGCCGCTGCCGAAGGCCGGTGCGGCCCCGGCTCAGGGTATAGGCGACATCGGCCAAGGCCTGCTCGGGATGGCTTTGCAGGTGTGCGGCGAGATTGGCGCAGGTCCGCTCCAGCGCGCGCGGCGTCTTGGCCGACAGCACCAGCAGCTCGGCCTCCCGGGTCAGGGGCACCCGTGGCGGCGGCAGCGGCGCCTCGGCCAGGACGACATGGGCATTGGTGCCGCCGATGCCGAAGGCGCTGACCCCGGCTAGGCGCGGCCGCTCAGGGGTCGCCGGCCAGGACCGGGATTGGGTGTTGACGAAGAACGGGCTGTCGGCGAAGTCGATCCGCGGGTTGGACGGCTCCGCGCACAGCGTGGCGGGGATGGTTTCGTGGGTCAGCGCGAGCACCGTCTTGATCAAGCCGGCAATACCGGCCGCCGCATCGGCATGGCCGATGTTCGACTTCACCGAGCCGATGGCACAGAAACCGGCCCGGCGCGTGTCGGCGCGGAAGGCCTGGGTCAGGGCCCGGACCTCGATCGGATCGCCCAGCGGTGTGCCGGTGCCGTGGGCCTCCAGATAGCTCAGGTCGTCGGCCGCCACCCCGGCCGCGGCCAGGGCCTCGAGGACGACGCGGGTTTGTCCGCCGACGCTCGGTGCCGTGAAGCCGATCTTGTCGTTGCCGTCGTTGTTGATCGCCGAGCCGCGGATGACGGCCAGGATGCAGTCGCGATCGGCGCGCGCATCGCCCAGCCGCTTCAACAGGACCACTCCGGCGCCGCCGCCGAAGACCGTGCCGTTGGCCGCGGCGGCGAAGGGGCGGCAGTGGCCATCGGGCGACAGGATGCCGCCCTGCTCATAGTGATAGCCCCGGCCCTGGGGCAGGTCGAGTGAGACGCCGCCGGCCAGGGCCAGGTCGCAGTCGTAGCTCAGCAGCCCTTGGCAGGCGAGATGCACCGCCACCAGCGACGTGGAGCAGGCCGTCTGGACCGTGACCGCCGGCCCGGTCAGCCCGAGCTTATACGCCAGGGTGGTGGCGGCGAAGTCATGTTCGTTCATGATGTCGAGCCGATACTGCCCGACGGCGGCCACGAGCTCCGCCATCCGGGGCCTAAGATGGTGCTCGCGATAGCCGTTCTTGCCGACGCCGGCATAGACCCCGGTGCGCGCCGTGGTCGTGCCCGGCGGATAGGCGGCCTGCTCCAGCGCCTGGTAGGCGCATTCCATCAGCAGGCGGTGCTGGGGGTCGGTCAAGGTCGCATCCCGCGGCTGCATGCCGAAGAAGCCGGCGTCGAAGTCTTCGATACCCGGAACCATCAGGTCCGCCTTGACATAGTCCGGGTCGATAATCGACTCCGGCGCAACGCCGGCCGCGCGCAGTTCGGCATCGCTCAAGGCACGGAAGGCCGAGCGCCCGTCCGCGAGCATCGCCCAGAAGGCATCGAGATCCGGGGTTTGCGCAAAGCGGCCGGCCATGCCGAGGATGGCGATGCCGGTGGGGTCGTCGTGCGTCTGCATGGCGTCGATGGCGTTGCTCGGGGCTGGTCGGTACTCAGCGCGATTCCGCTCGGCTAGTGGTCGAGCACACCTGCGAATGTGCCAACCTTGAGCCCTGTCGGCAGGACATCCTTCAAGCAGGCGGCGAAAGTCGCGGTCGATCCGAACCACGGATTCACGTCCTGGTCGCGGACGAATTGAGCGAGATGTACGCGGTCGTGGGAACGCAGTTGTTCGAGCGGCAGTGCGACCTCGAATGCCTGATCGTCGAACAAGACCACGGCCAGCTCGGCATCGACCTTGCGCTCTTCCAGCATGGCAAGGAAGGGTCCGACCGATGCGATATAGTCCTCGGAAAATTGCACCTCGGAATGAAAAACGGCACTGATCAGCAGCACTGGCTGCTCCGCCAGGACAGTCAGAAATCGCGACGCCCGACGGTTATAGACCTGAACCAAGCTTTCTTCGCAAGGCTGGTAGCCCGACCGGGGATTGCCGATGCGATTACCGATGAGATCGTGATGCCCGAACAAGGTCTCCGGATAGCGGCCGGCAACCACAAAACCTTTGGCATCGTAGCGCAGGTCCGACGTGAAATCGGCGAAGTCCGTTGCGATGAGCGCGTGGACATAGGCAATGGATCTGACACCTTGTATCCCTAGCCAGTCGAGCGGATAGGACTCGCGCCGCAGACCGAGGGCATCCAAGTGTGCCGCCGGGATACAGTTGGAGCCAATGGAGATCGGAATCCTGGACATGGTCGGGACGCTCTTCGATGAGATTTTACAGGGAACGGGAATCGCACAGCGCCGGCCGGCTCAAACCGAGGCCTTGCGGCGCTGCATGTCGGCCAAATGGGCGCGGCGCCGGGCGGCACGGGCCGCGGCGGCTGACTGATCCGCGCCGCCGCGCGGCGCCTCCGGCGCCCCGCCCGCGAGACCGCGCAGATGGGCGGCCAGCAGCCGCACGGTGGGGTAGCCGAACAGATCGACCATCGCGAGTTCCGGGTAGTCGCCGCAGAGAAGATGATGCACCCGCAGCAACAACAGCGAATGCCCGCCGAGGTCGAAGAAGCTCTCGTCGATGCCGATGTGTGCAAGGTCCAGCACCTCCCGCCAGACCTCGGCAATGCGCTGCTCGGCGCTATCCCGGGGCGGCGCGTAGGGCGCGCGCGCGAGCTCGATCTCGGGCAGGCGCGCCCGGTCGATCTTACCGTTCGGATTCAACGGCAGGGCCGGCAGGATCTGAATCAGGCTCGGGATCATATAGCCGGGCAGGCGGGCGCGCAGGTGTACCGCGAGCGCATCCTTCAGGGCGCCGCCGCAGGCGCTGCCGACATAGGCGACCAGGCGCGGATTCCCGCCCCCCTCGTCCAAGACCGCCACGGCATCATCGACGTCCGGGTGCCGGACCAAGGCGGCCTCGATCTCGCCGAGCTCGATCCGATAGCCGCGCAGTTTCACTTGATGGTCGATGCGCCCGAGATACTGCAAGCGCCCGTCCGGGAGCCAACGCGCCAGATCCCCGGTGCGATAGAGGCGCTCGTGTACGCCGAGCGGGTCGGACTCGACGAAGCGCTCCGCGGTTAGCTCGGGACGCCCCAGATAGCCCGCCGCGAGTCCGGCGCCGGCGAGACAGAGCTCACCCGGCAGCCCCGGCGGCAGTGGTTGCAGACGCGCATCCAGGATACAGGCCCGGGTCCCTTTGAGCGGGCGCCCGATGGTCGGCTCGTCGGCGGCGTCGCGCTCGACCCGTTCCCAGGTCGAATAGGTCGTATCTTCCGATGGGCCGTAGAGGTTATAGACGGACTCGACCTGGGGGAGTGCGTAAAGGCCCTGCACCAATGCCTTCTTCAAGGGTTCGCCGGCGAGATTGACGATCCGCACCGAGTCGGGAACCTCGCCGTTGCGCAGCAGCTCGGTCATTGCCGACGGCACTGTGTTGATCAGCGTGACCCGGTTGCGCTGGGGCAGGTGTGGCAGCGCCAGCGCATTCTCCGCCAGGATGACGGTGCCGCCCGCCACCAGCGGGACGAAGATCTCGAACACCGACAGATCGAAGTTGATCGAGGTCGAGGCCAGGACGCCCCGCAGGGTCTCCGGCGGAAAGGTCTCCAGCGCCCACGACAGCAGCCGGGCGACGCCCCGGTGTCGAATCATGACCCCCTTGGGCCGTCCCGTGGACCCGGAGGTGAACAGCACATAGGCCAAGGCGTCCGCGGGCGGCGGGCGGCGGGGAGCGGTGCGAGGCCCAGCCCGCCACAGTGCATTGTCCTCGTCCAGGGTCAGGACACCGCCCGGCGCCCCCCCGGCGTCCCGGTCCAAGAGCCAGGGGTGCTCCGCCAGGATCGAGCGTTGCGTCATCAAGACCGCGATCCTGCTGTCGTCCAGCATCCCGACCAGGCGCTCGCGCGGGTAGCCCGGATCGAACGGCACATAGGCCGCCCCGGCCTTCATGATCCCCAGCAGGCAGGGCACCAGATCGAGATCCCGGTGCAGACAGACGCCGACCAGGGCGCCCGGTGCGACGCCCGACTCGATCAGTCCGCCGGCGATCCGCTCGGCCCTGGCGTCGAGCTCGGCGTAGGTCAGCACGGCCTCCTGCCGGATCAGGGCCGGCGCACCCGGGGTGCGGCTTACCTGCGCCTCGAACCGCGTCACCAAATCCGGCGGCAGGTCCGCGCCTGGACGCGCGGCCGGTTCCGTGTCGTTCAGAGCCCGGAGCCTGGCCCGGTCCGCGTCGGTCAGCAGGGGCAACGCATCGAGCGGCGCTTGCGGGGCGGCAACGATGGCGGCAAGCAGCGTCCGCAAGTGCTCGCTCATGCGCTCGATCGTCGCTTGGTCGAACAGATCGGTGTTGTATAGAAAGAGTCCGCGCAACGGCTGCTCGCGAATGAACGCCAGCGACAGATCGTGCTGGCCGGCCATCTGCGGCAGATCGATCAGCTCGGCGCGGCAGTCCCCGGCCGCGAATTCGTTGGGCATCAGGGTCTCGGCAGTGAACGAGAAGGTCGTTTGGATCAACGGCGTGAGACTGCGATCACGGTGCGGCCGCAGTTGCCGCGCGAGGGTCGGGAAGGGATAGGGCTGATGAAACAACCCGCTCAGCATCGCGTCGGTGGTGGACTGCAACAGGTCGACGAAACTCAGGTCCCGCTCCGCGGGGAAACGCGCCGTCACGACCATCAGGTTGACCAGATAGCCGACCAGGCTCGCGAAACGCGGCTCGGTGCGCGGGACCGCGGTGGGAACGCCGATCCAGATCGACTCCTGGGCCGTATAGCGGCGCAACAGCACCTGATAGGCGCACAGCAGAACGTTGACCAGGCGGGTGTTGCGCACCCGTGCCAGGTCGGTGAGCTGCCGGGTCAGATCCGCGTCGATTGCGAAGGCTACGGCCGCGCCGTGCGCCGTCCGCACCGGCGCGCGCGGCCGGTCCGTCGGCAATTGCAGGGTCGGCACCGGGCCCGCGAGCCGGTCCTTCCAGTAACGCTCCATCCGGGCGCCCCGCGGCCCGGCGAGCAGCGCGCTCTCCCAGGCCGCGTAGTCGCAAGCGGCGTCGCCGGCCGTGGCGCGCGGTGCCTCGCCCCGGGACAACCGGGCGTAGGTCTCGACCAGGTCCCGACCGATCAGGGATTGCGAATAGCCGTCGATCACGAGATGGTGAAACGTCAGCAGGACGACGCAGCCGTCGGTGCCCTCCAACAGCACTGCCCGTGCCGCACCGCGGGATAGGTCGAACGGCTCATCCGCATGGACTGCCAATTGCTCGATCAACGCATCGTCACCAGCCGGGCGGTGCGGGTCGAGGTGCGTTTCGATCCACTTCAAGGGCAGGTGCGTCAGGCCGCCGAACCGGCACTGCACCTGTCCTCGTTCCTCGACGAACCGGCTGCCGAGCCCCGGATGCAACCGCAGCAGATGGTCGAGGCTGCGCTGGAGCAGATCCTGTTCCAGGCATTGGCGAAAACGCAACGGCAGACTAACGTTGTAGGCGGCACTGGTGGGGGCCTCGCGATAGATGAGCCACAGCGCCTGCTGGCCGATCGAGAGTGCGGGTCCGGCGGCGCTATCCGGTAGGGTCGTGTCTGGCATCGTTAGTCGCCTGGCGATCCGTTGGGGTTGGTGTTGGCGTCGCCCCGCGGGCGCGCGAGTGCGCCGGTCCAGTAGCCCAGATAACCGATGAGCCGACCCACGGACGCGACCGGGAGCGACGGCAGGTCTTTCCAACGCCGTTGGCGCACGAACCAGCCGAGCTTGACGATGGGCTCCAGAACGCTGCCGACGACGGTCGTGAGCGGAAACCGGCGCTTTCCCATCAGATAACCGGTCCCCCGGCCATAGCTGAAATACCGCCGCACCAACTGCATCGTAGTATAGGTGTCGAGCGGGCGCGGGTGGCGCACGATGATCCCGGGCTCGTAATAGACCCGCGTCCCCCGATCCATGCCGCGCAACAGAAAGTCCACATCCTCGCCGCAGCCCCACCAGGTGCCGGGTCCCATGCGCTCGTCGTAGCGCAGCCCCCGTGCCGCGGCGGCGCGGATGAAGAAGGCCGCCGTCATGCCGACCTCCCAGGCCAGGGCCGGATCGACCGGACCTGGGCCGGGCGGTGCGCCGAGCAGCATCACGGTGTCGTCGCCGTCCAGGGCCAATACGTTGCCGATGACACCGGCCTGGTCCGGGTGGTCGCGAAAGAACGCGGCGACCCCGCGCAGCGTCGTGGGCTCGTAGACGCAGTCATCGTCCGGAAAGCCGATCAGATCACCGCTGGCCCGTGCCAGGCCGGCGTTGCGGGCGCGCGCCAACAGCCGCTGCGCCTGCCGCAGGTGACGAATCGGGAACTGGCGCCCGTAGGTCGCAACCAGCTCCACGAGCCGATCGTCGGGGTTCTGGTCGACGACGATGACCTCGAAGCGGCCGGGAAAGTCTTGGCGGCTCAAGGAGTCGAAGAGTCGGCGGGTCTGGTCCACGCGATCGACCGTTGCCACAATCAAAGATACGTCCATCGTCGGTTAAACCCCGGTGGGCGCCGCGGCGGGCGCCTTCGCAATCCGCCGACGGCCCTCCAGGTAGCCGAGCACCCGGCCGATCCCGATGCCCGGGCAGATGGCCGCCCGTTGCCAATCGCCCGCGGCGATCGATTTGACCATCAGTGGCCAAGGAAAGCGCAATTGGTCCCTGACGATGGCCCCATCGACCCGGCGCCGCGCGAGCAGATAGCCGAAGCCGCGGCCGTAGCGAAACTCGCGCGCGATCAGTGCGCGCAGCGAGCGCGACAAGGCCGGCATCGGATGGCGGATGAACAACTCGTGGCTGTAATAGTGGCGTGCACCCAGATCCAGACACCGCAGTAGATAGTCGGTATCCTCGCCGCCGGTCCAGGTCCGTCCCGGTCCCATGGTGTCGTCGAAGTCCAATTGCGCGGCCAGCGCGCGCCGGAAGAACAGCGACGGGGTGACGCCGCAGAGCCAGGCGCTGTTGTGATCGATGGCGCCCGAGCGGCCCGGGCCGAAGCCGAAGGCGTCCTCGTCGCGGTCGAGCGCCAGGATGCGCACGCTCAACCCGTCCGCCGGCTCGCGCTCGAAGAAGGCCGCAATTCCCTTGAGCAGCCCCGGCGGATAGAGGCAGTCGTCGTCCGGAAAGCCGACGATATCCCCGCGCAGATCCTTGAGCCCCAGGTTGCGGGCGGCCGAGGCCCCGGGCCGCGGTTGCCGCAGATGCTCGATCGCGAGGCGGTCCCGAAACCGCCGCAGCGGCGCCTCCAGCCGGCCGTCCGGATTCTGATCGACGACGGTCAACAGCACCTCGCCACCGTCCTGAGACGCCAGCGACTCGAGGAATTGCTCGGCCTCCGCCACTCGGCCGTAGGTCGCCATGATCAGATGAAACCGCATTATGCCGGGCCCGCCTGCATCTTCTCGGCAATCACCTCCGCCAGCCGGGCAATGGACCTGAAGTTCTCCGGCACGATCTCATTCTGGCCGAAACTCACGCCGTAGCGCTGCTCGACATAGGACAGCATGCCCACCAGCATGAATGAATCCAGGACCCCGGTGTCCACCAGGTCGGTTTCCGCATCCATTCCGGGCAGCGCGTTGCCGGCGAGATAGCGCTCGACAATGATTTGGTAAAGCTCGTCTTTGATGGCCATGGTCAGAAGGTCGAGTTGAATTCGAGTAGAGTGGTGTCCGGGCGCGCCTCGGCATAGATCTCGTTCCAGACGCGCTCGTAGCGGTTCTCGGGCACGGCCACACCGCGCAGGCAATCGTCCCACTCCGGCCCGCGGCTGTCGTTCCAGCGGGTGGTCCAGCGCGCGATATGGAGATGGCCGATGCGCTCGTCCGCGACCCAGGTGCGCAACGCATCGTAGGGCGTGGCCGGTACCGCGAGCGCCAGGGTGAACGGCTTGCCGGCCCGCAGCCCCGCGAGCACTTCCAGCAGTGCCAGAATATCGTCGCGCCGTACCTCGGTTTCTTCAAACTCGGGCTTGTTCATCGCCTTGCAGACGAACCGGATGCGGTCATAGCGCTCGCAGCGGCGCAGGAACGCAAGCTGAAGCTTCTCGAGCTTGGCGCGAAACGGCGCGAAACCGCTCAATTCGCCGTCGGCATTCTCGGCCAAGGCGAAATGATGGCGGTTCTCGATGTTATACCGGGAGCAATAGGTCACGATGTTCCTGCGGGTCTGGCCGTCGGCGGCGAACGGGTCGTCGAACGGCTCGCCGATGAGCAGGTTCTCGCGCTGCCAATAGTCGGCGAACCGGTTGCTCAGGATCGGGATGATCGCGCTCCAGGTACGCAAACCGAAGTTGTCGAAGGGAGAATTGGTATCCTTGACATCGTAGACCCAGAGGATACCGCCGACCTGACAGAAGCTGCCGAGTCCGATGACGGCATCCACGGTCCCGGCCGGGCGGTCCTGGGCATAGTTTTCAATGGCGTTGTTGGACATCGTTTGGGTGAACCGATTCAATGATCAACTCGTGCGGGAGCGGCGGGTGCGCGCCTGGTTTACCCGCGGCTCGACCGTCGCCGGGGATGCCATCGCGGCGTCCGCCGAGCCCTCTTCCCCGGTCTGCAAGGCCCACAGATGGGCGTAAAACCGATTGTGCCCGATCAGCTCGTCATGACTGCCGGACTCGGTGATGCGGCCGTCGCGCATGACATGGATGCAGTCCGCGCGCCGGACGGTCGAGAGCCGGTGGGCGACGAGGATGGTCGTGCGGTTGCCGGCTGACTGGGAAACCGCACGCGCAATCGCGGCCTCGGTCTCGTTGTCCACCGCGGAGGTCGCCTCGTCGAGGACCAGGATGGCCGGCTGCTTGAGCAGCGCGCGGGCGATCGACAGGCGCTGGCGCTGGCCGCCGGAGAGGTTCTGCGCGCGCTCGCTCAAGACCGTCGCGAAGCCGAGCGGCAGGGCCTCGATGAACGGCAAGGCCTCGGCCGCGGCGGCCGCCGCGCAGACCTCGGCGAAGCTCGCGTGCGGACTGCCATAGCGGATGTTCTCGTAGATGGTGTCCGGAAACAGATGCACGTCCTGGCTCACCAGGCCGATGCTGCGGCGCAGATCGCCCAAGTCCAGACGGCGCAGATCCCGACCGCCGAGCAACACCCGTCCGGAGCGCACGTCGTAAAGCCGCAGCAGCAGCTTGACTAGGGTGCTCTTGCCCGAGCCGGTCGGACCGACGAAGGCGACTCGCTGTCCCGCCGGGATGCACAGTTGCAGGTCCTCGATCAGGGGCGCGCCCTCGTCGTAACCGAAGCTGACGTCCTCGAAGCGGATGTCGCCCGGGGCGGCCCGCGGGTCCAGGCGCTCGGGGCCGCTGCGAATGCGGGGCTGCTCGGCATCCAGCGCCCGCAACCGGATGGCCGCCGCCTCGGCCTCCGCATAGAGATCCAGGTCGCGCCGTACACCGGAAGAAATCATCAACAGCCGGGTGGACAGAAAGTTATTGATGATGAACGGCGTCAACCCCAGCGCGCCGGTTGCGAACAGCACCGCGCCGGAGATCATCGGGACCGCCATCGTGACCTGGTAGGAGCCGATAAAGATCTCGAATTGGATGGATGAAGCCGTGCCGGCCGCGGCGCAGGCGTCGCGGAGTTCCGCGCCGGCCTCCTGCTGTCGCTCAAGCTCGAACGCCTCGGCATTGAAGCTCTTGACGACCGCGATGCCGCCAAGGCTGTCGGTCAGTTGCGCCGGCACCCGGGCCTCGGCCCGCTGCAGAAGCTGCTGCTTGCTGTGCAGTCGTTGACGCAGCGGCGCCAGCGCCAGATAAGGCAAGGGGACCGTCAACAGCGTCAGCAACCAGGCGACCGGTACCAGCAGCACGGCCACCGAGCCGCCAACGACCAGGGCCACGAGGCGATCACTGGCGGCATGCGGGACCTCGTCGAGCAGTCGGCGGACCTTGAGCGGGTCCTGGTAGAGGGCGTGGGCGAGCGCGTTGCTGCCGCGCCGCTCGATCTCGCCCAGGTCCAAGGCCTGGACCTGCGCGTAGGCGCGGCTGCGCAGCAGATACTCGATGCGGCTGCCATAGTCCTTCCAGCGCTTGGTGCTGCGATGACGGACCGCCCCCTCGATACCGGTCGAGGCCACGAAGACGCCGCTCAGCAACAGGATCTGGGCCGCCAGGCTGCGGGCGCCGAGAGCCGTGAGGAAAGTGAAACCGCCGGCCATGGTGGCCGCAAAGATCAAGCCGAGCGACAGCGGCGTGGTCATGACCAGCGCGGACGACCACAGCGAATAGGCCGTGGCAGCCCGGCGCACGGTGGCGAGGTCGGCGGTCTCGAGGTCGCGCACCAGGCGCAACACCTGCGAGCGTCCCAGCGGGCCGGGGAGCGCGAGCCCCGAGGTCGTGGACCGCGCGGGCGCGTCTCCGGCTGCCACCCGCGGCTGCACCGACGCCTGGCGCAGCCGCTCGGCGGGCCGCGGCCGCGGGTCGAGCAGCCGGGAGGCGAGACCCCGGCCCGTCGCCGCGGTCGTGAACCAGTTCGCGGCAACGGCAGCCGCCCCCACCGGCCCCGCCACGGCACCGAGCACGAGCGCACCGGCGCCATGGGACAGCGCCGTGCGGAGCCGACGCCGTTGCAGACCGGTGAAGCCACGCATCGCCATCAGGTTGCGGTCGCGCCTTGCGCCTGTCCGTGCTCGTTCAGGTAGGCGATCGTATGTCCCACGTCGCGGCAGTGGGGGCAGGCATTCTCTGGTCCAAGCGCCTGCGGCAGCTCGCAGCGGTTGCAATAGAAGGCCTTCAGAAACCCGGCGTGGTCCGGACGCAGGGCCCCGAGGCAATCCCGGCAAATGAAGTCCGCCGGCGCCTCCTCGCAGCCGTCCACCCACCGCCGCCATTGCTGCATGCGCTGCGCGTCGAGCAGTTCATCGAGGCTGTGCTCATCGACATTGCCGAGCACATACTTGGCGTCGTAATCGCGACAACACAGGATCGCGTTGCCGTCCGCGTTGATATGCAGCCATTCGGTGTCTCGCTGCCATAGACACCCTTGCAGCCGGTCCAAGTGCGGGCGGTCCGGATAGACCGCGTAACCCTCGGCAGCAAACTCCAACATCGGCATGATCGACACGGTCGCCCGCGCGCTGTAAGCGGCATTGATCGCCCGCAGATTGTTCGCGTGTTTGAGGTCGAGCTGGCCAATGACGACGATCTCGACCGCGAGCGACCCTCCGTCCGCGGCGCTTTGTTTTACCAGGTAATCGAGATTGGGCCGCACCCGCTTGAGATCCTTGGTACCGCGGGTCTGTTCATATTCCTGCTCATCGAGCGTTGAGAGATTCACGATGAAGCGTTCGACACCCAGTGCGAGCAAGCGGTCGACCAGCGCGGGCTTGAGGTTGGAGCCATTGGTGAAAATATGGACCGCCAGCCCCGCCGCGCGCAGCGCCGCGATCTTGACGACCAGGTCCGGATCATGGCTGGGCTCGGTAAAGCCGCTGATCGCAACCATTTCGATATTCCGGCTCTGGAGCTCGGCGATGATGCGCTCCAGCCGCGCCTGGGGGAGCGGCTCCTTACCCCGGTCGCCAGTCGATACGGGACAGAAAAAACAGCGCTGGTTGCAGCGGCTGATGGGTTCGATCTGTATATATTTCAGGGTCATCGATAGGTCCCGCGATATCTCCACGGCCTCTGCTCGTTGTCGATGTCGGTGTCGTCATCGTCGCCGTGCGAATGCTCGATTACGACACCGACACCGACAACGACAACGAAATTCATGTCAGGCCCCATGGAGGTACAGCAGGACACATTTCGAGCAGATCGGCATCAACCCACCGCTGACCAGCCCGCGCACGCGGCGAAACCGCTCGCTGTGCCAAATCTCCGCAAGTTCCTGCTCGTTCAAATTGCCCACGGCGAGCTCGGGGAACAGCTTGCACGCGCTGACGGTGCCATCGGCCAGCACGTCCAGGCGACTCGACAGGGCTAGGCATTGGCTGCGGCCCTGCGCCGGTCGGGCGCTGCCGAGGATAAACCCAGCCAGCTCCTCGCCGTCCATCGCGGGCTGAAAACGGATGCGGATGTCCCAGGCTTGCGCCGCTATCTTGGCGACCTGTTCGCGCAACACCCCGATCGACGCGGGGCTCAGATGGTGGGTATAGGAGTGCCAGCTCGCGCTGCCCGCGGCCGGCGGCGGATTGAGCCAAGCGAGCTGCGCCTCATAATAGTCGTCCATGGCCGCCGCGACCGACGCCGAGATGTACCAGGGATAGACCAGATACAGGCTGTCGATACCGGGGAGTCCGGCGCAGTAGTCGCAGAATTCGTAAAGCGTCGGCACGTTCTCGTCGGACAGCACCAGGCTCAGCGACAGCTTGCCCCGATACTCGCCGCGCTCTTTGAGGCGCGCGATCAGCGTGACGGCCGCGATGATCTTCTCGAAGGTGCCGTGACCGCGGTTGGCATCATTCTGCTCGCGCAAGCCATCGATGCTGATCAAGAGAACCAGGTTTTCGGAGAGGCGCAGCAGGCTCTCCAGTGATCGCTCGATCATCAGTGCATTGGTGCAGATGACGGTCCAGCGGGGATCGCGCTCGAGCATCCGGCTCAGTTCGTTCCACTGCCGATGCACCAGCGGCTCCCCGCCCCACAGGTACAGGTTCGAGCGGGCCTCCCGGGTCTGAAACAGTAGCTTCTCGAAGACCTCGGGGGCGAGCTCGCCGCGCGCCTGCTGCTGGCCGAGACGATGAAAGAACCCCGTCTCGCTCCACTGAAAGCAACTGGTGCAGCGCAGGTTGCAGCGGTAAGTCAACTGGACGCCGACCTCTTCCGGCACTGGCGCCGCATAGCCGGGATCGGTACGCCGCCCACGCAGGACGCGGGCGGCGGTGCCGACCGACCTGCCGAGCCGGTTAAGCTCGGCCAAGTTCAGCTTGCGGGTGCTGGGGGGCTGCATGGTCATGGGTTACCGCCTGCTTCGCGAGGCTCAGGGGGCGTCAAAGACGCGCATCCCCAACTGGGAAAGGAGCGCGCTGACCCGCGACCGGATCTCTTGGCGCCGCGGCGCATGGTTGGCCACGAGCGAGGCATAGAGGCGGCCTGGGCCGGGTGTCGGCTCATCGCCGGCTGGACTATTTGCGGTCAGCGTATTCGCAGACAGCGGCAGCAGCCCTTCGGGATGGTCTTGTGTGAAGAGCAATCCGCGCTCGGCGAGTGCGCTCAGCAGTTGCTCATAATCGAACTGCCGGGGCACCCCCAGCGTAAAGAGCGACAGCTCGCCGCGCACCCCGAGCGGCGCGAGATGCCGGTCGAGCCGATGATTCATGTAGCCCATGGACTGGCGGGCGTTGACCTCGACCAAGGTCCGCACGCGCCCGTCAGCGAGCTGCATCGAGTCGATGCAGACCGGCCCGAAATAGCCTTCGTCGAACAGCCGCCCCGCGATGCGTTGCGCCCGTTCGAGATAGCCGTCCCGGTCGAGCTGATCCCAGAGTGCCGGCTCGGCGGTCGCGATCGACGAGAAGGCGAAACCCTTGTTGGCCATCTGCTGGACCGACAGGATGGCAACCGCGCCGTCGGCGCCGATGTCGATCTGGCACGAGAAGTCCAACGCCTTGCGCAGCAGCGGTTCCAGGAGCAGCCAAGTCTCTTTGCCCTGCTGCTCCTGCCGCTCCAGGTGGCGTGCGATCCGCGCCAGCAGCCGGGGAGAATCGACGAGCAGATTGCCCTTGCCGGACACGCCCAGGTCGTCCTTCAGCAACACTGGTGTAGCGGTGAGCAGCCGGGTACCCACCGCCTCGAGGGCCGCCGCGGAATCGATGATATGTCCATCGCACTCGTCGAGCGTCTCGCGGGCGATCCGATGGGCAAAGACCTTCGAGTTGACCCGTTTGACGGCATCGAGGGCGGGTAGCGGCTGCGCCAGCCCGTAGCGCTCGACGAAGGCTTGCGTGCTCGGCAGGATGGAGTAAGGAGTGCAGCCGGTCACGCCGTCGAGGAAGGCCGCCACGGGTGCGTCCGGAGCACCGGTAGCCAATAAGCCGCAGGTCGAGGCGGCGAGTGGATCGTGCGGCAAGGGGGGCTGATGGCTCGTGAACCGGAAGCCGGCGTCGTTCAGATAGTCGACATGGGCCGGATTCATCGGAAACCGTGTCATGAGCTTGTGACCGCTCGGCTCGCCGACGGCGAACAACATCTCATCCATGCGATCGATGATCGCCGCGGTCCGCGGGTCCGTCGCGCCGGGCAACTGCGCCCGCTCGGGAGCACGCCAGAGCGGCTCCGAATCGAAACGACCGAGATGGAGAACAGACATGCTTATCGAACCTCGGCAAAACGACCGGTCCAGCTCGGCAGGCGACGACCTCGGCCGACAGCGCGAAATTCTATGGCCGCTGCAGATTTCGTTGCAACTGGTTACGCTTGCGTGTGGCAAGCAAACTGTTGCGTTCGCCAAACCGCGCTAAAAAACACTCCATCCAGTGGCCGCACTCGTCGCGACGCCGGGTCTAGACCTCATCCGGAACCTTGTAGCGCAAATGCTGCAAGGGATCGGCCAAGGCCCGCGCAAGCTGATCGTGATCGATACCGATGCGATCGAGCAGTGCGTCGAGACCGGCGGGCTCGACCGGATCGATGCTACGATCGGCCAATGCCGCCTGCGCCTCCTCGCGCGTCATCAAGCCCGCCGAGACCAGTGCGCTGTACTTGAGCTTCTCCGGCACCAGCGACGGAAATTTGCGATGCCGCAGATAGTCCACCAACGGGTGTGCGGTGCAGTCCATATGCTCAGCCTCCAGTGCATTGCCGCCGTCGTGCCTCCAGCCGATCCGCCGGTTGAGAATCGACGGAATCTCCCGCGGGTCCCAATCGACGTAGTCAGGCAACTGCAGCGGGAAGGGAAGGCCGTCCCGACCGGCGCTTTCCTCAAAACGGCGGTGCGCCTCGAATCGCGCGGCGAAACGCTCCAGGCCGCCCGATTCCGGATTCAGAATGAACGACTCGGCAGTCCGCACCAGCGCCGCGTCGTCACCGAGCGCGTCATAGATAAAAGTCAGCTCGCCGCCGACAAAATACTCCCGCGAGACCAGCTCCTCGGTTCGCCGCGAGGTGGCATGGACCAACAGCGGGGCATCGAATGCCAGGACCATCGTGGCGACAGCCGTCTCGATGCCGCCCATACAGATGGGACAGAAGTGTCCGGTCCGCTCCATGCATCCGCGATACAAACGGCGCAACACCTGCCGGCTCGGAGCGAAGAAGACGTGGGTCACGCCGAGCCGCTCCGTGATGGCGCGGATGTTGTCCTTCGCCGCAGCGGAGAGCAGACCGTTATCGAAGGTGACCGCGACACACTCGAGCCCCAGTTCCTCCTTGGCATAGAGCAGGGCATACGTGCTGTCTTTGCCGCCGGACAAGCCCACGACGGCATCGAATTGCCGCCGCTCGGCCTTCGCCCGCTCGACAACGCCGAGCAGGACCGAGCGACGCTCCTCGGCCCGCGCCGCCCAGTCGCCATAACGCCGGTCGTGGGTGTTGCATTTGGTGCATAAACCGTTTTCTGCGATGGCGACACCCGGAAAGCCGTCGTCGAGCAGGCAGCGGGAGCATTGGGTAGTCGATGTCATGATGAGCGCTCGGTCTGTGAGCCGACCCGCAAGGTCATGCTCGGTTCAAGGATTATGGGCGTGTCAGGTAGAAATCTTCGATCACGAGCGTCTGCACGTCGTCACGGCCTAAGAAGACATCGAGAACGTCGTCTGGCGTATGCACGAGGGGTTGGCCGGCGACATTCAGCGACGTGTTGCAGACCAGCGGGATGCCGGTCAGGGCGCGGAATCCGTCGATGACCTGCCAATAGGCACCATCGTGGGCCTGCTCGACCAAATGCGGACGGGTCGTGAAATCGACATGCACGACGGCCGGGATACGCCGGCGCCAGGACTCGCGGATCGTCGCCGCCCCGAGCATGTAGCGATGGATGCCCGGGTCGAGGGGTCCTTCGAGCACCTCGGGGGCGTGCTCGGCCAAGATGCTCGGGGCCAGCGGTCGCCACATCTCGCGTCCCTTGATGGTGTTGAGTCGGCCAAGGTTGCTGCGCTGCGTCGGATTGGCGAGAAAGCTGCGCCGCCCCAGCGCCCGCGGACCGAGCTCGTCGCGCCCCCGAAACCAGGCGCAGATCTTGTTTTCGGCCAAGTCCCGTGCGACACGGTGCGCCAGCTCCTCGCTTGGCAGCCGCTGCGCGATCAAACGGCGCCGCGCGAGCGCGGCCAGAATCGCTTCCTCGCCGTAGGCGAACCCGAGGTCCGGTGCGATCAGACGCGCATGCGTGGTCTGCCGCGGCCCGAGTGCTGCCGAGACGGCGAGTGCTGCCCCGACACTGCAGCCGGCGTCGTTGGCCGCCGGGAAGGCGTAGATCCGCTCGAACGTCCCGTGACGGCTCAACAGGGCATTCATCGTACAGTTCAGGGCACAGCCGCCGTGCAGCGCCAGGTTGCGCTCGCCGGTCAGGTCCTTCAAGCGCACGACCAATCCCTCGACGATGGCCTCCAGCGTGCGCTGCACCATGGCCGCAAAATCCACGTAGTGAGCGATGTGGTAGCCGTGAACCGGCTGACTCTGGTTCTGCCACTCGTGGCGATAGGGATAGTGGTAATCATCGAAGTAATTGCACCAGAGCTCGCCCATCTGGTTGGCGCTCGGCGGCACCGGTGCATCGTCGATGGCCTGCTGAATCGGCCGCGGCAAGCTGAAGCGGCCGGTGGCCGGGTCGAAGCTGAATTCCAGCCGCTCGCGCACCTGTCCGAACGGCGCGAGCCCCATCAGCTTGCCTGGACCCGGGTGCCACCCGAGTCCCGAGCGAGCGCTCGCGGCACCGTAGAACATCCCCAGGGAGTAATCGACCGGGTAGCTCTCGAGCAGCGCGATTCCATCCGGCCGGGCATGGTACAGCGAGATGGATTCGCCCTCTCCCTGGCCGTCGATGATCAAGACGGCGGCACTGTCGAAGCCGCTGGTCATAAAGGTCGCCGCGGCATGGGCGTAATGATGCTGGACGAAATCGATCGTCGGGGGCGTGCGATAGCCGAACAGGTCCCGCGGCAGGATGATTTCGGTATGCTCGGGCGACGACAGGATGCGCTCGTTGAGCCAGGTGCCTTGTTCCGGACAGATCCAGCCGTAGGCGATCCGATCGACCGACGCGAGTTCGAGCCCTGCATAATCGAGACAGGCCTTCGCCGCGGCGGCACAGCCTTGACCCATGGCGTAACGGCTTCTCGTCAATCGCTCCTGCTCGATGGCACAGGCGATCTCATTGTCGATGATCAGCGCCGCTGATCCATCATGGGACAGTGGCATATCCCCGCGTCCGACGATACCGAGCACTTTCATAGATATTCTTTTGAGCCTGACAAGTGGATTGCCTCAGATCGCGCTACGCGATGCCCGCGGTCTCACTCGACCGCAGGTAATCGATATGGCCGAGCGTGAAGCCGAAGGTGTAGACGGCGAGGTAGGCGGCGGACTTGAAGCGGCCGATGATCAGGTTGACCAAGACCCACCACAGGTTGGGCAGGGCCTCAAAGCGGAGGGCGGTACTACCGAAATGGCGCGCGGTTACCAAACCGTTGGAGCGGCCATAGCGGTATTCCCTGGAGATCAGGTCGCGGAAGCCGCGGGCGGCATGCGGATTCGGATGGCGGACGATCAATTGCGGGGCGTGAAGGATACGGTTGCCGGCAGCGACCGAGCGCATCAAATAGTCGCTGTCGTCGCCGGCGCCCCAGCGGGTGCCGGCGCCGAGCCCCAGGGTCTCGTCGAACCGGCGTCCCGCAACGGCATCGACACGCAGAAAAAGGGCATGAACGACGCCGAGTCGGTAGGCGGCTTGCACGTCCAATTGACCGGGCGAACCTTGACCGCAGTACAAGAAGGCAGGCTGGTCCGCGTCCAGGTCGAGCACCCTGCCGACGACACCGTCCCAGGGCTGACCCGCGGCGGTCCGCCCATGCGCCAGAACCTCGGTGGCGGCGCGCAACAGGCCGGGTGCGTAGGTGCAGTCGTCATCGGGAAAGCCGAGGATGTCACCGCGGGCGGCGGCCAGGCCCCGGTTCCGGGCCCCGGATAAGCCTCGCTTCTGGAGCCGGATGTGGTTGACCTGAAAACGGGTGGAGAAATCGCGCAGCATTGCCACCAGGCGGTCGTCCGGGTTCTGATCGATGACGATCAGCTCGAAGTCCTGCTCGTCCTGCGCGGCCAGCGACTCCAGAAAGCGCTGAATCTCCGCGACCCGGCCTACCGTGGGAAGGATCAAAGAAAACTTCATATCGGATACTCACCGCTCGGCGACGTTTCCAACACCCGGCCGATCGCGATGTCCTCAGCCGTGCGATCGGTAAAGACCTGGCGCACGCGCGTCAAGGGACCCACGCGTACTTGGTCGCGATCATTGCTCGCGACAATCAACGTGATCGTCAATGGCGCACTCATGCCGACCCCTCGTTCATCAAGCGTTCCGCCAGTAACCGGGCGCGAGCCGGTGCCGTGCGGCTCGCGATCTGCGCCTCGATCAGCGCGGTCTCCGGTGGCGTCAGGCCAACCACCGCGCGATAGCAGGCCTGTAATCGGTCCAGCAGCGCCGCCGCTGCATCGAGCGCAGTCTCGGATGCCGGGGGAATGCCATGAACGAGGTCGAGCACCCGGTCCGCCGACACCGCGGCGAGCGGTTGCCCCAGCAGATGCGCCATCCCATCCCGGGCGATGGCGCGGACGGTCTCCTGCCGATCCTGCCGATCCTGGCTGTGCTGACCACCGACACCGAGTGGCTCGCGATACCAGGAGGCCAGCACCGTGGGCAGCACCTCGATCCAGGCCGAACGGCCGATGCGTGACCAAAGGTCATAGTCCTCGGCATGGGGGCGGTCGGTGCGATAGCCGCCGGCCGTCTCGACGACTGAGCGTCTCATCACGGCGGTAGCAGGACTGAACGGGGGGTGGAACAGCAATTCCCACTGCATCAGCGCCGCGGGCACATAGTTGACCGGGAAGAAATCGTCGCTATGCTCCCGGGCGGGGTCATCGACGACATAGACGCGGGTTGCGACCAGCGCGATATCCGGGTGGGTTTGGAGATGGCGCACCTGGGTGTCGAGGCGCGTCGGCAGGCTCAGGTGGTCGGCGTCCTGGCGGGCGATCAGCTCGCCTTGGGCCAGGGCCAGGGCGCGGTTCAGGGTCGCAATCCGGCCCAGGTGCGTCGGGTTGCGGAACGCCCGCACCCTGGCATCGCGGCGCGCGTAGTCCGCGACGATCGTCGGCGTCTCGTCGCTCGACCCGTCGTCGATCAGGATCAGATCCAGGTGCGCGTAGGTCTGCGCCAGGATGCCGTCGATGGCCCGTGGCAACTGCCCCGCCATGTTGTAGACCGGCAGGATGACCGAGACCAGCGGCGACCAACGATCGGAGGGCGCCAGGCAGGCGCCGGGCCGGTTGGGCCGGTCGTCGAGGTCGAGCGCCAGATGCCCGCGCGACGCGATGGGTTCCCCGGGCTCGTGCAGATAGGCGTCCAGCAGGCGCCGGACCTGAGCGCGATGGTGTGCGCGCGGGTCCGCATCGAGCGGGACCTCGCCGGTGACTGTCGGCCGCGGACTACCGGCCCCGATCGCCGGCGCCGCCGCCGCCCCGGGCCCGGTCAGCGCATAGCCGAAGGCGAGCATCGCGCTGCCCGCGATCACATTGAACGCGCCGAGCTTATCGTCTCCCCACTCCCGCCAGCGCGCCAGCGGAGCGAAGTGCGGACCCGGTTCCGCCTCGTGGTCCAGCCCGGCGCCGCCGCCGCGCAAGGCCTCGGAACTGCCGAGCACCGGGCAGCGCCGAGCCGCGGCGAAGTCGTAGGCGCCGGGATCGAGCCCGAGGAAGCGCAGGATGCCGTCCATCGTTGACTCGGTGTTGAGGTGCAGGTCCTCGTAGCGGACCACCCTAAACCGCTCGGCCAGGTGCCCATGGCTCACCTGAAAGTCCAGGATGGCGTGGGCCGCGGTGGCCCAGTGTTGCATGGCCGAGCGGTAATCCCACCAGAAACCGCGGGCGCCGGACTCCACCACGGCGCGGCCGTCGCGCACCAGGAGCAGCAGTTGGGCGTCGGGGAATAGCTTGAAGACCGCGTCCAGATGCCGGACCCAGGGCGTCTTGGACACGATGCGGCGCGCTTGCGGCGGCGGATCGGCCAGCAGGCCAAGCAGACCGTCGCCGAGATGGCGCAGCAGCGCCGTCGGCGGATCATCGATCAGGCCGGCGAGTCGGCGTGCGGTCTCCGGATGCCATTCGGCAGTGACGGCGTGAGCGTAGGCCTCAAGCAGCGGTGCCTGATAGACGAGAAAATCCTCCCATGGACGGGCCGGCTGACAGTCCGGATGCAGGCAGAGCAGGCGATGCAGAAAGTTAGTCCCGCTACGCGGCAGTATCCCTAAGATAAGGACCGGCCGCGGGCGCGGCGGCGGGGCGTCCGGCGCGCACGGCAGCGACGGCGCTTGCGTCATATCACCTCCACGGTCGCTGCCGCAAAGAGTGGTCCGGCCTGGCGGTGACGCTCGAAATCGGCGGGATCGAGTGCCTGGACCTCGTGCATGGCCGTGCGGCTCAGAAAGCGCCGGATGCGCTCGCGCGATTGCGCCATGGCGTGGGGATTGACGTGGCCCTGCGCGAGCGCCCGCACCAGCGCCGCGGCGAAGCCGCGCACCCGCTCGGTGTCGGTCCAGTGTGCGCACAGCATCATCATGTCGTTGCCGGCATTGAAGAAGGGGACGATCGCGTCGGGCTCGTCGAGAAACCCGTCCATGGCGTGCATGCCGCAATCGTCCGAGACGATGACGCCGTCGAAGCCCAGATGCAGCCGGAGCAGATCGTGCGTTGCGGCACGCGACAAGGTGACCGGATGGTCCGGGTCGATGGCCCGCACCAGCATGTGGGCCGTCATCACCATGCCGATACCAGCCGTGATCGCCGCCGCGAACGGCCGCAGCTCACGCCCCTCGAGCGCGGCAAGCGGCAGCTCCACCACCGGCATCGCCACATGGGAGTCGGTCCCGGTGTCACCATGCCCCGGGAAGTGCTTGCCGCAGGCGCGCACGCCCGCTTGCTCCAGGGCCGACAGGTACGCGAGTGATGAGGCGATCACGGTGTCGGCGGTTCCGCCGAACGCGCGGTCCCCGATGACCGGGTTGGCGGGATTGCTGTGGATGTCGAGGACGGGTGCGAAGTTGAGATTGACCCCCAGGGAGGCGAGCTCCCGTCCCATGCCGGCCCCGACCGGCCCGGCGCGGTCGGCCCAGCGGGCCGCCGGGGCAAAGCGGGTCAGCGGTGGCGGCGTGCGGCACACGCGACCGCCCTCGTGGTCGATCGCAATCAGCAAGCGCTCGCGCCCCACGGCTGCGCGGACAGCCCGGATCAGCGCGGCATGACTTTCCAACCAGTGCTGGTAGGGCGCGTCCTGGAGGAAATTGCTTTTGAAGAGGATGACTCCGGCGGGCTGCAGGTCGTGCAGCAGCGCGCGATCACGCGCATCGAGCGTGGTGCCCGGTCGCAGGCCAACCAGAAAATAGTCGCCTACAGTGACGATCTCGGATGTCGGCATCGGTGTATTCCTGAAGTGTTCGACAGGCCGTCGATGCCTGCCCAATAGTGGATGCCACGGCGCCGGGGGGGCCCTAAGTCTGCCAACCCTGTCGGCGCCGGAAACAGTCGCACAGTCGCGTCGCTGCGCTTGAAACGGCTTGACCCAAGCGCCCGACCATCCGCGCGGGGAACACGACCTGAAACGCGCACTGCCATCTGCTGCGTCCCAAACGCCCGCAGTCTTATCTTTAGCGGCGGTGACGATACGCGAACCATCAGGACTAAAATGAGCGCTTTCAACAGTGTCGCTATGACCTTTCAGATTTGTGACAGGTTTGCGAGTGAGCGCATCCCAGATCCTGGCGGTGTTATCGTTGGATGCGGTGACGACGCGTGAACCATCGTTGCTGAATATAGCATCCTGAACAATTTCTTCATGAACGCAAATGGCGCTGGGAACTGGAAAGGCAAATTTCTTCAAGAACCACAATGTCTCTTCAGGAGCGTAATAAGACTGTTGGAGACGAATAACTTGGGCCAGCTGGAGCAGAGCTTCCTGCTGCTCGCCCTGACGAAATCTCTCACCCGAGAGAAAGCGTTCGGATTGTGCTGCTTGCTCGTTCAACATGTTTGCTCTCCGCAACGAAGCATCAGCCTTGTCGCGCTGGTGAAATGCATAAAGGACCAGCACTGCAACGATGAACAATCCCAGTAGCGAAGCTATTACGACTCCCCAGAGTCGCTGAATTCTTCTCTGTGCGTCCCGCTGCTTCAGCTCATCAAATCTCATCATCAAATACCACACCCAGCATTGCTGCCACGAGCTCCAGCTTGGCATTATTCCTACCATCAGCTTCCGGTCGCCCGTCTGCGGCGAGTGGCTCGGTCGTGCGTAGCGTGGGTGGAAAGCATTGTCCTGTTCCGACTTGGACATAGTAGCGCAGCAGGGATTCTAGGATCTCCAGGGCGGTGGTCCGGTCCTCGACCTGCTCGATCAGGGTCAGTAGGTCGCCCAGCCGCGCGAGGGGCTCTTTGCTGAAGATCCAGCGCATCGCCAACTGCACCAGACGGGTCAGCACTGCGCCCTTGATCTCGGCGTTGGTGCAGGCGGAGATGTCGTGCAGCGCGTAGGTGAACCACGGCACGCAGGGCACCAGCGCCGTCGGCAACGGGGCGATCAGGTCATGGCGTCAGAGATTAATCGCGGCGCCTTGGCGGCGCAAGTATGCGAGGCACAACACATTGCTTGGCCCGCGCAAACACCCCAGGTTTCAGTCCGGTTGACGCATCGGGAGCATGGTAGGATCGAAATCGAGACCACGGCCGTTACGCTTGCCGCCGATCCTTCGCCGACGATCTGTTAGACTGACCCGCCCATCGCCGCCCCGCCGATCGCCGGTTGCACGCGGCGGCCGGACCAGGCCCCACTCACACCACCGAGGTCTCCCGTGATGACCGACGACACCGCCACGGCCCCGCCGAGCGCCGACACACCGCTGACGTTCAAAGAACGCCACGCGCAGGCCGAGCAGCTGGTGCGCCGCTATACGCTCGGCGGAATGGCCATCGGCCTGGTGCCGCTGCCGCTCCTCGACTTGGCCGCACTGACCATGGTGCAGCTCAAGATGCTCCATGCGCTGGCCGGTGTGTACGGGATCGAGTTCAAGGCCGATCTGGGGCGCTCGGCGGTCGCCAGCCTGGCGGGCAGCGCCCTGCCGACCAGTTTGTCGCCCGCCTTGACGGCCAGCCTGGGCAAGCTGATCCCCGGTATCGGATACACCCTGGCCGCCGGCTCGCTGGTGTTGTTGAACGGCGCCGCCACTTACGCGATCGGCAAGGTCTTCATCCAGCACTTTGCCGCCGGCGGCACCTTTCTGACCTTCGATCCCGAGGCCGTGCGCGACTATTTCCGGGCGCAGCTCGTGGAGGGGCGGAGCGTGGCCGCGGCGCTCAAGACCCGGCGCGCGGGCCGGCCGGGGGCCGCGCCGGATACGGGGCCGCAGCATCGGCCGCCCGCGGCCCCTTGAGTGACGCGTCGGAAATTGGTCCAGCAACGAATAGGCTTATTGTCGGTGGCGGTGTCGGCCCTCAGGTCACGGCCTTGATCTGGTGCTGCCAAAGCCGTCGGCGGCGAAATTGCTGTAACGCCTCGTCGGCATCTACCGCGCCCTTGCAGGCGATGCAATAGTGGGTCGCCAGTTGGCGCACCGCGGCCTCCAACGACGGCCAGTCCGCCAGCTCGCCGTCCACGAGCCAGGCCAAGTCCAGCTCGAAGTCCGCGCAGAAGCGGGCGAGCTGCTCGACGAGCGCCGCCAAGCCGTCCTCGCCGAGTTCGGCGATCCAGGCGCGCAGCCCCTCGTCCCCGAGGCCGTCCTTCTGTACGGCCCAGTAGCCGAAACGCACGACCAGCGCACGGCGCTCGGCGCCGCCCAGGCGCCGCATGCCGTCTCCGACCCAGCCACCCAGATCGTTGGCGAACGCCTTGAGCTCTGCCTTCAGCCCCGCTGGCGGGGGGTTCAGTGTCGATTCAGTCATGACGTGCTCCGGAGTTGATCCAAGTCCCAGCCTATACCTGCCGATACCACCTTGACCAGCCCCGAGCCGTTGACGCCCAAAGGGTCCAAAAGGGTAGCGGGTCGCCTCGTGCGTCTGTCGTCGGGCAAGGGGGGCGCGCCGACCCGCGGGCACCGGCGCTGCGGATCGCGGCAGTGTGCACGAGTCGGCGTGCTCGAAGTGCCATACAGGTTCCTATCGCTCGACCTCTTCAACGGTAGACATTAGACGTATTTCACGGATGGCCCGGTGGCAATTCGGGCAATGAATGGCCCAATCCTCAAGGCTGGTCTGGACCGCTTCCATGGTATCGCTAAGAGGATTTAATTCAGCCTGGCTCCATATCTTGCCTGTGCCAGACTCTCCTATGTCCGCAGCAGTTAGCGCAAAGACCGGAACCCGGGCTTGATAGGCGTTCGGAAGGAGTCCCTGGAAATCGGGGATTTCAGCCGAACCATACTCTTCGGAGCGCTGGTTCCAGCAGTCGGGCGTTGATCGTCGTTTCGGCCATGGGAGCCTAGCGGCCGGGTTTAGCCCGACCGCGGCCAGCGGCGGCGAACGAAAAGATTCGATATCTTAGGCCACAGGAGTCATGAGTTCATTGTTTTTCGATCCTTCCCTTTAGGATCTGGTTCTCAAAGGCTTTCCTTTCCAGGGCATCATCACAGGGCATTGAGGACAAAGCGTAAGCGTTTCCCAACGTCCGGGCAAGCGTGATCGCACATCGCAGACCACCGCGCGCAGCGCGCGATCAGGGCGACGCAGCGTCCTACCCGAGCGCCTTCTCGACCAACTGCCGCCCCAAGCCCGCGCCCATCCCCCAGCCTGTCGCGGCAGTGCGCAGCGAGCAGCGGGGCGCTCGGGGCCGCGCCGCCGCGGGTGTCCGGTTTGGCTAGCACAACGATTCCTTTCGCCGACACCATGTCCGGTCCTGTCCGCGCCGTCGCGATTGTTGCAGACTTTCCGGTCAATCGTGGCGGTCGGACCGGGCGTATTGCGAGCGCGCCGGTCCCGGCGTACGCTGCCCGTCGCCGCCAAGCACTCACCGGTCGGCGCCTGCCCGCCATCGCCGCGCCGCTCGTCCCTGGAAGCCGCCACGCATGAACGACCCCCACAACGCCTCGACGACCCCGGCCCACCGGTGCTTCCCGCTCAGTCTTGGCCAGCAGGCCCTGTGGGTCCTGTACCGTGAGGCGCCGCACAGCACGGCCTATCACATGGCGCTGCCGCTGCGCTTCGCCGCACCGGTGCAGACCGCGACGCTGGCGCGCGCCATCGACCGTCTGGCCGCCCGCCACGGGATGCTGCGCGCCCGCTTCGGCGAGGCGGACGGGGTGCCCTACCAATGGAGCGAGCCCGAGTGCGGGCCCCAGTTGCGCCTCCACGCCTCCTTGCCCGACACACCGACCCTGGAGGCCGCGCTGCGGACGGCGCTCGCCGCGCCCTTCGTGTTGGAGGACGGGTGTTTCCGCGCCGACTGGTTTGCCCCCGCCGCCGCAGATGCGGGCGGCGGCGTGTTGCTGCTGACGCTGCACCATCTCGCCGGCGATGCCGGGTCCCTGGCCGTACTCGGGCGCGAGCTGCCGGCACTCTATGCCGCCGAGCGCGACGGCACCCCGCCCGACCTGCCGCCGCTGCCCGCCGACTATCCGGACTATGTCCGCTGGGAGACCGACCTGCTCGCCGGCCCCGATGGCGCGCGCATGGGCGCCTATTGGCAGCAACGGCTCGCCGGCGCGCCGCCGGTGCTGCAGTTGCCCGGCGACCGGCCGCGCCCGCCGCGCCAGAGCTTCGACGGCGGCTCGATCGACTTCACCCTGCCGCCGCCGCTCGCCGCCGGCCTGCGGGCGCTGGCCGGGCGCGAGCGGGCCACCCTGCCGAGCCTGCTGCTCGGCGCCTTTGCCGCGCTGCTGCACCGCTCGAGCGGGCAGACGCACCTGCGCATCGGTGTACCGACCGCGCTGGTCCGCACCCGTCCCGCGTTTGCCGGGCTGGTCGGCTATCTGGTCAACCCGCTGGTGTTCGAGAGCCGGCTCGACGAGTCGGCGCCCACCGCCTTCCGCACCCTGCTCGCCGCCACCACCCGCCAGCTCTTCGACGGTCTGCGCCACCAGCCCTATCCCTTCCCGCTGCTGGTCGAGCGGCTGGCGCCCGCCCGCGACCCGAGCCGCTCGCCCCTGATCCAGGCGCTGTTCGCCTACGAGGACGACAAGCTCCTGCCGCGACACTTCGCCGCCGCCGGGATCAGTGCCGAGCGCCTGGACCTGCCCCAGATGGAGGGTCAATTCGATCTGACCCTGACCTTGGTCGACGCGGGATCGCTCGGCGGCCGCCTGAGCTACGACCGCGCACTGTTCGATGCGGACACCGTCCGGCGCATGGTCGGGCACTTGGAGTGTCTGCTCGCCGGCATCGTCGTCGATCCCGCGGCCGATATCCGCACCCTGCCGCTGCTCGGCGCCGCCGAGCAGGCGCAGTTGATCGCGTGGAACCGCACCGAAACCGCCTTCCCGGCCGATCGGACGGTGGTCGATCTGTTCGAGGCGCAGGTCCAGGCCAGCCCGGAGGCCGTCGCCCTGGTCTTTGAGGAGACGCAGCTCAGCTATGCGGAGCTGAACGCCCGCGCCAACCGCCTGGCCCATGCCCTGATCGAACGCGGCGTCGGACCGGACGTGCTGGTGGCGCTGTGCGTGGAGCGCTCCATCGACATGGTCGTCGGGCTCTTGGGCATCCTCAAGGCCGGCGGCGCCTATGTCCCGCTCGACCCGGACTATCCGGCCGAGCGGCTGGCCTTCATGCTGGCGGACAGCGCCGCGCCCCTCCTGCTGACCCAGTCAGCCCTGGCGGACACCCTGCCCGCGGGCGGCGCCGACGTGATCTTGCTCGATGCGCCCGCGGCCTTCGCCGAGCGGCCCGCCGACAATCCCGCGCGGCGCACCGGGCCGGACCACCTGGCCTACGCCATCTACACCTCGGGCTCGACCGGCCGGCCCAAGGGCGCCCTGAACGCCCATCGGGGCCTGTCCAACCGGCTGCTGTGGATGCAGGCGCACTTCCGGCTGACGCCCGATGAGGCGATCCTGCAAAAGACCCCGTTCGGCTTCGACGTCTCGGTGTGGGAATTCTACTGGCCGCTGATCGTCGGCGCGCGGCTGGTGCTGGCCCGCCCGGGCGGCCACGGCGACCCGGCGTATCTGTGCGGACTAATCGACGCGCAGGGCATCGGCACGGTCCATTTCGTGCCCTCGATGCTGCGCGCCTTTCTCGACGCCGGCCAGCGGCCCACGGCCCTCGCGCGCATCGTCTGCAGCGGCGAGGCGTTGGGCCGCGACCTGCAGGATGCATGCTTCGCCCGCCTGCCCGGGGTCGAGCTGCACAACCTCTACGGACCCACCGAGGCCGCCGTCGACGTCACCGCCTGGCGCTGCCGCGACGACGACCCGCACCCGACGGTGCCGATCGGCCGAGCGATTGCCAATACCCGTATCCATGTGCTCGATCGGCGCTTGCAGCCGACCCCGCCCGGCGTACCCGGCGAGCTGTGCATCGCCGGCGTCCAGGTCGGGTGCGGCTATCTGAACCGCCCCGAGCTGACGGCGGAGAAATTCGTCGCGGTCGAGCTGTTCGGCCAGACCGAACGGATCTACCGCACCGGCGACCTGGCGCGCTGGCGCCCGGACGGCCATCTGGAATACCTCGGCCGGCTCGACCATCAGGTGAAGCTCAGAGGCTTCCGCATCGAGTTGGGGGAGATCGAGTCCGTGCTCGCCCAGCACCCGCAGGTGCGCGAGGCCGCGGTGGTGCTGCACGAGCACGCCGGCAACCCGGCGCTGGCCGCCTATCTGACGGTGGACAGCGAATCCGCCAGTGCCAGTCCCGCGGTCGGCGACCCCGCATCGCTGGCCGCCGTGCTGCGCCCCTGGCTCAAGACCCGTTTGCCCGATTACATGGTCCCGGCGAGCTTCACGGTGCTCGATGCCTTCCCCCTCACCCCCAACGGCAAGCTCGACCGCCGCGCGCTCCCGGCCCCGGACGCCCTCCAGGCCGGCGCCGGGCGCCCGCTCGCCAGCGAAACCGAGCGCCTGCTCGTCGCCCTGTGGGGCGATGTGCTCAAGACCGGGGTCGCCAGCGCGGCGGCCGATTTCTTCGCGCTGGGCGGACATTCGCTGCTCGCCACCCGGTTGGCCGCACGCATCCGGGACGCCTTCACCGTCGAGCTGCCGCTCAAGATCCTGTTCGAGCGCCCGACGCTCGCCGACCTGGCCGCCTGGCTCGACGGGCAGGCCCGCGGCGATACCCTGCCGCCGATCGTGCCGCAGGCGCCGCAGGCCGCGCGGGTGCCGTCCTACGCCCAGCAGCGGCTGTGGTTCCTGGCCCAGCTCGAAGGCGCCTCGGCCACCTATAACATCCCCACCGCGCTGACGCTGCGCGGCACCCTGGACGTCGCGGCCCTGCGCCGGACCTTCCAGGCGCTGGTCGCGCGCCACCAGAGCCTGCGGCTGGTCTTCCCCGCCGTCGAGGGTGCCCCCAGCGTCGCGGAGTTGCCAGCCGATGCCCCGCTCGTCGTCGTCGTCGATCTGACCGACCTGGCCCCCGCCGAACAGCCGGCGGAAGTCGCCCGCCGCGCCCGCGCCCACGCGCTGGCGCCCTTCGACCTGGCCGCAGGCCCGCTGTTGCGCCTCGAGCTGCTCTTGCTCAGCGCCGACACCCAGGTGCTGCTGCTCAACCTGCACCACATCGTCGCCGACGGCTGGTCCATGGGCGTGCTGATCGAGGACTGGGCGGCGCTCTACCGCGCCTTCGCGCAGGGCCAAGCGCCCGCGCTGGCGCCGCTGCCGATCGCCTACACCGACTATGCCGCCTGGCAGCGCGCCTGGCTCGTGGGCGAACCCCTGCAACGCCAGCTCGACTACTGGAGCGCCCAACTCGGCGACGCTCCGCACCTGCTGGAGCTGCCCACCGACCGCCCGCGCCCGGCGGTGCAGAGCTACCGTGGTGCCCATCTGGAGACGCGCCTCGCCCCCGACCTGACCGCCGCGCTCAAGGACCTTGGCCGACAGCGCGGCGCCACCCTGTTCATGACCCTGCTGGCGGCCTTCGCCACCCTCTTGCAGCGCTACAGCGGCCAGGACGACCTGCTGATCGGCAGCCCCATCGCCAACCGCACCGCCAGTCATACCGAGGGGCTGATCGGGCTCTTCGTCAACACCCTGGTGCTGCGCGCGCGCCTCGCTCAAGCACCGACCTTCGCCGACCTGCTGGCGCAGGTGCGGCGCACCGCGCTCGACGCCTATGCCCACCAGGACCTGCCCTTCGAGCAGTTGGTCGAGCGGCTCGATCCCGCCCGGACCTTGAGCCACAGCCCGTTGTTCCAGGTCATGTTCGTGTTGCAGAACACCGCGCAGACCGCACTGGAACTGCCCGGGCTGGCCATCGAGGCGCTCGCGCAGGACACCCCGATCGCCAAATTCGACCTGACCCTGAGCGCCGCGGAGGACGGCGACACCCTGGCGCTCGGTTGGGAATACGCCACCGATCTGTTCGAGGCGGCAACCGTCGAACGCCTGGCCGGGCACTTCGCCGTGCTGCTCGCGGGCATCGTGGCGGCCCCCGACGGCGAGCTGTCTCGCCTACCCTTGCTGACCGAATCGGAACGTGCGCAGCTCGCCGAGTGGAACGCGACCGCGACCGCGTTCCCGGCGGACCTGACCCTGGTCGAGCTGTTCAAGGCGCAGGTGCAGGCCAGCCCGGAGGCCGTCGCCTTAGTCTTTGAGGACGCGCGGCTCACCTATGCGGAGCTGAACGCCCGCGCCAACCGCCTGGCCCATGCCCTGATCGGGCGCGGCGTCGGACCGGACGTGCTGGTGGCGCTGTGCGTGGAGCGCTCGATCGACATGGTCGTGGGGCTCTTGGGCATCCTCAAGGCCGGCGGCGCCTATGTCCCGCTCGATCCGGCGTATCCGCCCGAGCGCCTGGCCTTCATGCTGGCGGACAGCGCCGCGCCGATCCTGCTGACCCAGACGGTCCTGGCGGACACCCTACCCACGGGCGACGCCGAGCGCCTGCTGCTCGATGCGCCCGGCGCCTTCGCCGACCGGCCCGCCGACAATCCCCCACGGCGCGCCGGTCCCGACCACCTGGCCTACGTCATCTACACCTCGGGCTCCACCGGCCAGCCCAAAGGTTGCCTGATCACCCACCGCAATGTCTCCCGGCTGTTTGATGCCACCGCGCACTGGTTTGGCTTCGGCGCGCAGGATGTTTGGACCCTGTTCCACTCCTACGCCTTCGACTTCTCGGTCTGGGAGCTGTGGGGAGCACTGCTCTACGGCGGCCGGCTCGTGATCGTGCCCTATTTGGTCAGCCGCGCGCCGCACGACCTCCACCGCCTGCTGGCACGCGCCGGGGTGACGGTGCTGAACCAGACCCCCTCAGCCTTCAAGCAACTGATCCAGGCCGACCGAGCCAGCGACGCGGCGCTGTCGCTGCGCTACGTCATCTTCGGCGGCGAGGCCTTGAATCCGGCCGACCTCAAGCCCTGGTTCGACCGCCATGGCGAGATGGCGCCGCGCCTGGTCAACATGTACGGCATCACCGAAACCACGGTGCATGTCACCTACCACCCGCTCGCCCCGGATGCTGGCACCGGTGCCAGCGTCATCGGTCGGCCGCTCCCGGATCTGGGCGTCTATGTGCTCGATGCGCAACGCCAACCAATGCCGATGGGCGTGCCGGGGGAGATGTATGTCGGCGGGGGCGGTGTCGCCCGGGGCTACCTGAACCGCCCCGCGCTGACCGCCGAGCGCTTCGTCGACCTGGATCTGTTCGGCCGGATCGAGCGCGTCTACAAGACCGGCGACCTGGCCCGCTGGCGCCCCGACGGCAATCTGGAGTACCTCGGCCGCCTCGACCATCAGGTCAAGCTCAGAGGCTTCCGCATCGAGTTGGGGGAGATCGAGTCCGTCCTCGCCCAGCACCCGTCGGTGCGCGAGGCCGCCGTGGCGCTGCACGACAGCGACGGTAACCCGGCGCTGGCCGCCTATCTGACAGTGGCCAGTGGCCAGTGCTCGGTGGACAGTGCATACGCCGATCCCGACCCGCTGACCACTGACCACGCGTCACTGACCACGGCCCTGCGCCCCTGGCTCAAGTCCCGTCTGCCCGACTACATGGTCCCGGCCAGCTTCACGGTCCTGGACGCGTTCCCGCTCACCCCCAACGGCAAGCTCGACCGTAAGGCGCTGCCCGCGCCGGACGCCCCCCAGTCCGCCGCCGGGCGCCCACTCGCGAGCGAGACTGAGCGCCTGCTGGCTGCCCTGTGGGGCGAGGTGCTCAAGACCGCGATCATCACCCGGGAGGCCGACTTTTTCGCGCTCGGCGGCCATTCGCTCCTCGCCACCCGCTTGGCCGCGCGCATCCGCGACGCCTTGCAGGTGGAACTGCCGCTCAAAGTCCTGTTCGAGCGCCCGACGCTCGGCGACCTGGCCGCCTGGCTCGACGGCCAAACCCGCGGCGACACCCTGCCGCCGATCGTGCCGCAGGCGCCGGAGGCGCTCAAGGTGCCGTCCTACGCCCAACAGCGGCTGTGGTTCCTGGCCCAACTCGAAGGCGCCTCGGCCACCTACAACATGCCCGCCGCGCTGACGCTGCACGGCACCTTGAACGTCGATGCGCTGCGCCGGACCTTCCAGGCGCTGGTCGCGCGCCACCAGAGCCTGCGCCTGATCTTGCCCGCCGTCGAGGGTGCCCCAAGCGTCGCCGAGCGACCGGCCTACGACCCGCTCACCGTCGTCGACCTGCGCGCGCTGCCCCCCGCGGACCAACCGGCGGAGGTCGCGCGCCGCGCCCGCGCCCACGCCACCGCGCCCTTCGACCTGGCCGCCGGCCCGCTGCTGCGCGCGGAGTTGCTGCTGCTCGCCGCGGACACGCAGGTCCTGCTGCTCAACCTGCACCACATCGTCGCCGATGGCTGGTCCATCGGCATCCTGATCGACGACTGGGCAGCGCTTTACCGCGCCTTCTGCGCCGGACAAGCACCCGCGCTCGCCCCGCTGCCGATCGCCTACACCGACTATGCCGCCTGGCAGCGCGACTGGTTGCAGGGCGCGCCCCTGCAACGCCAGCTCGACTATTGGACCGAGGCCCTCGCCGGCGCCCCGCACCGGCTGGAGCTACCCACCGACCGCCCGCGCCCGGCGGTGCAGAGCTACCGCGGCGCCCATCTGGAGACACGCCTGGACCCCGCGCTGACCCATGCACTCTTAGAACTGGGCCGGCAGCGCGGCGCGACCCTGTTCATGACCCTGCTGGCGGCCTTCGCCACCCTCTTGCAGCGCTACAGCGGCCAGGACGACCTGCTGATCGGCAGCCCCATCGCCAACCGCACCGCCACGCACACCGAGGGGCTGATCGGGCTCTTCGTCAACACCCTGGTGCTGCGCGCGCGCCTGGATGCCGCGTCCACCTTCGCCGACCTGCTGGCGCAGCTGCGGCGCACCGCGCTCAACGCCTATGCCCACCAGGACCTGCCCTTCGAGCAGCTGGTCGAGCGGCTCGACCCCGCCCGGACCTTGAGCCACAGCCCGCTGTTCCAGGTCATGTTCGTCTTGCAGAACAATGCGCAGACGGCACTGGAACTGCCCGGGCTCACGGTCGAGGCGCTCGCGCAGGACACCCCGATCGCCAAATTCGACCTGACCCTGAGCGCCGTCGAGGACGGCGACGCCCTGGCGCTCGGCTGGGAATACGCCACCGATCTGTTCGATGCGGCGACCATCGAACGGCTGGCCGGGCACTTCGCCGTGCTGCTGGCGGGCCTCGTGGCGGCCCCCGATGCCGACCTGCGGCGTCTGCCCTTGCTCACCGAATCCGAAGACGCGCAGCTCGCCGAGTGGAACGCGACCGCCACCGACATCCCGGCGGACCTGACGGCGGTCGATTTGTTCGAGGCCCAGGTCCAGGCCAGTCCCGACGCCGTCGCCTTGGTCTTCGCGGACGCGCGGCTCACCTACACAGAACTGAACCAACGGGCCAACCGTTTAGCCCATGCACTGATCGAACGCGGCGTGGGCCCGGACGTGCTGGTGGCACTGTGCGTGGAACGCTCCATCGACATGGTCGTCGGGTTGCTCGGGATACTGAAGGCCGGCGGGGCCTATGTCCCGCTCGATCCGGAGTACCCGGCCGAGCGCCTGGCCTTCATGCTGGCCGACAGCGCCGCGCCCGTCCTGCTGACCCAAACGACCCTGGCGGACAGCCTGCCCGCGGGCGGCGCCGAGCGCCTGCCGCTCGATGCGCCCGGGGCCTTTGCCGATCGGCCCGCCGACAATCCCGCGCGGCGCGCCGGGCCGGGCGACTTGGCCTATGTCATCTACACGTCGGGCTCCACCGGCCGGCCCAAAGGCGTCGCCTGCCGCCACGCGGCCCTCGTCAATCTGGCGCTCGCGCAGATCCAGGCCTTTGCCATCGACCGGCAAAGCCGCGTCCTGCAATTCGCCTCCCCGAGCTTCGATGCCGCCGTCTCCGAGGTCGCCACCGCGTTGCTCGCCGGCGCCGCCCTGCACCTCATGACCCGCGAACGGCTGCTCGACGCCGATTTCGTCGCGCACCTGAGCGCGGACGGCATCACCCATGTCACGCTGCCGCCCTCCTTCGCCATCAACCTGCCCGCGGCGCTGCCCGCGTGCCTGCGCACCCTGGTCGTGGCCGGCGAGGCCTGTCCCGCCGGGCTGGTCGACCGCCATGCGCCGGGCCGGCGGTTCATCAATGCCTATGGCCCGACGGAGTCGACGGTCTGCGCTACCTGGGCGCTGTGCGCCCCCGGCCAGGGCAACCCCCCGATCGGCACCCCGCTGGCCAACACCCGCGGCTACATCTTGGACGCCCGGCTGCAACCGCTGCCGATCGGCGTGCCCGGGGAGTTGTGCATCGCCGGGGCCGGTCTGGCGCGGGGCTATCTGAACCGTCCGGAGCTGACCGCCGAGCGCTTCGTCGCGGCGGAACTGTTCGGCACGACCGAACGGATCTATCGCACCGGCGACCTGGCCCGCTGGCGGCCCGACGGCAACCTGGAGTATCTCGGCCGGCTCGACCATCAGGTGAAGCTGCGCGGCTTCCGCATCGAGTTGGGCGAGATCAAGTCCGTGCTCGCCCAGCACCCGTCGGTGCGCGAGGCCGCGGTGGTGCTGCACGACAGCGACGGCAACCCGGCACTGGCCGCCTATCTGACGGTGGACAGCGCGTCCGCTAGCCCCAACCCGCTGACCACTGACCACGCGGCACTGACCACGGCCCTGCGCGCCTGGCTCAAGACCCGCCTGCCCCACTACATGGTCCCGGCCAGCTTCACCGTGCTGGACGCCTTCCCGCTCACCCCCAACGGCAAGCTCGACCGCCGCGCGCTGCCAGCGCCGGACGCCCCCCAGGCCGCCGCCGGGCGCCCACTCGCGAGCGAGACCGAGCGCCTGCTCGCCGCCCTGTGGGGCGATGTGCTCAAGACCGAGGTCGCCAGCGCGGCGGCCGATTTCTTCGCCCTGGGCGGGCACTCCCTGCTCGCCACCCGCCTGGCCGCGCGCATCCGCGACGCCTTCCAGGTGGAGCTGCCGCTCAAGATCCTCTTCGAGCGCCCGACGCTCGGCGACTTGGCCGCCTGGCTCGACGGACAGGCGCGCGGCGCCGCCCTGCCGCCGATCAGCCGGCAACCGGCGCCGGCGCCCCTGTGCCTATCCCTCGCCCAAGACTGGTTCTGGCTTCTCAGCCAGTACGATAGCGACCCCCGCGTACACCACATCCACGCGGCCTGGCGCCTCGTCGGCGCCCTGGATGTTGCGGCCCTGCGCCGCGCCGTCGGCGCCTTGGTCGCCCGCCACCAGAGCCTGCGCCTGTGCTTCCCGACCGCGGATGGCCAGCCGCGCGTCGCCGTCTTGGAACCCTACGATCCGCTGCAGGTCGTGCCGTTCGCTGCGCCCGCCGACGCGGAGCGGCCCTTCGACCTCGCCGCCGGCCCGTTGCTGCGCCTGCACCTGATCGAGCAGGGTCCGGATGAGCGTCTGCTGCTGCTCACCGTCCACCATATTGTCTGCGACCACTGGTCCCTGGCGATCCTGTGGCGCGAGCTCGGCACCCTTTATGTCGCTGAGTTGGAGCGCCGGCCGGCGCCCCTGCCGCCGCTGCCGATCGACTACACCGACTATGCCGCCTGGCAACGCGCTGCACTCGACGGTGCGGCCCTGGCGCGGCAGACGGACTATTGGCTGGAGCAGTTGCGCGGCGCCCCCGAGCTGCTCGCCCTGCCCACCGACTATCCGCGTCCGCCGATCCAGCAAAACCAAGGCGGGCAAGTCCCGATCGCGCTCGCCCCGGAACTGACGCAGCGGCTACGTGGGCTCGCCGCGCAGTCGGGCTGCACGTTGCAGATGGTCCTGTTCGCCGCCTTCGTCCTGCTGCTGCATCGCGCGAGCGGGCAGCGCGACCTCGCCGTCGGCGTCCCCCTGGCCATGCGCCAGCGCCCCGAGACCGAGCCGCTGGTGGGTCTGTTGCTGAACCTGCTGGTCCTGCGCACCCGTCTGCACGGCCGGGAGACCTTTGCGGAGCTGCTCGGGCAGGTACGCCGCACCGCGCTCGACGCCTATGCCCACCCGGACCTGCCGTTCGCCGCCCTGCTCGAGCGCTTGCCGCCCAGCCGCCGGGGTGCCTACAACCCGTACGTCCAGGTCATGTTCAACCTGGTCAATACCCCGCAGACCCCGCGCCTCGACCTGCCGGGTCTGCACTGCGTCCCCTGGAGCCCCGCGGCGGAGACCCTCGCCACCTCCAATCTCGATCTGGTCGTCTCCTTGCAAGAGGGCGCCGACGGCATCGTCGGGCGCATGGTGTTCGACCGCGCGCTGTTCAAGACCGAGACCGTCCAAGGTTGGGCCGAGGGGCTGAGCGCCGTGCTGGAGCAGGCGCTCGCGCGGCCCGCCGCGCCGCTCGCCGATTTCCGGCTGAGCCGCGTCGCCGCGCCGCGCTATCCGCTGACCTCCGCGCAACGCGGGATCTGGCTCGATCAACTGCTGCATGCGCAGATCCCGCTGTACAACATCGGTGGCTACGTTGAATTCGACGGGCCCCTCGACCCGGCCCTCTTCGCGCAAGCCGTCGCGCGACTGGTCGCGAAACACGACGCCCTGCGCACGCGGCTGGTCGCCGAGCGCGACGCGGACGGCATCCCGTTGCAAATCTTCGCCGACGCGCCCGATCCGGACGTGTCCGTGCATGATTTCTCCGCCCAACCGGACCCCGAGGCCGCGGCGCAGGCGTGGATGAAGGCGCGCTTTGGTGAGCCCTTCGTCTTGATCGGCGGCCCGCTGTTCCGCTACGACCTGGTCAAGCTCGGCGCGCGGCGCTTCTTCTGGCTGGCGCAATACCATCATCTGATCGTGGACGGCTGGGGGCTGGCACAACTGAACCGCTCCCTGGGCGAGATCTACACGCAACTGGCCGCCGGGCTGGCCCCGGACCTGGCCAGTCCCTCCTATGTCGACTTCATCGAGGACGATCGCGACTACCTCGCCTCGGCCGCGCTCGAAAAAGGCCGCGCCTATTGGCTCGCGCAGTATCCGCACCCGCCCGCGCCGCTACTTCAGCCGCGCCGGGTCCAGACCCACGACGCACCTTTCACGCCCAGCGCGACCGCCGTCCTCGCACTGCCGCGGGCGCTCTACGACCGGCTCGAAGGACTCGCCCAACGCCACGGCGCTACGGGCTATCACGTCCTCCTGGCCGCGCTCTATGTCTATTTCGCACGCACCGCCCAGCGCGACGAGCTCGCCATCGGGCTGCCGGCGCTCAACCGCGCCAACGCGCGCCTGCGCCACACCGTCGGCCTGTGCGTCGGCGTCAGCCCGGTGCGCTTCGCCTTCGGGACCGGACTGGGCTTAGGCGCGTTGCTCGAACGCATCGCCGAGACCCTGAAGGCCGGTTACCGCTATCAACGCTGTCCCGTCGCCGACATCAACCGTGCGGTGGGCCTGGAGGGCACCCGCTCGCGCCTGTTCGACCTCGTGCTGTCTTACGAGCGACATGATCACGACGCCCGGTTTGCCGACATCCCCAACCGTTATACGGCGCTGCTGCACGACTGGGAGCAAACGCCGTTGACGATCTACGTGCGCGATTTCCATGCCGGCGCCGACGCCAAGCTCGATTTCGTCTACAACACGGCCTATTTCGCGGATGCCGAGGTCCAGGCACTGGCCGCGCGCTTCGCGACGATTTTGGCGGCAGCCGTCGACACCGATGAGGCACCGGTGCAGTGCCTGCCGGTCATGACGGCGGACGAGGTACGCCAACTGCGCGCCTGGAACGACACGGCCGCCGCCTTCCCGACGGAGCTGACCCTGGTCGATCTGTTCGAGGCGCAGGTCCGGGCCAGTCCCGACGCCGTCGCCTTGGTCTTCGAGGACGAGCGGCTCAGCTATGCGGAGCTGAACGAGCGCGCCAACCGCCTGGCCCATGCCCTGATCGCGCGCGGCGTCGGGCCGGACGTGCTGGTGGCCCTGTGCGTCGAGCGCTCGGTGGAGATGGTCGTGGGGCTCTTGGGGATACTGAAGGCCGGCGGCGCCTATGTCCCGCTCGATCCGGCGTATCCCGCCGAACGCCTGGCCTTCATGCTGGCCGACAGCGCCGCGCCCATCCTGCTGACCCAGACGACCCTGGCGGACACCCTGCCCGCGAGCGACGCCGAGCGCCTGCTGCTCGATGTGCCCGGGGCCTTCGCCGAGCGGCCTGCCGACAATCCCGCGCGGCGCGCCAGGCCGGACTGCCTGGCCTACGTCATTTACACCTCCGGCTCGACCGGGCAACCGAAGGGAGTCGCAATCGCGCACCAGGCGCTCGCCAACCTCCTGCTGGACATGCGTGCGCGTACCGGCATCGGTGCGCATTCGCGCCTGGCGGCACTGACCACTCTGTCGTTCGACATTGCCGGACTGGAGCTTTACCTGCCGTTGATCGTCGGCGCCCGGGTCGATCTGCTCGACGCTCGTTGCGCCCGGGACCCGGCGGCGCTCGCGCGGCGTCTCGACGCGGACGGGGTCGATCTGGCCCAGGCCACGCCGGCCACCTGGCGGATGCTGCTCGACGGCGGCTGGACACCGCCCCGCGCCCTGACCGTCCTGTGCGGCGGCGAGGCCCTGCCGGTCGCACTCGGCCAACGGCTCATGGCGGACTGCCGCCGGTTATGGAATGTCTACGGTCCGACCGAGACCACCATCTGGTCTACCGCCGCCGACGCGGGTGCGCACCCGCGGCGCCCCGACCTGATCGGCCGACCGCTGGCCAACACCCGCATCCACATCCTCGACCGCGGACTCCAGCCGCTGCCGATCGGCGTGCCCGGGGAGTTGTGCATCGCCGGGGCCGGTCTGGCGCGGGGCTATCTGAACCGTCCGGAGCTGACCGCCGAGCGCTTCGTCGCGGCGGAACTGTTCGGCACGACCGAACGGATCTATCGCACCGGCGACCTGGCCCGCTGGCGGCCCGACGGCAACCTGGAGTATCTCGGCCGGCTCGACCATCAGGTGAAGCTGCGCGGCTTCCGCATCGAGTTGGGCGAGATCAAGTCCGTGCTCGCCCAGCACCCGTCGGTGCGCGAGGCCGCGGTGGTGCTGCACGACAGCGACGGCAACCCGGCACTGGCCGCCTATCTGACGGTGGACAGCGCGTCCGCTAGCCCCAACCCGCTGACCACTGACCACGCGGCACTGACCACGGCCCTGCGCGCCTGGCTCAAGACCCGCCTGCCCCACTACATGGTCCCGGCCAGCTTCACCGTGCTGGACGCCTTCCCGCTCACCCCCAACGGCAAGCTCGACCGCCGCGCGCTGCCAGCGCCGGACGCCCCCCAGGCCGCCGCCGGGCGCCCACTCGCGAGCGAGACCGAGCGCCTGCTCGCCGCCCTGTGGGGCGATGTGCTCAAGACCGAGGTCGCCAGCGCGGCGGCCGATTTCTTCGCCCTGGGCGGGCACTCCCTGCTCGCCACCCGCCTGGCCGCGCGCATCCGCGACGCCTTCCAGGTGGAGCTGCCGCTCAAGATCCTCTTCGAGCGCCCGACGCTCGGCGACTTGGCCGCCTGGCTCGACGGACAGGCGCGCGGCGCCGCCCTGCCGCCGATCAGCCGGCAACCGGCGCCGGCGCCCCTGTGCCTATCCCTCGCCCAAGACTGGTTCTGGCTTCTCAGCCAGTACGATAGCGACCCCCGCGTACACCACATCCACGCGGCCTGGCGCCTCGTCGGCGCCCTGGATGTTGCGGCCCTGCGCCGCGCCGTCGGCGCCTTGGTCGCCCGCCACCAGAGCCTGCGCCTGTGCTTCCCGACCGCGGATGGCCAGCCGCGCGTCGCCGTCTTGGAACCCTACGATCCGCTGCAGGTCGTGCCGTTCGCTGCGCCCGCCGACGCGGAGCGGCCCTTCGACCTCGCCGCCGGCCCGTTGCTGCGCCTGCACCTGATCGAGCAGGGTCCGGATGAGCGTCTGCTGCTGCTCACCGTCCACCATATTGTCTGCGACCACTGGTCCCTGGCGATCCTGTGGCGCGAGCTCGGCACCCTTTATGTCGCTGAGTTGGAGCGCCGGCCGGCGCCCCTGCCGCCGCTGCCGATCGACTACACCGACTATGCCGCCTGGCAACGCGCTGCACTCGACGGTGCGGCCCTGGCGCGGCAGACGGACTATTGGCTGGAGCAGTTGCGCGGCGCCCCCGAGCTGCTCGCCCTGCCCACCGACTATCCGCGTCCGCCGATCCAGCAAAACCAAGGCGGGCAAGTCCCGATCGCGCTCGCCCCGGAACTGACGCAGCGGCTACGTGGGCTCGCCGCGCAGTCGGGCTGCACGTTGCAGATGGTCCTGTTCGCCGCCTTCGTCCTGCTGCTGCATCGCGCGAGCGGGCAGCGCGACCTCGCCGTCGGCGTCCCCCTGGCCATGCGCCAGCGCCCCGAGACCGAGCCGCTGGTGGGTCTGTTGCTGAACCTGCTGGTCCTGCGCACCCGTCTGCACGGCCGGGAGACCTTTGCGGAGCTGCTCGGGCAGGTACGCCGCACCGCGCTCGACGCCTATGCCCACCCGGACCTGCCGTTCGCCGCCCTGCTCGAGCGCTTGCCGCCCAGCCGCCGGGGTGCCTACAACCCGTACGTCCAGGTCATGTTCAACCTGGTCAATACCCCGCAGACCCCGCGCCTCGACCTGCCGGGTCTGCACTGCGTCCCCTGGAGCCCCGCGGCGGAGACCCTCGCCACCTCCAATCTCGATCTGGTCGTCTCCTTGCAAGAGGGCGCCGACGGCATCGTCGGGCGCATGGTGTTCGACCGCGCGCTGTTCAAGACCGAGACCGTCCAAGGTTGGGCCGAGGGGCTGAGCGCCGTGCTGGAGCAGGCGCTCGCGCGGCCCGCCGCGCCGCTCGCCGATTTCCGGCTGAGCCGCGTCGCCGCGCCGCGCTATCCGCTGACCTCCGCGCAACGCGGGATCTGGCTCGATCAACTGCTGCATGCGCAGATCCCGCTGTACAACATCGGTGGCTACGTTGAATTCGACGGGCCCCTCGACCCGGCCCTCTTCGCGCAAGCCGTCGCGCGACTGGTCGCGAAACACGACGCCCTGCGCACGCGGCTGGTCGCCGAGCGCGACGCGGACGGCATCCCGTTGCAAATCTTCGCCGACGCGCCCGATCCGGACGTGTCCGTGCATGATTTCTCCGCCCAACCGGACCCCGAGGCCGCGGCGCAGGCGTGGATGAAGGCGCGCTTTGGTGAGCCCTTCGTCTTGATCGGCGGCCCGCTGTTCCGCTACGACCTGGTCAAGCTCGGCGCGCGGCGCTTCTTCTGGCTGGCGCAATACCATCATCTGATCGTGGACGGCTGGGGGCTGGCACAACTGAACCGCTCCCTGGGCGAGATCTACACGCAACTGGCCGCCGGGCTGGCCCCGGACCTGGCCAGTCCCTCCTATGTCGACTTCATCGAGGACGATCGCGACTACCTCGCCTCGGCCGCGCTCGAAAAAGGCCGCGCCTATTGGCTCGCGCAGTATCCGCACCCGCCCGCGCCGCTACTTCAGCCGCGCCGGGTCCAGACCCACGACGCACCTTTCACGCCCAGCGCGACCGCCGTCCTCGCACTGCCGCGGGCGCTCTACGACCGGCTCGAAGGACTCGCCCAACGCCACGGCGCTACGGGCTATCACGTCCTCCTGGCCGCGCTCTATGTCTATTTCGCACGCACCGCCCAGCGCGACGAGCTCGCCATCGGGCTGCCGGCGCTCAACCGCGCCAACGCGCGCCTGCGCCACACCGTCGGCCTGTGCGTCGGCGTCAGCCCGGTGCGCTTCGCCTTCGGGACCGGACTGGGCTTAGGCGCGTTGCTCGAACGCATCGCCGAGACCCTGAAGGCCGGTTACCGCTATCAACGCTGTCCCGTCGCCGACATCAACCGTGCGGTGGGCCTGGAGGGCACCCGCTCGCGCCTGTTCGACCTCGTGCTGTCTTACGAGCGACATGATCACGACGCCCGGTTTGCCGACATCCCCAACCGTTATACGGCGCTGCTGCACGACTGGGAGCAAACGCCGTTGACGATCTACGTGCGCGATTTCCATGCCGGCGCCGACGCCAAGCTCGATTTCGTCTACAACACGGCCTATTTCGCGGATGCCGAGGTCCAGGCACTGGCCGCGCGCTTCGCGACGATTTTGGCGGCAGCCGTCGACACCGATGAGGCACCGGTGCAGTGCCTGCCGGTCATGACGGCGGACGAGGTACGCCAACTGCGCGCCTGGAACGACACGGCCGCCGCCTTCCCGACGGAGCTGACCCTGGTCGATCTGTTCGAGGCGCAGGTCCGGGCCAGTCCCGACGCCGTCGCCTTGGTCTTCGAGGACGAGCGGCTCAGCTATGCGGAGCTGAACGAGCGCGCCAACCGCCTGGCCCATGCCCTGATCGCGCGCGGCGTCGGGCCGGACGTGCTGGTCGCCCTGTGCGTCGAACGCTCCATCGAGATGGTCGTCGGGCTGCTCGGCATCCTCAAAGCCGGCGGGGCCTATGTCCCGCTCGATCCGGACTATCCGGCCGAGCGGCTGGCCTTCATGCTGGCGGACAGCGCCGCGCCCATCCTGCTGACCCAGACGACCCTGGCGGACACCCTGCCCGCGAGCGACGCCGAGCGCCTGCTACTCGATGCGCCCGACGCCTTTGCCGAGCGGTCGGCTGACAATCCCGCGCGCCGCGCCGGTCCCGACGACTTGATCTATGTCATCTACACCTCGGGCTCCACTGGCGTACCTAAGGGTGTCTGCGTGCCGCACCGCGGCGTGGTGCGGCTGGTGACGCACACCGACTATGCCCGATTCGATTCCGCACAGACCTTTCTGCAATACGCGCCGATCTCCTTCGATGCCGCGACGCTGGAGATCTGGGGCGCCTTGCTGCACGGTGCGCGCCTGGTCGTCATGCCGCCGCGGGAGAAGGGGCTCGCGGCGCTGGCGCGGGTGCTGGAGCAGGAGCGCGTCACGCTGCTATGGCTGACCGCCAGCCTGTTTAACGTCATGATCGAGGAGTATCCGCACAGTCTGGCCGGCGTCGGGCAACTGCTCGTCGGCGGCGAGGTCGTCTCCGTGCCGCATGCGCGTCGGGCGCGGCGCCTGTTGCCGCGAACCGACCTCATCAACGGCTACGGTCCCACCGAGAACACCACGTTCACCTGTTGCTTCCCGATCGGGGAGTGCGCCGACGACCGCGCGATCCCGATCGGCCGACCGATCGCTAATACCCGGGTCTTCGTGCTCGACCGACACGACCAACCGCTGCCGATCGGCGTCCCCGGGGAGCTGGGCATCGCCGGGGCCGGATTGGCGCGGGGGTATCTGAACCGTCCCGAGCTGACCGCCGAGAAATTCGTCGACTTGGAGCTGTTCGGCACGACCGAGCGCGTCTACCGCACCGGCGACCTGGCGCGCTGGCTACCCGACGGCAACTTGGAGTTTCTCGGCCGGATCGACACCCAGGTGAAGCTACGCGGCTTCCGCATCGAGCTGGGGGAGATCGAGTCCGCGCTTGCCCAGCACCCGTCGGTGCGCGAGGCCGCGGTGCTGCTGCGCGAAGACGCCGAGAACCCGGCGCTAGCCGCCTATCTGACCTGCACCGACGGCACCGCGGACCCGGCCGCGCTCACCGCCGAGCTGCGCCCTTGGCTCAAGTCCCGCCTACCCGACTACATGGTCCCGGCCAGCTTCACCGTGCTCCCGACCTTCCCGCTCACCCCCAACGGCAAGCTCGACCGCCGCGCCCTGCCGGCCCCGGACGCGGCGGTATCGGCCATGCCCTTCGCCCCGCCCCGCAGCGACACCGAGCAGCGCCTCGCCGCGCTCTGGTGCGAGGTCCTGGGACGCGCGACCGTCGGCATCCACGACAGCTTCTTCGAACTGGGCGGCCATTCGCTGCTGGTGATCCGCATCCACCACCGGCTGCAACCCGACTGGCCCGCGCTGCGGGTCGTCGATCTCTTCACCTACCCGAGTATCCAAGCGCTGGCCGCCTATCTGGACCGGCCCGCCGACCCGCCCGCGCGGCCGAGCCAGGGCGACGCCCGCGGCGCGCAGCGCCGGGCGCGCCAGCAGGCGCGGCAGGCCGGGCGGCGCACCCAACGATGAACAACCCCGAACGACCCGGAGCACCCCCCATGCCAACGCCGCCCGATCCGACCGCCGCACCCGATCCGCTGGAGGTCCTGGCGGCGCTGCCGCTGGAGCTGCTGCCCGGCCTCTACCAGTTGAGCCAAAGCCTGTTCGCGCTGGTGCGCCTGGGTCTGCCCGCGTATCTGCACGCGCAGGGACCGACGCCGCTGGACGGGCTGGCCGCGGCGACCGCGATCGACCCCAGGCTGCTGCACCACCTGCTGGAGATCGGCCGCGGCCTGGGTCTCCTCGCGCGCGACGAGCGGCACTGTTATGGCCTGACCGATAAAGGCCGTCGCCTGTGCCCCGACGCCGAGGATACGGTGCTGCCGATCCTGTCCCATCTGGACGACGGCTATGCCGCCTGGGGTGCATTGCACCAGGGGCTCACGACCGGACAGGTCCCGTTCCAGGCCGCCTATGGCAGCGACATCTTTCCCTGGCTGGCCAACCATCCCTACAGTAACCGCCAATTCAACCGGTTCATGGAGACCACCGTCGAGCGCTGGTTGGCGGCGACCGGGGACTGTTATCCCTTCGCCGGCCATCTGGTCGATCTGGGCGGCAATACCGGCGCGCTGACGGCGCTGCTCCTGACGCAGTTCCCGACCCTGCGCGCGACCCTGTTCGACCTGGAGCAGGCGCTCGACGGGGCGCCGGCACGGCTGGCCGCCGCCGGGGTCGCCGCGCGCTGCACCCTGGTGGCGGGGAGTTTCTTCGAGCCGGCGACGATCCCCACCGACGGGGACCTGTATCTGTTCTCGCGGGTGCTGCTCAACTGGAGCGACGCGCAGGCGGTGGCGATCCTGACCAACTGCCGCCGGGTCATGCCGCCCGCCGCCCGCCTGCTGATCCTGGACTTCGTGCGGCCCGAGCCGACGCCCCCGGGCCTGCTGTTCGGCAGCCTGAACCTGTGGGTCATGTTCGGCGCCCGCAGCCGCACCCGCGAGGAATTCGCGGCGCTGCTTGCGGCGGCCGGCTTCGTCGCGCCGCGCTGGATGGCGGTCGGGGCGGAGCCGGGGAGCCCTCTGTTTCTACTGGAAGCCCGTCCCGGCTGAGCGCCGCGCTCCAGCCCCTCACCCGAGCACTGCCAACCGCCCACCGCGAGCCCACCATGATTCTCGAAACCGCCTTGCTCAGCGCCGCCTTCGGCGCCTTGACCGCACGCTGGCAGGACCGCCGTGCCAAGCGTCTGGCCGCGGCAGCGCGCGCCCGACCGGCGCCGCCGCCCCGCGCCCGACCGGCCGCGCCCCCGCCCCGGGGCGCCACCGTGCGCGCGGTGCTCGCGGATCTCAAGACCGCCATCTCCGGCACCGAGCGCCAGCAGCAGCAGATGTCGATCGACGACGACATGCGCGTGCGTATGAAGCAGTTCCAGGCGGCGGCGAACCGCAACGCGGCTTTATACGGCATCGCCGCCGGGGTGGCGGTGCTGGGCGCCTTCGTCCCGTCCCTGAGCCTGCTCGCGGCGGGGGCGGTGCTGTATCTGACCCGCGACATTTTCATCGAGCTGTGGCGCGACCTGCGGCGCGGACATGTTCTGAGCCTCTATTTGATGGGTTCAGTCATGACCGTCGGCATGCTGCTGAGCGGGCAGGTGCTGCTCACGGCCTTCTGGGGCGTGCTCGGCAACCTGATGGCGACCGTGCTCAAGCGCGCCGAGACCAGCTCGCAGAAACAGTTGATCGAGGTCTTCGCCGGGCATCCGGCCAAGGTCTGGGTGGCGCGCGACGGACTCGAGCTGGAGGTGGACTTTGCCACACTCGCCCCCGGCGAGCTGGTAGTCGTGGGGGCCGGCGAGGTCATCCCGGTGGACGGGATCATCGCGCAAGGGCAGGCGAGCATCGACCAGCAGGCCCTGACCGGTGAGGGTCGGCCGGTGGAGCGCGGCCCTGGCGAGCGCGTCTTTGCCGCGACCCTGGTGCTGACGGGCCGCATCCAGGTGCAGTTGGAGGCGAGCGGGGCGCAGACGGTCGCCGCCGGCATCGGCAGCGTGCTGAACCGGACTGAAAACTACACCGAGAACATGATGGCGCGCGGCCGCGAGGTGGCCGAGCGCCTGCTGCCGGTGCAGCTCGCACTGGGCGCGCTGACCTGGCCGCTGCAGGGGTCGAAGGCGGCGCTGGCGGTGCTGTGGTCGGGGCTGGGCGGGCAGATGGGGCTGCTCGGGCCCTTGAGCGTGCTCAATTATCTCCAGTTCCTGTCGCGCGCGGGCATCCTGGTCAAGGACGGGCGGGTGCTGGAGTCGCTGCGCCAGGTCGATACCGTGGTATTCGACAAGACCGGCACCCTCACGCTCGATCAGCCCACACTGCACGCGATCCACTGCGCGGGCGAGCCCGATCCCGAGACGGTGCTGCGTCTGGCCGCCGCGGCCGAGCAGCGCCAGCCCCATCCGCTGGCGCGCGCCATCCTGAGCGCGGCGGCGGAGCGGGGGCTGGTGCTGCCGACGGTCGATGCGGCCGGCTACAGCGCCGGCTACGGCCTTCAGGTGCAGATCGACGGACACCGGGTACTGGTCGGCAGCGCCCGCTTTCTGGCCCGCGAGGGCATCGCCCCGACCGCGGAGCTGGCGGAGATCGAGGCGGCGGCGGCAGAGCGCGGACATTCGCTGGTCTGCGTCGGACAGGACGAGCGGCTCGCCGGGGTGCTGGAGCTGGCGCCGACCCTGCGCCCGGAAGCCCAGGGGATCGTCGCCTTTCTGCATCGGCGCGGGATCAAGACCTGCATCATCTCCGGCGATCACGAGCAACCGACCCGCAACCTGGCCGAGCGGCTCGGCATCGACGACTTTTTCGCCGAGACCCTGCCCGAGCACAAGGCCGACCATGTGCAGCGCCTGCGCGCGGCGGGGCGTTTCGTCTGCTTCGTCGGCGACGGCATCAACGACGCCATCGCGCTGAAGTCGGCGCAAATCTCCATCTCGCTCAAGGGCGCCTCCACCGCGGCCACCGATACGGCCCAGATCGTCCTGATGGACGGTACCCTGGGCGCGCTCGAGCGGCTGTTCGTGCTGGCCGACGAGTTCGAGCGGACCATGCACACTAATTTCCTGTGGAGCGTGGTGCCGGGGGCGCTCAACACTGCCGGGGTCTGGCTGCTGCACTTCGGCGTGGCGACCAGCATGGGCATCTTCTATGCAACCACCTTCCTGAGCCTGGGCCACAGCATGCGGCCGCTGATCCGGCATCGGCGCGCCGCGCAATTGAGCGCGCCCGACAGGGCCCCGGCCCAGACCGGTGCCGGGGTCGCCGACGCGCGCGGCACCACGCACGCCACCCCCGCGCCGGACGCCGCGGCACCGCCCGCCGCGGCGACCGCTAGAACCGCCCCGGAGCCGACGCTGGAGCCGACCTTGGCGCTGACGCCGGAGCCGGAGCCGACGCTGGAGTCGAGGCCGGAGCCGACGTTGGCGCTGACGCTGGAGCCGGTTTCGACGCCGGAACCGACCGTGGCGCTCACCCCGGAGCCGAAGCCAACCTTGGCGCCGACGCTGGAGCCGAAGCCGAAGCCGGAGCCGAAATCGACCCCGAAACCGCCGCCGAAATCGACGCCAAAGCCGAAGCCGAAGCCGAAGCCGAAGCCCACCCCAGCCGCGATGGCCCGCGACCCGGTCCCCACGACGCCAGTGGCACGGGCCCGCCGCCGCGCCGGACCGCGCACTGGACCACGATCAAAACCACCTGTTGAGTAGCAACCGATGAGCATGACCGACGACACCGCCCCGGGGATCGCCGTCATCGGCCTGGCCGGACGCTTTCCGGGCGCACCGGATGTCGCTGCCTTGTGGGACCTGATCGCCGCCGGGCGCGAAGGACTGACGCGGTTCTCGGCACAGGACCTGCGCGCGGCGGGCACCGATCCGGCGCTGCTCGCCCACCCGCGCTTCGTCCCGGTGGGGGCCGTCATCGCGGAGGCGGACCGCTTCGCGGCCGACTTTTTCGACATCGGCGTGCGCGATGCCCAGGTCACCGACCCGCAGCAGCGCCTGCTCCTGGAGTGCGCCTGGCACGCCCTGGAGCACGCCGGCTACGCGCCGGGCACCGGCAGTGCGCGCGTCGGCGTCTATGTCGGGGTCGGCGATAACAGCTACCGGCAGCACGTCCTAGACCCGCACCTGCCGGAACTGCTGGCCACGCTCGGCGCCTATCGGCTGATGACGGTCAACGGCAAGGACTTCGCCGCCACGCGCATCGCCTATAAGCTGGGGCTGACCGGCCCCGCGCTCAGCGTGCAGACCGCCTGTTCCACCTCGCTGGTGGCCGTGCATCTGGCCTGCCAGAGCCTGCACGCGCTGGAGTGCGATCTGGCCTTGGCCGGCGGCGCCGCGATCGGCTTTCCGCAGGTGCATGGCTATCTGTATCAGGACGGCCTGATCGCCTCCCCCGACGGGCACTGCCGCGCCTTCGACGCCGCGGCCGCCGGCACGGCACCGGGCGCCGGGGTCGGGCTGGTGGCGCTCAAGCGCCTGGACGAGGCGTTGGCCGATGGCGACACCATCCAGGCGGTGATCCTGGGCTCGGCGGTCAACAACGATGGCGCCGACAAGGTCGGCTTCACGGCGCCGAGCGTCGCCGGCCAGGCGGAGGTGATCGCCGAGGCGCTGGCCGCCGCCGGCCTGCACCCCGAGGACATCGGTTACATCGAGGCCCACGGCACCGGTACCCACCTGGGCGACCCGATCGAGGTCCAGGCGTTGACCCGGGCCTTTCGCGCCCACTCGCAGCGCCGCGGCTGGTGCGCCCTGGGCTCGCTCAAGACCAACATCGGCCATGCCGACACCGCCGCCGGGGTGGCCGGGCTGATCAAGACCGTGCTGGCCTTGAAGCACCGGCAATTGCCGCCGAGCCTGCATTTCACGGCACCCAATCCGCAGCTCGAGCTCGACGCCAGTCCGTTCTACGTCAACACGCAACTGCGCCCCTGGGAGTCGCCCGCGGGTCGCCCGCGCCGCGCCGGGGTCAGTTCCTTCGGCATCGGCGGCACCAACGCCCATGCGGTCGTGAGCGAGGCGCCGCCCGCCGCGCCCGACGGCCCGGCGCGCCCGGTGCAATTGCTGACCCTGTCGGCCAAGACCCCGGCGGCCCTGGACGCGGTCACGCAAAACCTGGCGGCCTGGCTCGCCGGAACCCCGGAGGCGTCGCTGGCCGACGGCGCCTTTACCTGCAACCGCGGGCGCCGCGCCTTCGCGTACCGGCGCGCGCTGGTCGCCACCGATCGCGCGGACGCCTGCCGACAACTCGCCGACCCCGCCGGGCTGCCCGCCGGCCAGGCCGGCGAGCGCCCGCCCGCGGTGGCCTTTCTGTTCCCCGGCCAGGGGGCGCAGTACGCCGGGATGACCCACGGGCTCTATACCGCGGACGCGACCTTCCGCGGGCTGATCGACGATCTGGCCGAACGGTTCGCCCCACACCTGGGGCTGGATCTGCGCACCCTGCTGTTCGGCGACTCGGCCGCGGACGCGCAGCGGCTCGCGGAGACCCGCTTCACCCAGCCGGCGCTGTTCGCCGTCGAGTACGCCCTGGCGTGGCTGTGGCTGCACTGGGGGATAGTCCCGACCGCCATGGTGGGGCACAGCATCGGGGAATATGTCGCCGCCTGTCTGGCCGGGGTGCTGTCGCTGGACGATGCGCCGGCGCTGGTCGCGGCCCGCGGTGCCTTGCTCCAGTCGTTGCCGCCGGGCGCCATGCTGGCGGTCGCGTGCAGCGCGGCGACGGCCAGGCCGTGGCTGGACGACGCGCTCTCGCTGGCGGCGGTCAACGGGCCCGAGCGCTGCGTGCTGTCCGGCACCCCGTCGGCGATCACGGCGCTGGAGGGGCGGCTTCAGGCGCAGGGGATGCAGACCCGGCGCCTGGCCACCGCCCATGCCTTCCATTCGCGGCTGCTGGAGCCGATCCTGGACGCCTTCGCCGCACGGCTGCGCAGGGTGTCGCTGGCCGCGCCGCAGCGGCCCTATCTGTCGAACCTCACCGGGACCTGGATGCGCCCGCAGGACGCCGTCGATCCGGACTACTGGGTACGCCATCTGCGCCACACCGTGCGCTTCGCCGACAACCTGGGCGCACTGTTCGCGCACGGCGCGACGGTGCTGCTGGAGGTCGGCCCCGGGCCGGTACTCGCGACTCTTGCCCGGCAGCACCCGGCGGCGCCCCGCGGACTGCTGGCCCTGACCAGCCTGCCGCGCACGCGCGAGACGGCGCCCGCGGCCGAGCTGCACGCGATGTTGACGGCCGGTGCCGGACTGTGGAGCGCCGGTGCGACGCTCGATTGGGCGCAGTTCTACGGCGAGGAGCGGCGGCGGCGGGTCCCCCTGCCGCTGTATCCGTTCGAGCGGCAGCGTTATTGGATCGACGGGTCGGCGGGCGCGGACGCGGCGTCCCGCGGCGACGGTGCCGACCCGGTCGCGGCGACGACCGCCGCGACGCCCGGGGCCGCCGCGCGGCCGGCCGACGCGCTCGTGGGGGAGATCGCCGCACTCTGGTCCCACAGCCTCGGTTGCGCGGTCGCGCCGGACACCGACTTCTTTGCCGCCGGTGGGGATTCGCTGCTGGCGATCCAACTGGTGGCGCGACTGGCGGAGCGGTTCGCCGTGGCACTGGACGCCCATACGCTGCTCGAGGCCCCCACGCCGGCGCGGCTCGCGGCGCTGATCGCCGCCCGCCTGGACCGGGAGGCCGCGCCGCCGGTTCAGGTGTCGGCGCAGATCCAGGCCGCCGCGCATGCCGACCTGGTCGTCGCAATCCAGGCCGGCGCACCCGGACGCGCGCCGCTGGTACTGCTGCACCCGGTCGGCGGGCATGTCTATTTCTACCGCGAGTTGGCGGCACACATCGACCCGCGGTTGCCGGTCTACGGCATCCGCGCGCAAGGCGCGCAGGGCGAGGCGGAGCCCCTGACCAGCATCGCCGCGATGGCCGAGGTCTACACCGCGGCCCTGCGCACGCTTCAACCCGCCGGCCCTTACCATCTTGCCGGCGCGTCCTTCGGCGGCACCCTGGCCTATGCGATGGCGCAACGGTTGGTCGGCGCGGGCGAGCGCGTGGACTATCTGGGGCTGATCGATACCCCGAGCACGGGCAACATGCCGGGCGAGTTGGCGGATAGCGCGGCGATCCTGCATTACCTGCTCAGCGTCGGCCAGCGCCTGGATATCGGCGTGGAGACCCTACGCGCCATGGACGAGGAGGCGCGCATCGCCTGCTTCCTCACCGCCACCGGGCAGGCCGACACGCCCGCGGCCCGCCGCGATTTCCAGCTCACGCTGAAGCTCTTCATGACCAACGTCGCGGCCATGCGCGACTATGTCCCCGCGCCTTATCCCGGCCGGCTGAGCTTTTTCCTGGCCCGCGAGCGCGACGCCTTCAACGCGCAGACGCCCGCACACGGTTGGATCGGGCTCGCCGGGGCCGGCATCGAGATCCATACCGTGCCGGGCAATCACATCACCATGAGTCAGGCACCGCAGGTCGAGCATCTGGGACGGCGGATGCGGCAGACCCTGCCCGCGGTGCTGCGGTCATGACGCGGGGCCTGGCCGGCGGCTGAGAGTGAGCCGCGACGGCACGAAGACCCACGCCAAGGGCATTTGCGACGCGCCGGCTGGACGCGGCGGCAGCCGGGGAGGGGCCTTCCGACGCGACTGCTTGGGTCCGGGCCGCCCTGGTCAGGCTTGCCGCCGAAATCGAAGCGCAAGAACTGGTCCCAATGATCGACCGAGCCTTCGAACTCCAACTGGTGGACCCCGGCCTTGCCGGGGGCGCGGGGCACTTCGCGTGGGTCATGGCGGAGCACCGCGACCGCCCGCATCCCCACCCGTCGTTGCCCGAAGCCAGGCTGCCCGGACACGGGTCACCGAGAGACCCGAGATAGCCCAAGCCGCCGGCGTCCGCGGCAGCGTGGCGGATCGCCCCGCGGGCATCCGCCCAGTCATGTTAAAGTTCTCTACCGCTTACCCGCCGCGCACGAAGGCCCCACGTCCGGCATAGACGGCCGAGCCCCCAAGCGTTTCCTCGATCCGCATCAACTGGTTGTACTTCTCGACCCGCTCGCCGCGGCAGGGGGCGCCGGTCTTCATGGTCTCGGTTTCGACTTCCTCACCGATATCCGGTGGACAGGCGACCGACCAGACAACCAGCTCCGCACCGTAGCGGCCCGCCATGTCCAGGGCGAAATCGAAGGCGGCGCGGGCCGCGTCCGAACCATCGAAGGCAACGAGCACCTGCGTAATCTTGGCTTGGCTCCGGGGTCAGGGTTGGGCAACAGATGACGCGGCAGGAAGAAGGCATTGGCGATCAGAGTCGGCACCACGGCGCTGCCGATCACCGCCGCCACGGCAGGTCCCCGGCCAGCTCGAAATCCCCCGTGGGAGCGGCGTCCCGCCGCGATGGGGCCGGGCGCATTACCCGACCGTTCGGGGTGACCGCGGCATCCATCGCGGCGGGTCGCCGCTCCCACGGGGTCGCCGCGCGACTTTCAGGGTAAAACCTCGACCCCTAGCCCTTCACGCAGACCACCTGCTTGAGGGTATGCACCACCTCGACCAGGTCCTCCTGGTTGGCCATGACCTGGTCGATGTCCTTGTAGGCGCCGGGAATCTCGTCGATCACGCCCTTGTCTTTGCGGCAGATGACCCCCGCCGTTTGGGCGGCCAGGTCCGCCACGGTGAACTGGTGCTCGGCCGCGGTACGGCTCATCCGTCGGCCGGCGCCGTGGGCGCAGGAGTGGAAGCTCTCGGGGTTGCCCCGGCCGCGCACGATGTAACTGCGCGCCCCCATGCTGCCGGGGATGATTCCCAGATCGCCCTCGCGCGCCCGGATGGCCCCCTTGCGGGTGACCCAGACGTCTTTTCCGTAGTGATGCTCCCGGTCCACATAGTTGTGGTGGCAGTTGACCGCGGCCATGGTCGCCTGGAAGGGGGGCAGGTGCCGGGCCAGGGCTGCCAGAATCAGTTGCATCATCTGGTCGCGGTTCTCCCGCGCGTAGGCCTGCGCCCAGGACACCGCCTCCACATAGTCGTCGAAGTGCTCACTGCCTTCCGGGAAATAGGCCAGATTCCGGTCCGGCAACTGGATGAACCAGCGCTCCATGTCCCGCCGGGCCAGTTCGATGAAGTAGTGGCCGATAGCGTTGCCGATGCCCCGGCTGCCGGAGTGCAGCATGACCCAGACCTGGTCCGCCTCGTCCAGGCAGACCTCGATGAAGTGGTTACCCCCGCCCAGGGTGCCCATCTGGTTCACCCAGTTGGAGAAGCGCCCGAAGGCCTTGAGCAGTTGCGGGTGCTTGCCGGTCATGGCGGTGAGTTGGGCATCGAAGGGCAGGGCGGCCGCGATCAGCGCCCGATCGTCCTTGTGCTGGGCGCGGCCGACCGGCACGTCACGGCTGATCTGGTCGAAGATCTTTTTCAGGGACTTTTCGTCGAGGTCGTTGGCGTTGAGCGAGAGGCGCACCGCCGCCATGCCGCAGCCGATATCCACCCCCACCGCGGCCGGGATGATGGCCTGATGGGTGGCGATGACACTGCCGATGGTGGCGCCGATGCCGCCGTGCACGTCCGGCATGGCCGCCACATGGCGGTGGATGAAGGGAAGCCGGGACAAATTCACCAACTGCGCCCGTGCGTAAGGCTCCAACTCGTCAGTCCAGACTTTGACGGGCTTCTCGCCCTCGGTGATCACTTGCTTGATGGGCATGGTTGCCTCCTGGGTCCGCTCATGAGGTATGACCGGATCAGCGGAAAAAGGTGGCAGCGACAAGGATGTCGACGTTTGGGCACAAGGCCCTCATTGCTCTACCGTCTGAGCTACACCGACCGCGCGGTGGCGGGGTTCGAACCCGCGACACATGGCTCCCAAAGTAACGCCGACGGCATTCGCTGCCGAAAGAGTGCGACGACAAAATAGCTGACAGGATCATGGTCATGCCCTCCGTTAGGGCGGACTCCCCGGCCCGACCGGGGCGAAGGACTCGAACCTTCTAATGGTCAATGGACTGCCAAACCGCATTCGTCGCGACATCGTTGCCCCATGGGCGGGACAAGGGATTGTTGAGAGATGGGATGTTTTCAAGACATGTACTCCCAACCGCATTCCCGCACCCAGGGCGAACCCTTTACACCTCCACCTGCGCGTCCACATAGAAGGCGTTACCCAGGCTGCCGGTCATGACCAACTGCGCCAAGGCGGCCTTGGGCGGCAGGGCATAGGCCAAGCCTCCGGCCTCATTGACGGTATCCGCGGCCGGCAGCAAACGGCCCCGGCTGGATGCGAAAAGTTGCTTGTTGGCCATCGCTCCCCCCTTCCCGCGCTAATCGCGCCTGGTAACGGACACGGCGAGCCGTGCCCGGACGGCGGGGGAGCGATGAACAGAGATCGGGTGACCGGTTCTCTTGCTGCCCCGCCGGATCGACTGACGGGGTTGTCGGTCAGACGGTCAGATGGTGTCGGACGTCGTAAAGCCGAGGCTTGGGCGACGATTACGCCCTGGCTTGCTCGGCTGCGTGTTCTGTGGGCGGTTGTCCGCCGTGGCCGCGTTGCATCGGCCGTGAGACGTTGCGTTCCTCCAGGCAGCACAGGACCGACCGCCAAGGCAGGCGGCTGACCGTGCGACGATGGAATGGACAGAACGTTGAATGCTCATGAGACCCTAAATGATTCGCTAACTTTGCTGGGCGAGATTAAATCACTTGTTTAACGCCAGTGCAAGTGTTTTAATATGGCCCATGACAGATGTTGCCGTCTCTGAACCCAACTACCCGCTATCCGCGCTTTGCGTCCTCGCCGATCTGCCCGCGCGCACGGTGCGCTATTACATCCAGATCGGCCTGGTGGACCGGCCTGAAGGGGAGACCCGCGCGGCCCGGTACGGTCCCCGCCACCTGGAGCAACTGCTTCAGATCAAGAAATGGACCGCGGCCGGGGTGTCATTGGAGCGTATCCGCGCGCTGCTGCGGGGCGAACCGCCACCGGTGCCGCCGCGGCATCAGGCGTTGGGATCGGTGAGCGTCTGTAGTCATTTGGGCGTAGCGCAGGGGGTGGAGGTGGTGATCGACCCCGGGCGGGCGGGGCTGACGCCCGAGCAGGTGCGGACTTTCGTGCAGGGCGTGATGGCGGCCTTCGCCGCGGTAACCGCACCGTCACTCGCGGACGATGCCGCGAAGCAAGAACAACAGTAAGGCAGGGGCGAGACGATGGAACAGGAAGCGTGTGCGCGGTTGGAGAGTCGGGATGGTCGGCCGGCAATGCTGGAGGGCCTGGTCGCCATTGGCGATCTGCGGGGTTTGTTGCTGGAAATGTCCGTGGAACAGCGCTTCCGTAATACCGCCAGGACGAACATGGAGGTGATCTATCGCTTCCCGCTCCCCTGGGGTGCCGTGCTGCTCGGGGTCGACGTCATGCTCAACGGGCAACACCTGACCGGCTCGGTGGTCGAGAAGCGCCAGGCGGAAGCCCGCTATGAGGAGGCCCTGAGCCAGGGACAGTCGGCCATCATGCTGGAGCGAAACCACGACGGCAGCTACAGCCTGAACCTGGGCAACCTCCTGGCGGGCGAGGTCTGCCGGATCACCTTGCGCTACGCCCAGGTGCTCCAGTTCGCACAGGACGGCCTGCGTCTGCTGATCCCCACCGTGATCGCCCCGCGTTACGGGGACCCGGTGCGTGATGGCGGGCTGCAACCCCACCAGGCGGCAGCGTTCGACCTTCTGGCGGCCTATCCGTTCGAGATTCACCTGCGCCTGCACGGCGGCCTGGCGCGGGCGCGGGTCGCCTCACCCAGCCACCCCATTGCCGTGGGTCGGGAAGAGCGCGCCGGCGCGGACGTGCTGGGCGTGTCGCTGGCCCGGCAGGGCGCCCTCGACCGGGATTTCGTGTTGGTGATCGACCAACTGACCCAGCCGTCCATGGTCGTCCTGGCGCGCGACCCGGTGGCGGACTCCCGTGCGGAGCAGTCGGATCAAGTCGTGGTGCTGGCGAGCTTCCTGCCGCGGATGCCGGTGCAGACCCAGGGTCAGGCCCTCAAGATCCTGGTGGACTGCTCCGGGTCCATGGCGGGCGACAGCATCGCCGCGGCGCGGCGGGCCTTGCAGGCCGTTTTGCTCCAGTTGGGGTCGGCGGACCGCTTCTCCCTGTCGCGCTTCGGCAGCACCGTCCTGCATCGCTCACGGGGGTTGTGGTCAATGACCGAGGTGAGCCGACTGGCGGCCCAGCGTTGGGTCGGCGGGCTGGAGGCTGACCTGGGCGGCACCGAGATGGAGGCTGCCCTGGTCTCGACCTGCGCCCTGGCGCACGGCGGCGACAGTGATCTGTTGCTGGTCACCGACGGGGAGATCGAAGCGATCGACCGGCTGATCGACACCGCCCGGGGCACCGGTCACCGGGTCTTTGTGGTGGGGATCGGCGCCAGCCCGACGGAGGGCCATGTGCGCCGCCTGGCGGCGGCCACTGGCGGGGCCTGCGACTTCGTCGCCCCGGGCGAGGCGGTGGAACCCGCGGTGCTGCGCATGTTCGCCCGGCTGCGTTCGCCGCGGTTGACGGGGCTGCGCCTGGTCTGGCCGGAGGGCGAGGGTCCCCTTTGGGTGTCGCCACTGGAGACGGCCATCTTCGACGGTGACACGGTGAACTGCTTCGCGGTGTTCAACCGGTTGTCGCCCGGCACGATTCGCCTGCTGGGCGTCGGCCCGAGTTCGACCGAGGCGCAGGAAGTCGCTTGTGCGGTTCTTGCTCCCGCTGATGAGCCTCAAGGTACGCTGATACCGGCGGTGGGCGACGCGCTCGCGCGCATGGCCGCCATGGCGCGCATCCAATCCCAGTCGGCCGCGGACGCGGTCGATCTGGCCGTCGCCTACCAGTTGGTCACGGACCGGACTAACTTCCTGCTGGTCCATGCCCGGGCCGAAGGGGAGACGTCGACGCGGATGCCGGATCTCCACACGATTGCCCAGATGGTCCCGGCCGGTTGGGGCGGGCTGGGGTCGGTCGCCAGTCCAGGCGGCCGGTTCTCCCTGCCCCGCGCAGGCGAAGCTTGCCCCAGCGATGCGCTGCCGCCACCGCCCCCCGCAGCGGTGATCGAGGACGACATCGTGCTGTATCGACGTGCGCGGTCGGTCGGGCCGAGCGCCCCGACCGACGCTGACCTGGTTTCGCTGGACCTGCCCGCCTGCGTGCAACCGGCCGTCGATGACTGTCGGCGGTCGGGAGCAGGTCCCGGGCTGCCGCCAGGCGCGCCTCCTGGCCGCGCGCCGCTGGCCCTGTCGAACTGGTTACGCGAGACACCCCGCAACCGGTGGCCGCGAACCTATCGGGAGCTGACCGCCATCGGCCTCGGTGCCGAGGTCCTGGACTGGTTGGAACTGGTCGTGGCTGTCAGTGACCCCGGACACTGGGAGGAGGAAACGGTGGTCACCACCTTCCTCCACTGCCTGTCCAGTGACGAAGTCCACACCCTACTTGCCCGGCGCGGTCGCATCGACGACACCGCGCGGGCCAGCGTCCAGGGTCTGCACGGCGCGCGAGTGGGCCAGCCTCAAGCCCAGACCAGCGACCAGGGTCAGACAAACCCCGCCCTGGCCGTACACATTCTCACCGCCCTGCGGGGGATCACTGCCGAGCGTTGGCCGGATGCGGTGTTCAGCCTGACCACGTGATTGCGAGGAGTCATCTGCGGCGACGCGGGCACTGGTCCGTCAGGCCCAGGCGCAGCAGGCCACGCGGGTTCGGTGAGCCTGAGCTGCAACCGGCCGGGGTCCGGGCGCGGATCGCCGCGCTCGGCCCGGTGGATGCCGAACGCTTTCACGCAACCATGCATCGGGAATCCATCGCAGTTCCCCGGCAGCGCCGGTCTGCCATTACGCAACGCGAGAGGTGGCATTTTTTAGCGGCGATGGGCCGGGCCCACCGGGCTCGGGGCTGACTTCCCTTGCCCAGCCCGCTGATCAGCGTTTGCGGCGAGATCGCTGATACGCAGTAACCCCCGAGCGCGCCCCGTCGTTGGGTCCTTGGTCCGGACGCCCGCGTAAAGAAGTTGGGATGGGACCAAGGACGGTCCAAAGCCGGGGGTGACATCCAAGAGGGCCACCAGGTCGGTCGCGGCATCGTAACCGCCGATGGGCGAGAAGTGCCCGACGGAGACGCCGAAGATGGGGGCCCTGTCGAAGTTGACGATGTAGCGGTTATCCAGGCTGTTGGAGTGCTGGAGATGGTCCAGGAACGCTGCGTAGGACAGGTCCCGCAAGAGCGTCACCGCGCCGATGTGCCGTCCTGCGACGAGGTCAGCCAGATCGTCCAGCGTCATCCCTTGCGTTTGCATACTCAGCCGATCCCAGGGCTTTCCATCGAACAAGGTGCTTTCGCTGGCGATCGGGGCGCCGATTGATGCCAACAGGTTCAAGAGACTCGACGGGCCGCAGGATGAAAACGACGCTTGTGTATGGAAATCGCGAAGATAAGTGCGCGCGACGGGGTTGGACAGGATCGCGTTCTGCGCGGCGTCTCCGAATAGTACCCCGGACGCATACCGCTCCGGATGTGGTTGCGTCAGAGCGAGCGCGAAAACTCCGGCGCCGCCGACTCCTGCAAGCGCCAGCACTAGGACGGCGACGATCCACCGCGCGCGCAATGACCTGATGATCAATCGCATGACTCCCCCTTCGCGGTGACGGACCCGCGGCAGCAAGCAACCAACGGATGGTACCCGGCGCGGATGGGTAGCTGTCCGCATGGGCGAATTAGTGTGACTTTAGGACATCGATCAGTCCGGCGCAAAACCCGAAGATCCCCCCACGAAGCGACTGGTAATGCGCCGGCCTTGATCGTCCTTCCGGCCGGCGGCGTCCGGTCCGCACAGCGGACCCTACGGTAAGGCCGCGATCCGTAGGGTCCGCTGTGCGGACCGACGACCGTGCAGAGCGTGCGGTGTCCGGGTTTTTGACCGATGCTCATGCGCCAATGAAGCCTCTCCAAGATATAACCCAACTCGTCTACGCCGCGTCTTCTCCGGAGACGATGCGGGCACGCCGGGGAAGGACGAAATCCCGCGCGGCCAGGTGAGAGGGCGGATGCCGTTGCACGCATCCTGACCGATCGCCGGACGCTGATCGACGCGCTCGAACGCGCATTTCTCGACGGGATCGGCTTGGCTCTCGCCAGCGACGGGGCGGCGCAATGATGGGCAGCTTGGACATCGCAGCCAGGCGTTACGACGACGCATCGCGCTCGAAGCATTTGAAGGCATCGATCTCTCGATCTCGAATCGCTCCGACCAGACCCGCGGAGACGATCCGCGTTGTGCGATGGGTATGCAGCCCGGGATCGTAAAGAAAATCAGTGCTGCCTGCGCGTCGGACCGGCTGACGACCATGGTAAGGAACATCAGCCACCCCGGACGATGCATGTCCCCCGTGGGAGCGGCGTCCCGCCGCAATGCGTCGACGTTGCGGATGGGCGCGACCTGGCTGCACGGTCTGGGGGGACGCGATGGGGACCTGCGCATCCCGCTGTCGCATACCGACGGGCACATGCTCATCGTCGGGGTCACCGGCGCCGGCAAGACGCGTACCTTCGACCTGCTGGTCACCCATTTCTCCAAGATGGCGGCATAGTTAGACTCCGACATGAGCACGGCCACCGATTTGCCGTGGCGCGTGAGATGCACGACCTCCCCGCCCTCGACCCGATGGATCAGGCCGGTCAGTCGGGTCTTGGCCTCGGCCACTGAGATCTCGGTCATTTGGAATCACCCTCCGCGGGCAAGGGGTGGTGCGATGACCATCGGCAGGGTCATCTTAGCCGGGCCGGATCGGATCGAGAAGCCTGGCTGCCCGGCGGCTGGATGCCGGCGGGACGTGTTCCCCTCGGCGGTACTGCATTAGGCCCACGGAATGGGTATCCTTGTAACACCGGAACCCGCGGGGCAATCCCCTATGGCGACGCACGATCCATCCTATAAGCTGCTGTTCTCCCATCGCAAGATGGTTTCCGATCTGCTTTGCGGCTTCGTGCGCGAGGAGTGGGCGGAGCGGCTGGATCTCAACACCTTGGAGCGTGTGCGTGAGGTCGGCATCAGCCAGAACCTCCGTCAGCGCGTCGACGATGTCATCTGGCGTCTGCGGATCATCGAGGACGGCCGGGCGCGCTGGCTCTACGTCTACATCTGGAAGAACGCCGTTACCCCGAGGCCGACCTCGCGCGTCTGCCCAACGTCGCCGCCGCCTTGTTCCGCCTGGAGAATGCCCAGGCGCCGGAGAACATCCAGCGGGTCATCGCCTGCCTGGTCGAGTGGCTGGCCGGGGCGGAAAACGCGAGCCTGCGTCGTGCCTTCGTGGTCTGGCTCAAGCGTGTGCTGCTTCCGGCGCGCGTACCCGGCGTCGAGATACCCAATTTCAGCGAGCTACAGGAGCTTCACGACATGCTGGCCGAACGCGTCAAGACTTGGACCCAGGAGTGGAAGGAGCAGGGCTTGCGGGAAGGCAGGCAGGAGGGCGAGACGAAATTGCTGCGCCGACAACTGACTCGCCGCTTTGGCCCGCTGCCGGCGTGGGCTGAGGAGCGCCTAGGTCAAGCCGGCGAGACTGAGCTTGAGGAATGGGGTGATCGCGTGTTGGAGTGCCGGAGCCTGAATGAAGTCTTCGGCGGAGCGGCTTGAGCGAGTGGGCTATCGGGTGACAGGGGCTAACGACGAGCTGGCCTCGATCATCGTTCCGGCCACCGGGGAAGCGATCAGTACTTGTTAAGCGCCATCCTGGCGCTTCGAAGCGGCTGGCAACGGCCGGAACGACGATCAAGGCCATAAGGCAGATTGAACACCCTAGGCAGCTGCGGGAAATGGGGGACGTACCACGATTCTAAGTCCGGTACCCGCCCGCGTCAGGATTCATTGGCTAGGCGGCGGTGAGTTCCGGCGCGAACCGCTCGGTAAACTCCCGCACGTTCATGATCGGTGCGCGGATCAACGGACGCGCATCGCTAAAGTCGCCATCTCCGGTGATCAGGGCATCGGCGCGTCCGAACTCCGCGCAGATCAGGAATCTTGCGTCCTTGCGGTCTCTCGGAAAGGGGATCTCAACGGTCGGCAGGATGATTCGGGTGCGTCTTCTCAACAAGTCCAGCCAGCGGGCGATGACGGCGGACGACAGCTTGAACTTGGGCCGATTGATGACATCAATGTATTCGTCAAGGATCTCGGGAGAGACCAGCCATTCGAGATCCGGTTGCGCGACGCACCATAGAATGACGCGCTCAGGCAGCCGATCCCGGATTGCGGCAGACACCAGTACACCGGTGTCGATTACCACCCTCACCGGCCGCTCCGGTAATCATCGATCTCGTTGGTGATCTCCGCATCCGTCATTGCTTGTGATTGCGGCAGTGCCTGGATCTGTTTGAACAGGGTGCGCCAGTTTTCTACCTCTCCAGGCTCCGTGCGTTGATCGACCACCAAGACCTCAACCAGGGCACCCTTTGGAAAGGGCAGGTGTTCCAGAACGACGCGACCGGAGGCCCCAACCTCGACGTACGTCTTATATGCATTCATGGATATTACTCAGCGCAAAAGCGCGTAAATTGGCCAGGTTTACTTGGCGCGCTCGTCGGTCTGCGCGGCGGCCTTGATCGTCGGCCCCCTGCTCGACGCGTTCGAGATAATGGAATAGGTGCTGGTTGGCGTCGCGGATGGAGACGATCTCGTGCATGACCTGGTATCTGTGGGACGTTCTACGTCCGCCGAACTTTAGGCCGTTCCAGCCGCGGCGACAAGCTGCAAGGTCGATATGCAGCCCTCGCTGTGTGCTAAGACGGGATGACAGACTCCCATGCGAACCGGTTCCGCAGGGCGAGTGACACCTCTGCGGATCTCTGGTCGTTCCGAGCCAGTGGCTCGAAGTCCGCAAGAGGGTCTCACGGGTGCGTTTCGGTGCGCACCCTGAACTGAACCGAGCGCTCTGTGCGTTCGTTCTAGGTCTGGGGCAACTCCGTTTCCCGCATTCCCCCCAAGAATCCCCACCTTCAGCGCTCACGATCCCCGCCCGCCGCGCAGCACACTGCGCCCATGGCTGACCCAACCGAAATCCCCAAGTACATCGACGATCCACCGCTGATCCTGCTGTGGCGCGTCGATGATCTCGTGCCCATCGTCCTGTGTCTGATCATCGGGATCTTCACCGGCAGTCCCAGTACGATGTTCAAGCTGATCATCCTGGGCGTCCTCCTGGTGCGGCTGTACTCCAAGCACCGCGAGCGCCGTCCCGACGGGCACGCGCTGCACGTCCTGTACTGGTACGGCCTGCTGCCCCTGCGTGGGCGGACCACCCCCAATCCGTTCTGTCGGCCGTGGCCCCATGAACCTCCAGCGCTTTCTTGCTCGCAGCGACCCCTTATGAGCGTGAGGATTCGGCGGCTGGAGCCCGGCGACGAGCGCGATCGGTTCCGCAGCGGACAGCCAGACCTCGACCGCTTGTTCCATCGCTTTGCGGGCCAGAACCAGTTTCGCCACCCTGTCGGCGTCACCTACATCGCGGTCGAGGATGACGCGATCCTGGGCTTGGTCACCGTCTCTCGGTGGTCACGGGCCGGGTCTGCTGGGGCCGCAGCACCCGGCCTTCGGCCTGGTCCTCGGTCTTGGCGGTCCAGAAGGGGGTGAGGAATAGCACCCGATCGGCCTCCGGGAGGTTCAGCCCCTTCTGCGCAACCCCCAGACTCGCCAACAGCACCGGGGCGGAGCCGGCGCGGAAGCGTGTGTTCAGTTCCGGGACCCGCTCCGCGATGGGCTTGCCGCCATGGATGGTGACGTGCGCGACCCCGCGTCGCGCCAATTCCCGCCCGGAGTCCGACCGCCCAGGCGGCGACGGCGCCGCGGGTCATCGACAACTCCAGCAGGTCATCGAACCGGCGAGCCCCAGGTGTCGGGGTCTGCCAGGTGCCTGGTGCGCGCCTTGCCGACGATCGCGCCGGCCGGGCCGTGCGCCATGTCGGCCTTGACCAGGACGGAATGCCGAAACGGAGTGCGCTCGATACGCGGTCGGCGGACGCGCTTGTGCAGGCACCGCACCAATCCGGGGTCGACCTCCCCAGGTCGGCACCCGCGGCGCGGATCATTGGGTCTGGCGCGCGGAACCGGGCAGTGACGGTGCGACGGCATTCAGCGAACAAGAAGGCGATCGAAACCACTGACTCAAGATGCCGGCGGGTGGTGTAGAACGCAGCCGTGGAACAGCCCACCAAGACGAAAGAGTGAACATGATGACGCCTGAAGAACGACTCACCCCGCGGCAACGCGCCCTCTATGAGGCCATCAGCGACGTGAGCGAAGCGCGTTGGTGCGCGGGATGGTTGATGGGGATCGAGTACCAGTTATGGGCCGAACTTCACGACGCCGGCAGCAGGCAGGGAACGGACGAACGCGATGACGCGCAGTTGGAAACCGTGCGCGCCCTGTCCGACGCCGTCAGTGGCTGGATCATCTGGGTCGATGATCAGACCCACCCGGACCTGCCGAGCGATGCGTGGGGACCGCGTTTCGTGCCGCTGCCGGAGTGGTTGGCCATGGTCGCCGCCGAACGCCACGAATCAGCCCATGAGGCAGGGACTCCCCAGTGACGATGATGCGTGACCCGATCGGCCACGCCACCCCTGGCTACACCGACGAACAACTGCGTGCCATCGAGCACACCGGCGGCCACAGCCTCACCTACGCCGTGGCCGGCTCGGGCAAGACCCACATGCTGGTCGGCCGGGTGCTGTTCCTGCTGGAGCAGGGCATCCCGGCGGAACGCATCCGCGTGCTCGCCTTCAATCGCGAAGCGGCCAAGGAGTTTCAGACCCGGCTCACGGGCGCGCTGCCGACGCACTGCGCCGCACCCAAGGTGTCCACCTTCCATAGCCTGGGGCTGTCCCTGACCGCGCTGTTCGAGCAGCAGGACCTGCTGCCCCGTCGCCGCCTGGAAGCCAGCGAAGCGGTGGAGAAAAAGCTCGCCCGCGAGGCCGTCCTGGCAGCGCTGAAGGAGGAGGGGAGCGACGAGTACCCGAGCCAGGACGCGTTCGAGGCGTTTCGCGCCTTCATCGGATTGGTCAAGTCGGACCTCTTGTCCGCGGCCGACGCTTTTCGGACCTTTGGTCTGTTGCCGTCCTGCGCCTACTTCGTGCGGGCCTTCGCCCTCTTTGAACAGGCCCGCGAGCGCGCCGGCCTGCGGTTCTTCGCCGACTTGCTGTCGGACCCCGTGGCGGTGATGCGCGCCAACCCCGCGGCGCTCGCGCGGGTCACCAACAAGCTGGACCTGGTGGTGGTCGATGAGTTCCAGGATGTCAGCCGCGTCCAGGTCGAACTGCTGATCCAACTGGTGGGCACCCGCGCCAATCTGAACGCGGTCGGCGATGATTCACAGTGCATCTACGCCTGGCGCGGGGCGCGCCCCGAGATCATGGGGGCTGAATTCGCGCAGCATTTCCCTGGGGCGACCCGTTACACCCTGTCCCGGACCTTCCGTTTCGGTCACCGGGTGTCGCTGGCCGCCGCCCAGTTGATCGGTCACAACCGCAACCGCATGGATACCCTGTGCGTGTCGGCACTGTCCACGCCCGACACCGGCATCGCGGTGCTGCGTGCCACCTCGGCCGGGGACCAGGCGGAGGTCGTCGCGGCCATTGTCGATTGGCAGCGCGGCGGTCGCTCGTTGCGCGAAGTCGCGGTCCTCGCCCGGCTGTGGGCACAGACGCTGAGCCTGGAACTGGCGCTGCTGGAGCGCGACATCCCCTACGTCAAGGCGAAGGACGACCTGTTTCGGGTGCCTGAGATCGCCGGCCTACTGGGTTACCTGCGCCTCGCCGCCGGCACCCTGTTCGCCGAGCCGCGGGCACGCGAGATCGTCCGCCACATGCTGTCGACCCCGACCCTGTGGTTCACCGCGGCGACCCTGGATACCTTGGCGGATGCCATCGTGGAGGCCCCCGCGCAGGCCCCGGCCCGGCTCATGGATGCCGCCCGCCAGGCCAAAAAACCCTATCACGCCACGCGGATCAGCGATCGCGCGCAACTGTGGCACGAGGCCCTGGGCTGGGCCGAGTGGCCGGCCGCCGACGCGCTGCGGTACTACGCCCGCACCACCGATCTGGTAAGCGCGTTCGCCACCGCGGCGACCAGTGAGGCCGCGGCCGAAAAGGAGTTGGCCTATCAAACGCTCCTGGACTGGGCGGTGCGCACCCGCACCACGGTCGGTGACTTCGTCACCCGCATGGATGCGCTGCGCCGGGCGCGGGAGCGCTACGAGGCCGGGGGCGATGCCGTGCTCTTGTCCTCGATCCACCAGGTGAAGGGACGCGAGTTTCCCCTGGTCATCGTCGCCGGGCTGGAAGACGGGTTCTTCCCGTCGCGCCGCGCCAGTGCCGAGGAGGAGCGACGGCTCGCCTATGTGGCGATGACCCGCGTCCAGGAACAACTGGTGCTGGTCGTACCGCCCGATGAACGCTTCGATGCGGCGTGGCTCGGCATCCCGACTCGGGGTCCCGGTCGGACCAAGAGCGCTGCCAGCCCCTTCGTCTTCGAGGCCAATCTGCGCACCAGCACGGTACTCGGGGAGGCGCTCACCCAGCGGCTGTCCGGAGCCGACCCTGGGGCAGCCTTGCCGGAGGCGTCGCTTGAGGCCGCACCGGTGCTCAACCGGTATCTGGGGGACCTGGGCCTTGAGGAACGCTATCAAGCCCCGGCGCAGCCACTCGTGGCCCCGGTGCCCCCCGGCGGCTGGCGTATCAATGACCGGGTGCGGCATCCGTTTTTCGGCGACGGCCTGGTGGTCGGCCTGCGCGACCAGGACATCCTGGACATCAACTTCGGCGGCACCCAGCGGTCTATCAAGGCGGGCGTCGTGGCCATGGAACGGGTGTGACCGCGCGCGAACCGTGCGGGCGCGTCGATCCCGCCCCCGGTCATCTGCCGGGCGCGGTCGCCCACGCGCGCTTCCACGGCGACGCTTGGCGGTCCATGGCGGATCGGTATCACGACAGCGCGCGGCTCGTGGCCTTGGAGTCAAGCCTGCTACATTCGCTTGATTCGTCTGATGTATGATCGCGGCTACGCGTGCAAGACCATCTTGGAGCTGTTCCGCGTCATTGACTGGATGATCCGTTTGCCCAGAACCCTGGAGGACGCTTTCCTTCAAGATCTCTATACCTACGAGGAGACCAAACAGATGCCATACGTGACCAGTGCCGAGCGTTTCGGGATCGAGAAGGGCTATCGCCAGGGCGAGGCCGACCTCCTGCTCTGGCAGATCGAGAACAAATTCGGCGCCGACTCCGCCGCGGCCCTGCGCGAGCGCATCGAAGCGGCCGACAATGAGCGCCTGCGCTGCTGGTCGGCGCGCATCCTCACCGCCGACACCCCGGATGCGATCTTCCACTGAGCCGTTGCCCGGCCGCAGGCCGCGCGACGGCCGAGCCATGGGCGTCGCCTGCGCAGTCTCGCGGTTGGGATACAGGAGCCCGGAGGCGTCCGATGCATTGGTCTGTCGCGTTGCTGGTTGCCCTGCTCGGTGGGTCCGCGGCCTACACCCAGGTCACCGCGTGGCGGGCCGAGTCGGCCCATCCACCGATCGGGCGGTTCGCCGCGGTTGACGGGCTGCGCGTCCACTACACGGACCAGGGGCAGGGCCGGCCGCTCATCCTGGTCCACGGTGCGAGCACCAGCCTGCTGGACTTCCACGCCAGCATCGCCGGCCCCCTGGCCGCGCGGCACCGGGTGATCGTCGCGGACCGCCCGGGTCACGGCTACAGCGAGCGTCCTGCCGCTGCCTGGCCGAATCCATTGGCCCAGGCCCACATCATTCACGGCCTGGCACAGGCGTTGGGCGTGGAGCGCCCGATGCTGGTCGGGCACTCCTGGGCCGGCGCTCTGGTCCTCGCCTATCTGCTCGCCTATCCTGATGAGGCGGCGGGCGCGGTGCTGCTGGCCGGCGGGACCCACCCCTGGGAGGGGGGCGTGGCCTGGTACAACGACCTGGCGGGGGTCCCCGTGCTGGGGTCGCTGTTCGCCTACACCGTGGGCGGGGCACTGGGCCCGCTGGCCATTGACGGCGGGGTTGCGGAGGTCCTGTCCCCGGACCCGGTCCCGGATGGCTACCGGTCCCGCACCGGGGTGGACCTGAGCCTGCGGCCGCGGACCTTTCTGGCCAACGCGGAAGATGTGCGCCGCCTGAGCCCCTTTCTCGCCGAGCAGCGGGCCGGCTACGCGCGCATCCAGGTCCCGCTCCTGCTCATCACGGGCGACGCGGACGACCTGGTTCCCGCCTGGAATCATGCCGACCGCCTGATTCTGGAGGCCCCCAGGGCGCGCCAGGTCGTGATCCCGGGGGCCGGCCATGGCCTGCACCACAGCCGAGTGGATGTGGTGGTGGGGCTCATCAAGGACTTCGTCGCGGAAACGGCCGAGGGCCGCGGCGCCGGTCATTGAGTCCGAGATGCCGACGCTGCTATTCAGACTCAACGGTGTCCCGGACGACGAGGCGGACGCGGTGCGCGCCGTGCTACGGGATAACCAGATCGATTTCTACGAGACCCACGCCGGGCGCTGGGGAATCTCTCTCGGCGGCATCTGGTTGCGCGATGCGGATGGCCACCGCGCCGAGCGTGCGTGCAGCTTGATCGAGGATTACGAGCAGGAACGCGCTGCCCGCGCCCGTGAGGCCTACGATGAACAGCGCCGCCGCGGCCGGCACGAAACGCTGGTCCAGCGGCTGCTGCGCGAGCCACTCAAGGTGATCACCGTCTTTGCGATCGTCCTCGGCGTGCTGTACCTCTCCCTCATGCCCTTCATTGGCTTGCGCTGATCCCTTGCCGTGGAAGGTGAGCCCGCCCGGCAGGCGATCAGGAACATTCCTGCCCGCATGAGCCCGCCAGGGCGTGACCGGCGAGACCCACCGCGCGGAACAACAGGGCCCCGTCGAGGATCCCAAACAGCACACCGCACGCCGAGGTGAGATTGACATGAATGGCTGCTGCCCCGCCGATCGGCTCGCCAAGGTGCCGCTGAACGCCGTGACGCGCATCGTCGCGGACGAGTGCCAGGCACGGACGTCAAGATCAACGCGGTCTGTCCCGGCTGGGTTCAGACCGACCTGGGCGGCTCCGACGCGACGCTCACCGTCGCGAAGGGTGCCCGCGGTATCGTCTGGGCCGCGAGGCTGCCCGCGGACGGCCCGAGCGGCGGGTGCTTTCGCCACGGGGAGCCGCTCCCATGGGGACGGCGCCGCCCGGCGTCGACTGACTCCGCGCGCCCGCGACCGCGGTGTGCCGATCCGGTCATATCGGCGTCGGCCGCGATGAACGCTGACTCCCCGCTGCGCCGACTGCTGCCGCTCGCGCTCGCCGCGGGCCTCCTCTACGTCGCATCACTCGCCGTCACCCGGCTGCCGTGCTGGGCGCTGTTTGCGCTGCTGGTGCCGGTGGCCTGGCTGCTCTGGGCCTACTGGGCCGGCAACGCGCTGTTTGCGCGGCGGCTCTGGCTCACCGGAGTGACGCGCCCGCAGAGCGCGCTCAGGCGCTGGCTCGCGCGCGGCTGGCTGCTGCAGGCGCTCGCGACGGTGCCGGCGCTGGTGTTTGCGGCGGTGCTGCTGGCGCTGGCGGCGCCGCTCGGTCCGGAGCACTGGTTCCTGCTTGCGCTGGACGCGCTGTTGCTGTCGCTCGCCATCGGCCCGGTGCAGCGCCGGCTCGGCAGGGAGGTGCAGGCCGACAAGGTCGGCACCGTCGCGCGGCGCTGGCCGCTGCTGCTGCTGAACCTGGCGCTGCTCGGTGTGACCTTGCTGGTGCTCGACTTCGCCGTGCTGGGCGGGCCGGATACCCGCGGGCAGGCCTGGCACTTCGTGGCCGAGGCGGCCTTCCGCAACGCGTCCGCGGCCGCCGCCTGTCCCGCCGCCGGCTGGGGCTTGGGCGCCCTTGCGGCCGTCGATGCGCTGGCCTGGCACGCGTCGCTCTTGGTGATCCCGAGCCTGCCCGAACCGGTGCTCAGGCTCACCGCCTGGGGGCTCGTCCTGTTGCAGGCGGGCGTCTTCGCCTGGCTCTTCACGAGCCTGCTGCTCGGCGCCCTGGCGCTGGTGGAGCAGCGCCGGGCGGCGACGGCGGACGCTGTGCCTGACGTCACCTCGACGGTGTCGACGGCCTTCATCTACACCATCCTCGTGCTCGCGCTGCCCTACCTATACGCTGCGCACAAGCTGCGCCAGTTCGACCCGGCGTCCTTGGCCGGGCCGGCCCAGGCCGTCGTCGCCTGGACCAACCCCTGCCGCGCGGACCCGGCGCTCGCGGCCCTGTCCGATGCGCTGGACACGCGGCTCCGTGCCGCCCGCACGGGTGCGCTCGCGTCCGCGGACGCGGCGATCGCAACCGCCCTGGACGACTTCTTCGCCCGCGCGGCGCACGGCGTCGATGCCTATCTCGACTGGTACTTCACCGTGGTGGGCGAGTATCAGCGCCTCGCCGCCGTCGCCGTCGGCGACATGGGCGCGTTCATGGCCGCACAGTTGGACCAGCGGTTGTTCGCAGACACCGGCTTCGAGACCTGGCTCGATGAGACCTTCGCCGTGCTGGATATCGACACCGACGCACGCATGGCCGAGCTCGCGGGTAGCCTCGGCGCCCGGCTCGGCAGCGCGGCGGAGCAGAACGACTGCGCGGTGGAGCTTCTGGGCCCCGCCGGGCTCGGCGGCGCCTTCGGTGACCCGGCGGCACTCGGTCGCGATCTCGGCCGCGCCGGCACCGCCGCCGCGGCGGGCGCGCTGACGGCCAAGCTGGTCTCGAAGCAGGTGGCCGGCGCCGTCGCCGCCAAGCTCGGCGCCACGCAGAGCTTCAAGACCGCGGTGGCGTTGGCCGGCAAGGCGGCGGCGAAGAAGGGCGGCGCGTCCGTGGCTTCAGTGCTCGGTGCGACGGCGCTGTGCGCGCCGAGCGGGCCCTGGGCCGTGCTCTGCGGCATCGGCGCCGGCGCCGCCGCCTGGCTCGCCGTGGACAAGGCGATGGTCGAGGTCGACGAGGTGCGCTTTCGCGAAGCGATGCGCGCGGACCTGCTCGCGGTGCTCGCCGAGCAGCGCGCGGCACTCGAAGTACTGCTCCGCACGCGGCAAGCGGCGTCAATCGATGCGCGGCTCGGTGCCCTCGCGCAACGGCTCGGGCGGCGCTATGTGCCGGCGCGGGAGTCAGGTCGTCTGCCGTAGACTGGGATGCACTTGCGAATCCCAGCGCCTCAGTGGGTCGCCGCTGCGCCGCCGACCCGCCACGCCCGGCGGACTCGGGCTTCCAGCGGGTGACCGCGAAGGAAAGCGCGAGGCCGACCGGCGTCTGAATCCGGCCACGCGCGCCGGGCCGGTCAGATGCGCAGGGGGCTCGGCCGGACGCACGCTCGGCCCCCCAGAGCGGTCATTCCTGCCGGTCGATCACGGGTGCGCCAGGCGACGCCGGCGGGGGCTTCGATGATGCGGCCGCCCCGGCGCCTGTCATCAACCCTCGGCGGGGTTCTCGAATACCATGAAGTGCTGGGAGGGCAGGATGTCGAGGGTTTCAACCCAGCGCAGTCCAACAGCTTCGAGCTCGGTGATCGCCTGCGCTTGGGTCATTTTGTGCAGCGGCTTGATCGGGACCCTTGGGTCCTCGCCGCGGTACTCGATCAGAAAGACCCGTCCACCCGGTCGCAGTGCGCGGCGGATGCCCTGCATCATCTCGAAGGGGTGGGCGAACTCGTGGTAGGCATCCACGAGCAGCACGGCATCGACGCTATCCGACGCCAGTTTGGGGTCATCCTCTGCGCCGAGGACCGGGGTCACGTTGGTGATCGCGCGTCGCTCAATGCGCTTGCGCAGGACCTCGAGCATCTCCGGTTGCACGTCGACCGCGTAGACGCGACCGGTGGGGACGTCCTCGGCGATGCGCAAGGTGAAATAACCAGTGCCGGCGCCGATGTCGGCCACCTCGGCATCGGGCGCGAGCGCCATACCTTCCACCACCCGGTCGGGTCTCTCCTCGACCTCTCGGGCAGTCCGTTCCAGCCAGGCGGCGCCCTGGTGGCCCATGACTTGGGAGATCTCACGGCCGAAATAGAATTTGCCGATACCGTCGCGGCTGGGTGCGCGGATCGTGTAGCGGTTGTCGGCAGCGGGCTCGGGCTGCGCAAGCGCGGGTAGCGCTGCGAGCAGGCACCAGGCGACGATCAGCGTAAGCGGATTCCCGTGTTTCATTGGGAGCATTCTCCGAGGTGTTAGGGTGGAACGTCGCATCCCAGCGCGACGCTGCGATCGCGTCACCTATCCGGCCCGGATGCGGCTCGACCGGATTGGGCCACTGGTGAGCGTGGACGTAGGCGCACGCCTTGTTTCACGGTCCCGCCGGGGCCGTGAGCACGGTCGATTTGATCGGGATGTGCGGACCGGTCATGCGCAAATGGGACTTCAACGGCGGCTGCGTAGGGTCGCTTACGACCCGGAGCGGACATTTGCAATGTGGCTTACATCCGTATGCGATCAAGCCGAAAGCGGACGCCCCCTCGATCAACCCAACGAGTTGCGTATACTGTCCCCGGAGTCCTGTCCCGAAATCCCCGAATGGGAACAACCGCCTTGTTTCGCGAGACCGAGGCTCTGTCCAGGCTCGACGGATCGCAAAACAATATCGTCCTGAGCAGCAAGCCAGAAGACAACATGGCGACACCGAAGAACAAACCATCGACTCCAAGCGCAAAGAAGTCGGTACGTCCAAGCACGACGCGGGAGACCGCGGGACCCGGCCACGATTTCGAGGACCGCGTTGGTGCCTGGCTGCTACTGACGGCTCTCGCAGGCGAGCCGCTGCCAGGCATCGGCGGCACCGCGGTGATGCTCCAGACGCAAGTCGAGGCAGGGCATTGGCACATCGACGATATTCTCCTGACAACGGTCGTCTCCGGGGAAGATCGGCGGCTTGCAATCTCATGCAAGAGCAACGTGCAGGTCACGTCGAAGGCCTTGCCAGCCGATTTCGTGACTCGATGTTGGCAACAATGGTCTAAGCCCGAACCAAACCCCATGGTCCGTGGCAGGGATCGACTTGCGCTCGTAACGCGGGGCCGCAACAGCGCTTTTATGGCCACCTGGAGCGAACTCAAGAACGCAGCCGTGGGAGCTGATGTTGAGTTGGCGATTGGCCGGATGCGTGCCAACGCGAAATATTGCGCTTTGTTCGATAGCGTAAAGAATCCGGCACAAGATGCAGGCGTCGCGGTGAGCGACACGGAAGTCGTCGCGATGATCGATTCCATATTCGTCGAACCGCTCGACTTCCAATTGGCTGAATCCCAGAACGAGCGTGATGCGGTTGGCAGATCCCGTCGGCTACTTGTAAACGGTAGCCTTGCTCACGGAATGGCGCTTTGGGAAGACCTCGTCGGCTGTGTCAGGGACACCCGGCTGGGCTCGGGAACACTCGCTATCGAAGATCTCTGGGAACGGCTTCGCACCGACAATACCTGGGACAGACCACGGTTTCGGCGGAACCGGGGGATTACGGTGACAGTTTACTTAATTCATAATTCGTAACGGAGCCAATTGTGTAAACTGTCACCGGAACCCTCCACGGCCCTTTTGATGGGCGAGTTCTACCCGCGGTCGAAGGCCGACGCGACACCCGCTGAGCCACTGCGGGATGCCCGGCGGTTCCTGCACGCCCTGCCGGAGGACTCGGGCGACGGTGCCCCTAGCCCGGAGCGGCGGGTCGTCTTCGGCCGGCCAGGGGTTCAGCGCCCGCCGATCCGGGTTACAGTCACCCCTATCACTGGGCGCCGTTCGTTCTGGTGGGCTGGCCACACTCATTGACAATGTCCGGAGGTCACATGATCGCGCAGCCGCCCGTCGTCCTGCTGGTCTACGCCAATGACCGCGTTGACCCGTCCCGCCACCTGCGTAACCTGTCAGCAGAGATCGGCCTGATTCGGGACGCGCTCCAACCGGCCGAGCAGGCCGGGCTCTGCCAGATTCTGATTGAGGCCAATGCCACCGCGGGGCGCGTCTTCGCGGTCTTTCAGGATGCCCGTTACCGCAACCGCATCGCCATCCTGCACTATGCCGGGCATGCCGATGGCTACCGACTGCTCCTGGAGTCCGCAGCGGGCAGTTCCCCAGCAGAACAGGACCCGGCCCATGCCGCGGGCCTGGCGGCCTTCCTCGGCGAACAGCAGGGGCTGGAACTGGTGCTCCTCAACGGCTGCTCCACCGCGCCCCAGGTCCAGGGGCTGCTGGACGCCGGCTGCCCGGCGGTCATCGCCACCTCCCAAGCCATCGACGACCGGGTGGCCACGGAGCTTTCCGGCTTTTTCTATCAGGGGCTTGGCGGTGGCGCCGGCCTGGAGTCCGCCTTCAAGGCCGCCGTCGCTGCCACCCGGACCACCCACGGCGACAGCCCCCGCGGCCTTTACTGGGGCAGCGCGACCGAGCCCGCACCGCTGGCCGAGCGCTGGCCCTGGGACTTTCACACCAAGCCAGGCGCCGAGCGGGCGCAGCATTGGAACCTGCCCGAGGCTGCCGACGATCCGCTGTTCGGCCTGCCCGCGCTACCCCAGTTGGACCTGCCGGAGAGTCCGTTCCGGCACCTGAGCTGGTTCGACCGGGAACACGCCGAGGTCTTCTTCGGGCGCGCCTTCCAGGTCCGCGAGCTGTTCGACCGCATCACCGCCCCGGACGCCCCGCCGATCCTGCTCTTCTACGGCCAGTCCGGGGTCGGCAAGTCCTCGGTGCTGGCGGCCGGGCTGCTGCCGCGGCTGGAGGCCAGTCACCGCGTCCGTTACCTGCGCCGAGACCCGGCGCTGGGGCTCTTCGGGACCCTGATGCAGCCCCTCGGCGCGGGTGCCGACGGACCGGGGACGGCTTGGCGTCAGGCCGAGACCGACGCCCAGGCCCCGTTGCTGCTGATCCTGGACCAGTTGGAGGAGGTCTTCACCCGGCCAGCGGCCAAGCCAGCCGAGGAGCTCGCGACCTTTTTCGCCGGATTGCAGGCCATCTTCGGCCAGCCGCAGACGCGGCCCCGGGGCCGTCTGATCCTGAGCTTTCGCAAGGAGTGGCTGCCGGAGATCGAGGCTCGGCTGGCGGACCAGCGCCTACCCCGTGGGCGCCTGTTCCTGGAGGGCCTGGACCGGCGCGGGATCATCGCCGCCATCGAAGGTCCGACCCGTGGCGACCGACTGCGCAACGCCTACGGGCTGCAGATCGACGCCGGGCTGGCGCAGGAGATCGCCGACGACCTGCTGGTCGACCCGGACTCCCCCATCGCACCGACGCTACAGATCCTGCTGACCAAGCTCTGGGATGAGGCCCGCCGGCAAGACGATGCCCAGCCCCGCTTCACCCGCGAGCTATATCTCAAGCTCAAGCGCGACGGCATCTTGCTGAAGGACTTTCTGGACCAGCAACTTGCCGCCTTGGAGCAGTGGCGCCCCGAGGTCGTTCAGTCCGGGCTCGCGTTGGACCTGCTCGCTGCCCACACCACACCAACCGGGACCGCGGACCAACGCACCGAGCCGGAGCTATTGACCAGCTATGCGCAGGTGCAGGAAACTCTGCCGGCGCTGCTGCAGCGCTGCAAGGACGGGTATCTGCTCACGGACATCCCCTGTACCGGGCAGGAGCCGGTCAAGGGCACGCGCCTGGCCCATGACACGCTGGCCCCGCTGGTGCGGGCGCGTTTCGAGGAGTCCGATCGCCCCGGGCAGCGGGCGCGGCGCATCCTGGACAATCGCGCGGTGGAGTGGCGCGCTGGGGAGCGCGGCGCCGTACTGGACGAGGCCGATCTGGCGGTGGTCGAGGGTGGCGTTGCGGGGATGCGCGATTGGGAGCCACATGAACGCAGGCTGATCGTGGCGAGCAGGGACGCGCGACAGCGGTGGCAACGGACACAGCGGCGCCGGCGCGCTTTTGCCGTAGTTGGCGTGTTAGCGCTGGCGGTGGCAGGAGGTTTTTCGGCTTGGCAATGGCAACAGACCGCACGGCAACAACGCACCGCGATTGCCAGGCTCCAGGCCTCTCAGGCGGAGGCGGTGCGGGATAAGCACCCGATCCGCGCGCTGTTGCTGGCTGCCGAGGCGGTGAGGTGGCCCCTGAAGAAAGACGGTGTCTTGCTCGGCGGCCCCGAGACCCTGCTACGGGAGCTCATGGCCGCAACTGGCGGGAAACTTTTGATTGGGGCGGGACCTGCCGTGGACTTCGATCCCCAGGGCCGGTGGCTCGCCACCGGGGGCGAGGACGGGACCGTGCGACTGTGGGACCTGCACCAGCCGCAGGCCGAGCCGCGGGTGCTGCGCGGGCACGAGGGTGGGATTCGGGACCTCGCCTTCGATCCCCAGGGCCGCTGGCTCGCCACCGGGGGCGAGGACAAAACCGCGCGCCTGTGGGACCTGCAGCAGCCGCAGGCCGAACCGCGGGTGCTGCGCGGGCACGAGGGTGGGATTGACACCCTCGCCTTCGATCCCCAAGGCCGCTGGCTTGCCACCAGGGGCGAGGACGGGACCGCGCGGCTGTGGGACCTGCAGCAGCCGCTGGCCGAGCCGCAGATTCTGCGCGGGCATGAGGGTGGGATTCGGACCCTCGCCTTCGATCCCCAGGGCCGCTGGCTCGCCACCGAAGGCGAGGACGAGACCGTGCGGCTGTGGGACCTCCACCAGCCGCGGGCCGAGCCGCAGGTGCTGGACGGGCACGAGGGTGGGATTGCGACCCTCACGTTCGACCCCCAGGGCCGCTGGCTCGCCACCGGCGACGGGGATGGCACCGCGCGGCTGTGGGACCTGCGGCAGCCGCAGGTCAAGCCGCGGGCGATCCGCGGGCACAAGGGTGGGATTGCGACCCTCACGTTCGACCCCCAGGGCCGCTGGCTCGCCGTCACCGGGGGCGAGGGCAGGACCGCGCGGCTGTGGGACCTGCAGCAGCCGCGGGCCGAGCCGCGGGTGCTGGGCGGGCCCGAGGCTAGGATTGACACCCTCGCCTTCGATCCCCAGGGCCGCTGGCTCGCCACCGAAGGCGGGGGGGACGAGACTTTGCGACTGTGGTACCTGCAGGAGCCGCTGGCCGAGCCCGGGGTGCTGCGAGGGCAGGAGGGTGGGATTGCGATCCTCGCCTTCGATCCCCAGGGCCGCTGGCTCGCCACCGGGGGCGGGGACGGGACCGTGCGGGTGTGGGACCTGCAGGACCTGCAGCAGCCACAGGCCGAGCCGCGGCCGCTGGTGCTGCGCGGGCACGAGGGTAGGATTGAGACCCTCGCCTTCGATCCCCAGGGCCGCTGGCTCGCCACCAGGGGCGGGGACGGGACCACGCGGCTGTGGGACCTGAACCAGCAGCAAGCCGAGCCGCGGGTGCTGGGCGGGCACGACGGTAGGATTGACACCCTCGCCTTGGATCCCCAGGGCCGCTGGCTCGCCACCGGCGGCTCGTTCGAGGCCGTGCGCCTGTGGGACCTGCAGCAGCCGCGGATCGAGCCGTGGGTGCTGCGCGGGCACGAGGGTAGGATTGACACCCTCGCCTTCGATCCCCAGGGCCGCTGGCTCGCCGCCACCGGGGGCGAGGACGGGACCGCGCGGCTGTGGGACCTGCAGCAGCCGCAGGCCGAGCCGCGGGTGCTGGGCGGACGCGAGAGTTGGATTGCGACCCTCGCCTTCGACCCCCAGGGCCGCTGGCTCGCCGCCACCAGGGGCAAGGACGGGACCGCGCGGCTTTGGGACCTGCAGCAGCCGCGGGCCGAGCCGCGGGTGCTGGCTGAGCACGAGGGTAGGATTGACACCGTCGCCTTCGATCCCCAGGGCCGCTGGCTCGCCACCAGGGGCAGGGACGGGATCACGTGGCTGTGGGACCTGCAGCAGCAGCCGGCCGAGCCGCGGGAGCTGCGCGGGTATGAGGGTGGGATTGACACCCTCGCCTTCGACCCCGAGGGCCGCTGGCTCGCCACCGGGGGCGAGGACGGGACCACGCGGCTGTGGGACCTGCAGCAGCCGCTGGCCAAGCCGCGGGCGCTGGCTGGGCACGAGGGTAGGATTGACACCCTCGCCTTCGATCCCCCGGGTCGCTGGCTCGCCACCAGGGGCAGGGACGGGACAACGCGGCTGTGGGACCTGCAGCAGCCGCAGGCCGAGCCGCGGGTGTTGGGTAGGCACGAGGGTAGGATTGACACCCTCGCCTTCGATCCCCAGGGCCGCTGGCTCACCACCAGGGGCGAGGACGGGACCACGCGGCTGTGGGACCTGCAGCAGCCGCGGGCCGAGCCGCGGGTGCTGGGCGGGCCCGAGGCTAGGATTGACACCCTCGCCTTCGATCCCCATGGCCGCTGGCTCGCCACCTGGGGCGAGGACAAAACTGTGCGGCTGTGGGATCTGCAGCCGCCGCGGGCCGAGCCGCGGGTGTTGCGCGGGCACGAGGGTGGGATTGACACCTTCGCTTTCGACTCCCAAGGCCGCTGGCTCGCCACTGGGGGCGAGGACAAAACCGTGCGGCTGTGGGACCTGCAGCAGCCGCAGGCCGAGCCGCGGGTGCTGCGCGGGCACGAGGGTAAGATTCAGACCCTCGCCTTCGATCCCCAGGGGCGCTGGCTCGCCACCGGGGGCGAGGACGGAACCGCACGGCTGTGGCAACTGGATGTTCGCGTCCTGCTGGACCTGGCCTGCCAAACCGCCGGACGCAACCTGACGCCCGAAGAATGGCATCAGCACGTCGGTGACTCGCCTTACCAGGTGACCTGCCCCCAGTTTCCCAGCGGGGCGGAGGCGATCCAAGTCACTGCTTCTGAGGGCACGTAGGATGCCGTGACGCCAGCAACCGCATCAGCCGCAAGAGATGCGGTTCCTTCCTCGGCACCCATCGTGCCGGAGGGACGAGATCGGACTGACGTCCGAGCTGCGCGCGGTCTTCGGCTTGTCCCTAGACCGCGACACCCCGTCCCCATCCTTACCAATCCACCCCCGCCAAGGCCCGCAACCCCGCCTCCGAGACAAAGTAATTCAGGTGATGACAGTCCACCACCTGCCGCACCGCTACCGGCTGACGCAGTTCCGGCACGCCCTCGATACTGGCGGTACTCACCGCGATGTCGTGCCCGGCGTCATGGTAGAGGGCATTAAACAGGGGCCCCTTGCCAAGCTTGGCGGTGAGCCGCGCGAGCAGCGGGTCGGCCCCCTCCTGGTAGCCGCGGATATCCCCGGCCAGGATGCTGTAGCGCACGCCGGGGTCCTCGCCCGCGTTGAGTGCGTGGATGAAGGGCGACCCCGGGTCCATCTGCTCCAGGGTGGGGGAGATCTTCTTGGAGCGCCCGAGCGCGGTCAGCAGCCCGGTACCGAAGGGGGCAAAGGCCGGGAAGACATTGATGGCCCAAGTGGTCAGCAGACCGGTGAGGCTGCGCGCGGCGTCGATCTTGCCGAAGGGCGAGCCCTGATTGGGGGTGCCGCACATGACCAGGTGGTCGATAAACCGGTTGCCGCCCTCCCGCTCGATCAGCCAACGCGCAATCAGGCCGCCCATGGAGTGCACCAGCAGGGCCAGGCGCTTGTCATCCTGCGCGTGCAGGCCGACGTCCTGCAGGCGGGCCTTGAGGGTCCGTGCCTTGTCCTCGATGCTGCCGCTCAGGTTCTCATAGTCGTAGGTCAGCACCAGGTCGAAGCGGTCGTTGAGGCCGCGCCCGTCCCCGTCGCGGGCCAGGCCCAGGCCCTGTGCCATACCCTCGGTGTCGCCGATGATGCCGTGGACCAGGAGAATGACGTTGCGGGCCGCGGCGACCTGGTCGGCAAGGCCCTCGTGACGCGCGATGGTACCGTCCGGCCGATATTCGACCCAACAGAGCTTGTCCACATCGGTGCGCTTGAGATAGGTCTTGAAGAAATAGAGCTTGAGCGACTTGCCGAGGCTGCGACGATTGTCGGGGATGCCGTCCGGGATGTGGTCGATGCGGATCAGGGTGCGGCCCTGCGGGTCGCGCTCGGGCTCGCCGGCGAGCAGGATGTCCTCGCCGTCGAAGGTGAGCGGCAGGACCTGCTCGTCCGCGCCGAGGCCGAGGTCGAGCGTCAGTTCCAGCGGCTGCGCCGCCAGGGACTCGGGGTTGGCGATATCGGTCAGCTCCAGGACGCTGGGGGACTCTCCGCGGGTGCCGGCAAAGCGCAGCAGTTCGAGCCCCTGACGTTCCAGGGCCAGCGAAAAGTCGGCGCCGTCGCCCGCCCCGCGGCTGGCGGCCGGGGGCGTGCCAAAACTGACGCCGGCCTGGAATGCAGGGTGCCCCTTGATGCCGATCCGCCCGCCGAGCAGGCTGAGATCGCGCGTGCCCACCCGGTCGGCCCGGCGCACCAGGCGGACCCGGATGGTCTTGGTGAACCACTCGTTCTCGTAGACCAGCTTGGCGCGCTCGCCGAAGGTGACCCCCCTGGCGGTGTCCCCGTCCCGGGTCACGCGATGGACCTTGCCGATCTCCACCGGGTCCTGCACCAGCAGGAAGTCGTCGATGCGCTCGGTGCTGACGATGAGCTTGAAGAGGTGGACGGCCTCGTCGCCTTCCTGCGGCTCCAAGGTCATGCTGAAGCTGCTCGAGGCGCCGACGATCAGGTCGAAGGGGTCCTGCGTGGGCTCGTTCCGCTCGTTGTACGGCACCTGGACGGCAAAGGTATTGGCGAGATAGGTGAGCGCGAAATGCAGCGGCTGGGTGCTGCGATTGCCAGCGCGCAGCCGGGCACTGATCTCCCGCCAGGCGCTGCCGTCGCGGGTGATGTCGATGCTGATGTCATCGCCGGGGTAGGCGTGCTCAGTGCCGTCGGGCAGGACCTCGACGAACTGGAAGGCGACCGCGTCCCGATCCATCCGCGTGGCGCGGTTCTGCAGCGCCGCCGCCCGTTCCCAGTCGGCGATGGCCTTGAGCGCCGGGAAGAGCCGGTCGGCCGAACAGTATTCAGTCGCCTGGATCAGACGGCCGGTCGCCGCTTGCGTGAGCCTGGATGACCCGCCCTGGGTCGTCAGGCAATAGGACTCGCCGCCCGCCGGCCCGGTAGTGAACGCGAACCCCAGTGCCTGCCGATTCTTGGCCCGGGTCAGGGCGTCCTGGGCGGCCGCGATGCCGGCTGCATCACCGTCCAGGCGCACCGGCAGCGGCGGCACCGGCAGGCTGGTGACCTGGGCCTGGAAGCGCGCCGCGGGATCGGCCGTCAGGTCCAGGAGGCGTACCTCGCACTTCTGCGCGCCGACCTGGGTCGTCGCGGCATGGCCGGCCAGGGACGCGGGATCGGATTCCGGATAGAGGGCGAGTTCAACGACCTTGTCCGGGTCCGTGGGCAGCCCGTGCAAGGCGCCGCAGTCCGCCTTCCAGGCACCCTGGTCGAAATAGACGCTGTAGCGGCGGCCGGACGGCGCCCCGGCGCCGCCCAGGAAACCGTTGTAGGCGTCGAACCCCGCGTAGGTCTCGAACTGCGGGGTCTGATCGTCCGCATAGCGGTGGACCGCGCTGCGTGCGCGCAGGAACAGGTCCGCGTAAGCGATCCCGGGGCCGGACTGGCCGAGCACGTCGATCAGGGTGCTGGTGAAGACGCCCCGGTGGTCCTTGGATTCCCAGGCCTTCTGTACCCGCTCGCAGGCGGCGAGCAGGATATGCCGGCTGGTCGGAATCTCCAGGGAGTCCCCGCGCCCCAGTCGGTCCGCGTACCAGCCGTCCAGATAGGTCTCCAAGGGTCGCTCCTCGTAGACCTCGTGGGTGAAGCGGGCGCGGGCCTGGGTGAAGTCGTCGGCGCCGCGGGTGGCCGAGCCGGAGTGACAGCAGTCGAGCAGCACCGCGAGGTGCGGGCCTCGGGCCGCGACCTCTTGGAGCAGCACCGCCAGTTCCTTGTCCGCCAGGTCGAAGCCGCCGGGCTCACGGCTGTCGATGCACACCAGACCCTCGTCGCGTCCGTCCGGATAGAGGCGCTTGAAGGCCGCCGCGGAAGGGGCGCGGGCGCCGTGGCCCGAATAGTGGAACAGGACGGTGTCGTCCGGTCCGGCCTGACACAGGTGGGTGCGAAAGAGCGCAATCAGGTTCCCGCGGGTCGCCTGCGCGTCCGTGAGGCATTCGAGGGCGAGCCGTCCCGTGTAGGTCTTGCCGAGCCAGTCCGCCAGGGTCCCCACATCGTTCACGCATCCTTGCAGCCGGCCGACGGACAGGGGATAGTCGTTGATCCCGACGAGCAGGGCGTAGATCCGATTCGTGTTGTTTGGCATCGCGAATGTTCCAGTGGTTGCGCCTGTATTGCGGCACTCTCAAGCATCGTTCCCGCCGGCCGTTGTTGCAAGCCCGCCAGCCGTCCAGGCGGCGAACGCGGACGCGGGTCCGGGCCACCGCTACCCCGCAGGCCGGCATCTGTCGGCTCTCAAGGTGCGCCGGAAGCGGCCTTTGCGGCCAGGGTCTCGTCGCTTGGAAACTGGGGACAGGTGACTCGGTAGGGTACATCCCCCACGTGTTCCCGCCATTCCTCCAAGGTCAGGTTCCGGCCGGCGGTTGCGCAGGCCAGGTCCAACAGGGCGGGGATCTCCAACTGCCAGAGGCGAACCGTGCCGTCTTCGCCGCCGGTTGCCAGACGGCGAGCCGCGGGGTCGAAGGCGAGTGCCCAGACCGCGCCCGTGTGACCCCGCAACACCTGCGGCTCGGCGTCCGGGTGATCGAGATCCCACAGGCGCACGGTCTTGTCACGGCTCCCGGTGGCGAGCCGACGGCCCTGGGGGTCGAAGGCAAGGACCCAGAACAACTCCGTGTGCCCCCGCAGCACCCTGGGCTCGGACCCGGGGTCCGCAGGATCCCACAGGCGCACCTCGCCGCCGACCTCGCCGGCGGCGAGCCAACGCCCCGCGGGGTCGAAGGCGAGCATCACGACGATGTCGTCCGTCCGGAGCACGAGGGGCTCCGACTCGGGGTGTTCGAGTCCCCACAGGCGTACGGTGCGGTCGTAGCCCCCGCTGGCGAGCCAGCGGTCTTGGGGATCGAAGGCGAGGGTTGCCACCTCGTCCCCGTGACCTTGCAGGACCAGGGGCTGGGCCTCCAGGTCTTGGAGATCGAACAGGCGCACGGTGCCGTCGCAGCCCGACGTGGCGAGTCGGCGGCCCTGGTCGTCGAAGGCAATGGCCGTTACGCCGCCCGCGTGCCCCGGCAGCATCCGCGGCTCGGCCCCGGCGTCCTGGAGGCTCCACAGCCGCGTGATGCCGTCCTTGCCCCCGGTGACGAGCCAGTGGTCCAGTGGATCGAATGCAAGGACGGAAACCTTGCCCGCGTGCCCGCGAAGCACCCGGGGTTCGCCCCCTTGGTCCTCGATGACCCAGAGGCGCACGGTGCCGTCGTAGCCTCCGGTGGCCAGCCGGCGACCCGGGGGATCGAGGGCGATGGCCGACAGCACGCCCTCGTGCCCCTGAAACACCCGGGGCCCGGCGTCAACGTCCTGGAGTGACCAGAGGCGCGCGGTACCGTCCCGGCCCCCGGCGGCGAGCCAACGGCCCTGGGTGTCGATCGCAATGGCCCGGACCTGAAGCCCGCTCTGAGGACCTGGCAGGACGCGGGGCTCGGCCGCGGGCGCCGCGAGGTCCCACAGTCGCGCGGCCCAGTCGTCGCCCCTGGTGGCGAGCCAGCGGCCCTGGGGGTCAAAGGCAAGGATGGAAATCGGTCCATCGTGCCCCCGCAGCACCCGGGGCTCGGCCCCAGTGTCTTCGAGGGACCACAGCCGTACCGTCTTGTCCCAACTCCCGCTCGCGAGCCAGCGGCCCTGGGGGTCGAAGGCGAGGGCCGAAACGGAGTCCTCATGCCCGCGCAGTACCCTGGGCGCTGCCGCGGCGTCCTGGAGGTCCCACAGGGATGCGGTGTTGTCACTGCTCCCGGTGGCCAGCCGGCGGCCCTGGGGGTCAAAGGCGAGTGCGCCGACCGAGGACGCATGCCCGGGCAGCACCCGCGGCTCTGCGTCGAGGTTCTGGAGGTCCCACAGGCGCGCGGTCTTGTCATCGCCCCCGGTCGCCAGCCAACGGCCCCCGGGGTCGAAGGCGAGCGTCGTAATCTTGTCCGCGTGCCCGTCCAGCACCCGCGGTACGGCGCTGGGATCGCCCAGGTCCCACAGGCGCTGGGTCTGGTCCGCGCTCGCGGGGGCCAGCCAGCGGCCCTGTGGATCGCAGGCAATGGTCTCGATTTGGTCAGCGAATCCCCGTAACACCAGCGGCTCGGCCGCGGGTGTTTGGAGTGACCATAGGCGAACGGTCTTATCCCAGCCCCCGCTGGCGAGCCAGCGGCCCTGGGGGTCGAAGGCGAGGGCCGACACCATGGCTCCGTGTCCGCGCAGCACCCGCGGGTCGGCATCGAGGTTCTGGAGGTCCCACAGTCGGGCGGTATCGTCCTGGCTGCCGGTGGCGAGCCAACGGCCCTGGGCGTCAAAGGTCAGGGTCCAGATCTTTTCTTCATGACCGCGCAATGTCCGCGGCGCGGCCCTGGGATTGCTGAGGTCCCACAGGCGCACGGTGGCGGCGAGGTCCCCGGTGGCGAGCCAGCGCCCCTGGGGATCGACGCCGAGTGTCAGTACGCGCCCGCTCAAGGGGATCCCGCCGGTCGCGCCGATCAGGTCCCGCAACACGGATTCGGGGCCGCCGAGCGCCGCCTCGTCTTGCTCGAGCGGTCGCTTGACCGACTCCGCGGCGAGGAGCAAAGCCCGGATCGGGTGCAGGTTCCTCTGGGCCTGCGCTTGGAATGCCTGGAGTCTGGCGACGGCCGTGCGGGCGTGCCGTTTGGACTCCAGGTGCCTGGCCTCCGCGGCTTGCCGCGCCTCCTCCAAATCGCGCGCCGCGCGCTGCGCCTCTTCGCGGTGACGCTCGGCCTCGGCCCGGCTGTCGGACAGCAAACGTAATTCGTCGGCGGTCCAGGCCCGCATGCCATCGACGCCGCCCTCGACCACGCTGAGATCGGTCTCGTCGAGCGTTGCGCCGCTTCTCCCCCCTGTCCACTCCACGCCCCGGTTGTCGAGGATGCGCCGCGCCCGCTGGCCGGGCCGGTCCGACTCCTCGAAGCGCGCCCGGACCAGGGGGGCCAGGGTGTCGTGCGCCAGCCGCGTTCCCTTGATGGGCTCTTGCCCCGCCGTGGGGATGTCCGCCAGCAGGTAGGTATCCTTGCAGCGCTGGACCAACTCGGGGAGCCCCTCCTTGACGTGGGCGTAGGTGGTCAGCAGCGCCTGTTCCAGGCACTGGGCCGCCGTGCCCCTGGGTGTAGTATGGAAGGCGAGCAGGTCCAGGGCCAGCCCGGATTGGACGACCGTCGGTCGCCATTGCTCCAGCGCGGTGAGTTGCTGGTCGAGAAAGTCCTTGAGCAGGATGCCCTCGCGTTTGAGCCCAAGGTAGAGGTTCCGCGTGAAGTGGGGTTGGTCATCGTTCAGGCGCTTGGCCTCGCTCCACAGCTTGGTCAGCAGGATCTGGAGGGTGGGGGCGATGGGGGATTGCGGGTCCGCGCGCAGGTCATCGGCGATCTCCTCGGCCAGTCCGTCGTCGATGTCGAGCCCGTAATGTATCCGTAGCCGCTCGTCGCGTTTGACCCCGTTGACTGCGGCGATGACGCCCCGACGATCCAGGCCCTCCAGGAACAGCCGTTCGCGGGGGAGTTCTCGTTCTTCCAGACGCTTGTCGATCTCCGGCAGCCACTCCTTGCGGAAACTCAGGATCAGACGGCCGCGCGGCCGCGCCTCCGGGCGGCCGAAGAGGTCGGTCAGCCCATCGAGGAAGGTGGCAAGTTCCGCGGGCTGATCGGCCAGCGGACGGGTGAAGACCTCCTCCACCTGGTCCAGGACCACCAACAGGGGTGCGTCCGCGTTCGCCTCGGCTTGGCGCCAGGCCGCCCCCGCCGCGCTGAGGTCCGCGCCCAAGGGTTGCATGAGGCTGCCGAGCAACCCGCGTTGGGCATCGCGGCGCAGATAATGGACGCGGTGGCTGGCCTCCAGCCGCGGCAGTAGCCCGGCCGCCAGCACTGAGGACTTCCCGACCCCGGACTCACCATGGACGAGCAGGATCGGCGCCGCGTCTGGGGCGGTGATCCGGTCATAGAGTGCGCGGACCTGAAAGGCGCGGCCGAAGAAGACCAGGGCGTGCTTGCGGGCGAACCAGTCCAGGTGTCGGAACGGGCTCTGCGGCAGGTCCAGCATAGGCAGCGCGGGCAGGCCGAACAGGGGGTCGCCAACGACTTCGGGCAGATTCCAATAGGCCGCCCGCTCCGCCCCCGGCTTGATGCGCAACTCCCAGGGCCAGCGATCGGTGGGCGCCGCTGAGTCCGTCGGACTCCCCCAGTAGAGGCCGCGCGGGTTGTCGCCCCGGGTGGTCCTGGTGGCCGCGACGGCCTCTTTGAAGGCGGTCTCCAGGCCCACGCCGCCGCCCAGCCCCCGATAAAAGTGGACCGCGAAGTCCATGGCCACCCGGTCGTCGATCGCCTGGGAGGTGGCGATCACCGCCGGGCAATTGGCCTGCAGCAGCCCCTCGACCTGCGGTGCCGTGGAGCAGCCGTTGAGGAACACCAGCTCCAGCCCCCGCTGTTCGCCGAGGAAGGCGGCTAGGCCCGCGGCCTGGGCAGCGCCCCGGGCTGATGAGGCGCCGCCCGCCGCGGACTCCAGCAGCAGGCGGTACCCGTCGGCATGGCCGGCATAGTGGAGGATGGCGATGCGGTTGCGGTATTGGGCGTCCTGGAAGACGGCAAAGACCCGCTCCGCGCTCGCATTGCCCTCGATCAAGACCTCGCAGTGCCCGGCCTGCTTGGCCGGTTGCAGCGTGTCGCGGATCAGGCCGATCTCATCGGCGAGGCTCCGCAAGTGGTTGGCCGGGTCGACGCGGTCGTTGGCGTAGACCAGCAGGATGACCGGGGGCTCGTTGCTCATGGGGTCTCCAATGGGTTGCGGACCATTCAACCGGAACGACAAGTTCTCGGCCCTGGCCGTCTGTCGGGCTTCGCCCTCAGAATAGCTGTTTCGGGGCCACCAGCGGACCATTTGTGGCCATGCGGCGGAATTGCCGTTCCACCGACCGCGGCACGCTCAGGCCGTCCCCCTCGCCGTCGCGCACCAGCGCGGTAGGTCTCCAGGTGCCGCTGGACGAGGCGGAACAGGGCGGTTATTTCGGGTCGGCAACGGGCCGAGGCAGCGGGGCAGCGTCCCTGTCGGTTGACGGCCATATCGACGGTGCGGCGTGATTGCCGGGGAGCTGTATTGCAAAGCAGGGCAATCCTTGAGGGCTGCGGCGAACGCCCGCTATCCGTTGGACTGCTGCCGTTGAGATTCCGTGAACGGATGTCGACTCTTGGCCGAGAGCGACCCCTCGCGGGAAAGCCTCCAAGCGGCGGCGTTGGCAAGGCCCCGGGTTCGGCTGCCCATGGCAGATCAAGCCGTCGGCCACGTCGGTCGTTGTGACCGTTGTCGGGTCGGTCATGACTGCTACCAGGAATTCCCTTGCGGCGCGCGCACGGTTGGTATCCGCGGCGACCCGCATCATCCGGAAACTCTTGACATAGCATGGTATCGTGCAGGTTGCCGCTCCCCAGGAATGCGAGAAATCTCAACCAGTTCCGGATCAGGTTCTACGCTTCATGGCGTGCCGACCCGGGGACATCCGCCACGAAACCCGCCATGACGCCGAACGCGCCGCGAACCGGTCGCCGGCCCGCTCAGCGGCGAGCACCCGCCGGCGCGTCCTCGCTGACTGCCAGATAACGCCCGACCTGCCGCTGCACTTGGTCGGGGGGCAGCGGTGGGCCCAGTGCGCAGTTGTAGTAGGGGGCGATACAGCGCAGGTACATGACATCGCTGGGCGCGGACGACGACAGCCACCAGACCCCTTCCTGAAACAGCGGATCGGCGCAACTGGTCGCGACAAAAACAACGGGAATCCGGGTGGTCGGGTCCAGCAGCAACCGGCTGCTGATGCGGCTGACCTGGAAGCTGCCGCCGGTGATCAGGGTCGGCTCGGCACCCGCGAGGGTCCGTACCTCCAACTCGCACCAGGGTTCGAGCCGGTTGCTCGCGTTCGCGATACGACCGTCCTGTAAGACGACATGGGCCTGCCCTGGCGGGATGGCGATCGGTGCGGTGACACGCACCGCGAGCCGGGGCCGGGTCGCGCGGGTGTCGAGGACACAGGCCGTCAGACCCGCGCCAAGCGCGAGCGTCGCCAGGATTGCCGCAGACCGGGCACCAGTGCGCGCCCATCCACTGGCGGGCGCGATCGTGCGGCACACAACCGTCGCGAGACTCCGGCGGCCAGCTCTGGTAACGACTTCGGTTCTCACGGACCTCTCCGGGGCGCCAGGCTCAGCCTGGCCAGGCGGCCGCCAGCAGGGCGGGCAGGACCTCGGCGCAAGTCCCGCGCAGGGTGTGGCGGGCCATCCCGTCCAGCGGCGTGGGGCTCGGATTGACCTGGACCAGGGCCGCCCCAGCATCGCGGGCGATCCCCGGCAGAGCAGCGGCCGGGTAGACCAGGGACGCGGTCCCGACCGTCAGGCACAGGTCGCAGGCGCGGGCCGCCGCCTCGGCCGCGCCCAGCACCGCGGGCACCAACGACTCGCCGAACCAGACGACCCCGGGGCGGATGGCGCCTCCGCACTGCGGGCAGCGCGGCGGGGCCAGACGGCGTCCACCCTCGGGCTCGTCGGGAACGCCCGGCGCAAGGTCGAACGGTCGGGCGCAGCGAACGCAGCGCGGGGCGTGCAGACTCCCGTGCAGGTGCAGAACCGCCGGGCTGCCCGCCCGTTCGTGCAGGTCATCGACGTTCTGGGTGACGAGGGTCAAGCGCGGGACCCGCGCCGCCAGGGCGGCGATGGCCCGGTGTCCGGGATTGGGCGCGGCGTGGAGCGCCTTCATGCGCCGCCACTCGTACCAGCCCCAAACCAGGTCCGGATCGCGCGCAAAGGCATCGGGGGTGGCCAGCGATGCGGCGTCGAACCGCGACCACAGGCCGGTCAACGCGTCACGGAAGGTGGGGATGCCGCTTTCGGCAGAGGCCCCGGCGCCGGTGAGGACCAACAGATGCCTGGTCCGGCGGAGCGTCTCGATGAGGGCGGGGACGATGCGCATCGCGATGCGGCTCCTGAACGGACCGGGAAGCGGATCGCCGGTCGGGCAACGGGTGCCCTGGCCAGGTCTCGTCGATTGCCCGGCGCAGGGAGCATGTATCAACCAGTCTACCGCAGTCGGCTAATGGTTGGGATACTGGGTTCAGGTAAACAGCAATTCCAAAACTGAGAATATAAGCCTTACAAAACAATGAGGTGAGTGTCTAGCCTGAATCATCGCAAGAGCCCTAACATTCTGTTCCAGTACATTAGTGCCCAAATTTTGAACTGCTGTCAGGCAAATGTGTCGGAGAACGGACGGGCGGGCCTGGGGGTGTAGGACAAGCCGCCCCGGTTCCCGTGGTTTGCATTCTTACGCGTCATCACTTGGCGCACTTCTTCCGGAGGCAAGCGTGAGCGGATTCGTCGATAAACTCAAACTCAAGGAGCGGGCCGAAGAGGGTCAGTATTTCGCGCGTCAGGACCACGCCCTGCTCGCCGCTCTGCGCCATCGGGACGCCTCCAAGGACGCCACCCGACGGGTGTTTTCGGGCGGCCAGACCGGGGTCGACCGGGCCGCGCTGGATGCCGCGCTGGCCCTTGGCCTGCCGATCGGCGGGTGGTGCCCCGCCGGGCGCCGAGCGGAGGACGGACCCATCCCGACCGGATATGCCCTCACGCCGACCCCGAGCACCGACGATGCAACGCGCACCGAGTGGAACGTGCGCGACAGCGACGCCACCCTGATCCTGCACCGGGGCGACCTTGCGGGCGGCACACGGCTCACCATGCAACTCTCCCGGCGCTGGGGCCGCCCACTCCTGCTGCGCGACCTTGACCACCCGGTCGTGGTTGCCGAGCTGGTGGCCTGGCTGCGTATGAATCGCGTGCGGGTGCTCAACTGCGCCGGCCCCCGTGAGTCTGAGCGTCCGGGTATCCAGGCGCAGGCGCAGGCCGCGCTGAGCGCGGTCTTTGGTGCCTGGCACAATGCGGCGTAGACCCGAACGAAAAGGTACCCTCCGGCATCAACGTCAGCACGCCGGCAGTGAGAAGACGTCCGCCAGGACGGCATCATCGCCGATCAAGCGCTCTGCGCGGGGTGCATCGTAAACGACTAGGATGCCAGGGCCTTCCGGCGCATCGCAGCGGCAGAGTCCCTCGGCCTTGTCGCCGTCGCTCACCAGCGGGAGGTGGAAGAGGCGCTGCAGCCGCGAGCCGTCGAGCTCGGTGATGCTGTCATCCGGGAGATCCTCCGGGGACCGGAGGCGGTAGATAGCCTGTGGTCCGGCGAGGTCCATCGTCGGCCCCGCCAGGATCAGCAGGTCCCGCTCCTGCCAGCAGAGGTCGCGAATGCCCATGCCGGCCAGTTGCAGCAGGTGCTTGCGATAGAGCCTGCCACGCGCGCCGATGGGACCGAGGGCCAGGGTAGCGGCGGCGGTCCGCTCGGCGCGGATTTCCAGCAGCATTGCCCAGCCGCGGAGCACGGGGCCGCGCAGCCCGAGAAACAGGCGCTCACCCCGGGCGGCGACCCCCTCGATGTCGAACCCGTTCTCCTTCGAGGCGAGTTGAGTACCACCAGCGTGCTCGTCGACGGTGCGCAACAGAAAGGGTCCGAGATGGGCATCGGCGCGCAAAGCTAGGGTGAGGGCGTTACCCTCTGTGGAGATGGGGAGCTGAGCAATCGCGTCGGTCTTGAGCCGGCCGTTGGCGATCGTTGCACAGGCGATCAGACAGCGGTTTGGTCTGGCCTCGACCTGGGTCAACCGCTGTAGGTTCTCCTCTATGTCCTTTCGCTGCTTGACATCCTTGCGGGTGCGCGTGTGGGAGCCGACGATCCAAAGCCGATCCTCGTCGATGTCCAATCCCTCGACATCGACCTCCTGATCGTCCTCGACCAACTGAAGTCGATCGGAGAGATCCGTGTCGACATGCTTGGCGAAGATCCCAGGGGCCTTCTGTTTGAGCTGTGACAGCGCCGTCAGCTCGTCGGTGCCGAGCCACAGATGGCCGTCTCGATCCAGGGCACACGCAGAAAGGTTCTGGCGCAAGCGCTCAGGGTCACGCGCCGCGCGGTCGAAGCGCAGCAGGACGCGAGTGTAAGCAGGGCCGTTCATTGGGGATTCTACCGTCGGTGAAGCGCTTGGTGCACATAGCTTAATCCATCCATCGATCAGGCGATCTGCAATCTGGTTCCTACGGGGTCATATTTCCTTTGGCATCGCCTCAACGGCTGCTTGACCTACTCAACCGCGCCCAACGCGGGATAGGAAATTTCTGTGATGACTACCGGAGGACGCGTGGCGCGTTGACCCATAGAAAAAAACCGGCCTAAGCCGGTTGTTTTCATGCGGGTAATATGGTCGGGGTGACAGGATTTGAACCTGCGACTTCTGCCTCCCGAAGACAGTGTGTCGAAACAAAGCGCATAAATATCAATGTGCTGCGCCGCCGCCCCCAGCGTGAGCGCGTCTCGATACACCCGCAACCGCCTGATTGCGTCGGTACGGTTTCACGTCAGTTTCACGTGGCCCGGTGGCCGCGCAACGCCAGCAGTACCACCAAATACCCCTCCCTGGTCAGCCCGTTCGGCGGCTGCAACGAGCGCAACGCGCGCCACTCGATGGGGCGGATGTTCAAGCGTTCGCACAGGAAAGCGTCGCCGGCCAGGCTCGCGAGACCGACCGACGTCTTGCGATCTGCCAGGATGTGCTCGCGGCTGACTTCAGTGCTCGCCAGCGTTTCGTCGCTTTCGCCTCCCATCAGCCAATGGGCACTGACACCCAGTGCTTGCGTCAAGGTGTCGAGCATCTCGATCGAGGGCGCGCGCACGCCACGCTCCATGCCGCTGATGTGGGATTGGACCACCCCGCACCGGTGGGCCAACTCGGTTTGGTTCAAGCCCGCGGCTTTGCGTGCCTGCTTCAACCGGGCACCGTTCAACACCACGACGTTGGTCTCGTTCATCTGCATAGCATGAACGAAAACGGTCCGTGCGGGAACGTGCGGAGTGACAAAGCCAGCGTCGAGCCTCGACTTATCTCTGAAGGTCGTTGTGATTATCTATTTTTTCAAGGCGTCAGGCAACCAGCGCGGCCAAGTACAAAGACATGGTGTAGCGGATGATCACCGAGAACCGCAGTGACCAGGGCGCGGGTGTGATTGTCGGCGCCAATGTTCGCGAACTCCGCCAGGCCCTCGGGTGGAGCCAGGTGACGCTTGGCGAGAAAGCCGGTCTGCGTCAGGGCTACATCTCAGCGATCGAGCGGGGGGAGCGGTGTCCGTCCCTGGAGCGGCTGTTCGACCTGGCGCGTGCGTTTCGCGTCGCGCCGTCGCGCCTGGTCAGTGCGCCGATCAGTGATGCATGGTTTTGCGCTCGCGGCGGCTGATGGGGCCGGCCGATCATATGCCGACTGCCGTGCGGCGGTTGGATACGGAAGACACGACACCAACGGATGAACGCGTACAAGTCGATATCGTGGTATTCACCATATCCCAGTTGGAGACGGCCATTCATGGCTACACTCCGCGAAAAGGGTGGGGTGGGCGGGAACTGGCGCGGCGGCGTGAGAGTATCGAGGATCTCTACGGGCTACAGTTGCGTTTCGACAAAGTGCGGGACGGGTCGAGGTACCAAAGAGTAAAAATCTCGCTCTTTGATATTCCGGAGTTCTCGAAAGAGCGAGATGCCTGCTATTACGTCCAGTTCCATCCCCTGGTGTCTCGGTGGCTGGAGAATTATCACACGTTCATCAGTTTATCGCTGCGGAGAAAGCTCTCGGATCTCGGAAAAGCGCTCCATCGCTTTCTGGCAAGCCAGCGCAGTAACTCAGTATATCGTATTGATGCGATCACGTTGTATGAAGCGATTGGGGCGCAAGATCGCGTGTGGAAGCTCAATCAGAATGCGCGCAAGCAGTTGACAATTATGCAGCAAGAGAGGTTTATCACCTCGTTTCTTATCGACGGAACGGGTCGCTCCACGCCGTTCGTTCTGCATATCGTGTTTCCACGCAAGTCCTGATCGCTGCCGTTAACGCGCGCCCGAACCACCCCGGGCGCCGAGTCAACGCGCAAACACCAAAACGTGCTCATGTAGCGGGCACGCCAGCACCAAAACGCCCACCACGATAAGCCCTGCCCGCACCGACCACGACGCGCGCGTGCGCCTAGGCGTCAGTGAAGACCAACCGCAAGTGCGCTATCCCCGGCAACAGCAACGTCTCGGTAGGTGCTGGCGATCCTTGCTGTCTTGCGGAAAGCACCGGGTTTTGAGGGTGCGAAGCGCTCGAAAGTTATCCACATTAATCCACAGGACCACCGTGTCTTGAGGGTGCGAGTGCCGGGTTTTGAGGGTGCAAGCCACCGTGTTATGAGGGTGCGGGCACCGTGTTATGAGGTTGCGAGTAACGGGTTTTGAAGGTGCGAAGGCGGTTCTTAAGTTCTCGTATATAGTTGTTTATAATGATGAAAAATTGCATCTTGGGTGCTCTTAGTACTTCTTAGTACCTCTTCAGTAGTTAAAGAATTAGTACCGCGGCTGTGGCCGCGCCAAACTGATTTTCTTGAATATTTGAAGAGGGGACGTGACCGGCTACCGCTACCAAGCTGTAAGTCGTCGATTCGTCTCACAACTGGACAGGGCCCGGATCTATGGATACTGCGGATGCACTGAGACCGTCCCGCCCGCCGCGGCCGACCCTTTCAAAGCCCTTCGAGGCCCAATGGACCGATGGGGTACTGACACTCGTCGTCGCGTCTGATTTGAATGAGCGGTCTTGGGCGGCTTGGTTCGGCGGCCTCCAGGCTAGCCTGGACGAGCGTCAGTGGCAGGGTCAGGACATCCACACCTGCGTGATCGACCTGCGACCCTGTCGGTGGGCAGACCCGTTGCCTCTACTCTCTTTGGCGCTCAGCCTTGCGAATTTCGAGGCTAAGGGCGGCGAGGTCCGCCTGTTTCTTCCTGAGGCATGCCCAAAGCCGGGCGAGATTCGACCAATCGACAGCGGACAGGATGACCTCCAGCGGGACTGCCTGGAGCGGGGGCGGCTGCTGAAATTCATAGCCCGCGAGGGCTTCTTGGACCTGCTCACCAGGGTCCAGCCGGTGACCAGGCTGGACGGGGCGTCGCAGCCGTCTCAGCAGGCACGGCAAACCTGGATCGGCACCCAGCCGTTGGTGGTCGAGCGCGTCTCCGAGTTGCGTGAACTCCGGGCCCCGCTCGCGTTCGAGGAGAGCACCTGTGTGCCCGCGGTGCTGCTGGCGCTCGGTATGGAACCGTCCGCGTCCGTCCCGGCTACCCTCGAGGGCATCGATCGGTGGGTCCGGCGAACTATCCAGACCCGCATCCACCCCGTGGTGATGGACAAGGTCCCGGCCTGGGCCCATGGTGGCCTGCTCTGTCGCTTGCAGAATCATGGCCAGGGCAAGCACCCCGGCGGGCTCGGGCGACATCGCGATCGACAACTGGCCCGATGTTGGCGGCTTTCTGCAGGTTGCCGGGGTGCGGATGTTCATTCATGGCCATGGGCACGAGCGTCGGGTCGAGCGGCTCGGCTGGGACGGGACGCCCGCGATGGTTGGGGGACGGCCCGCGGACGGCCAGCTCGGTCCGGACGAATTCCTACGCGTCATGGCGCCCAGCTCCCATCTGGGGTCGCAGCGGCGCCCGGACGGTGCCGCGCGTGGCTTCAATCTGATTACGCTGGAACGTCATGAGCGGCAGGTGCAGCGCGTGAAGGTGCAGACCTGCATACTCGACAAGGGCAGACCCGTGAGAAGCGCGCCAGCGGAGTTCCCGGTCTGAAGCACCTGAGATTCAATGATAGCCGCCTGGCCGCCGGCCAGGGTGGCGGCGCGCTTAGGTGTAGGCTTTGTGCCTTTGTGATGAATTCTTAGAAGCGTGAAGAGGGTTTGCGATGACAGACACCTTGATGGATTTGCAGACGGTCAGAAAGGACCTCGCAGCCAAGGCGCGGACGCTGGACCAGGTCTGTCAAGACCGCTCGCTGCTCTGGCAGCGGTTGGGCTGGGATAAACATCAGGTGCGCCTCTGGCTGCGCAGCCTCCCGAACATGGAGGTGCAGGATGGGGAAGGGGACGATCCGCGCTACCGGATCGGCCGCGGCGCGCCGCCGACGGATGCCTTGGGCGAGACCATCGCCCGTGTGGTGGATGCCTTGGGTGGCCCGGTTCCGCTTGCGCAGTTGCGCACCAAGCTGCCGCCGGGGTTGCTCGTGACCGACCCCATGATCCGCGCCGCGGTGCAGGCCCACCCGCGGCTTACCCTGACCGGCCCCCTGGTGCGGCTGGTCCTGTAGGATGCGATGGGCGTGGCAAACTACAGTGGACACGATTGGCTGAGAAGACGATGATCCTTGGAGCAGCACCCCAATGACGGACGAGACCCTCGCAGCGCTTTACCGCGCGCTGCGCAACCAGTATCGCGACTTTGGTTCGGCCGACGCGCTGCCGAGCGACCATGATTACCTTCGGGCCGGGCTCATCTGGGGCGAGGTCGACGGCAATGAGACGCCCCGCATCCTGCTGATCGCCCTGGAGCCCGGACACTGGGATACCTCCGAACCCGCGCGGCTCGACGACCTGGCCATCGGGCTCCTGGCCGCCCTGCCGGGCGACACCTGGCCCGTCTTCTGTCACCTCAAAGACGACAGCCACGAGCGCTGCTACGACCTTTTCGGCGCCAGCGGCACCCAGTCGGTCGATGCGATCCCCGGCATCGGCCTGATCCGGGAGCACGAGCGGCTGCGCAAGGATCAGACCTTCACCTGGTCGATGAAGATCTATACGCGCCTGATGCACCGGCTCGACGCCTTCCACGAGCAGGTCTATCAAAACGTTAAGGACCGCGTCTCCGATAAGAACGACATCATCGAAGAGGTCGCCAAGCTCCTGTTCCTGGAGTCCTTCCGCTGCCATCACGGCGAAGGCCTGAGCTTCGACTATCAGGGGCAGCAACTCAACTTCCGTGAGGTCTTCAGCCTTGCCTATGTGAAGGCGCACGGTGCGCTGGCGGTAGAGCAGATCCAGGCTGCATTCGATGCGCTCAAGTCCCATCCGGACTATGTCATCACCGCGGACGACGGCACCCAGAGCCCCATCTTCGACCCCAAGACCCACCTGCGCCTGACCCAACCGCGCAACTACGAGACCCTGCTGGAGGCGATCCAGGACCTGGGGCCGGTCACCGACAACCAGGGGCGCCCGCTCCCCGGCAAGGACCAGGGGACCCTGGCCGACGTCTCCGGCGACGTGCTGGGGCGGGTCTTCGATGTCTTCCTGCGCGCCAACTTCGAGTCCAAGGGCGGCCTGGGTGTCTACCTGACCCCCAACCCGGTGAAGCAGGCCATGCTCGACATCGCCTTTCACGACATCGCGCTGGACACCAAGTCGATTGAGGAACTCACCGCCGGAAACTTCCGCTTTTGCGATCCCACCTGCGGCAGCTTCGGCTTCGGTTCCGTCGCCCTGAGTCGGCTGCGCCAACTGATCTGGGTGCAACTCGCGGCCATCCCTGACGCGGAGAAGGAGCCTCTGTACCGCGACATTATCGAGCACGGTTTCGTCGGCGCGGATTCGGCCCCGCGCATGGTCATGCTCGCCCGCGTCAACATGGCCCTGCAAGGTGCGCCCAAGGCCAAGATTTTCTACACCGACAACTCGCTAACCTCCCGCGCGCTCAAGCCCAACAGCTTCAGCCTCATCTGCACCAATCCGCCCTTCGGCACCCCCAAGTTCGGCTCCGACGCCAAGGGGCAGGGCTCCAAGGCGCAGTACGAGTCCAACATGGAGCAGATCCTGGGCGGCTTCCGGCCGGCGGAGCAGGTGGTCCAATCCTATAACGCCTGGTACAACTGGGCAGTCAAGGCCTGGGTCGACACCGGTGATCTGTATAAGGACGAGCACGGCGAACCGATCTGGCCCGGCTTTCGCACGGATCTGCGCAAGGTCTCCGGCGGCAAGAAACCGCGCTACGAACTGCACCCGAGCACCGGGGGGCTCGCGCTCGGCAGCAAGCCGGACCGCAAGGACAACTGGCAGCAGGTCAAGGGCGGTTCCATCGACCCGGCGGTGCTCTTCATCGACCGCTGTCTGCAACTCTTGAAGCCCGGTGGGCGGCTGTTGATCGTCCTGCCCGACGGTGTACTCTGCAACTCCGGTGATCGTTATGTGCGCGAGTACATGATGGGCCGGAAGGACGAGCAGACCGGTGAGTTCGTTGGTGGCAAGGCCATCGTCAAGGCGGTGATCTCGTTGCCCGGGGACACCTTCAAGCTCTCAGGGACCGGGGCCAAGACCTCGATCCTCTACCTGCAGAAGCGTCATGCCTCGGCCGACGACCACAACCGGTTTTTACCCGAGCCGCAGACCGATGTTTTCATGGCGGTGGCCGATACGCTGGGATACGTGGTCAAGAACAACATTGAGGACTACTCAGCGGGCGTGTCCAATGATCTCGACAAGATCGTCGGGTCTTACAAGCGAGCTGAATAGTAACCGAGTCGATTGATTCCGGAGAGAATAACCTATAATGGGAGCGAATAATGTTCAGTCAACGCGTAGCGTCCAGCGACCTTTCTGATCGATTGGATGCTAGCTATTATCATCCAGAGTATCTCAGGCTAACGAGGCTTCTAACAGAAAAAGGAGCGGTACACCTCGGGTCTTTAGTTAAGAATGTAGCCTGCGGGCCTTTTGGAGCAAGTGCGATTGCAGAGGACCTATATGCGGCAAATGGGGTCATCTTTGTCAGGCCAGTTAACATTTCATCGAGTGTGTTCGACGACAGTAATCTGGTTCAAGTGCCGAAAGACCTTCTTCTGGCCAACAACCTCAAAGTCTATGATGGCGTAAACCTCTATTTTGGGCGAGTTGGAGTTCCGTGCGTGGCTGTCCTTGATGCAGAAACTAGCATATCGCCCAATATTGTTATCGCAACGCCTGATCCAAAAAAGGCTGATCCGTATTATCTCTATGCTTTTGCCGGGTCGCGTCCCGGTTTGACTCAGTTGAAGCGAAAGATAAAGGAAGTGGCGCAACCCACAACGTCGACAGACTCAGTTCGGGATTTGTTGGTTCTTGATTGTGATGAATTCGCTCAAGAATTCATTGGTGACAAACTCCGCCTAGCCGAACAACTGAGGGCTTGGGCGCAGGCGCTGTTGCGGGCCGGCAAACTCCTCGTCGAGGCCCTCGTCAGTGGCCAGATCACCGAAAAGGAATTAGTTGATGCACAGCAAGCTCTGGAGAGGGGCGACGGCAATCTGGACCGCGCTATCTTGGAGCGCCTGCGTACCGATTGCGTGGACGGTGACGGAAAACCGCTTTTCCCAGACCTAGACCAATTCTGCGAACTGTTGGGGAATGTGCAGCGCAAGACGGAGGCGTAGCCGCAGAATCAGCAGGTTCACCAGGAAGAATACTCTTTCGTGTCTTTGTGGTGAATCCTAAAGGAGGCCGCGATGAACCCCGTATGCCCCATGTGTGGCGGTACCCGAACCCAAGGCCTGACCACCTTTACCGCCGACCTTGGCTTCGGCGTCGTCGTGGTGCGCCACGTACCGGCCCTGGTCTGTGACCAGTGCGGTGAAGACTGGCTTGACGATGGGGTTGCCGAGACCCTGGAGAGCGCAGTCGCCCAGGCCCGCTCCAAGCACAGCATCGTCGATGTGACGGAATGGCGGGATCGGGCGGCTTGAAGGATTATGCCGAAAGTTCTCCATTTTCTTCGGTGACGCGAGAGAAATGCGATTGACAACAATATCTTGCCAGCGTTTTCGAGACACGATCATTTTCGTGACGTCACGAAAATGATCGTCCCCGGTCGGCTTGATCGAGCGAGTCGCCTTAGCCCCGAAGGGGCATGACATGCCAGCCCAGGGCAACGCCCTGGGGTCGCGCAATCACAGCTGATCAGCCCTGAAGGGGCGTGGCATCCTTTCTTTCCTTTTTGTCCTTTTGTGCCTTCGTGCTGAATCCCTGCTGACAAACGGAGCAGAACGTGGATAGCGCTACAGAACGAACCGCTCGGATATTTCTGGAACGGGTGCGTGAGCACTATGATCTGGCCGGGGCGCTGTTGTATGGCAGCCGGGCCAGACAGGATGCGGGTCGCGAGAGCGATGCGGACATCGCCGTGCTGCTGCGCGGCGCCTCTGGCGCGCGTGTGGATGCCGCGTTGGAGATGGCCGGCATCGCCTTCGATGTGATGCTCGAAACCGGCGTGCTGGTAGACGCGATCCCGTTCTGGGAGGACGAATGGACCCACCCTGAGCGGTTCGCCAACCCGGCGCTGATCGCCAACATCCGCCGCGATGGGGTGCCGTTGTGAGCCCAGACGAGCATCTTGCCATGAACTCGGAAATCGTCATTAATGATCAGTTGATGAATGAGGCATTGCGTCTGACGGGACTCAAGAGTGCGAATGATGTCATTGAACTCGCTTTGCAGGAATTGATTGAGCATCGCAGCGCCGATTCGCTTGCCAACGCGTTTGGTCAGATGCCATGGGAAGGTAACCTCGGCACCATGAGGACAGACCGATAATCAATCCTGTTCGTGCTTTTTTCTTCTCGTTCCCACGCTCCAGCGTGGGAATGCAGTCCGGCCGCTCCAGCGGCCCGTGGCGCGACGCGACGCGACGCTGGAGCGTCGCTACTTGCTCCCACGCTGGAGCGTGGGAGCCAGATGACACCCCGCAGGGTGAGCACGATCTTTTCAATAGCGATCATCGCGTATGAACATCAGCGAGCTGAAAGCCTTCGCCGGACTGGACCCAGACATCCGCGCGGCCCTGCTGGCCCAAATCCGGGACCTCTGGACTCATGGCTCCACGGCCATCGAGGGCAATACCCTGACGCTGGGCGAGACCAAGTTTGTCATCGAGGAGGGTCTCACGGTCTCGGGCAAGCCGCTGAAGGACCATCAGGAGGTGATGGGGCACGCGCGCGCGATCGAGCTGATCTACCGCTGGCTGGATACGGGGTTCACGCAGGACCAACTGTTCGACCTGCATCGGGCTGTTCAGACAGAGGTGATCCTGGACATCTTCAAACCCTTCGGGGCCTGGAAGCTGGAGCCCAACGGGACCTACGCGGTGACCGCGGACGGGCGTCAGACCTTCATCGAGTACGCCGCCCCGCGGGACGTGCCGGCACTGATGACCCTTTGGATTGCTGAGCTGAATCGCTTGTCCCAGGGGGACCTGAGCGAGGTCGATGCCATCGCGGCCTATGCGCACCTGCACCTGGGTTTCGTGCATATACATCCATTCTGGGACGGCAACGGGCGCCTGGCGCGGTTGCTCTCCAACGTACCGGTGCTGCGCTCGGGACACCTGCCGGTGGTGATCGATGTGCAGAACCGCAAGCGCTATATCGACACCCTGGCGGACTATCAGCTCGCCGCCGGTCAATTGAGCCCACCGGGCGGAGTCTGGCCGAGGCGGGACCTGGAAGTTCCCTTTATGGCCTTTTGCGAGGAGTCCTACTCCGCGACGCGTGCGCTGGTCAACCAAGCCCGGCTCCAGCAAGCCAAGAGGGCTCAGTGATGGCGCATCTTTCTCCTGGCGATGAATCAACGGGACGCATCGAGTCATGACGGATAACGACCGGATCTCTGCGCTGAAGCGGCGTCTGGACGCCTTGCGCCCCTTATCCAAGGGGGCCTTGGAGTCGCTGGAGGCGTGGTATGAGGTGGAGCTGACCTACACCTCGAACGCGCTCGAAGGCAATACCCTGACACGCCAGGAGACGGCACTGGTGTTGGGGCAGGGGATCACGGTCCGGGGCAAGCCGCTCAAGGACCATCTTGAGGCGATCGATCACCAGGACGCCTGGCGCTTGGTGCGGGAACTGGCGCAACGCGGGGCGCCGATCGTGGAGTACGACATCCGCCAGATCCATGCCTTGGTGCTCGGACGCAGCGACCGGGACGAGGCGGGCCGCTACAGTCAGCGCCAGCGCATGATCACCGGCTCCCTGGCGGTGCTCCCGTCGCCGGCCGAGGTGCCGGCGCTGATGGGCGATTTCGCCCGCTGGTTGGCGGCGGCGCCGGCGGATCCGGCAACGGCCGGTGAGGCCCACTATCGACTGGTCGCCATCCATCCGTTCACCGACGGCAATGGACGTACCGCACGCCTCTTGATGAATCTGATCCTGTTGCAGGCCGGATTCCCCCCCGTGGTGATTGCGCCGGAACAGCGGCCGGACTATGTGGACGCGCTGGAAACCCGCCATGTCAGCGGGGACACCGCTCCCTGGCAGGCCTTCATGACGGCGCGACTGATCGAGAGTCTGGAGCGTTATCTGGAGATCCTGGAGAAGGAGCAAGGTCCGGCGGGGGCGGGGGCATGATGGCGGTGCTCAAGGTCCTTCAACGGCTGTTCGGCATCGGCACCTGTGCGGCGGACGACGGGGCTCTGGCGCCCTTGCTGACCGGTCTGGCTCACCTGAGCGCGGACGGGGGCCGCTGGGTGATCAGTCGTCAACTGCTTGACCTGAGACAGACGCTTAGCGGGGATCAGGAGGTGATCGCGGCGGTGTTGGCCACCCAGCTTGAGATTCGCACGCCCTGGGTGCGGCTACTCGCGGCGCGCTGCCGGGAGGCGGGGCAGCTCGCGGATGCCAATGCCTTGGTACAGTTGGTGAGCCGCCTCGGCGGGGCGGCGGCCTGGGTCGAGGCCGCGATGGCGCAGGCAACCTTGGACCCGACCACGGCGTCGGCACTGGAGCGCGAACTTTTCGGCTATACCGCGGATCAGGCGCAGGCGACGCCGGTGCTGACGCGCGTCATGGCGGCGGCAAGCCAACTTGCCCACTGGCAGCAGAGGCCGCTGCCGGGGCTCAACCCGATTGATCGGACCGGCGAGCGTGTGGATGCCAACTGGTGCCCCGGGCGCCTGGTGGCCCATCCGGATTGTGCCGGGCCGGACGAGGACTTCGTCCTGGGTGGCCGCTGGCCGGGTGAGGAGGGGGCCGATCCACTCGCTTGGGTGCAGGGCAGCCCCTGGCCGTTGCTGCTTGCGGCCATCGGTTATGTGCAGGATGCGTGGGCGGCGGAGGCGCGCGGGGGGCTGCTCCTGGAACTGCCGCCGGGCCAGTACCCGCACCATCCGACGGAAATTGCGGTGCTGGTGGCGGGGGACGACGGCGCCGAGGTGCTGTGCGGGTCACTGGGCGGCTTCGTGCTCGGGCTGCTCAGCCGCCTGAATATGGCGCTCTTTCCGGCGCCCTTGACGGAGGCCGCATTGAACGCCCGGTTGTCGCCACTGATCGGTGAGCTGCAACGGCGCCAGGTCTGGCGCTTCCAAGAGGGGCTGTCCGGGCAGCAGGGCTTCTATCGGGTTCACCCGAAATTCTCGGACGCCTGCTACCAGATCAGCGGTGTGCGTACCCTGGGGCTCAATGCCCGGGGCCTGCGCCGGGCTATTCGCGAGCAGGCGGAGCAATGGCGGATCGAGCGACAGGGCCAGGGGGCGACAGGGGGGAGTGGGGTATGAACGAGTTGAAAGAGATGGATTTGACGCCGGAGTATGTCGCGGCGCTGGCGCAGCGGCACCGCTGGGCGGCGACTGGTGTCTCGGACTATCCACCGCGGGACCCGCTGGTCGGACAGACCCGATTCTTCAACCGCTACAGAACCTTTATCCGGACGGTGGATCAGGATCAGGACAACTTTGCCCATGTGTTCGCGGTGGAGGGGGAGTGGGGTCGCGGTAAGTCCAGACTCGGCCACGAGTTGATTGCCCAGATCAATGACTGCTCCAAGGGGTGGTATGTTCGTGGCGAGACGGGCGCGCTGGCGTCCGCTTCCTTGTTCGACGACGCCCACCGACGCGATGAGTACCTCGGGCTCTATATCCGTTACTCACAGTTGGCTTCGGACTATCAGAACTCGGACAACTGGTTCGCGTTCGGGCTGTACAAGGCGCTGCTGCCGTTGGCGACCCGGGCCTTCGATGGGTCGATCCAGAGCGAGATCGCACGCCAAGCACTGCGGCGCCTGGAGCCCGAGGGCTTCGATCCCGCACGCCTGCGTGAGCTGCTGCAACTGGATGCGGCTCACACGGAGGAGCAACTCTATTTCGAGCCCAATCTGGTCGTCGACCTGGTCCAGTCGGCCTATGGGTATCTGCGTGACTTCGGTATCCGTTATGTCCTGGTGGTGCTGGACGAGTTGGAGACGGTGGCCGAGGCGGCGACCTTCGGGTTGGAACAGGACGAGGCCAAACGCATGGATGGCCAGGCGATCCGCCTGATCGGCAAGGCCATCAAGGAGGAAGACCCCCGCCGCGCACTGCGCTGGCTGCGCTACGTGGCGCTCTGCTCGCCGCTCTTGGGGCAACAACTGCGCGAGATCCAGTCCGTGGCCCGGCGCTTCGAGCTGACGGAACTGGAACACAACGCCTTTGCCGACGTCTCTGATTACCTGGGGCAACTGCGTTTGGCGCGCAAGCTGGCCTTCGACTACCCACGGGGTCTGGTCGAGGCGGCCTACGCCATGAGCGGGGCCAACTTCGGCTGGTTCAACGTCGTCATGGCGAACGTCGATGCCGTGCTGGAGCAGTTCACCGTTGCCGGGAGGCCGATCCCGGACACCGGACTGGTGTTCGAGGCGGTGCTTGCCGGCTCCGGACGGGTGGCCGCCCATGTGCTGGACGACAACGCCATCGAGGGCATCGATACCGCAGACCAGGCGCTCTTGGCATGCGCCCGGCAGTTGCTGTTCGGTCAGTTGCCGATGGCGCTGCGCGATTGTCCGCCGCGCATGACCGAACTGCTGGACCACCGCAACGAATACAGTGAACCGGTTGCCAGTCGCTACCGCCGGGTGCGTTGGGATCGGCTTGAGTGTCGGCGGGCCTTGGAGGAGGCGAAGTTCCAGCGTGACAAGGAAGAGTGGATTTACCCCGGCGTGGAGCAGGGGCTGAATCTCCAGGCCCTGCTGCAAAACCTGCGGACCTTCGCCATCAAGGAGTCGGAACCGGACGCCTTACTGATCCCGTTGTCCCACGGCGAGTTCAAGCACCTGGTCGGTCTGTTATACGCTCACCCGGCCGCCGAGTTCGCGGCCGACGCGCTCTGGCAGAAGTTCGTGGGCACGGACAGGGAACTGGGGCCGGAGGAGGCAACTCACATCGGGCCGAGTGTCGCGATGTTGCTGCGGCTGGATCTCCGCTATCGCACGCAACAAAACAACTCGATGATCTTTCGGGACCCGGGCTACGCGGATGCCCACAGCGCGGGTATGCGTGCCTTCGAGCAGCACTGCCGGGCGGATCTGAACCTGCGGCCACGTACCCGCCTGACGGGCCTGTTCCGGCTGCTGGATCGCAACTGGCAGTATGACGAGCCGGCCTATCCCAATAAGGACGCTCTGGTGGTGCAGGCCGCCCCCCATGCGCGGGGCCGCGGGGGCAAAGGGGGGCTTCAATTCTGCGACGCCTTGATGCTGCACCCGGAGAATCAGGCCTGGTTTGCCTGGGTGAGCAGTGCGGAGGAGCTGAACCGGCTGCATGCGCTGACGTGCCGCGTGCGCGGGGACGACGGCCGCTTCCCGGTGATGGCCTTCACCGGTTCCCTGGGTGTCCTGGATTACTACGATAAGGGTGGATTCGACGACGACCCCAGGTATGGCAAGGACGACGTCCTGCTCTATTACCTCAACAGTTCCGAGCTGGATGTCGTGGAGCGGATCGGGCTGCTCCCACCCTACCGGTCGGGCTTCGAGCTCAAGGACGAGGCCTTCACGACCAAGTTCAAGAGCCGCCTCCACGGCATTCGGGACTTCACTTACACCGCCATGGCCCATTGGCGCCACCGTCTGGACACACGGGGCCTGATCGCCTGGCCCCTTCGCCCCGGGGGGAAGCTCAACCCGGAGGAGCGTGACCTGCTGTTTCGGGGTTGGCGTTTGTTGGCGATCGAGGAGCCCAAGCTCGGGGGACTCCAGGCGCTGCTACCCGGGCATGGGGTGGATGCACAGGCCCTGGCCGCGCTGTTCGGGCGTTTGACGCTGAGCAGCCGGGTGGTGAGTCAGGGCTATGACAAGAACGAACACGCCGGCTTGTTTCTGGACCTGGATCAGCCGGAGCAGGCGCAGGCGCGCTTCCCGCCGTTCCTGGCCCGGATCGCGGACCCGAGCAAGTCACGCGCCTGGACCTTGGAGCAGGCACGCGCCAACTGGTACTGGGGACACTTATCGAGCGCTTCAGGACTATCCGCCAAGAACGTTTTTGAGGATTGGATGTGGTGGTGTGCCGGGTTGCACCTGCTGAAGATTGAGGATGAGACCCTCAAGACGCCAAAGTGGGTACAGGTCACGCGGGCCGAGTTGAAGGCAGGGGTGCAGATGGCCGGAAACTGGCTGGACGGTCCGACCGCGGACGGCTACCGGGCCGCCGTGAAGACGTTGGAGCGAGTCTATGGCATGGACAAGATCCCCGGCTATTTTGCGCCCAAGGGTGCCGCGCCCCAGGGTACCCAGACGACGGAGGCACTGGATCGCATCGACACGGCAGAACACCTGCTGGCGGATTTGGCGGCACAAGAGCAGGCCCTGACGGAGGTGAATGACCTCAAAACAACCCGCGACCGCCTGCCGGCTTTGATCAAGGCGCGCGCTGAGGTCCGGGTCCTGGTGCGGTTGGTGCGTCCGGAGCAGGTACCCAAGGTCACCATCGACCATGTCCGCACCTTGCGCCTGGAAGACACCCGGCTGTCACTCTATGAGCGGGTGGAAAGCGCCCGGCTCTTTGCCGAATTCGTTGATCGGACCGGGACGGCCATTGCCGGCCAGGCCAGCGGCCTGATCGCCCGCATCGATGCCGACAAGGACGCGCAGCCGCCCTTCCCGCGGCGGCTGTTCACGCTTTCGCTGGAGACCATCAGAAATATCCTCGCCGGCGCCTTGGCGCGGACGGCGGACACGGCCACGCAGCAAGAGGAAACCAACGCCGGCAGCGAGACCCTGCTGCATTTTCTGCGCTCCCTGCAATTGGACAAGGCCTCCGAGCGCCTGGATTTGCTGGGCCATGAGGTGGGCTATGACCCCCTGACCGGCGTCACCAAGCCATTCGAGGAGATCGGCGGCTACATTCTGCACGCGTACCGGCAATTCAAGGAGAAGTACCAGAGCGCTTGGACCCAGACCGCGGCGGTCAGGGTCCGTATCGACACGGCGCGACGGGTGTTGGACCCGTTGCCGACCGACTACGCAGGCGCTGATCACCCTGCCTTGCTGGAGGGCTACTTGGACCAGTATCAGCAGATCGCCGACAGTTTCAATGAACTGGAGGAGCAGGCGGACGAGCAACTGAAGAAAATTCACGGGCAGGCACGTAAGGGCCAGTTTGTTGCCATCCGGGACGTGCCGGACACGCTGATGAAGTCGCTGATCACCCAGTCCGCAATCCTGGGCGGCAGGCTGCAGAAGATCGAAAACGTCATTGTCGGCTACCAGGCAGCGAAGCTGGAGGCTGCGAACAACGGCCTGCGCGTGCCGCTCAATCCGCTGTTGCGAGCGCGCGGGCTGGCGCCGATCCCGCCGCTCGGGATGACTGAGGTGGACGCCCTGTCGCTCCATGACCTGAATGTCGAGCTTGATCTTCAGGAACAGGAATGGCGCAGGTCGGCCGAGAGTGCGTTGGCGGACATCGGCATGACCGTGGAGCGCTGGTGCGAGATTGCCGGAACCTTGTTGGCCGACCAGCAGCCGAGCGTATCGAACGAGGAGCAGCAGGTGCTCGTCGACAAGGGAGTGCTCCAAAGTCGGCTCGCCTTCGGGGTGTCGGCGTGAAGGTCTTTCTGGATGCCAAGCTTGCCGAGCATCGTCGCGGACGCTTTCTCGCGGCGGCGCTTCAGGCACAGGGGCTCGGGGACACCCTCCCCGAGGCGGGTGTCCTGCTGATGCTCGGAAAGGACTTTCAGGCCTCGGGTGATGTGGACCGGGATGTACTGACGTCTTGGTGCGCCGGGCCGGGGCGCACCCTGTTGCTGTTGCCGCCATACCATGAGGGGTCGGTGCTTGCCTCTTTGGACTGGACCATCGGATTCAGGGACGCGGTTGCGCAGCCCGAAGGACGGCGTGTCCCCGACCTGCTGGCGCAGGAGACTACTTACCTGTTGCATGGCCGCGACGGCGATTGCGACCCACAGGGTGGACACCAGTGGTTGGACTACTCGGTCAACACGCGGTTCAGTAAGGCCCATTCCGGATCGGGCGTGTTGGCAGTGACCTGTCTGCCGTTGTGGTCGATCACCTTGCTGAACGAGGTCGCTGCGCTGGACCACTGGCTGCGGGCGTTGCACCGACACGCGGGGCTCGCCGCGGAGCACCGGGGAGCGGTTGCGGTCGTTGCGGGACCGGCACCCCTCGCGCCCGAGGCGCTTGGGGTCATGGTGTGTCTCTGCGGTTGGCAGACGGGCGACCCGGATGTCATTTTCAGCGCGCTCGCTGCGCAACCGGTGCCGATGTTTCAGCTTAACCGGGAGCGCGTCGCCGAGCTGCTCCCGGAACTGCAGGCCGGGGGTTACCTGGACGAGCAGGGGCTGTCCGCCGCGGGGGTCGCGGCCCTACGCGCCTCACCCTACTGGGGCTTTGCGGTGCGATTGCGTGAGGAGTTGTCGTCATGACCGGTATCAACTTGGCACAGACGCTTGCGATCGAGAGCCAGATTCGCCTGCCGGGTTCGGCGGGCCGTCTGATGAAGCAGATCCGGGACATCGAGGCGGTGGCGCCGCTCTTCCGGGATGCCGGGCTGGTGAAGGCGGTGCGGCGACCTGCCGTGATCGATCTTAGTGTCTCCGGTGTCGCCACCCGCTCAGCGGTCAAGAACGCCTTAGGCGGGTTCATCTATGCCTGTGCCGGGGTGCGTACTGATATGCTCATCGCGCAGAATCAGATCAGCACCAGGGGGAGCGACTCGATCTCGGAGCTCGACGATATCGACTTCGAGGCCCAGCGGAAACGCTTGGACCTGATTGAAATGCGGCATGGCTACCGGTTGGCGGAACGCTTACTCAGCGAGGCGTCACCGTCACAGCTCATCTTGCTCGACACCCCGCTCTTCATCAGCCGCGATCTGGTACCGCAACGACATCACAAGAAACACCGGGGTGACTATGACAAGACCCGTGAGGTCATCGAGCAATTCTGGGAGCGCCATCGCCCTGAGCTGTTTCCCTGGAACCCGCATGGCCCCGTCATGGCGAGCATCGTGGCCGAGCGCTTCAGTGCCATCGTGAGCATCGCCCGGCAAGATCTGCGCACTGCGGAAGGCCGCAAGCATCTACTCTTGAGCGACGGCTTCGACGAGGACCAGGCCGCTCGTCTCCTGGGGCTCGACGAGAAGCTGTCCGGGATTGGAGATCAGCGTTTCGTGCACGGTATCCTCGGCTCCTTTACGCGCACCATGGCCTATCGCATGACTGAAAGCCAACCGCGTATGGCGCCCGAGGAAGCCGTGGCCGCCGGCCTGATCGGATTCCACTACAGGGGCGGGCGCGGGAGCGATATCCAGATGGTCCAGTTAGCCGGAGAAGAGCAGGACTGGGACAGCGCGGCACTCGACGCGGTCGCCTGGAAGCTGATGGTGCTCGACATGCAGAGCCAGCGCCGGGCCTACCCCTTGCCCCAGGTATTGGGCTACGAGCAACTGAAGGCCCTTGACCAGTTTGCTGCTTACTACCGGGCTGGCCTCAGTGACGCGATGAGACAGAACGATATCGAAGAGACCTGGTTATCTGGTCTGGATGGGGAGTCTTGAGTCATGAAACACAGCGTGCTGGGAAAACTGGTCGGTAACACTGGGGACTCCGCGAAGTTGACGATGGTGGTGAATGGCTCCTTTGCCGTCAGACGGGGCGAGTTTGTCCGGATCATGCACCAGGAGCGGCAGGACGAGCCACGGGTACCCGTGCTCGGCCGGGTCATTCGCATTCACCGTTCAAACCTGTTGTTCAATGCCGGGTTCGGGGACGGCGTGACCGAGCTTGAGTTGCTGCCCGGGGCGAGCGTCACCGGGGAACATCTGTATGCGAATCTGGAGCTGATCGGTTACCGCGATCCGGAAACGCGCCAGATCAAGATCCCGCGCCGACCGCCGGACCCCGGCGTCGCGGTTGAGACGGTGGATTTTCAGTTCCTCGCGGATTTCTATGAGTTCAACGAACACACCAGCTTGCACCTGGGGAACCTCGTTGGCTACGAGCACGGCGAGAATACAGTACCGGTGTTCCTCGACGTCAACAACCTGGTTACCGAGCACCTGGCGGTGCTGGCGATGACCGGCTCCGGTAAGTCCTACACGGTGGGCAGAATCATCGAGCGCCTGGTTGCCATCAACAACGGTAGCGTCGTGGTCTTCGACCCCCATGGCGAATACGGTCGCGCCTTCGCCAAGGGGCAACTGCAATTCGGTCAAGTCGAGGGAATCGACGATCCACGCGATCAGCACACGCTCCCGCGTATCAAAGCGATGTTCGAGCGGTTGCAGGCCGCCGATGCCGGCATCCAGGTCTATTCACCGCAGCACGAATCGTTTCGGTTCAAGTACGCCGGCAAGAATCGCCCGCTGGCGCTTCAGTTCGACCGTTTTGAGATGGACGATGTGGCGGAGATTCTGCCGGGACTGACGGAACCCCAGCAGCGTGTGCTGGACGTCGCCATGCGCTACTGGCGCCATGTGGATAAGACCGAACCCCGCGACATCAACCGTTTGCGCTATTTTCTCGGGGATGGAATCGATGAGATGAAGGGTTGGGATGACCTGTCGGACGCGGAGGCCAACGCCCTGAGCGGGCGCAGCGCCGCGGTCGCCTCCATGAAACTGAGTCGGGTCCTCAACGAGGCCCAGAGTTTTTACTCCGCCACCATGGCAGAGTCCACCGACATCTATCGCATGATCGGGCGACCCTCGAACCGTAAGGGTCGGCTCGTCGTTGTCGATCTCCAGGGTCTGAGCGATACCGCCAAGCAGGTGGTCTGCGCCTTGCTCTCCAGCGAGATCCTGCGCGCGGCGTCCAGCAAGACAGACCCGCTGCGCCCCTGTTTTCTGGTCTATGAGGAGGGGCACAGTTTCGCCCCCGCCGACGGCAAGGCGGTGAGCCATCGGGTGATCAAGAAGATCGCGGGCGAGGGGCGCAAGTTCGGCGTGGGTTTTTGTATCGTGAGCCAGCGACCTTCCAAGCTCGATGCCGATGTGACCTCTCAGTGTAACACCCTGATTACCATGCGCCTGAAGAACCCGGACGATCAGCGTTTTATCGCCAAAGCGTCCGATATGGTAAGTAAGGCCGACTTGGACGAACTGCCGAGCCTGTCGACCGGCGAGGCCTTGGTCTGCGGTCGGTCTATCCCGGCGCCCCTGCTGGTCAAAGTGGGCGGTAAGGCGCTGGTGCATGGCGGGGAGTCACCCCAGGTGCTCCAGGTCTGGGATACCTTCCATGAATGAAGAGATCGTGCGCATCAGGGAGACACTGGAGGATTCTGATTTTCTCCAGCGCAGTTTCCCGGTGCTCTTTCACCCAGGGGTGAAAGACGAGGATGTGCTGATCCACAGTATCGGTTGTAGCCTTTGGAATACGCTTGGCCACGAATTGGGATTCTCCGCGGTCGTTGAGGCGCCCGCGCCCGCTGCAGCGGGCTGCGATATTCGCTCCGACTCGGTCTGGTTTCATCGACCCACCTGGTCCCCGCAGGTCCTGATAGAGTTCGAGCGCTTCGAGGGAGGCGCCCGCGGAACCACGAAGCTCGATGCAAAGGTTGCCAACCTCTTGGAGGCGGCGTCACGCTGGGGGCGCGGGCCCCGTCTTTTGATCTTATCTGCCTGGAGCAAGGGCGTTGTCAACGCCCCAAGCGTCGACAGCTTCCGCCATGCGCTATTACGTGGAATCAAGAACAGTCTGGGGGTCCATGTTCCTGGTCGCCCTGGGTGCCCTTTGCTCTTTACCCGTTTCATCTTTCGGACCCAAGCCCCCGGACTTCTCACCTTGCACTCGCGCAGTTTCGCGGAGGTCGCGTGAAACCCACGAGCGCGCATTTTCTGCCCGGCGCCAATAAGGTTCTGGGCGACCGGTATCGGCTATTGGAATGTCTGGGGGATGGTACCCACGGTTGGGTCTGGCGTGCCGAGCGGTTACGCGATAGCACTATCGTTGCGGTCAAGATCCCGAAGCAGTTGTCCAGAGATGATCGGTATTTGGAGGAAGGAAAGGGACTCATCGGCATTGCCGATCACCCCAATGTGATAAAGATCTTTAATGTCGGACGGGTACCGCCGGAAAGGGAGTGGTATGCCATCGAAATGGAGTACTTTCCGAGCGAGAGCCTCGCGCAGAAACTGGAAAGCCGCAGCCATCACTTCGGCAATACCTACCAACGGCTCTTCAAGATTTACGACCAAGTATTAGAAGCAGTTGCCTATCTGGCATCGCTGGAAACACCAATTTCCCATGGGGACATCAAGCCCCATAACATCCTGGTTGGACAGGACGATTTGGTGAAGCTCACCGATTTCGGGAGTTCAGCACTACCGGAAGAGATCTATGTCCGGACACGAGAAAACGGCGGCACCGTGCTGTACTCCGCGCCGGAATACTCTGATTGCGTGTCCCGCAAAGGTCGCTTTCAGGAGCTGTTGGCAGGCGATATCTACAGTCTGGGCGTTCTTCTCTATCAGTTGACGACGGGGCGGCTTCCGCACGATACGCAGTCTCAGGTTCGCAGTCACGCCGTCTTTCCGCAGCCGAGAGAGGTTAATTCCGGTATAGCGCCAAGTATGGAAGCGGTGATTCTGAAGTGTCTTCGCCGCGACCCCGGTGAACGCTTCGGCTCTGTGGCCGCGCTGAAGGAAGCCTTTAGGGCGGCGAGCAAGATACAACTGGATTATATTCTAAATACCTCAATCCCCACCGGTCAAAATAGTGCCGATGATTGGTCAACTGATGTTATCCGCGCCTTTGAGCAACAGGATTATACCCGAGCGGCACGCATCGCCGCACTGGAACACGCGCGGTCGAATGATAGCGATGCCCTGATGATGCAGCTCAATGCGCTGTTCCGGGCGGAGCGGTGGTTCGATTTCGAGAGTGTCTTTTCGGCACAGTCGAGTCTCGCGGAGCTGACCGGTGTCGATGGGGCTGCTATTCGCTTGCTGGGTATCAAGGTGTTTCTGCGGTTGCGAAAGCTCGATGTTGCTCAGAACCTGCTACGCATCGCGGCCGAAAACGGCGAATCCTCGCTTGAGCATGGGCTGTGCGAGGCATCGATCTGGGGTATGGAAGCCAACTATGATCAGGCGCGGACACTTCTGGACGACCTGAATCGCCGGTATCCTCGCAATCCGGATGTCCTGCGGCGTCTCATCCAGGTGTGTGAACAGCAGCGCGACTATCAAGGGTCCGCGGGCTTCCTTCGGGTCGCGCTAAAGGTCACACCCGACGACAAACGACTCTTGGCCAAACGGCAGAGATATGCGGCGTTGCGGGCCTGGTGACAGCGTATGACACCAATCCCGGTTACGGGCATCCGCAAGCTATTCCTCGCCGAGTAGGCTAAGCGCGCTCCAGCAACTGAACGAGGAACGGTCGCGACACGTTGAGCACATCCGCCGCATCCTGGGTGGTCAGCTCAGCATGGATTGGGATGATGCTGACCGCATTACCCTCGCCGATCTCGGTCAACAGAGATGCAGTCTTGATCGGTGACCCGTGACCCGAACAGGTCCGATATCAGCGTAGCCTAGCGCCGTTGAGATGTGATGCCGGGCCGCTTCCAGGGCTGCGTTCTCACCGGCGATGGGCTTGCCGCAATGTGCTGGATGAGTTGGTCACGTATCCAGATCATGGCTCACAAGGCTCTCCGCGTGGTTGCTGCAAGGTTTTGATTGCGTCAAGAAGGGGGATCGCTGGCGGTCAAAGAGGGAGGAATCTGATACGTCGGTAACGGGATGGCTGGGATACCCATACGTGCGCAGCTGCCCTGCAAATATTCCCGCCAATAGGGCCAGACATGATAGCCGACGTTATAGCGGCCGAATTCCTCCAAGGCGGGCTGTAGCTCATGGTCGTCGGCGGCGCCTGCGACGCGGTATTGGGCGCAGAATTCGCATTCTATCTCCAGGTAGGCCGCGTCATCCGGCAAAGCCTCCCCGGTCTCGGTGGCTGCGAGCGATTCCCCATCGACCAGTCGAACGCCGACACCGAAGTAGAACGCCGCGACCTTGTTGGTTTCACCAGTCGCTTCGTGCGACGAGGTAAAGATGTGACAGCGGCCGGTGGGGCCGGCACGATACTGGGGTACGAGCGACAGATGGTCCTCAATGAATTGGGGCTGAAAGTCTTCCCGGCAGCGAATCGCGCTCGCCCGCAGGAAGACCGCCTCAATACCGAGCGCGTTCGCGGCACTATCGATCAGCGTTCTGTCCATGACTCAAGCCGCCTTGGCCCAGTGATCCATCGGGTAGATGACGTTCCCGGTGCTCTGGTAGCGGAGTTTGGCCGTTCCAATAGCGACGCGGCCGGTCGTGCCGGTCTCCCAGGCGCGCTGCTGCGGCTGCGCCTGAACCCGGAGCAGTGGCTTTCGGCCCAGTGCAAAGCAGATGTCGGAGAGGGTGCGCAGGGTCATGTTGCGGGCGCCGTTGAGCACTTGAGACACGTAGCCCTTGGTAGCCCCCATCCGGCTTGCCAGCTCGGACTTGGTGATGTCCGCATGTTCCATCGCCTCCCAGATGGCCTCGGTGACCTCCGTGATAAGCAGTTCCTGCGCTACGAGCTTGGCGTTTGCTGGATTCTCGTTTGCCCAATGCTCAAGGAAATCGCTCATCGTCATTGCCCCTATGTAAACTTGTTTCGCCGCCTTGATCTGGTGAGGGCGAGGGGACTCGGGGTTTGTCGTACGTCAGTTTGTTGAGCCCAAGCTCCTCGAACAAGTGGTCTGCCATGTCGGCTTTGGTCAAGGCCATCCCCTCACTCCTGTCATCGTGCGCAACCTTTGGACTCAAAGCGGGACACCTAGGTCCCGTTGCCCAAGCCTCTACGTGGCCAGCAAGTGTCTGAGAAGACGCGCGCGAAATCAAACTTAAGGCGGGGTTATTTCGGGCACTTTGGGGTTTCATCCAGGCCGCGGGCCGGATCCACAGGGTTCGTCGCGACCAGCCCCCGGTGCAGAGCGCCAGCACCAAAACGCGCGTGGATGCGATCGACCGTGACCGTCAGACGCCGCTCCCGGTCGCTGTCGGCGGGGCGCTCGGCCGCGCCGTCGAAAAGGTCCGGCTGGACCGGCGCCGGGGTTCCCAGATCGGCGATCCCCAGGCCGATCAGGCGCACGGGCTTGCCCTGCCAATGGCCGGCCTCGTAGAGCGACCAGGCGGCGGCGAACAGGGTGCGGGCGTCGTCGCTGTGCCGCGGGAGCCGCCGCTGGCGGGTGTGGGTCTCGAAGCCGCAGAAGCGAATCTTGAGGGTGACGGTGCGCCCAGCGATGTTCTCCTGCCGGGCCGCGGCGGCGACCTCGGCCGCCAGCGCGCGCAGGGTGTCGCGTAGTACGCCGGGATCGGTCACGTCGACGCCGAAGGTGGTCTCTTTGGAGAGTGACCGGCGGGCGGCACGCTCCCCGACCCGATCGGAGGCAATGCCCCGTGCCTGCTGGTACAGGCTGGTGGCGGCGCGCGGTCCCACCTGGGCCTGCAACTGGGTGAGCGACAATCGGCGCAGGTCCGCGACGGTGCGCAGCCCCAGCCGTTCGAGGATGGGCAGGGTCCGGCGGCCCACCCCGCGCAGGATGCCGACCGGCTGTCCACCCAGGAAGTCCAGCACCTGTTCCGGCGGTACCACGACCAGCCCGTCCGGCTTGCCGAAGTCCGAGGCGATCTTCGCCACCAACCGGTTCGGGCCAATGCCGACCGAGGCGGTCAGGTCGACCGCGGCGCGAATCGCCGCCTTGATCCGCTGGCCGATAACCTCCGGGGGACCGACCAGATGCCCGAGGCCGCTGACGTCGAGAAAGGCCTCGTCAATGGAGATCGGTTCCACCACCGGGGTGCAGGTGGCCATGACCGCGCGAATCTGGCGGGCGACCTCCAGATAATGCGCCATGCGCGGGCGCAGGTAGACCGCGTGCGGACAGCGCCGGTGGGCTTCCTGGATGGGCATGGCCGAGTGGATGCCGAAGCGGCGCGCCTCATAGGAGCAGGTGGCAACCACCCCGCGACCGCCGGGCTGGGCGCCGACCACGACCGGCACACCGCGCAAGGCCGGGTTGTCGCGTTGCTCCACCGCGGCATAGAAGGCGTCCATGTCCAGGTGCATGATCCAGCGTGTGGGTCCGGTGGTCATGGTCCTGACGCTCAGCAATGGAAAGGGACCGCGCGACCCGTGCTCACCCAGTTCACTCGAACGAGCACTCGATGAGTTGTGCGATCTCCTGCGCGATCCGTTCGTTCATCTCCGCGGGCAGGCCGAGCTGGTCGTGCAGGCCATTCATGTAGCTAAGCAGCAAGTTGATCTGGCGGAACAGTTCTTCGTGATCATCGAACTGCCACCCGATCATCCCCGGCCGGGTTTGCTCCCGGTGGCCCCGGCACAGCAGGCGCAGCACGTGCCAGAAGGTATCCCCGACTTTCTCGACAAAATGGAACCAGTACGGGAACTCGGCCGTCACGTCCAGGAAGTAGGCGCGGATGGCCGGAATCTCGGCGGTTTCGCGCGGGTCCTGGTCCCATCCGTCGAAGAAGAAGGTGACCTTTCCTTCCCAGGCGATGGCGGCCTCGCGGGTTGCCGCGAGCGGCAAGAGCTTGTCGAGCAGCGGCCGAATGTCGTGCTTCACCACCGACTCGCGCATGATGGCAATGGCCAGCATCTCGTCCTTGGCCGGCGATAGGCGGGCCTGTGGGTACTTGGGGCTGGGCATGTCTCGGTGGTCCGCGGCGATCGAGGCATCGGATTATCCTCCTCTCACGTGAACTTATCAGCACCCCCCGTCCGCGAGGTCACGCCCGATGCTAGCCCTCATTCCTTGGGGATCAGTCAGCAGATGCCCCCGGTTTCCGCGGTCAGGTGCTCCAGTTTCCGCGCTCCGAAGTCAGATGCCCCGGGCTTCCGCGCCACACTTTTTAGATGCCCCCAGTATCCGCGCCACGGATTTCTGCAAGCGCCTGTTGATATTAGTGGTTTTGTTGCTGCACCGGATTTGCTGCGGCTTGTTGTTGTTTGTTGTATCGCTGAGTTCCGCTGGTTTGGTGCCGGCTGGGCGGTGTGCAAGGGTGGAACCGACGATCCCGATTTCTATCCGCCGATCGACGACAGTGAGGCCCTGCGTCACTGGCTCGCCGGCTTCGGCGCCGCCTGGGTCGAGTGCCCGGAGGGCGAGGCCGTGGAGTCGAGGCTAAACTGCCGTGACGCGACGCGGAGCGTCGCGGGAGGCATTCCCTCGCGGAGCGTGGGAACGAGGGAGCCCCGGTTCGGCGCCCACCGGTCCGGGCATACGAGTTGCCAGGCGCCGGGCCATCAGCCAAAATTTCCCCTGCGAAGGTGCCGCGCACGCGCCCCCCGCCGCGACCCGCATTGGACGATAGGACGACAGCCCATGACCCTCGACCCCCAAGACCTCGGCCTCGACCAGAACGCCGGCCTCCCCACCGTGGACCCGACCGGCGGACTCGCTACGTCCCTGGACCCCCTGACCGGCCTCACACTCCCCGGCGAACCCGATGCCCTGGCCCTCGCCGACCTGGACCCGGGTGCCGGCCTGTTCGATCCGGCAGCCCCCGGGGTCGAATCCGCCCTGCTCGGAAGCGCTCTCCCCTGGGAGACCGCCGCCGCGCCCGGTCTGCTGGACCCCGCCGACACCGGCCCCTTCGCCCATCTCCAGCACCAACCGGACGGCGTGACGTTCGGCGGCTGGTGCGGTTGCAGCCAATGTCACTGTGCGAGCTTCTCCGGCGCTGGCGACATCTGCGACAACTGCAAACATAGCCGCGGCTCGCACTACTACTGAGCCCCCGCACCGCGCACCCCCGTCGGCAAGGAACCCACCGCATGAACCCCTGGTTTGCCTATACCACCATCTCGACCTTCCTCAACCAGGTCACCCAGCACTTCACCCGCAAGTCCCAGGAGCGCCTGGTCGCGGGCGAGGCCCAGCGCAACCGCGCCATCCAGAGCGGCGAGGGCGAGCGCAACCGCGCCTTTCAGGAGCAGGAGGCCGACCGCAACCGCTCCCAACAGCGCGAAGAGGCCGGGCGCAACCGCGCCCACGCGCGCGAGGAGGCGGAGCGCAACCGCGACTTCCAGGCACGCCAAGCCGCGCTCAACCGCGCCCACCAGCAGGAGGAGGGCGAAAAGAACCGGGCCTTCCAGTGGGAGGTCCTCGAGACGCAGCGTGAGGAGCAGCGCCGCCACGCGCAGGAGCGTCGCGCCCAGGAATGGGCCATGGCCGATCGCCAGCGCCAGACCGCCCTGGAGTTGCAGGAAAACCAGATGGTCCTGAGCCACTGGCCCCTGCGCCTCTTCCCCTCCCAGATCCTCAAATCGCACCGGGGCGACGGCCCGACCCCGCTGCGCGTCCTACTCTCCCTGCCCGCCAGCGGCCCCAAGGACCTGGAGGGTCCGGTGCGCCAGGCCCTGCACCACTTCGTCTCCACCCACTACAACCTCAACCAGCCCCAGCGCCCCATCGAACTCCTGGACGGGGCCTGGAAGGACGGCCAGTTCCAGGGCATGGCCAGCATCAAGGCACTGCACGACCGCCTGGGCTCCGAGCCCACCCTGGTCCTGGAGACCCAGATGCCCGAGGGCGACGACACCCTCTACGTCAACCTCGCCTACTGGGGCCCCGGCCAGGATCAGGTCCTCTACCAACCCCTGGAGCGCATCGCCTACCGCCCCCTGGTGGACGCCGCCGCCCGCGCCGGGGCCGAACAGTGGCGGGCGGCCCGCGCCAACCTCGTCGCCAAGGGCCTGGCCCGCGACGCGCAGGACGCCGACCAGCGCCTGGGCGGGCTGCGCGCGCAGAATCTCCAACGCCTGGAACAGGAAGAGGCCCTGACCGCCGCCGGCATCGCACTAGACCAGGTGGAACTGCCGCCCTTCAAATACGTCAAGGACGACTACCGCGCCATCCACCAGTTCCTCATCACCTGGCACTGTCTCAGCATCGGCTGGCTCGGCGACCTCTATCACTTTTCCTACTGGGACGCGCCGCCGCTCCTGCCGAGCCTGCTCCCCGGCCTGCTGGATGCGGACTTCCCGCCCGAGATCGCCCACGCCTTCCTCGACCACTACTGCCGCAGCTACCGTGCCGTGGCCGCCGAGCGCCCCGCCTGGTCGCCGGAACTCACCCTCAACCTGGTCTATCCGCTGGCCGCCCTGCCGGACCCGCGCTGGGCGCTGGAGCAGACCGCCCAGGCGATCCAGGACTGGCTGGCCCTGCGCGGCCTGCCCGCCATCCCCGGCACCGGGGCCGAGGTCATCGAGGGCCTGTGCGCCGCTGCCGACGGCCCCGCCGGTCCATTGCTCCTGGCCGATGGCGACTTCTACAGCGGCCTGCGCCTGGCGGTGGACCGCCTGCACCGCACTGACCTGGCCGAGCGCCTGGCGGCGGCCGAGCGCGGCGCACTGGCCCAGATCGGGCGCGAGCGCCAGGAACGGCAGGCAAGCGAGACCCGCGAACGTGAGGAACGCTTGGAGCAGGAACGCCGAGAGCGCGAACGGGCCGAGGCCGCCGAGCGGGCCGCCCGGAAGCCGCAGAACATTCACGGCTGGCCGGCCGAGAGGGTGCAAGATCTGCAACGTGCCACGGCCCGGGAGCTGGGCCTTGATGTTTGCTTCCGCCTTCCCCTCAAAGACGGTGGCAAGGGGCCCGAAATGGTCGTTATTCCTCCTGGGTCGTATCGCATGGGGGAAGAGCATAGAATACACGCCGATCGTCAAGAAAAGCCCATCCGCCGAGTGAAGATAGCGCGTCCCTTCGCAATCGGTCGCTTTGCCGTCACTTTCCAGGAGTATGATCGCTTCTGCACCGCCACTGGACGAGACAAGCCCAGTGACGCGGGCCGGGGCCGCGGGCGCCGTCCCGTCATCAATGTATTCTGGGCTGATGCAGTGGACTACTGCGATTGGCTGACCGAGCAGACCGGTAAGACCTACCGATTGCCAACCGAGGCCGAGTGGGAATACGCGGCTCGCGCGGGCACCACCACGTCTTACTGGTGGGGCGACGAGTTGGGAAAGTGGAACGCTAACTGCCCCGATTTCATGTGGACGGATTCTGAAGAGCACTCGTCTGCACCGGTAGGCTCCTTCGCCCCTAATCCGTTCGGGCTATACGATACAGTTGGCAATGTGTTCGAGTGGGTGCAGGACCCATGGCACGACAACTACCAGGGGGCGCCTTGCGACGGCTCGGAGTGGCGCCTGCCCGGGCATAATTCTGAGCGGGTTTATCGTGGCGGGTCCTGGTGCGCAAGCGGCTTTGACAAGTCGACAGTGTGGCGTCGGACTGCGGGCATGCCTGGCTACAGTAGTGAGGATCTAGGTCTCCGTCTGGCCCAGGACCTTTGACCCTCGTCTCCATGGGGAGGGCCGTAGGGCCGTAGGGTGCGGTGAGGAACGAACCGCACCGCGGGGGGCTGGTGCGGTTCGTTCCTCACCGCACCCTACGAGCAACGGCAACCCTTACGAAGATGTCCGCATACAAGAGGCTGACCCCTGCAGGCGCGACCTTTTTCTTCACGGTCAATTGCGCCGAACGCCAAGGCAATCGCCTGCTGGTCGATCACGTCGAGCGGCTGCGGGCGGTGGTGCTTACGGTGCGACAGCGGCATCCGTTCGAGATCGACGCCATGGTGGTGTTGCCGGAACACCTGCACTGTATTTGGACGCTGCCGCCCGACGACGCCGATTACAAGACCCGCTGGGCGCTGATCAAGGCCGGGTTCTCGCGTGCCCTGCCCGGCGGGGAATACCGCTCGGAAAACCGGCGCAAGCGTGGTGAGCGCGGTCTCTGGCAGCGCCGCTATTGGGAACACGTCATCCGCGATGAGCGGGATTTCGAGCGCCATGTCGATTACATCCATTGGAACCCGGTCAAGCATGGCTGGGTGACGCGGGTGCGTGATTGGCCCTATTCGAGCTTCCATCGCTACGTTCGCGGGGGGATCCTGCAGCCGGATTGGGGCTGGTCCGATCCTGAAGATTGGGACCTTGGCGAGCGCGCCGACCAGGTGGTCGGGGATGCGCAATAATCCAAATACCGTTTCAGCTGAACGCGGTGCGGTTCGTTCCTGACACTGGTGGCGAATCCACCGGGCCGGCTGTAGGGCCGTAGGGTGCGGTGAGGAACGAACCGCACCGCGGGGGGGCTGGTGCGGTTCGTTCCTCACCGCACCCTACGACTGTACAAGTTCGGCGCGACACCGCGTGCCGCCGGCGGGGTCCGCCGCGCACTGGAACCTGGAGCGACCGGGCTTTGCGTTCCCACGCCGGGGCTTGGTAGGGTCTTAGGCGTGGCGGTGGGTCCGCTGCGCTTGACCCGCCCGACGACGCTTGGCCTTCGCATAAAGTGCATCTACAATTAGCGCATGATCACCTACGACGAAGGCAAGCGGGCCATCAACCTGCGGCGCCATGGGCTCGACTTCGTCGGCAGCGAGGCGGTGTTCGCGGGCTTCACGATCACCCGTGAGGATGGGCGCGGCGCTTACGGCGAGCCGCGGATGCAAACCCTGGGTCTCTGGAACGGCGTCGTCGTGTTCGTGGTGCATACCCCGCGTGGGGACCATGACCGCATCATTCCCATTCGCAAGGCCGAAAAACATGAAGAACGCCTCTACTGGACCTATGCCGCCGGTTGATTGCACCGACTGGGAGCGGGTGCGCGCCATGACGGACGCCGATATCCAGCACGATGCCGACAGCCCAGCGACGGCGGCGGCCGACTGGGAGGGTGCGGTACTCAAGCAAGGCGGTGTCACCCTGGGCCGGGTGCGCGCCCGCGGTCCCAACAAGCGCCCGCCCAAGGAACAAGTGGCGATCCGGCTCAGCCCCGATGTCTTGGCGGCCTTCCGCGCCGATGGCCCTGGCTGGCAGACACGCATCGATGCGGCGTTGCGCGACTGGCTCAAGACCCACGCCAGCGACTACGGCCAGCACACCAACTGACGAAGCGCTCCTCGGATGCCCACTGGGTGTTGCGTTGCTGGGCTGCTTGTTCGATGGCGGCGGCGTCGGCCCCTTGCAGGAGCGCGCGCTTATTGGCCGCACTGGCATACGGTAGCATGGCCGCGGCCGTGGCCATCACCATGTAGTTCTGGGCGCCGACCCCGACCCCCGCGAGGGCATCGAGCGCGGCGTTCACTGCCGTCGGCACGTCGTTGGGGTTGGCGATCCGCAGTGTCGCCGCCACCGAGGCTTGCAGCTTCGGCACGTATTGTGTGGTGAGGTAATGCGACAGGTCGGTCCAGGCCTCCGGGCATTCCTTGGTCACCGGGGTACCGCCGATCCACAGTTCCGTCGTCGGCACCACCAGCGTGCTGCCGAGCGCGGTCTGCCAGTTGGGATTACGCAGGAGGTCGTCGGCGGACCGGGTGCCGTTGTTGAATCCATACAAGGTGCACTCGGAGAGATAGTTGACGAAGGTCCGCGCCATGTCCGCGCCGGCAGTCGGGGCGTTCGCCGCCCCCAGGGCCGTCATCGACAGCGTCGTCCGGCGCACCCCCTGGAGGATGTGCAAGGGTGCAGCGAAGCCATATTCCGTCAGCGTCGGGGTGGCGAATGCCTGCTCGAACAGCTTGGTGACGCCGTAGCCGATCCCGCTCATCAGTCCGCCGATCGCGGCGGGTCCCAGCGGAACGTTGTCGACCACGCGCACCGCCCCGGAATAGACATCCTCGACGGACACCTTCACGTTTGGCATAGGGGTTCTGATGGAGCGCGGTCGCCTGGGCCGCCTGGCCGATCAGGTCGTCCAGCAGCAGCTTGGTCATCTCCAGGGCGATCACCGGCGCGGCTTTCTCGGCAAAGTCACGGGCCATCCCGGTGTCGTATTGGCCGAGGTTGTGGAGCATGGCACCCAAGCCATGTGGCGCGAGCTCCATGAACGCCTTCTCCGGTCCGGTCAGCGCCACGTTACCCCAGCGGAATTTCTCCACGAGCCCCACGGCCCCGGCCTGTGCGGGGTCACCCAAGAGGATCCGGGAGGTGTATTGGGCGAAACCCACCAGATCCGTCACCGCGACGATCGTGGGATGCAGGCAGCCATTCACGCTGCGGTCATCGCACGTCCAGCGTTGGACGGTCTGCGTCGTCCGGCGGGCGGCGTCCCGCTCGTGGGCGGCGGGTCCCCACAACAGGTCGCGCACCGACAGCACATTACCGCGTAACGGGGTGATGCCCGGACTTTCCCCGTAGCCGTCGGGCGCGGCCTCGGGCGGTCCGACAATGATCGAGCCGGTGACACTCATGATCGCTTCCAGCAGCGCATCGTCACCGCCCACGAACCGCCCCGCGACACTGGTGCGTTTGAGCGCCTGCCAGACGAGATTGCCTTGTAAGTCGGCCTCCCCCCGCTGCACGTCGGTCAAGTTGTTCTTTGCCTGGGTGGCCGGACTGGTCCCGGTCGCGGTCGTGCGGGTCTGGAAGATGTCACCGATGCCGGTGGCGGCGAGGGTTTGTGAGGTTTTCGAGTTGGTCGGACTGCTGCGCCAGGCCGCCAGCGTGCAGGATACCGACCTGCAGCAAGGCAGTGATCGCCAGGGGCGCGAGGGTGCGTGCTTTAGTCATGGAGGAAGTCTCGCAGGCGTGCCACCAGGGCGGCGGGGTCGTCGGGCAGGTCGCCCGCGTGCAGGAGCGCCGCGGCGCTGACGTCGGTGGTCACGGCCCGGCTCGGCGTGCCCTCGGCTTGCGTGATCCAGCCCGCGGTGACGGCGGCCGTCACGAACCGCTCCTGCAACTGGGCCAGGGACAGCAGCCCCTGGGCGACCGCTGCGACCTGCGGGCCGGCGGGGTCGGGGCGCACCAGGAACAGGGCGGGCGTGGCGCGCACCCCGAGCGCGCGGCTCTGGCCGGCGTCCGTGCGAAACGTCGGAAAGAGTCCACTGGGTAAGGGCGCGCCGTCCAGTGCGATGGGGAGCACGGTGAAGCCATAGCGCTGCGACATCAGCTCAAGCAACGGGGCCTGTGCGTCGCAGTAGGGGCAGTCGGACCGGAAGAAGAACCAGACCACCGCGTTCTGGGCGATGCGTCCGAGCACGGCGTCGCGGGCGTCGCCGGCCGTCTTGTTCGCCAGGTTGGCGCCGAAGGTCGCGGTGGGCCGCTGGGTGATCTCGTCGAGGTCGGGATTGCCCTGGACCACGCGTGCGGCCACCGTCGCGAAGGTCGAGGACTTGTCGAGCACCACACGCTGCAAGTAGAAGAAGGCTGCGACGTTCTCCGGGGTCGGGTCATCGATGGCGCGATACCGATCCAGATTCTCCCGCATCCAGGCGGCGGACAGGGGCGCGGGTGGCGGCACCGCGGCCACCGCGGGTGGCGCGATGACCGCAGTCGGGGCGGGCGGGGGCGGCGGGACCGGCTCGGGGGGCAGCGGCGGCGGGAGCGCGTTGCGGTACCAGAACCAACCCTGCGCTTTGCCCGCGTAAAACCCCTCCGGTCCGGCGCTGGCCGCGCCGGCGATGACCAGGCCAAGCGCGACGAGGAACCCGTTAGACGCGCGCATACAGTGAGCACAACGGACAGGTTGACCCAAGCATTCCCGCGCGCATGACGAGAAACCCCACGTCGCAAGTCGGGCAGTGCTGCACCTGCGCCTGGCCGCAACGCAGGTCACGCGCGGTGGCCCAGGCCAGATTGATGTCGAGCAGCGGGGGCTGGTGCCCGGGGATCAGCGCCAGATACAGCTCGAAGGCGTCGAGCAAGGCGGTGTAATTGATGGCCTGGTAGAGCCCCTGTCCATCGAGCCGCAGATACAAGGCGGCGAACAGGGAGGCATGCGCCTGTTGCGGGCGGGTTTTGATCACGGTGCCCACGCTGGTCACGACGGGGCCGCCGCGGGGCGAACGGCCGTGAATTTCGCGGTGGAGGTTGCGCAGGTAGTCGCGGGCGACGCCGGTGCCGGAATGCACGATGGAGAGTTTGACGCCGTGACGGACCAGGCGGACGGCCAACCGCAAGGCGGCGTAGCGCTCAACTGCACCCATTGACGACCCCCACGGCCAGCAGCGCGGTGTGCATCGCGAAGACCGGGCAATCGGTCGCCACCGGGCGCGTGCGTCCCGGCAGGCAGACGGTCTCCACCGCCCGGGTGGGCAACCGCACTTCAAACGTACAGACCGGGAGCTGCGCCAGCGCCATGACGTCCTCCGGGCCGGCGGTCTGCAGCCATTCCGCCAGGACCTCGGGGACGCCGAAGGCGGCCATCGCGAACGGCACGCTCTCGCGGGCCGCGTCCCGCGCGGCCAGGAAGAATGCGGTGTTGAGCCGACGGATCGCCGCCGCGTGGGTCGGTGCGTTCACGGTGAGGGTTGGAACCAAAGGTGCTCCCGCGCCGCCAAGACCCGCGGCACATACGTTTGTGTTTCCCGATACGGGGGGACGCGCCAGCCGTGCTTGACGACCGCGTGCTCACCCGCGTTATAGGCCGCCGCCACCAGGGCCGCGTCACCACCGAACAACTCCGCCAGATCGCGCAGATAGCGCACCCCGGCATCGATGTTCTGATCCAGATCGCGCGCGTCAGCGCCATAGCGCGCCGCGGTCCCGGGCATCAATTGCATGACCCCGCGCGCCCCTTTCGGGCTGACGGCCGACTGGCGGAAGCCGCTCTCGTGCTGAGCGATCGCCAGCGCAAAGGCGGGGTCCACCCCGTGGCGCGCGGCGGCCGACCGGATGCGCGTGACGACGGACCGCTGGTCGGCAGGGACCGATCCGGCGGTGCCGCGTGGTGCGGTCACCGGTTGCGTGCCGGTGCCGCGGATCGCGGGTCGCGCCGCGCCGTCCACGGCGCGCGCGATGGCCAGGACCTGCCGGCCCAAGGCGCGCGCCGCCGTGGTCTGCGTGGGATACGCCACGCGGCCGATCGCCAAGGCCGGGTCGTGCGGCGTCGTGCGCAGGCCCGCGGCGAGGATCTCGGCGGCCCGGCGCAGGTTGGTCGCCGGGTCCAGCAGGTCGAATGTCGCGTCGACGCCATCCGTCAGGTGAGCGATGTTGATCCCGGTCATACCGACGTCCATGGTGTTCTCTGGTGGCCCCGCTTCCGACGTCAGGACTGCCTGCGCGGCCTGGGCGCGGTCCGGGTAGTGGTGGGGACGTCCCCGTGTGATCACCGTCCAGGGCCAGGGCGCGGCGGTGCCCTGCGCATCGACCTGGCCGGAACGGACGACGGCCAGGGCGTACAGGAGCGCCGGCCGGATGCCTTGTGCCCGCGCGGCGCGTTCAAACGTGGTGCCCGCCAACGCCGGTGCCCCTGAAACGTGCGTGCCCGCCAGACCGGGAAGCGGCACTGCGGCCAGGCAACCGACAGCTGTCAGCAACAAGATATACCGGAGAATACTATAAAAAAGCTCGGTAAAAGATAAATTATGCGGGTCAGACATGGTCGGAGATGGCGTCCAGGAGCCGTAAGCGCCGGTCCAACTGCGGGTCGGCAGCCGGCTCCGACGGCGCCGCGGCGGGGGTGTTGAACGTGGGCAGCAGCTTCCCGCCCAGCACCGCCAGGCCCACCAACGCGAGGGCGCGCAGCCGCTCCGGGCGGGCGCGCGGTGACACCCGCGTCAGGTCGTCGGCCAGCTCGGGGTAGGCATTGGTGATCTGGACCTGGAACCGGGGGATGCGCTGGCCGTGCTCAGCGGACATGGCGAAAGAATCCCCGCACGTTCGCCGCGACCGGATCGTCGGAACCGACCACGGTGGCCCCCGGAAACAGACTGCCGACCGTGGTGCCGTAGAGTGCACCTCCACCGCCCGCGAGCAACACCAGGTCCACGTTGGCCTCCTCCCGCCGTAGCGATTGGCGCAGCGCCTCCAGGGCGACCTCGGCGACCGCGGCGGCCGCCTGGCGTAACACGGGCGCCAGGGTCACCGTGTGGCCGGCTTGCAGCCAGGTGGTGCGCCCGGCGCGTACCGCCGCCTCCAGGGCGATGGGGGTCGGCTTGCCGCCATAGCCCTCGGCGAGGTGCCGCGCGGCTCGCTCCAGCAGCACGGACATGGCCTCCAGGCTGGTGCCGGACGCCGATCGGCGCAACTCGCCGGCGACCACCAAGGCCCAATCGAAGGAATAGAAGCCGGCGTCCAGGACCAGGACGGCACCGGTCTCGATGCGCTCCAGCAACCGGGGGTCCGTGGCCGCCCAGACCAAGTCTAGATAGGCCCCCACGGGCTGGGGGACGACCCGCACCTTCGCCACCTCGATGACGCCGACCCCCGTCGGGTGGGCACCCTGGATCAACTGGCGCAGGGCCGCGCTGCGCCGCGGGTCGTTGGCTTGGCCGACCGGCAGGCCGGTCACCACGGTCTCCAGGTAGCGCTCGCCGGTGAGCACCAGCCCCGCCCGCACCAGCGCCAGATAGGCATCCGTCATCGCGTAGTCGGCGTGGAGTGAGCGCACCCACCCGTCGAGGCGCGCCGGCTCGATCCCGGCGGCCCACTGACGGCCCTGGATGTCCACAAAGATGGGCGCGTCCGGGTCGTCCGGGTGTCCCTGCCGGATGCGCTCGCCCAAGCGGTCGGCGGGCGCGGCGCCGGCCGGGCGGATGACCACCCGCGGCTGGCCGCCGGGGCGACCGCTCGCCACCTTGAGGTTTGAGTAACCGATATCGAGGGCAGCGGCAGACATGGGGGCTCCAACAGTAGAGAAGACGTCGACACGGGGATTGCCGGTCATGGCCCTGGGCCGGGAAACGCCGATTCGGCGCTCAGCGCGAACCAGGAAGTAGAGCGCGCGTCGAGAACGTGCAGCCAAGCGTCCCATGGATCAGATCGGATTCGTGAGCGCCCAAAGTTCGGTTTTCTGGGGGGAATGCGGGAAGCGCCGGTGAGTCGGCGCGCGAGCGCGGATGGCTGCTGCTGTCGAATCGACGTGAAGAGTGAACCTGCGGGCGCATCATGTGAATAGCGGGTCGCGGGCAATCGCCGCAAGCCACTGAAACAGAGACGTGCTGTCAGACGTGAATGTCCGAATCGACGCGCGCGGACGTGCCCCGCCAATCCCCGGTGTCACGCCGTGTCGCGGATTCCACGATGACGTGATGAGCGCAGCGGGCGTATTGCATGGTTATACGGGGGCTTGCGAAGCGACGCAACGACCTGTAACAATGAATAAAAGCGCTGACGTGAAACGAGCGCCGCGCTATTCACAAGCCAGGTGAATACGGGCCTCGGCACGCCTGCCCAGGGGGCGTCCCAAAGCAGTGACGAAGCCTACGTGAGTAGCCGGTAGGCGCTACTCCAAAAGATAAGACTGTGGAAAGGTGATGAGTCGTACCAACGTACAGGCCGCGACGCGTGCAGTGGGGGAGGGGGATGCGCCCGAGCCGGCGCTCCCGGAGGGGCTGGCCGAGGCGGGCGCCCTGATCGACCAGTGGGTCGAAGCGAGCCTGGGAGCGCTGGCGCAGGACGCCCAGGCCGTGATCGAGCGCTTCCAGGCGCGGCTGACCGACGTTGGGCGGGACCACCCGAAGAGCGAGTGGGGCAAGATCGGGGTGCGCGTCCGCGCGCAGCACAGCCCGCAGTCGACCCCGGGCGCCTTCGCCGTGGAGTGGGTCTCTTTCAGCTTCGCCCATGGCCGCGCGGGGCGTCGGTGCCACACCACCTACATCCCGCGCGGGGCGGGCGACCGCTATCCGCGGGCCGCCTTCCGCACGCAGGCGCGGCCGTGGCAGATCGACCTCATCATGGAGGCCGAAGTGGCGCTCGGACGCATCCGGACCGCGGCCCGCCAGCTCAGCCAGGCGCGGGTCCAACTGCGCAGTGCCACCCGGGCGGTGCTGGCGGCGCGGGCGTCCCCGGATGGGTGCCGGCACGGGCACGACTAGACGCGCTTCCCGGATACCCGCCGAAAAACCGAACCTTGGGTGCTCACGCCCGCCGCGCCCCCGCTGACATCATGGGCGCCATGAGCATCCTCGACTTCTTGCACCGCCGCCCCGCCCACCCCGTGCCGGCCGCGGCCCCGGTGGCCGTGACACCGCTGATCGCGCATCCGGACATCCCGCGTTATCCGCCGTTCCTGCAGGGCCTCCCGGTGGTGGCGTCGGCGCACCTGCTGGCGACCCAGGCCGACCTGGTGGACCAGCTCCGCTACGGGATTGGCTGTACGCCCGCCTTCTTCCAGACGCAGGTGCGCCCGGTCGTCGACCGCTTCGCCGCTTTCGTCCACCTCCTGCCGGCGTCTGAGGCGCACCATCACCGCGGCGCCGGCGGGTTGCTGCATCACAGCCTGGAGGTCGCCTTCTGGGCGGGTCAGGCGAGTGCCGGCAAGGTGTTCGCCATGGACCGGGAGCCGGCCGTGCGGCGCGTGCATGAGCCCCTGTGGCGTCTGGCGGCGGCGCTGGCGGGTCTGTGCCACGATATCGGCAAGCCCATCTCCGACCTGTCGGTGACCAATCGCGACGGCACCCTGACCTGGTCGCCGATGCACGAGACCATTGCGGACTGGGCCGCCCGGCAGGGTCTTGACAGCTACTTCCTGCACTGGCGCGAGCGGCGCCACAACCGCCATCAGTCGGTGGGGATGGTCGCCGTCGAGCGCGTGCTGGGGCCGGATGTATTCGCGATGCTGTTCGCGGCGGACCCCGAGATCGGCAACGCCATGATCGACGCGGTGGCCGGGGCGAACGCGCAGGCAACGCTCACCCAACTGGTGAGCGACGCCGACCGCGCCTCGGTCGAGCGGGATCTGAAGACCAACCGCATCGACCCCCAGGCGACCGCGCTGGGGGTGCCCATCGAGCGCTACCTGCTCGACGCCATGGCCCGGCTGGTACGCGCCGGCACCTGGGGGATCAACACCCCGGGGGCGCGCCTGTGGATGCTGGGCGACAGCCTCTACGTGGTCTGGCCCCAGGGCGGCGATGAGGTCGTCACCCTGCTCGCCGCCGATCGCGTGCCGGGGATCCCACGGCACCCGGACACCCTGGCGGACCTGCTGATCGAGCGCGGCTATGCGCTGCCCCCGAGCGAGGGCGATGGCGTGCGCCGGTACTGGCGCCTGGCCCCGGCGCCCCTGGCGCGTGACGGCAAGCCGGTCACCCTGACCTTGTTGCGTCTGACCTCGCCGCACCATGTGCTGTCCGGGCCAGCGCCGGCCCCGGTCGGCCTGGCGGGTGATGCGGTGGTGCGGGCCGCCGTGTCGCGTCCCGTCCTGGTGGACAGCACCGTGGATGCTGACGACGCCGTACGCCGGGACGAAGCCGCGCGGCTGGGCCTGGCGTGGGAGGAGGGCGACGCAGGAGGCGAGGTGGACACCGACACCCGCCCGTCTGCCGCTCTCCCGGACGCCCCGTCACCGTCCGTCGCCGACCAGAGACAGCTCCCGGAGGTTCCGGCGACGCCGGGCACCACCGGACGGGCGCCATCCCCCATCGAGCAGGCCGCGGCGCGCTTGCGACAGCAACCGCTGGTGCCAACCAGTACGCTGGCGCCATCCGCCGCAGCCGAGTCCACCACGGCGCCCGCCGATCCCCGCACGGTGGCCGAGGCGTGGTTCCAGGCGCGGCGCCCCGGCGCAGGTGCCCGCCTGCTGCTGGCCCTGGCCGCGGCCATCCGCACCGGCGAGCGCAGCTCCGCCACCGTGCTGTATTGTCCGGACCAACCCGGCAACCCGCTGTGGGTGCGGGTGCCCGAGGGCCTGGAGGGACAGGGTCCCGCCCTGGAAGCGCAGATCGCCGCCCTGTGGGACGACGCGCTGGTCGCGGTCGACATCCTGAAGCCCTACTTGCGCCTGCGCACGATCGACGCGATCCGTGGGGTCGCCCTCAACGTCGAAGCCAGCGGCTACTTCGCGGCCTTGCTGCCCGCCGGAGCCCTGGATCTTTGTACGTCCCGGACGCGGGTTGGGGCAGTCCCAGGCACGACGGAACCGCCCCCGGCCCTCACCGGTCCCGCCCAAAGTCCCCACGGTCCCACGCCGACCGCGACCCCGCCTGACCCAACCCCTGTGCCGACAGCCGGACAAAGCCCGAGCGCAGTCGCCACAGCCTTGATCAACCGCGTACGTGCGGCGCATGCCGCAACGGCCGCGGGTGCGGTCGAGCCGGGCGCCGCGGTCCTGATCACGCCCGCGGAGATCGCCGCCGCGGCGCACGACGCGGGACTCAAGCTGCCATCGCTGAAACTCGCCCTGATGCACCGGCCCGGCTGCCGGATGACCCCGGATGGCGGCGCGCAGGTCACCGCCGCATGAGCGCGGCCGATGCCGACCCCTGGCGTCCCAACTATGAACGCCGGGCGCTTTTCCTGTGGGTCGTCGTGGCCGTGGTCGCCGCAGCCACCGCGGGTCTGTGGGGACTGCCGACGGGGGCCTTTCACTGGCTCGCGTGGCTGGCGCTCGCCATGGCGCTGACCTGGGTCCGGGGTGCCGTGCGGATCGCGAGCCAACACGAATGGCTGCGCGCCCACCCCCTCGGGTGCATCGCCCCGGAGGACTTCGCCGCCCGCCTGCCGTCCTGGTCGGGGGACCTGTGGCTGGGCTGGGGCTTCGACTGGCTCCCCGTGCATACGCAACTGGCACTGGACCTGATGCGGGCCGGCCCGGAGCAGTTCGCCCCGCGCGATCCGCAGCGCATGGGCGCGACCTGGCTGCACGGCCTGGGGGGACGGGATCAGGACCTGCGCATCCCGCTGTCGCACACCGACGGGCACATGCTCATCGTCGGCGTCACGGGCGCCGGCAAGACGCGCACCTTCGACCTGCTGGTCACCCAGGCCGTGCTGCGTGGCGAGGCGGTCCTGATCATCGACCCCAAGGGCGACCGCGACCTGCGCGACACGGCGCAACGGGCCTGCGTGCTGGCCGGCAGCCCCGGGCGGTTCGTGCATTTCCACCCGGCCTTTCCCGCTCAGTCGGTGCGCATCGACCCCCTGCACAGCTTCAACCGGGCCACCGAACTGGCGAGTCGGGTGGCGGCGCTGATCCCGTCGGAGACCGGCAATGATCCTTTCAAGAGCTTCGGACAGATGGCGCTGAGTAACGTGGTCCAGGGACTGCTCGCGGTCGAGGAGCGACCGAGCCTGGTCAGTTTGCGCCACTACCTGGAAGGCGGTGCCGAGGCCCTGGTCGAGCGGGCGCTGCGGCGGCACTTCGCCGCGTGCCGGCCCGACTGGGAGACGGAAGCCGCGACCCTCCTGGCGCGCGCCCGTGACGCCACCGCCCGGGTCAAGGCACTGGTGCGCTACTACCGCGAGCGGATCAGCAGCGACCAGCCCTCGACCGTGCTGGACGGGCTGCTCGGGCTCTACGAACACGAGCAGGTCCATTTCTCCAAGATGGTCGCGAGCCTGATGCCGATCCTGAACATGCTCACGTCCGGAGACCTGGAGGGGCTCCTGTCACCGGTGGCGGGCGCGGCCGACGATCCGCGGCGCCTGACCAACCTGGCCGAGGTCATCGCGGCGGACGAGGTGCTCTATGTCGGTCTGGACTCCCTGTCAGACGCCATGGTCGGGTCAGCGATCGGTTCGATCCTCATTGCCGACCTGGCCGCGGTCGCCGGGGATCGCTACAACCACCAGGGGCGCCCGCGGCCGGTCAACGTGTTCATCGACGAGTCGGCCGAAGTGGTCAACGATCCCTTCATCCAACTGCTGAACAAAGGCCGCGGCGCCGGCCTGCGCCTGGTGATCGCCGCCCAGACCTTCGCCGACTTCGCCGCCCGCACCGGCAGCGAGGCCAAGGCCCGGCAGGTGCTCGGCAACATCAACAACCTGGTCGCGTTGCGCGTGCTCGATGCCGAGACCCAGGAGTACGTGGCCGAAAGCCTGCCCAAGACCCGCGTGACCACCATCATGCGCTCGCAGGGCAGTACCACCGATTCCAGCAACCCGGTGCTCTACACCGGCAACACCGGCGAGCGCGTGGTCGAGGAGGAGGTCGAGCTATTCAGCCCCGCGTGGCTCGGGCAACTCCCGAACTTCGAGTACATCGCCAAGCTGTCGGGCGGGCGGATCGTCAAGGGTCGGCTGCCGATCCTGGGTGCGTTGCGCGGCCCGGTCGACGCGGCAGCCGCCACGTCGGCCACGGAGCCAGGCGGCGAACCGCGACCCACCGCGCTACGCGCCGGACCTGCCGGGCCATCAACCGCCGGCGCGTCTGCCGCGGACCCCCATGCGCCGGAGTCGGCCCCCATTGCCGCAGACGAACACGCACCTGCTGGACCATGAGACGATGGGAAAAAGCGATCTGAACGCGGCCCTGAAGCGCTCCCAGCGCGACGCCCTGACCCAAGTCGAGATCGACTGGCCGGACAGCCGCGGGTTACTTGAACGCCTCGCCCTCGGGCTCGGGGCGGGTGACCCCAGCGATGCGGCCCGCTCCACCCGCTTGCAGGCCATCGCCATGGCCGCGATCAACGCCCATAAGGCCGCGAAGAAGGCCGGGGTGCCGGACCGCGAGCGTTTTGCGGCCTTCTTCGAGGCGATCATGGGGGCGCTGGCCGCGTCCGAGCATCCGGTGCTGGCGCAGGCCATGACGGCAAACCAGCGGCGTATCCTCGGCGGTCGGCTCCGCGCCGTCCTGCCGGCGCTCGGCCGGGGTCGGGAACACCCGCCCGGAGCCCAAGATGCTTGACGACGCGCACGAGGGCACCGACGGCAAAGGCATCTGGCTCTGGACCCTCGCCGCGGGTCTGCTGCTCTTCATCATGGAGTTCGTCCTGTTTGCCGCCCTGGTCCCGACCGACTGGGCGCGCCAGGTCAGTGCGCAGGAACTCACCTCCCTGGTGGACGCCGTGGGGCCGGTGCAGGCCGACGCCATCGTCGAGCGCGCGGTGCGGTGGTATCGGGTGTGTTTCGTGCGCACCGGACTGGAGGCATGGAGTTACCACCTTCTGGTGCCCGATCACCAGACGGCGGGGGCGGGGCTGGAGCAATTGGCCGACAGCCCGGTCTGGCCCTGGCTCGCGGGCCGGGTGCAGGTGGTATGGTGGTCGCTCGGGCAAGCCTGTCAGCGCTTGGCGATCCTGCGCTTCTGGTGGCCGTTCAGCCTGATCCTGTGTGCTGCCGCCGCGTACGATGCCTTGTTACGGCGGCGCATCCGGCAGCACAGTTTTTCCTATGCCAGTCCGTTGATCCATTTTTGGGCGGTGCGGGCGCTGCTGTGGATACTGATCGGGACACTGATGCTGTTGGTGGCGCCCATTCCGTTACCGGCCATGGGCGTGCCGGTTGGGGTGGCGGTCGTTGCGGTGCTGTTGGGGCTCGTGCTGGCTAACAGTCAGAAGCGGCTGTAAGTCATCGGCATACCTGGTCCTGCGGCTGTTGACGAGGTGCTTCGGGGCCCGGCTCCGCGAGGATCTGGAGTAGTGCTCGGGCCGTGGCCTGTCCGGACCGGATCAAATCAGCGGCCCGCGGGCGGAAGACCGCTTACGACCCAACGCAGACATTGCACCAGGCAGATTGATAGACGCCTGGTGGGTGTGAATCGCACGGTCCGAGGTGAACTCGATTGGCCAGGTTCCGTCCTCCTGTATCGCTTCAGCACCAGGAATGTAGGGCGCGCAGCCGGCCCGCTGCAGATCGAGGCAGCGCCCTTGCGCGGCGTTCGCCGCGGACGCAAGGATCAAAAATAATCGCGCGCATTTGAGCAAACGTAGATTATCCGTCTATTCTATCCTTCTGCACGATTCCGAGCCTTGATCCCGCCACCTTGACTTGGAGCGGGCGCAAACGGAGGGAGACAGAAGGGTCCGTCGGCAGTGGAGTGACCGACCAGGTTGTTTCTTCGTCGTGCGTTCTTGATGCGAAGTTGAAGTTGCTGCCCTTGTGGCGGCGGTCCGTGAATAGGGTCTCGCGCCATGGCGCCAGTCCCCGCGTCGCAGAAATCGAAAACTCAGCTTCGGAGGACCTCGTATGGACGAGGCAAGGGTAGAGCCCGCCCAGCGCGGGTCCGCTGCAACAGTCCTGACCGCACCCTCGATCAACCTGCCGAAGGGCGGCGGGGCGATCCGTGGCATCGGCGAGAAGTTCGCCGCCAACCCGGTCACGGGCACCGGCTCGATGACGGTACCGATCGCCTTGAGCCCAGGCCGCTCAGGCTTCGGCCCTCAACTCGCCCTCTCCTATGACTCAGGTGCCGGCAACGGACCCTTTGGGTTCGGATGGTCCCTGTCGCTGCCGGCCATCACCCGCAAGACCGACAAAGGGCTTCCCCAGTACCAGGACGCCGCCGAATCGGACGTCTTCGTACTCTCCGGCGCCGAGGACCTGGTCCCGGTGCTTGGCGCGAACGGCGAACGGCATCAGGACGACCAGGCCGCCCCAGGCTATATCATCCATCGCTACCGGCCACGCATCGAGGGCCTGTTCGCCCGCATCGAGCGCTGGACTCGGGCCGACGGCGACGTGCATTGGCGATCCATCTCCAAGGACAACATCCTCACCCTCTACGGCCACGACCCCAACTCGCGCATCTTCGACCCCGCCGACCCCACGCGCATCTTCTCCTGGCTGATCTGCGAGACCCGCGACGACAAGGGCAACGCCATCCTCTACGAGTACAAGGCGGAGGACGGTACCGGGGTCGACCTGGCCCAGACCCACCAGCGCAACCGCGGGGACCGCGACGAGTCTCGACGCGGGGCCAGTCGCTATCTCAAACACATTCGCTACGGCAATCGGCACTCGCTGCTCGATGACAGGGGTCGTCGGCCGACCTTTCTCGCTGACCTGCCGGCGGCACAGCGCGATAACCCCGATTGGATGTTCCAGGTGGTCTTCGACTACGGCGAGCACGACGACCTGGCCCCGACTCCTGGGGATGCGGGCGATTGGGACTATCGGGCGGATGCCTTCTCAACCTACCTCGCCGGCTTCGAGGTCCGCACCACGCGTCTGTGCCGGCGCGTGCTGATGTTCCACCACTTCCCGGGCGAGACCGGTGTCGGCGCCGACGGCCTGGTGCGGTCCACCGACTTCACCTACTCCCCCGAGTTCGACCCCACCGCTGTCCGTAACCCGGTTTACACCTTCCTGTGCGCGGTCACCCAGACCGGCTATCGCCGCGGCAACGGCGGGTACGACCGGCGCAGCCTGCCCCCCGTCGCATTCGAGTACTCCGAACCGCTCGTGCAGGATGTGGTCGAGGAGGTCGATCCACAGAGCCTGGAGAACCTCCCGATCGGCCTGGACGGCAGCCTCTACCGCTGGGCCGACCTGCACGGCGAAGGCATTCCGGGCGTTCTCACCGAGCAGGCCGGCGCCTGGCTCTACAAGCGCAATCTGAGCCCCATCCCGGAGCGGCTGCCCGATGGTCGGGAGCAAGTGAAGGCGCGGTTCGCACCGCTCGAGGCCGTCGCTTTAAAGCCCAACCTCGCCTTGGGCAGCGGTGCAGAATTCATGGACCTCGCGGGCGACGGGCAGCCCGATGTTGTCGTCATGGACGGCCCGATGTCCGGCCTGTACGAGCACGACGAGGCCGAAGGCTGGCAACCCTTCCGTCCCTTCACCGCGCGCCTGAACCGCGACCTGCGCAACCCGAACCTCAAGTTCATCGACTTGGACGGCGACGGCCATGCCGACGTGCTCATTAGCGAAGACGAGGCATTCGTCTGGCACGTCTCGCTGGCGGAGGAGGGTTTCGGCCCGGCCCGGCGGGTGGCTCATGCCCTAAACGAAGAACAAGGACCGCGCATCGTCTTCGCCGATGGTACCCAATCCATCCACCTGGCCGATCTCAGCGGCGACGGTCTGACCGACATCTGCCGCATCCGCAACGGCGAGGTCTGCTACTGGCCCAACCTGGGCTACGGGCGCTTCGGCGCCAAGGTCACGATGGACAACGCCCCCTGGTTCGACCACCCGGACCAGTTCGACCAGAAGCGCATCCGCCTGGCCGACATCGACGGCTCCGGCACCACCGACATCATCTATCTGCACCGCGACGGTGTGCGCCTGTACTTCAACCAGTCCGGCAACAGTTGGAGTCAGCCGCGAGCGCTGGATGTATTCCCACGCATCGATGACCTGACGACCATCGTGCCCGTAGACCTGCTCGGCAACGGCACCGCCTGCCTGGTCTGGTCATCGCCTCTGCCGGGGGATGCGCGGCGGCCAATGTGCTACGTCAACCTGATGGGCGACCGCAAGCCGCATCTGCTGGTCAAGACCATCAATAACCTGGGCGCCGAGACCCAGGTCGAGTACGCCCCCTCGACCCGGTTCTACCTGCAGGACAAGCGCGATGGCAAACCCTGGATCACACGGCTGCCCTTTCCGGTGCATGTGGTCGAGCGTGTCGAGACCTACGACCACATCAGCCGCAACCGCGTCGTCACCCGCTACGCCTACCACCATGGCTATTTCGACGGCGAGGAGCGGGAGTTCCGCGGCTTCGGCATGGTCGAGCAGTGGGACACAGAACAGTTGGGCGCCTTCGCCGGGGGCGCCGTTCCGGCAGACAACATTGCGGCCGCGTCGCATGTACCGCCGGTCCATACCAAGACCTGGTTCCACACTGGCGTCTACCTGGGCGGCAATCACGTCTCCGACTACTTTGCCGGCCTGCTCACTGCCACCGACCAGGGCGAATACTTCCGCGAGCCAGGCCTGTCCGATAGCGAAGCGCGCGCGCTGCTGCTGCCGGACACGATCCTTCCTGCCGGGCTGACGTTAGAGGAGGAGCGCGAGGCGTGCCGCGCGCTGAAGGGCGCGATGCTGCGACAGGAGGTCTACGCCGACGATGCCGGACCCGGCGCCACGCCGGGGCAAATCCAACGCGCCCGCACGCCGTACACGGTCACCGAGCAGAACTTCACCATCCGCGCCCTGCAACTCCAGGGTGGGAACCGCCATGCCGTCTTCTTCACCCACGCCCGCGAGGCCATCAGCTACCACTACGAGCGCAACCCGGCGGACCCGCGCATCCAGCACGCGCTGACGCTGGAGGTGGACGACTACGGCAACGTGCTCAAACAAGCCGCCATCGGCTATGGGCGCCGCCGGCAGATCCGCGTCGTCGATGCCCAGGGACAAGTGCAGCAGATACCCAACCCTGGCCTGGCCGGTCTCCATGCGGCCGACCAGGCCGGACAGACCACCGCGCTCGTCACCTACACCGAAAACCGCGTCACCAACCCAATCGAGTCGTCCGACACCCACCGCAACCCGCTGCCCTGCGAGGCCCTGACCTTTGAGTGCACCGGCTACGCGCCCACCGGCTCGGCGGGCCGCTTCCAGGCCGCGGATCTGGTGGAACCGGACCCTGCCGTCGCTGACCGCCTGCGCCATCGGTTCACGGATCAGGTCGCCTATGAGGCCGCCGCCACCGCCAACCCGTGCCGCCGTCCCATCGAATGGCTGCGCACCCTCTACCGCCGCGACGACCTAGCCGGCCTGTTGCCGCTCGGCGAGCTGCAACAGCTCGCGCTCGCCGGAGAAAGCTACAAGCTCGCCTTCACGCCCGGATTGCTCGCACAGGTCTTTCAGCGCCCGCACCAGGGTCAGGCCCCCGAGCCCCTGCTGCCCGACCCGGCGACGGTCCTGGGCGGCCAGGCCGGCAACCGAGGCGGCTACCTGCAAAGCCAGAGGCTCAAGACGGACGGCCGCTTCCCCGCCAGCGATGCCGACGATTACTGGTGGATTCCCTCGGGGCAGTCCTTCTTCAGCACCAATCCCGCTGACAACGCCGCCGCCGAGCTGGCGCAGGCCCGCCAGCACTTCTTCCTGCCGCGACGCTATCGCGACCCCTTCGGTCAGGACGCCGTCGTGGACTTCGACACCCACGACCTGCTGATGGTCGAGACCCGCGACGCGCTCGGCAATCGGGTGACGGTTGACGCCAACGACTACCGGGTCCTGCAACCGCGCCTGGTGAGCGACCCCAACCGCAACCGAACCGAGGTCGCCTTCGACACACTCGGCATGGTGGTCGGCACGGCCGTCATGGGCAAGGCGTCGTCCGCAACGGTGGAGGGTGATTCGCTAGCAAGCTTCGTCACCGACCTCACGCAAGCCGAGATCGATACCTTCTTTGGTGCGGCCGACCCGCACGGCAACGCCCCCGCGCTGCTGCGAGACGCCACCACGCGCATCGTCTACGACCTCGACCGTTTTCGCCGCACGCAGGAGGCCAACCCCGGAGACCCGACCCAGTGGCAACCCGTCTGCGCCGCGACGCTCGCCCGCGAGACCCATGCGAGCGCCCCGCTGCCGCCGCAGGGCCTCAAGATCCAGCTCAGCTTTTCCCACTCGGACGGCTTCGGCCGCGAGATCCAGAAGAAGATCCAGGCCGAGCCCGGGCCACTGGTCGATGGCGGCCTGGTGGTCAACCCACGCTGGGTCGGCAGCGGCTGGACCATCTTCAACAACAAGGGCAAGCCGGTCCGTCAGTACGAGCCCTTCTTCAGCGCCACCCATGGCTTCGAATTCGCGGCCATCCACGGCGTCAGCCCTATATTGTTCTACGACCCGGCCGAGCGCGTCATCGCCACGCTGCACCCGAACCACACCTACGAAAAGGTCGTCTTCGACCCCTGGCAGCAGACCACCTACGACGTGAACGACACCTGCGCCGCTCGCAGTGCGCAGACCGGCGACCCGCGCACCGACCCCGACATCGGCGGCTATGTCGCTGAATACTTCAAGGCGCTGCCGGCCAATCCTGCCCAGCCCTGGCAGACCTGGCATGCCCAGCGCATCGGCGGCGCCCTCGGGCAGGACGAGCGCAACGCCGCCGTGCACGCCGAAGCGCATGCCGACACGCCAACCACCGCGCACTTCGACGCCTTGGGCCGCCCCTTCCTGACCGTCGCGCGCAACCGAGTCGTCTGCGCGGGCCACGACCTCGACGGCACGGAAGACAGCTTCGCCACCCGCGTCGAGCTGGACATCGAAGGCAACCAGCGCGCCGTGCGCGACGCCGTCAAACATACCGAGGCTCGTGATGCAGCCAGGGACCCGGTGATTGTCGACGACGCGCTCGGGCGCATCGTCATGCGCTACGCCTACGACATGCTGGGCAACCGCATCCACCAGCTCAGCATGGAGGCGGGCGCGCGTTGGATGTTGAACGACGTGGCCGGCAAGCCGATCCGCGCCTGGGACAGTCGCGGCCATGATTTCACCACTGCCTACGACGCGCTGCGCCGCCCGGTGGAGCAGACCGTGCGCGGCACCATCGCCAACGGCGAGTCGGCCTCCGACCCGCCCACGCTGAATCCGCCCAACCCGGATGGTTTGCTGGTCGACAGGATCGAATACGGCGAGGGCTTGGCCAATGCCGAGGCGCTGAACCTGCGCACCCGGATCTATCGCCACTTCGATTCTGCCGGCCTCGCCGCCAACGCCCGGCTCGACCCCAACGGCAGCCCCCTCGAAGCCTACGACTTCAAGGGCAACCTGCTGGGCAGCACGCGGCGCCTGATCAGCGATTACAAGTCCATCCCCGACTGGCGGCTGAACCCGCCACTGGACGCCGAGACCTTCGAGGCCAGCACCCGCTACGACGCCCTCAACCGCCCCGTCCAGTCCATCGCGCCGCATAGCAGCCTGAACCGCCCCCAGCACCCCAACAAGATCAACGTCATCCAGCCGGTCTTCAATGAGGCCAACCTGCTTGAGAGGGTCGATGTTTGGCTGGAACGTGCCGCCGAGCCCGCCGCGCTGCTGGACCCGGCGCTGGACAACCCATCGCCGGTCGGCGTCGCCAACATCGACTACGACGCCAAGGGCCAGCGCCAGCGCATCGACTATAAGAACGGCGCCAGTACCCTCTACAGCTACGATCCGCTCACCTTCCGGCTCACGCAGTTGCTCACCCGGCGGAATACAGCCGCCTTCCCCGGCGACGATCCGCAGCCCCCCGTCGCCGGCTGGCCGGGCCGGCAGGTGCAGAACCTGCGCTACACCTACGACCCCGCCGGCAACATCACCCACATCCAGGACGACGCGCAGCAGACCATCTACTTCAGGAACCAGCGCGTCGAGCCGAGCAACGACTACACCTACGACGCCATCTACCGCCTGATCCAGGCCAGCGGCCGCGAACATCTGGGACAGGCCAATGGCGCGCCCCACCCGCCGACTTCGCACGACGCCCTTAACGCCTTCCACACCCGGCTCGACCATCCCGGCAATGGCAACGCCATGGGTACCTACATCGAGCGCTATGTTTACGACGCCGTCGGCAACTTCTTAGCTATGCAGCACCGCGGCAGCGACCCGACCCATGCGGGATGGACGCGGGCCTATGACTACTTCGAACCCAGCCTGATCGAAGACGGCAGCGGCGGCACGCCGCTCAAGAGCAGCAACCGCCTCACCCGCACGACGCTGAACCCGCAAGGCAGCGCCCCACAGCCGGAAACCTACCTGCATGATGCCCACGGCAACATGCTGCGCATGCCGCACTTGGGCGGCGGCCTGCCTGGACCGAACATGCATTGGGACTACAAGGACCAGTTGCGGCAGACCGACCTGGGTGGCGGTGGGGCGGCCTTCTACGTCTACGACGCCTCGGGCCAGCGCGTGCGCAAGGTCTGGGAGAAGGCGCCGGGCCTCACCGAAGAGCGCATCTACCTTGGCGGCTTCGAGATCTTCCGCAGGCATGGCGGGCCCATCGGCGACAACACCGCCATCCTGGACCGCGAGACGCTGCACGTGATGGACGACAAGCAGCGGATCGCCTTGGTGGAGACGCGCACGCTCGACACGGCGGCCAACGACCAGGCGCCTCGGCAACTGATTCGCTATCAGTTCGGCAACCACCTCGGCTCGGCCAGCCTGGAGCTCGATGATGGGGCGCAGATCATTTCCTACGAGGAATATGCACCCTACGGCGGCTCGACCTATCAGGCAGTGCGCAGCCAGACCGAGACGGCGAAGCGGTATCGGTATACGGGTAAGGAGCGGGATGAAGAGAGTGGGTTGTATTACCACGGGGCGAGGTATTACGCGGCGTGGTTGGGGAGGTGGGCGAGTTCGGATCCGGCTGGCTTGAGTGATGGCGTCAACTCGTTTTCAGCACTGAAAAGCAATCCAATTGTCTTGACGGATACCAATGGCAAGGAAAGCGCCCCCCCGGAACCCGGTAGTCGTCGCACTATTTGGCTACTTGCGCCAGCGCATGTCACTCCAAGCCTACGGAGCGAGCCACCACCGGCATATTCGACCATCACGAACTTTAGAGACCTCACGCCACAGGAGCCATCCAGCGATCTAGCAAAGTATCGCGCCACAGTGAATGACCTAAAGGCCCAAGGTCTGCCGGTCGGGTTTCTAGAGTGGGTAGCGACCAAAGCCGAGACTGGCGAGTATTCCATGGAATCATCCAGCCCGCTTTCGCTTCTCGGAAACGACAAGTTTCTCCCGACATTCAGGAAACTAAACTTGGATCCTGCCTCGCTAGAAGGATGGCGCGAGATCGCGAAGGGTGGCCATGTCCGGGTATCCAGCACGGGGAGTCTCATCCACGAGGCGACGCACGCGTATCTGGACGCAAAAAAGGAAGACAAAGAGTACGCTGACTTTATTGCCAAGGGTGTTGAACATTATCGCAACGCTGCCCTTAAGGGAGGGGGAACGGCCACTGATCCGGAGCGCATCTTTCAGGAGGCAGTGGCATCCTATGTTCAATGGCGCATCAGTGCCTATGCGAGTGCGCGGGATCAACTGCAGACCTACAGTCAATTGGCTGCTACTGGTGACTATGCTGTATCTGCGGAAAAATTCAAGAGCATGCTGGACGATGTCGCGCGCGAGTACGATGCGTCTCAAGCGGACTTCACGTTCGGTTATCAAGACAAGTTTCTCAAGGGCCAAGTCGACACAACACGTGAAATCTCTCCTGAAATGCGTGCCTTCATAGACACGAAGATATTGGAGGGCAAGATCCCGGATCGCTTTTCTGATTCAAACGAACTTACCGGGCTGCAGGAGTCAATTCGCGAGCGACTGCGATGACCTGTCAAGTAGGTGCTGACCTTGCCCGCGAAACCGGACCCCTGGCCGAGCGGTCGTAACAGGGCGCAGGGCCGTAGTCAGCTTTATCACAACGCAATAAGGAACAGACCACAATTCTGATTTGCAAGTAGCGGGGCAACGAGAGACACAAATGCAATCTGAATGCCACTGCAGTTTGCGAAGGTGTTGATTCAATCAAGGGAGCGCCATGAAAGACTCTGATCGAACATTCTGGCCATACCGCCCGCGAAGCAGCATCGCCTGGAGCTTCGCCACATTGGTTGGGCTGCTGTTCATGCTCATTCTCCTGAAGAAATATGGCATATGGCCCATAGGCGCGGCATCGGACACGGCGGTACTCATAGGACCGGTACTGGTCAGCTTGCTGCCGGTCTTGTTGGCGATCCTCGATGTCCTCATCGAGGGCCGTAGGTTGGGGTGAGGTACGAACCCCAACATCTACTGGCGATGGGGTTCATGTTGGGGTTCCTTCGTCACCCCAACCTACAAGAATGCGGCGCGATGAATTTTGGGTAATAGGGGACAGACCACGAATATGAGTAAAGGCCAACAGCGAGTCTTAGCAACGGCTCAAGGATGGCCAGGGCGAGCCCCTGCCGCAGGCCATCGTCTATGACCTGGCAGCCAGGGCCTGCCCGCCCAGCCGGAGGCGCTCGCGCGGGCGCCGCGCTCGAAGGCATGCTCTCGATTGCCGTCGTGGAGGTTAGCGGTGCCATCCTTCGCACTGTAGAACACTTGGCCCAATAGAGGATTCAATGACTGCAATTAGCGACAAGTATGCGCAACTCGGCGGCCAGGCTGGGTTTCTTGGCCAACAGCTTGGTCCGGAAGGCCCAGCCACCAACGGCGGCATGAAGCAGGAATTTCAAGGCGGCGCGATCTATTGGCACCCGAGCACCGGGGCCTGGGAGGTGCACGGCCTGATCCGCGCCGCCTGGCTGACGCTCGGCGGCGAAGGCGGAGCATTTGGATACCCGCTTAGCGACGAAACCGCCGCTCCCGACGGAATCGGTCGCTTCAACGATTTCCAGAACTGCTCAATCTACTGGCACCCGAGCACCGGCGCCTGGGAAGTCCACGGCCTGATTCGCCACCGCTGGCGCGAATTGGGTGGGCCATCATCGGTGCTGGGTTATCCCCGGACCCACGAGACCTCTACCCCAGACGGCCGGGGGCGGTTTAACCACTTCGAGCACGGTTCAATCTATTGGACGCCCGCGACCGGTACGCACGAAGTGTCCGGGCCTATCCGGTCGCGCTGGGCCGAGCTCGGCTGGGAACGGAGCTTCGTCGGATATCCGACCATGCCGCCGGTCACCGAGACGCGCAATCGAGAGTCGTTTCTCGTTGCCCATTTCGAAGCGGGCAGGATCGAGCTCAATCAGACGACCCAGCGCGTGATCGCCTGGAAGTCGCCGAGTGATGCCGCGCCGAACTACCGGGTGCCGCTGGTTGCGTATCGGGTGTCGGACGATGACGGCAGCCGTCCCTGTGCGATCACGGTCGACGGCGTGCAGCAATGGGTCGCCGAAGCAAACCGTGTGTTCGCAGCCGCCGGCGTCGAGTTCGTCTACGACGGGGTTCTTCGCGACCTGCGCGACACCCAAGTGAATAAGATGACCGGCGAAGGCGATCCATTCTGGCCGACTGTCCGTGACAAGCTGAATAATCTGGCTGCCCAAGAGCGGGCTGTCGTCGTCGTTCACCGTGCCGAAATTGGCGGCGGATTTTCATGGTCGACCTATGACTTTGTTGCGATGAGTTTTTTCGACGCGGTCAATCTCAATGCGCTGTCAATTTTGGCCCATGAGCTTGGCCATCACTTTGGGCTACCCCACACATTCTCGCGAATCTTCGCGACGCAGCAGGAGGCCGAGGACTTCGTGCTCGGCGGCGGGCAGCTCGCGGATCTCAATGGTGACGTTTCGCTCGTAACCGATACGCCGCCCGATCCGCACATCACCGAACTGGTCGACGCAGTGACGGTCAACGCGATCACGCTTGCCGGTCAAGCCGTGCCGCTGGCCCGCCATAACATCATGTCCTATTGGAATCACGCCGGCCGCGGGCAGTTGTCGGCGCAGCAGATCAACCGGGTCCGTGGGCTGGTGCTTGAGCGGAAGAACCGCTATCTCAATGTGACGGTGGTCGGCGGGCCAGATTGTCCGGTGCTGCTTGCCCGGATCAACGCGCTGAAGGACCGATTGGCAGAGTTGATCGCCGAGCGCGACGCAGAGGATGATCCCTTCCTGCGCCGCCGCTATGCCGCGCCGATCATGTCTTTGGAGTGGCAAATTGCAACCGCCACCACGGGCGCCCGCCATGCGGGATGCCTTTGATACCAGTGTAATAGTGTGGGTAATAGGGAACAGACCACGAATATGAATAGCAGCGAACAACGAACATCGACTTGCGGCAATAGCAAAGGAGACAGATGCGCTTCGACCCCCAGAGTTTCTTCATCGGCCAGATGGATTCTTTGTCTATTCTACTGCGGGGCGCGCTGCCCACCTATTTGCTGATGGATAAGGTTGGCCCGGCTAGGGGATCGCTATACCCAGCTCGCCGGCGAACAAGCCTGGGCCGCTCTTCTGTTCGCGAGCCTTTCTCTAGGCCACTTGGTCTTCCTGCTCGCGACCTGGATGGACGAGCTCTACGACTGGGTCCGACGCTACACGCTGAGCATCGACCAGACATGACAAGTAATAAGTAAGTAGGAGGTAACAGACATGAATTCATCCGAGGCATCCCATGCGGGGACTGCGTATCAAACCCTCTGCGCCAGCTACACCGCGATCGATAGTTTTCGCGGGACGCTCCTGGGTTTTTTGCCTCTGGCGACAGGTGGACTATTTCTCCTCGCTGGCGGAACCGGCGAAGGCATCCTGAGCGAGGCGAAACTCTCGGTTCCTCTTGGGCTGTTCGGGTTTTTCATCACGCTGGGATTGTTTATATACGAGATCTACGGAATTCGCAGATGCACCCATCTCATTGTTCTCGGGCAGCATCTCGAAAAGCAGTTGAAGATCGAAGGCCAGTTCCTGCACCGTCCTGAAGGGTTGGGGGGGTTCATTCCTGCCGGTTTCGGTCGGCTCATCAGTGAACCGATGGCATCTGGTGTCATCTACCCCGCGGTCGGTGCGGCGTGGCTGTATCTTGGCGCGCAAAGCGTGAGCCAGTGGCTTGCGGCCGTGCTTGCGATGGTGATCTTCGTAGTGGGCTTCGGTATCACGTATCGATACAGCAAATGGCTAGCCGAAAAGGACTGGCCCGAACAGGAAGGCAAGTTGGCAAGACTGAGGGAGAGCAATGGCTCAATCGAGGCCAAGCCGTAGTGGTCTGTCGGAGGTCAAACCGGGGACCCGGTGTACAGGCGATCAGCAAAACTACGGGTTGGCACTGCCGCGCTGGGATGTTGGGGTTCTTGCCTCATCCCCGCGTCTTTGTACGTCGCTCGTCGCTCATCGCTCCAAACCCAACCTTTCATTCTGACCAGGAGCGCTTATGAGATTCTTCGGACGTTCGCGCCAATAGCCGCTTCGGTTCCAAACAGAACACAACACTGCAAGTTATAGGTTCCGCCTTGGGAGAAACCAGCCATGCCCATTCCAGCAGCTCCACTTCGCCGCGGCGATAGCGGCCCCGCCGTCGCCCAGCTCCATCGCACGCTCGAGGCGATCAATCGCACGATCGAGCCGCAGGAGCGCGATGCCCGTGTCTTCGGTGGAGCCACCGAGGAGGTGCTCCGCAAGTTCCAGGACCAGAGCGGGTTGCCCTCGACCGGCATGTTCGACGTCGAGACCCACGCGGCGATCACGCGAATGGTCTTCGACATCGGGCCGTATGTCGTGTACGGCGCGGTGACCGACGCCGACGGCCGGCCGATCGCCAACGCGACCATCGTCGCCATCGACGTCGATCTCCGCCGCACGGAGGAACTCGGGAAGACGATGACCGACAGCGGAGGCGAATACGAGGTGCGCTACGACGCGAGCAAGTTCACGCGCGCGGAGAAGACGAGTGCCGACGTCCTCGTCCGCGCTTCTGTCGATGATCAAGGCGACGCCGAGTCGCCGGTGAGCTTCAATGCGCCCGCAGAGCTTCGGATCGATCTCGTATTAAGCGAGCGACAACGCCTGTCCGAATTCGAACGGCTCGAGGCCGAGCTCGGGCCGCTTCTCGACGGCCTGGCGCCGGCCGAGCTCACGGATACGGACATTGACTTCCTCGCTGGCGAGACTGGTTTTCCCGCGGCCACCTGGCGCGCGTACCTCAACGCGCTGCGCCTCCTTGCCGCTGTCCCCGAGGGGATCCCGCTGGCGGCGCTCTATGGCTGGCAGCGCACCGGGCAGCCTTCGACGTGGGAGGCGCTCCGGGCCGTGCGCATCGAGGTGCTCCGTTCCGCGTTGCGCGACGCCCTCGATCGCAATCTGATCCCGGGCCGACTGCGCGACGAGCTCGAGGCCATTCTTGCGCGGATTCCCAACGCCGAGCGCGATCTGCTCAGCGGCCTTCTCGATGCCGTCGCGGTGCCGCCGGAGGTTGCGGGCGGCCTGAAGGGCCAGGTCGACACGGTCGATGCCATCTCGGATGGTTTGCTCGCCAATCTGATCGAGACCAAAGTCCTCACGCGCGAGGACGCCGGACGCATCGGCCTCGCCGCCTCGGTTCACCGCCTTGTTACCGGCGAGCCGGCCGCGATCGCCACCGTGGTCGACATGGATTTTCCGACGCTGCCCGGTGGTCGACTGCGGGAGGCGCGCGACCTCGCCGCGCTCGAGCCAAGCGATTGGCTGCGCGCGCTCGCGGATGCCGGTGTACCTGCTCCCGTGGGCACGACGCCCGAAGCGCATGCTCGCACGCGGGCGATTGCGGCAACGCGGGCGTTTCCCGAAGAGGCCTTCCGGCACCGCGCAGGGCGCGTCTCCGAGCGACTTGCCGAGCGGCTCGCCGGGCATGTCGAACGGCTCGGCCCGCTGTTTCGCAAGAACAGGGATGCGCTCGATCGCGGCTTCGACGAGCTTGACGGTGTTCCGAAGCGCGGGCGTAGGGCACTGCGGGACGCGCACGTCGAGGTCCGCGCTCTGGTGAACACCCACCCCGGTCTGGAACTGGGTGAGCTGCTTACCAATACCGGACCCGAGGCGGTGAAGATCGCAGAGTTGCGGATTGGCTGGGTATCGGAGGTGTTCGCCCGCAACCCCGACACGCGGTTTACCGAGCTCGATTATCTGCCCGATAACCCGGCGCTCACGGCGATCGACTTTGGCGACCTCTCCACCGAAGCGCGCACCCTGGTGCTCGCCGACTTCCGCGCGCAACGCCGCATCGGGGTCGTGGCGGGAAGCGCGATTGTGGCGCAGGAGCTCATGATCGCTGGGTTCAACTCCGGATCGGCACTCGCGCAGACCTCGATCGCCGAGCTCGTGGAGCGGACCGGCATCGCGCAGGACGAGTTGCGGGAGATCCACGCCAATGCGGTCACCGCCGCGAACCAGGCGGCGCTGACCTGGTTCGGAATCTACGACCTCACGCGCGACGGCGCAACGACGCCGGTCCGTGTGATCCCGACGCGACAGCAGTTCTTTTATCCGCTGCCCGGATACGCCTCGCTGATCAACGATCAGCCCTGGTGCGAGTGCGAGCAGTGTCAGTCGGTCCTGAGCCCGGCCGCCTACTTCGTCGACCTCATGCACTACGTCGAGAGGCACATCCTCGCGGACAGCTTCGCCCGCCAACTCGAACATCCGTTGCACCTCGAGCGGCGCCGCCCGGACCTGTGGGAGTTGCCGCTCTCGTGCGGGAATACGAAGGACATTGTCCCCACGCTGGACATCGTCAACGAGATCATCGAGACCTACATCCGCGAGGTGGCACCGCTCGCCGCAGGAACCTCGGTGTTCGCTCATCTGGCCGAGCAAGACGCCTCGTTCCGCCAGCCCTTCACCCTGCCGATCGAACGGCTGGACACCCTGCTGGGGCACTTCAAGCTGTCGCGTCACGCGGTCGCGCGGTCGATGCGCGCGCCGCGCGCCATGCGGGCACGCGCGCGCCTCGGGCTCTCGCTCCGCGCCTACGCGCTGGTGATCACCGAGCGCACCGACCCGGCCTATCTACAGCGGCTGTTCGGGATCCAGACAACCGTCACCGATCCCGACACGCGGTTTGACGCCGTCGAGATGCAGGCGCTGGTGCGGGCGACCGGGCTCGACCACGACGTGCTGGAGGCCGCGTTGAAGAGTGACTTCGTGCACGCCGACGGGACCACCCTCGGCGCGGTGACGATCGACTTGGGTAAGCGCTTTCCCAACGACATCCAAAACAATACCGAGGTCGTCAACAACCTCACGTTCCGCCGTCTCGACCGACTCCATCGCTTCGTGCGCCTGTGGCGGACGCTGCCGTGGACGGTCGTCGAGCTCGATTACGTGCTTGGCCGCCTCGCCGCCCCTAATACGCGCCCGCAGATCGTGGCAGATGCTGAGGCCGTACCGGGGACGCTGGAGCGCATCACGCGACTCCTTGAGCTCGATGACGCCTGGTCGATTCCGCTTGAGCAACTGCTCACCATCACCGACGCGTTTCCCACGAAGGCGCTCCGCGCACCCGTTCGGCTGTTCGACCGCCTCTTCAACGCCTCGGGTCTTGCCGATCGGGACGGGAGATGGAACGAGAGCGCAACCGGCCGCTTTACCCACCCGGCATGGCGCAAGGACGGTTCGCCCGGGGTCGCGTTCCCCAACGACAACACGCTGTCGCGTCTGCTCGCCGGTCTGCAACTCGAGGACCAGGAGTTCCTTGATCTCGTGGCCGGGCTGCGCGCCGATCCGGCCATCGACTATCGGGCGGGGACCGTGCTCGAGCGCGAGAGCATCTCGCTGGCGGGCGCGTCGCTTGCGTCGCTGTACCGTCACGCCCGGGTTCGTGCGCTGCTGCGACTGTCCGTCGCGGATCTTGTTGTACTCCTGGCGCTGGTGCCGCGCGGTCCAAGCCTGCCGCCGCTCGGCTACCTGCGCGACGCCGACGATGTTCGGACGCTCGTCGACTTCGTCGCGTGGCGCGAAAAGACCGAGTTGTCTGTGCGGGAGCTCGCCTACCTCATGGGTGGCTCGCGGCCTTCGGACGTGCCCGATCCGCAGGCACTGGCGCGCGACCTGCCAGCCGCGGTCGCCGCGGTCGCCGATGCGGCAACGCGGGCGGCGATCCTCGCGGGCGCCACGCCGCTATCGCTGTTCGATCTCGGGGTCGGCAGCCAACTCGCTCGCCCGCCAGAGGAGATCGCTCTCCTGCGTGCGTGCGTCGCGGCCCCTTCGGAATCTGACCTCGCCGCGATGGTTCGCGTGCTGGCTGGCGGCAACGAGATGGCCGACATCGCTCGCGCCGAAGCGTTCTTGGTCGACGTGGTACGGGCCCATCGGCTGCTTCCCCGCCCGGCGTTCGATGGCGATGGACTGACGTTCTTGCGCCAGCAGCGCTCGGTGTTCTTCGGCCCCGCGCCTGACGCTGGCGTCGGCGAAACCATCACTGTCGATGCGATCCGCAAGATCCTTGCCTATCGGGCGCTTGCCACAGCAACCGATGCCGGATTCAGCACGGCCGGGCCCGCACCCGCCATCGCGGCGATCCGGGCTGTCGTTGCGAATGCGGCCAACGCGTCGGATGCCCAGATTGCGCGCGCGCTCGGCACCGACGAGGCGCGCATCGCTGCGCTCACCCCGCACCTTGCCCGCTCGGGCCAGCCGTTCGGCGACCTGGCGCTTGTCAGCGATAACCTGGCACTCGCGGCGACCCTCGGAGTGAGCGGCGAGGCGCTCGCGCGGATGGTCGATGAGTCCGACCCAGCGACGACGTTCGACCAGTTGTCGCGTGCCGCCGACGACGTGCTCGGCGCGTTCCGCGCCAAGTACGCCGATCCGGCGACCCTCGTCGCCAGGCTGGAGCCCTACGAGGACATCCTGCGCGGACGCAAGCGCGACGGCCTCGTCGACTACTTGACCACCCGATGGCCGACGCCGTTCTCCAGCCCTGACCGGCTGTACGACCACTTCCTCGTCGACGTGATGGTGCAGGGCTGTGCGCGCACGTCGCGCGTGGTCTGTGCAACCTCGAGCGTGCAGTTGTACATCCACCGCGTGCTCATGAACCTCGAGCGCAGTGCCGATTGGGATCCGCAAGTTTCTCCGCCCAAAGGCGTTTGGGCAAAGTTCACCAGCGGGGCGAAGCGAGACGAGTGGCAGTGGCGCCAGCACTACCGGGTGTGGGAGGCGAATCGCAGGGTTTTCCTCTATCCGGAAAACTACATCGAGCCGGAGCTGCGCGACGACAAGACACCGCTGTTCCGGGAGCTCGAGGACGCGATCCTCACGCAGGACCTCACGCCGCAGAACCTGAACGACGCGTTCAGCGGTTACCTCACCGGCTTCGACGGACTCGCGCAACTTCAAATCGCCGGCGCGTACCGCGACGTGGCCGGCAACACGCTACACCTCTTCGGCGTCACGCAAGACGATGCGCCCGTCTACTACTACCGCTCGATCGACGAGTCGAAGGTGACCGAGGCGCACCCCGCACCCCTGTATTCGGCTTGGCACAGAGTCGACCTGGCGATCCCGGTGCGGAAGGTTTCTCCTTTCCTGTTTGAAGGGCGCCTTTTCCTGTTCTGGATCGAGAATGCGACGCGACCGATCAACGCCTTCAAAGGCGGCACCTCGGAGTTCGACGGCTATCGACACACGGTCCGCGTGCGCTATTCGACACTGCGGTTGGACGGGACCTGGGCGGCGCCACAACTGATCCGCTTCGCAGAGAAGGATGGCGTCGCCGATGCGCGGATCGTCGAGGATCCGCTCGACACGGGGAAGCGCGATGAGATGATGGAAGACCGCAAGAATTTGAACGAGGTTGAGCGGCCCAAGCTCGAAAATGAGGTGCAGGAAAAGGCGAGGCAGCGCAATGACGCCCGCGATGCGATGCCGCCCCTCGAGAAGGCGCGACGGGACCGCGAGAGTGAGCTTAACGCGCCGCTCACACCGCTCCAGGTGCTCGAGATGGCGGGCTTGATCGCGATCGGAACGCCACCGACCGTCGCGTGGTGGATCGTCAAGCGGATTGCGAAGGCACTCTACCAGGAGGCGCTCGACAAGGAGAACGCCAAGCGCGAGCAGTTACGCAACAGCGAAAACGAGCTCGCGAACGCGGAGACGCGGCGCGCCAACCTCGATCGCGATATCGCAACGCTTGACGCGGCAATTCCCAAGCAAGTGTTCCACGTCCGCTGGGATCGCAGCCTGCGCGATCACAAGGAGTCTCTTGACAACTATCACCCGGATGGATGGGTGTGGGATCGGGTGTACCCCGACGTTCACACGCCGCCCCGGCCCGATCTCCCAGCGGGCACACCGCCTCCACAGACGATCCGCCTCACGCTCGTGCCCGACGGCAACCGCGTGCTGACACAGACCCCCTGGAGCACCGGCGACTTCGATGCCGTCTCCGGCGTCCTGCGGCCGCCGCTCGTCGAGGAGTCGAAGCGGCCCATGTTTTCGCCGCGGCTGAACTGGGTCAAGGGCAAGATCCAGCAAACAGCCCCCCGCTCAATTGTGTCGTATCCGGGCCAGGAGGCCGTTGTCGAGGCGTACTACCTCGAGGCGCCCGCGGTGATGGGCTCGCAAGAGGCGACGGCCCCAGCGGCTTCCGATCTCCAGGTCGTCATGGGGCAGCCCAACTCGATCATCGTCCAGCACGAGGGCGATTCCGTTTGGCTTCGCCCCCTCGGCACCCGCTACTCCGGCATGCGACTCGGGACCTCGCTCACACGCACGCTCGCGCGCCGGTTCTGGAGCGGCGGTCCCACAGGGCTGCTCAGCGCCGGCTTCCAGCGCTCCCTCGTCGAGACGCGCTCGCGCATCAGTCCAATCGCCGGGCAAAGCGATCCAAAGCGCTGGAGCCCGTTCCATGCCGAGCACCCTTGGCTCGTTTACTATCGCGAGACGTTTCTCCACGCCCCGTTTCTCATCGCCGACCACCTCAACACCGAGCAGGACTTCGCCGCGGCGCAGGCGTGGTACCACGCGATCTTCGATCCGACCGCGACCGACGGCAATGCGTGGCGCAATCGCGAGCTCGCCGAGCCCGCGAACCAAACGACCAACTTGCGCGATCTTCTCGTCGACAGCGCGACACTCGATGCGTATCGCACCGATCCCTTCAACCCGCACATCATCGCCCGGACGCGGATGAGCGCGTACGCGAAGTCGGTCGTGATGAAGTACATCGACAACCTCCTCGACTGGGGTGACAGCCTGTTCGCGCAGTTCACGATGGAGTCGGTGAACGAGGCCACGATGCTCTACGTGATGGCGCGGGACATCCTCGGGCCGCGGCCGGCGATGCTCGGCTCGTGTGGCGCCGGCGTCGAGGCACGCACGTATCGGACAATCCGCAAGGGCCTGAGCGACGTCAGCGATTTCCTTGTCGAGCTCGAGACGCCGCGCGCGCCGACGCCGACGATGGCCGTGCCCCCCAGGAACGTGCTCGTCGTCCCCATCCCGATCGGGCAGCCGGTCGCCTATGCGCAGACGCCGGTGGCTCCCGCACGGCTTGCGGCTGGCGCACCGGGTGCGTCAGCCGTGGGCGACGGCGGGATCGGGGTCGGCCCTGGCATCCCGTTAGGGGGCGTCGGCGTTGCGCAAACGCCGGTCGCGCTCACGCAGCTTTCGAAGAGCCACACGGCATGGACATCCACCGGGGGCACCCCACTTGTGACGCTTGGCGTCGGCGGGGACAGCCCGGTCGGTGGTGGGTTCACCGTCGGGGGAACCGGCACGCCACCCGTGGTGATGCCTGGAAGCGGCGTCACCGACTACGTCCGCGGCTTCGGCCCCGGCTCGGTTGAGATAGGCTTGGCAAACCCACTCGAGCCGTTCACCGCGCTCACGGACAAGTACGGCCTGGAGCTGTTCGACGTCAAGGACGGTCTCGGCGACGTCAAGCCCTACCTGGATCCCCGCGATCTGTACGGCCTCGACCACTACCGGTACGATCCGGTAGACGTCGTGCCGCCGAGAGACACGGTCTTCTGCATTCCGCCGAACAAGGAGCTGCTCGGCTACTGGGATCGCGTCGAGGATCGCCTGTTCAAGATCCGCAATTGCCGGGACATCTCGGGCGCGCGCCGCCGACTTGATCTGTTCGCGCCGGAGCTCGATCCGCGCCTGCTGGTGCGCATGACGGCGGCCGGCCTCACCATCGACGACGTGCTCGCAACATCCGCTGGCCAGCCGCCCGCCTACCGCTTTACGTTCCTCATCGACAAGGCGAAACAGCACGTCGGGACGGTGCAGAGTTTCGGGAGCCAACTTCTCGCCGCGCTGGAGAAGGGCGATGCCGAGGAGCTGAATCACCTGCGCACGGTCCACGAGCAGAACCTCCTGGCGTTGCGGAGACGGCTCGCGCAGCTCGAGATCGATGCCGCAGAGGACACGCTCGCGTCGCTCCGGTTGCAGAAGGAGGGTGTCGAATATCGCCAGCAGCACTTCGTTGCACTGCGCGAGGCTGGCACGCTGCCGCAGGAGCGACAGCAGCAAGGCCTCCAGCGCGAGGCGGCGCAGTTACGCACCGCGGCCGCGATCGCGCAGACCGTTGCATCGATCCTGTCGATCATTCCCGACTTCGGCGCGCCGACGGCGATGAAGTTTGGCGGCAGCCAGCTCGGCGCGGCCGGGCGCGCCGTTGGCGAGAGCTATGGAGCGCAAGCGTCATTCCTCGACGCTGGCGCGGCCATGGCAGGCATTGCGGGGTCCGTCAGGCGGCGCGACGAGGAATGGAAGCATCAGGAAGAGACGGCACGGCGCGAGTTGGCGCAACTCGAGAGGAGCATCGCAGCGGCCGAGATCCGGCGCGACATCGCCGTGCATTCGCTCGAAGTGCATGAGCGCACGGTCGCGCAGGCCGAAGCGATGTTCCAGTTCTTCCGCGACCGCTTCGCGAGCGTCGATCGCTATCGGCTGCTGACCAAGGATCTGCGTCGGCTTTACAAGATTGCGTTCGACTCGGCGCTGCGAATTGCCCAGATGGCCGAGCAGGCGTACCGCGCCGAGCGCGAGGACGACGAACCGACCCAAGACGACGACATCCTCGCCGGCGGCTATTGGGACGCGCAGAATGCCGGCCTGCTCGCCGGAGACAAGCTCCTCGTCGACCTCCAGCGGCTGGAGCGGCAATACCTCGCACGCAACAAGCGGAAGCTGGAGATCGAGCAAAGCTTCTCGCTGGCGCAGTTCGCGCCGGACAGGCTCGCCGAGCTGCGCCTCACCGGCGAGTGCGAGTTCTCGATCCCGGAATGGTTCTTCGATCTGTCGTACCCCGGTCAGTACCGGCGGCGGATCAGGGCCGTGCGCGTGACGGTGCCGTGCGTCACCGGTCCGTACACCAACGTCGGCGCGACCCTGCGGCTGACCGGCAGCAAGATTCGGCTTGCCGCGCCGGCGCTAACCGTCGTGCAGCTCGGCCACACGGTGTCGATCGCGACGAGCAGGGCCCAGCTCGATGCCGGCATGTTCGAGTTCGGCTTCCGCGACGAGCGCTACATGCCCTTCGAGGGCGCGGGGGCGATCAGCGACTGGTCACTGGCGCTCCCAAAAACGCTGCGCGTGTTCGAATACGACACCATTTCCGACGTCATTCTTCACCTCAGCTACACGGCTGACTACAACGAGGAGTTGGCGCACCGGTGGGATAACGCGGCCGAGCTCGTCGCTCTGCTGAGAACAAATGTCGGCGGCAAGGTGCCGCTTGAGAAGCGGTTTAGCCTGCGTGACGAGTTCCCTGACGGGTTCCACCGCTTGATCAGCAGCCCGGTCGGGACCGAGGTCGCGTTCACGCTCGACGAGCAACGCTTTGCCCTGTTCCTTGCCGGGCACAAGCTCGAGGCGCAAGCGGCGTCGATTGCGATCATCACGCGGCTCAAGGGTCTTGCGGGCGCGACCGTGGCGCTCGCAGAAAAACCGGTCGCTCCTAATGCGGCAGTGTTCGTGCCGGTGACGGCGCCCGCGCAAGCGACGCGAGGGATCGACGGTCCGTTGCGCGAGTTCGATTTTGGATCGGTGCTCCGCACGTCCACTTCCCAGGCCGGCGCTGGCGTGGCACCGGCCATCGTGGGGACTTATATCGTCAAGATCGCGGCTGCGGGCGCACTGGCAGGCGCCGCTGCCAACATGATTGACGCCAATGCAGTACACGACATCGTGCTCCGGCTCGGCTATCGGCTGGCGGCTGCCGGAACTTGAATTGGCGTGCGCAAGCCGCTGACTGACTCGGTCACGACGAAGTGTTCGAGATCGCCGGTACTGGGATGCTCTGGCCGAACCGCAACCCAAGTACGTCTTCGACCAGCAGGTGCAGTGGGAGCCGTCTCCCGTCGGCTCGCACAATGCCCTTGCAGAGCCCAGTTCGTCGATGCTGGGTTTCCCCGACCACAGCGGCCGTGCGGTCGGATTTCCTATTCCCCTATCCCCTTGCTTCTAGAGAGGTGCATCAACCATGAATAATCTGCAACGTCTGCAAGAGCTGCAAGCCAAGTGGGACTCGTATAAAGATCGCCTTAAGAAAAGCTACGAAAGCGGAAACTTCACGACATGGGGCGATTTATGGGCCGACGACGGTTCACTTATCGTCAAGTACGGAAAACAAAGAGAAGATGGATACCAAGAGGAAGAGATCAAAGGACGAGATAAGATAGTCTCTTTTTTCTCTGGTTCTACGGGAAAAATTGAGATTGATTTTAGGGATGATGGCCCTGTTTACGTTACACCAACTAAACCGGATACTTTCTTTGTTATTTCTGATTTCATCGCCACCATCATCAAGAGTAGAGATGGTTACGAGAACCGGATCCTATGCCAGGTTACTCTTGATGCACAAGGCAAGATCAAGAGGATGATCGAATACACTGATCATATTAAGCGTCAGAACTTTCTCAACAAGTTGCGGCAAGGGCAAGCCGCGGCCTCGTGCGCACGGGTCCTTGTTGCCCAGCATCTACGTGTAATCGACCGCGCCTTTAACCAGTATGATGCGAAGGGCCACTTCATTCCGACAAATGTGGACGATCAGGGAAGAGTGCTCAACCGTACCCTCGGCGTTATGAATCAGTCGCGCCATCTCTATGGGGTTGTGAAGGCGTATGAGTTCACTAAAGACGACTTCTATCTGAAAAAGGCAAAAGAAATGGCGAAGGCGTACCTGGAACGGTTCGTCAATGAGTCGGGTAACCCGCCTTACTTCTTCGAAGAGATCGCAGTCGCGGCGGATGGGAGCTGCCAACCTACCCCTCCCGAGCAGATCACCGTCAACTATCAAGCCTACGGCTTGGCGGGCTTAGTGGCGTTTTATAAAGCTACTGGAGATTCGGAGGTACTCGACCACATTCACACACTCTACGATGGGTTCGTAAGTCGCTTCCAGGATCCGCAGCAGGGTGGATTCTTTGATAAGTTCAATCTGACCACAGGCGAAAACAATGGGCTCAAGAGCTTCAACTCGACTGTGTATGTGGCGACTTCTTACTTGCGTGAACTCGTGGAGGTCGAGCCGGATCCGAACCGGAAGGAGGACTATTTAAGGCTTCTCGGTAAACTTGCCGATATAGTCGTCGATCAGTTCGTGGCGAATGAGATGGATGCCGGCAGTAAGGATAGTACGGGCTTTATCCGCGAAAATTTCAATGCCGCGTGGGAGCCGGAGTGGCGCGACTGGCAAAAGCAGGAAGTTGACGGACAAGCTTTCACGATCAGCATCGTCGGGCACAATATGCAGGTGGGCTGGTTCCTGCTCGAAATGTTCGAGCGTACGAAGATTGATCAATATAAGGTTGCGGCGATTGCCACGCTCAGGTCGATGCTGGAGCGGGGCTATGATTGGACGGATGGCGGCGTCTACGACGCTGCTAAGCGCGAGGAGAAGGATGACAACGTTCGGTGGATGTGGGGGACCGATAAAGCATGGTGGCAACAGGCAGAGACGATTCAAGCGCTCCTGCAGGCGGATAAACTGGGATTACTCGATCAACTCGATACATCGAAGGGTTCCGGCCAAGAGGCGCTGGATAAAACGGTAGCCTTGTGGGGACGTTTTCACAGACCAGAGGGTGGCACCTTCCAACAGGTTCGTAAGGATGGCGTACCCATTGCCGGGCCACTCGATAACCCAGGCAAAGGATCCTATCACGAGGCGCAAGTTGCTGATGTCGCTGTGCAGGCTGGTGGCGTGGAGCTAAATCAACTCGGGGTCGAGCGACCGGCAGCCGTATACGCGGAAATACAGACCGCACTGGAACAAGGAACATGCCTAAAGATTCAGCCTTTGCTCGACTCCTTGGCAAAGCTTGGTGCGATCGATCTTGTTGACAACTTCGGCCTCACCATCAGTATGAGGGCGGCGGCACTCGGCAATCTCGAGGTCGTCAAGGTCGCTCATGCGCTCGGGGCTTCGCTCGAAGTACGCAACCCGCGCACAAATGCGAATTTATTACACTTTGCGGCGCAAGCCATGAGCGGTGGGGCGGAGATTATCAACTGGGCAATCCTGAGGGCGAATGCTTCTTCCAAACTGCTGAGCGAGCGGATTCTTGTGCCAGACAATGGTCGGTACTATGGTAATGGTCACACGGTGACGATGGAAGCCAGATTCAACGGTAACGAAGAAGCACTCCGGACTCTGATCAATCTACATCGCTCAAACTACGATGTCGACCTCACCACTCATGCGCTGACGTGCTGGACGCCGCTAGGCTTTGCTGTGCGCCAAGGATTCGGGTTGGTGTCGGATCTGGCGGTGGCTGCTAGCAGCAGACTCGTACGACAGGAAGATGGTGCTTGGTTATCGCAGCATCCAGACGACAAAGCCGCCATTGACCTTGTGAATAAGTTACGCAAATACGTCTTGGAGGACGTTGTGGGCGAGCCGATTGAGGGCCTGCTAAAATCGGCGCTTGAGAGTAGCATCGACGTCAATATGCTTTACGGTCGGCTCGGTCAACCATTGTTGAGCATGGTCGTTACACACCCCTCAATGGTCGCTCTCCAAGCGGAACAGCAAGAGCGGTATGCCAAAGTAGTCGAGTTGCTCATGCAAAATGGCGCAGACCCTCGGATCAAAGAGATAGCTCCCATGGGGGTGAGCGCAGGGTTCCGCGATGCGGTTTTCGGATATCGAGCCGCGCTTGAGCATATTATTAAGCGCGTTCCCGCGGAGGAACACGAGGATTTCATCAACGAGCAGGGCATCATGAACGGATACACGCGCATCAGCGACGCAGCGTTCTTTGGCCGCAAAGATGTTATCACGCTTCTGCTCGATAATAAGGCCGATATACGGATTAAAGGCTTTAATGGCCGGACAGCTTACCAAGCCGCAGAGATGTACAACAAGAGAAGTACTGGAGAAAAAATCCCTGATGAAATCTTGGAACGATTGAAGACCTAAGGCGAAGCTAGTTTAGATACGATGAGAAAGCCAACCGGTAACTGGACCGCATGCGATATAGCGGGTTCGGCTGCCGGATGACTCGTATAGAATTTGGGACCCAGTTACAGGATCTGGCTCATCCCAGCTTGGTGGTGAGTGCGAAAAAGGGCGTCGTGACTTACGTCTCTGAGCTAAGGCGAAGGGGCAACACCATGGGGATGGGAGGCCGGGGTCAAACACTTCGATCGGTCTGGTGGTCGCTTAACGTCCCTTAGGCGATTGCCGGAAATTCCTATACCAGATCGCGAAGGATGTTCGTCTGCCTTCAAGGAGCGCCGACAGGAGCATAGCAGGGCTATGTGACTGTCGGCGCCACGCGGAAGACGGGCGAAAAGACGAGCGAGGTGGTATAAAATTAGACAGAAATCGCCTAAGCCGTCGTGAACTAAATCATGCTCGGCGAACGCTCCTGGCCGAAGCCGGAACGTTCAAGTCGTCGGCCAGGGCGTCTGCTGCGGGACCGCTGTGTGGGCCAGTTGGCTGGGTCGGACCCTGCTCCAGCCGGCCAGCGTTTCGACCCGTTGCGCGGGCTCTCCCGGCACCTCCAAGCCTGGCCGTTCCGAACTAACCGTCAGGCTCGGACGGATATTGCGCACCTGATCCCGACGAGTGGCCAAGTTCGGCGGTTGTTCAGCCGGTGTTGATCGCGGCGACTCTGAGGACGGTCTTACGGGTTCGTCTCCCCGAGCACCCTGAACCGAAACGAGCGCTGAGTGACAGGGTGTTCTCGGTCTGGAGCCAGCCTGGCTTCCCGCATTCCCCCTAAAAGTCCGCACCTTCAGCTCTCACGGTCCCCACCCGCCGCGCCGCACACTGCGCCCATGGCCGACCCCACCGAAATCCCCAAATACATCGACGATCCACCGCTGATCCTGCTGTGGCGCGTCGATGATCTCGTGCCCATCGTCCTGTGTCTGATCATCGGGATCTTCACCGGAAGTCCCAGCACGATGTTCAAACTGATCATTCTGGGCGTACTCCTGGTGCGCCTGTATTCCAAGTACCGCGAGCGACGCCCCGACGGGCACGCCCTGCATGTCCTCTATTTGTCGATGGCTACCCAAACCTGCGGATAGTTGGCGGATAGCGCGGGCCATCGCCAACGGGGGTGGTGAAGACCGGTCGGTCGCTGAGGGACGAGGGGGGGTTGGGAGCCAGGGGAACAGGGCGAGCA
>Ga0247839_1000047_pt1 | contig 171234 bp, 148 predicted proteins | sample LaCruzMarch2015__6_FD_192405 | JGI IMG/M metagenome (GOLD analysis project Ga0247839, IMG submission 192405) | Freshwater microbial communities from meromictic Lake La Cruz, Castile-La Mancha, Spain - LaCruzMarch2015_16m | ecosystem: Environmental > Aquatic > Freshwater > Lake | place: Spain...
CATGACAGATGGCGTGATGTTGACGAGTACCGAGTTAATCATTTTCCCTAACAGGATCTCAACGCGGTCACTCACTGCTCTGTGGAGATCCGCGGGCGGACCCAAGGCGATCCGGCCCAAAAGGCTCCTCTGAGCCTCATAACCAGGCGCTTGGTTTCGGCCCGGGGTGCCGTGGCCATTGGTCATCCACGTCATGCCCTTCGTCATGCCGGTGTTGCCCCAGAGATCCAGGTTTTCCGTATCGAAGAGGACAGTGCCAAGGTCCGGGAAGCTAAGGCGCTCTCTCGTGACCCGTGCAGATCCGCTTATCCGGCATTCCATGTCGTGCTCGGCGATTATGCCCAGCGGCTCGCCTGCCCATTGGTTCAACTCAAGATCGCGCGTCAAGTCCCATACCGACTGTAGCGCGAATCCGTCACACCCGAATCGCGCGGCTTCCGCGACACCTCCACGCAGGCCGGGCCAGATCGTGCGCCCTCCTTCCCGATGTCCGAGGAGGATGGCAGAGATTGAGTAGTTGAGCCCGACGCCCTGCAAGAAACGCACGGCATCGAAAAAATTGCTCTTACCCGATGCGTTGGCGCCCACCAGAACGGTCAGCGGGGCCAACGGGACAGTCTGGTCCCGAAAACTTTTGAAATCGGTCAGCCGCAGTGACGTAAGCATGTTTTGATCGCTGGCTCAGGAAAATCAAAGGCTCCAGGCGTTGGCTGATACCGAGTCGCGGGGCCGGAATAACTCACACCTGCTCCTGCCCGGGGTAGTTGGCACGGTAATCCGCAATTGGAGCCGTCGAGACGACTGGCGTCTGGTCAGGAGGAATGAAGTCGCCAAGGTTTAGCAGGTCATGGGCCAGTCCGTAGGCAACCGCGAGGCGGTGGAAACCAGCCTCGGGCATTCCAGGCATTTGTAGCCGATCGGGCTTAGGGAGCGACCTGATTTCGAGACCCGCCCAACCGTAAAGTTTCCGATGAATATGCACCAAACGCAGCCGGTCGTGATAAGCATCATCCGTAGAGCCGCCACCAGCGAGAAATGCTGGCAAGCGATCTTGTCGCCACCGATGAACCTTATTTCCATATTCTTTCCGAACTTGGTTAACCGCATCCCAGATCGCGGTTCCAACTTCGTTAAGAAAGACTCCATCTATGTCTTCGATGTCATCTTCTGAAACCTGAAGATCCTTAGCCAGTTCGCGTCGCCCCGGTATAGCTGCGTACTCGGTAAAACGACTAACCATCGGACGATCCCGCAACAGACCCCTGGCCTCAAGTTGGGTCACCCGATGCTTTGCGAGATACGCCGAGCCGAGGTGAAATACCCGAGCACAATGAGAGACGTAGCGGTCCTCGTCGGCGTTTGCAATCAAGGCAAAGACGTTCACGTCCAGCGTGCCCGCTCCAACATCGACCAGCAGGTGCAAACCGTTATTCCGCAGGCTGGATGTGGCGTAGCAGATCGTTTCGGCTTGTACCTCTGGTAACACGCCGATGTTGTCGTGGTGAATAAATCTCTCCTCAGCTGCCGCTAACCGCCGATCATCCAAGGGGTCGGGGGCGCGCACGGCCCGTCTTGCGATATCGAACATACACTCGGCTACCGTTCCATCGAGCACACTCAACATCCACGCTATTTCAGCTACCTTGCGGAAGGCATCCCTTAACCGCAGGTTGTTGAAGCTCTCCGCCGGAAGGCCAATGTTGAGGTGCCAGTCCAAACGACTGTTGCGGAAGATGTCACGATGGTCTGCCATGAATTGCACTCGGGCCTGTTGTAGCACAAGCCCCAAGAAAACAGCAGCGTTCGCCATTGCCAAGTGGTTCGGGTTCTCTGGGCGTTGCATCAAGACCAATTTCAGATTCTGAACCGAACGCCCGTCATCCGGCGCATTCAACAGTCGGTGCCTTCCGTCCGCGTCTTGGGCGAATAACCCCGGCTGCAAATAACCATCAATGCCGTCAAGCGCTGGGCGCAGCTTTACTGCAAAGCTATCCGACGAACGGGCGATAACGACCTTGGTAAAGGCCGTACCGAAATCCAGCCCGACAAAAAGACGCTGAATTTGGACGCCATTTGAGCCGGGATATTGGGTGTGACACGCTTCCAACATCTTTAGTCCTCCTTTAGCTTGACTCATGAAACCAACAGGATACCTACACAAACCTCATCGTGATGAATGTTGAGTTTCGCCTTCTGCCTCAACTCTTCCTCGCGGATACGAAAACGCTCGGTAAGCTTGCCAATCCGACCCTGGGTTGCCGCCACCAGTGCGTGGCGGCCATGGCCACGATGATTCTCAAGGGTTTGTTGCAACACCCCTAGATGGCGTTCAAACTGGCGCTGCGCCGAAGCAAGTTGGAATCTCACGCGATCATCATTTTCGCCCCGAGAGATTCGTTCATGACTGCAATAGTCGTTGTGGAGCAACTCCTGACACCGCTCGATGCCTACCTGCGACATAGCGGAATCCAAGGCATTCGATGCCTCCAGCCAGTCCAATCCCTCCGCGGTGCAACGCAAAGTCAGTTGCTCTGAGGCATTGGGAGAAAGAGGCGCCCCAGCGGCGCCGATTGGACAGGCGCGATAGGCGAGCCGTTCCTGAACGCCGCGCACACCCTTTGATATCCAACGGTCGATCGCAAAGGCATAGGCCCCGGCCTCGACCTTGTCAAAGCCGTGTCGGGGGATCTGCATCGCGATTCGACGGTAGAAGGGATCGTCCCGAGTCTTCAGATCATCGCTGATAAAGCGGACAAGCGGGTGGAACTGATTGATCCGCTCGATCCGCTGTCGCCCCCAAGACTCGACCTTGGTATCGATCTCGCACTTGACCAAGGAGCCCGTGACTAGATCGCTTGCCCCCCTGAGTCGCTTGCTACGGATGTACTCCCCCAAGCCTGATGCGGCGGCGGGCGAAAGTCTGATCTCAAAAAGCCACCCGTCCGCTTCGGTTTGCCGCACTTCTGAGCCTTGATAATAGCGGCTGAGATGGTCACGAATGAAGCCTGCCAAATCACGGGCCGTGTTACGACGGCTAAAGTCCTTCGCCGCCCTGACCTGCTCAAGAATATAACCCCCATGGGCGATCAGAGACGATGCCTGTTCCTCCAACTGTTCAGTCATTTGGCGGTTCGTGGTAATAGCCATTTCCGTGGCGATGATCCGCTGTTCTTCCTGTGCCTTAGTGAGCCGCTGGGTCAACAGATCGGAGGTTAGCCGCTGGATCTCGTCGCCGAGAATCGCCTCCAGCCCGCCGAGTGCCTGTTCAAAAATTCCCAGACGATTGTGTAGCCGCAGGACGATACGTTCGTCGATGCTGTCTCGGTGGCCCAGATTCCAGATCTGGATAGTCGGCGACGCCTGTCCCAGACGGTCAATCCGGCCGATGCGTTGTTCGACCTTCATCGGGTTCCAGGGCAGATCGTAGTTAATCAGTACCCAGCAAAACTGCAGATCGACGCCCTCGGCCGCGACCTCGGACGAGAGCAAGACTCGCTCGTGCGTTGCTTTGTGGAAGCCCTCAATCAATTCCTGCTTGTCCCCCTGCATCCCCCCCATCAGTAACCGAGTGGGGATACCGTCGGCTCCAAGGCGCTCCTGCAGGTAAAACAGGGTTGCCCGGAAATACGAGAACAGCACGACCTTCGCGTCTGCGTAGTGTTTGAAGAAATCGCCGAGTACATTGCGCAACTGCTCGTACTTGGAGTCCTGAGCGCGTAAGGCGGCGATATTGATCTGTGGCAACACAGTCGCGGCGATGTGTTGGATCAACTCGCCCGCATCACAGCCCTCGGCGTCGCCTAGGTCTTCGTTGATCTGAGAGTCGTCCCACGCAGTGCGTGCCCGCCATGATTCCGCCGCCGCCGCCATACAACTTGATACTTGCCGTTGGGGTGACGCCAGCAGGAAACCTTCGTGGATATCCCGTTTGATTGCGTAATCACGGACAGATTCGGTAACGAGTTGGTAGAAGAATGCCTCGTCCGGAGCCATGTCCACAAACTGGAACCTCGGCTGACGCATGACGACCCATTCTTGGACTTCACGCTTGCGCGTTCGTGACAACACATTGTTGAGCAGGTTAATCCGTTCCAATCGATCCGCAAGGCCCGTGCGATACCCTTTGTCCGTGAGGTCTTCAGTCGTTGGTGGTGTGTTCAATAGCTCTTGCAATTGTTGGCTGGCGGCAAGCAGCGGGTGCGATTCGGCCTCATGAAGCAGCGCTACGATGTCCTGCGGTGTAGCGGTCTGATTCAGGGCCGCGGCGCGCGCCTTGATCAGGGGTGCATTGGCCTTCAGTACATCGGGGAAGACATGCTCCGAGTGAAAGGAATCCGGATCGAGTAGATTGAGCAGGACAAAAAGATTGCCACTGTGTAGGGAGATAGGGGTAGCGGACAGCAGGACCACGTGCTCTGAGGCTTCCCGCAGCAGCTTGCCGAGCTGATAGGTCTGGGTGCTCGGGTTGCGCAGATAGGCGGCCTCGTCGATGACCAGGAGGTCGATCAGCGGCTCGGCGCCCGCCCGGTCGGATAGGAGTCGCGCGAGCTGTGCCGCAGTAGCGTTTTTTCCAGTGTAGGCCGCGCTGCCCCACCCATCCGGTGGGCGCAGCCCCTGCATGGTGCAGATGATTCCCCGGCCTTCAAGCAGCGTATGGCGTTCGTTGCGCAGATCCGACAGGAGTTCCCGCGGGCCCATGAGTTGCGCATCAATGCCGAAACGATTCCGCAGTTCGTCGCGCCACTTGTCCCGGAGTATGGCCGGGCACAGAACCAGCAGCCGCCGCGCATCGTAACGGCTGCGCAGTTCGGTCCAGATCAGTCCGGCCTCAATGGTCTTGCCGAGACCCACTTCGTCGGCGATCAGCAGTCCGTTGCTCGGCGAATCCAGGAACCGGAGCACCGGCTTAAACTGGTGCGGATAGAACTGAGTATTGGTCGTATCCATGCTATAGACCAGATCGGCCAGCTGCCCACTCAGTCGGATCTGAGTCAAGTTTCGGCGCAGGTCGGCAACGCGACCGTACGGACCTGCAGATGGATCATCGTCCGCGATGACCATCAGTTCGGACTCTGGGTAAAAGCCTCTGGTACCATCTGCAAAGGCGATGCGATATAGCCTGGTGTCGGCGCGGTCCACAAACTTGCCCGTGGACACCCCGGTCCGGTTTGGGTCGCTCCTCATGCGAACGAATGTTCCTGGCTCCATGACCGGATTTCTCACGAATATTACAGTCGAAGCATGTGGTCTTCCTCACGACTGCGGGGGCGAGATGGTGACGGGCTTGAGGCGCCGGTTGAGATTTTTCGGTTGGACTGCCGCGTCACCTTGGAGTTGAAGTTTGCCCTCTGCTTGTTGGCAGTGCAAGCGGCAAGGTGCCCGTGCCCGTATGATGGATGATCGGTATGCACTTCAGCCGTTCCCCATACACATTTGCACTGGAAGACCGCGACTACCCGGAATGGCGGCGTGGCCGCGAGCGCTATGCCATCTGGATGGTGGACGCCGACACGGCGCCGCTGCGCGAGCGCGTCGGTCGGGTGCGCGGGGAACTCGCCGGGCTCTTCGCCCCGCACCAGCGGAGCCCGCACATCACGCTGCATGTCTGCGGCTTCATCAGCGAACCGGCGATCCTCGACGACGACTTCGACGGCGCCATGCTGGCGCGCCAACGCGCGGCGCTCGCCGCCGCCCGCCGCCGACCTGCACGCTCGACATCGGCGGTATCGACAACTTCGATTCGGCGGCCTTCCTCAAAGTGCGCGACCCCGCTCGCGATGCGGGAACCCCGCAAGCGCCTGGAGTCCAAGGCTTCAGCCTTTGACTCCAGGCAGAGGCAATGCGGGTTCAATGCCGGGCGATGAAGTCCACCACCAGCTCGGTCGGATAGTTGTGCGGTTCATTCGGGTTGATCGCCACCACCTCGGCATAGTGTCCGGTAAAGAGGAAGTCCTCCTGGAGGCCCTCTGACCCGGGGGCGCAGTCGCCGTCCTCGGTGAGTTCACCGCCCGCGGCGAGACAGAAGGCGCTGCGCCAGACCTCCGGCGTGTAGTCCAGACGCTCCAGGCGGCGCAGGCGCACCCCGGGGTCGGCGGCCGTCGGCCGGGCCTCGCGGAGCATGGCGTCGACCGCAACCGCGAAGTCGTGGGCCTGGCCCGCGAACCCGGGCATGTCGTCGAATGAATAGAGGACCAGGAAGGGTGGCTGCCCGGGGTTGATGTGCAGGAGCGGCGAGGCCTGGCGCCAGGTCTCGGGGACCCTACCGAAGGCCGTCTTCACGATCTCCGCGTACTTGGCCTCCAGGGCGGCCGCCTGGACGCCATCAAGGCCCACCTCGTTCGGCAGGTCGACCATCTGCGGCAGGTTATAGACGCCGCTCATGGAGATGACCGCGCGGATGTCCGAGGGTTTGCAGGGGGTCTGGGACCGGTTCGCGCAGGCGTACTGGGCGAGATACTGGGGGTCCGTGGCCATCAAGCTCACCAGGTGGGCACCGGCCGACTGCCCGAAAGCATAGACCCGCGCCGGGTCGCCGTAGCCCGCGATGTTGCGCTTCACCCAAGAGAAGGCGGCAGCCACGTCGTCGACATGGTCGGGGTGCTTGACCGGCCTGCCGATGCCGTCGGACAACCGATAGTTGACCACCACCGTGGTGAGGTCGTGCAGCCCCGTGAGGCTCTCGGCCAGGTCGCGATAGTCGGCCTTGTCCCCGCCGGACCAGGCCCCGCCGGGGACCACCACGAGGACGCGGGCGTCGCGATTGTCGGGGCGGTAGTAGACGTCGAGCTGTTGGCGCCCGTTGATGTTGGTGGTCGCATAACCGCTGGTGAAGCGACAGACGGGCTCTGCGGCCCCGTTCACCTCGCGGCAGTCCAAGGCCAGGGCAGGCAGCGAGACGATCCCGGTCAGGGTGGTCAGCAGGACGGATGTCAGGGTCTTCATGGTTGGCTCCGGTGACAGTCAATGTGGATCGGACGGCGGCGGTCCCAGGCGGGAACCGGCGCCCCAGGGGCGCGGATCAATGACCCGGCGCCCACGGTTCAAAGCCTAGGCGACGCGCCCGCGGCGGGTGTTAGCCGGGGCTTGCAGTCTGTTAACGGATGTTTCCGGATGGCGCCCTGGACACCTTTGTTCACGCCCGGCGCACAAGGGCCGCCACCGCACCCTTGCGGGGGCCCCCGCGCTCACCGATAGTGAATGCAGTGTTCCAACCGGGGAGAGAGACCGTGAACGAGGGTAAGATCCTGGTCGTGGACGACGACCTGCGGCTGCGCACCCTGCTCCTGCGCTATCTGACCGAGCAGGGGTTCGTGACCCAGGCGGTGGGCGACGCGCCCCAGATGGATCGGCTGCTGCGCCGGGAGGTCTTTGATCTCCTGGTGCTCGACCTGATGCTGCCCGGGGAGGACGGGTTGTCGATCTGCCGACGGCTGCGCGGCCAGGGCAGCACCGTGGCGATTCTGATGCTCACGGCCCGCGGGGACGAGGTCGACCGCATCGTGGGCCTGGAGATCGGCGCCGATGACTATCTGCCCAAGCCCTTCAACCCACGGGAACTCCTGGCCCGCATCCGGGCCGTGCTGCGGCGCCGCACCCCGGTGCTGCCAGGCGCGCCGGGCGGTGAGGGCGAGCCTGTCCACTTCGGTCCCAACCACTTCGATCCCCGCACCCGCGAGCTGACCCACGCCGGTGAACGCCGCCCCCTGACCAGCGGTGAGTTCGCCGTCCTGCGCGCCCTGGTCAGCCACCCGCGGGTGCCGTTGGCGCGCGAGAAGCTGATGGCGCTCGCCCGCGGACGTGAACCCGGGGCGGGCGAGCGCAGCATCGACGTGCACATCTCGCGGATTCGCAAGCTGGTGGAGACCGACCCGCTGCAGCCGCGATATGTGCAGACGGTGTGGGGGGTGGGCTATTGCTTCGTGCCGGACAGCGATCAGGCGGGCGACCAGCCAGGCGAGGCGGCGGGAGGCGGGGCGTGAGACTCCTGCCGGACAGCGCGCTCGGGCGTAGCGCCTTGCTGATCGGGCTCGCGCTGCTCCTGAGCCAGCTCGCCATGTCGCTCTTGATGCGCGAGCTGATCGTCGGACCGGCGGCCGAGCAGTTGGCGACCATGCTGGCGGACCAGGCGGCCCTGGTGGAGACTCTGCTCGACGTCACGGCGCCGGCCGAGCGCCCTGCCCTCTTGGAGCGGCTGGCCCAGCACCGGGACCTGCACCTCGACCGCTCCGCGGCCGGTCCCGCCGGGACGGCGCCGCGGCTCTTCTACCAGCGCACCATCGCCCGCGCGCTCGCGGCCCGCCTGGGCGCCGGGGTCGAGGTCCGGGTCCAGTGGGGGGCCGAGACCCTGCTGTGGGTGCATACGCGGCCGGACGCCCCCTATTGGCTCGGGATGACGGCGCGCCGCCTGGAACAGGGGATCCCGGGCGTGTTTGCCCTGTGGGCGGTCCTCCTGGTCGGCATCGCCGCGGGCGGCGGCTTCGTCCTGGCCCATTATCTCAACCGGGAACTACGGCGCCTGGCGGACCAGGCGGTGCTGATGGGGCGCGGGGAGGCGCCCGGCGGCCTCGCCCCCGGGGGCACCAAGGAACTGCGCGTCCTGGGCGGCGCCCTGGAGCGCATGGCCCGCGACCTGCGCCAACACGCCGCCGACCGCGCCCTGTTGCTGGCCGGTATCTCCCACGATCTGCGCACCCCGCTCGCGCGCATCCGTCTCTCGCTGGAGCTGCTGCAGCCGGTCGACCCGGAGTTGCGCGACGGCATCGCCCAGGACGTGGAGGAGATGGACGCCATCATCGGGCAGTTCATCGCGACGGTGCGCGACGGCCACGACGAGACGCCGGTGCCCGGTGACCTCAACGCCATCGTGCGCGCGGTCTGCGCGCGGGTCGCCCGGGTGCGCCCGCCACCCAGCCTGCACCTGGCGCCGCTCCCACCTTTGGCCCTGCGCCCCACGGCCATGGGGCGGCTCCTGATGAACCTGCTGGAGAACGCCCACCGCCACGGCGCCCCGCCGGTGGAACTGCACACCGAGGCCGCCCCCGGTCGCCTGCTGCTGCGGGTGCTCGACCGCGGTCCCGGGGTGCCGGCGGCCGAGATCGAGGGCCTGTTCCAGCCCTTCACCCGCGGGCGCACCCGCGGCGGCGGCAGCGGACTTGGCCTCGTCATCGCCCGGCGGATCGCGGGTCTGCACGGCGGTGAACTGCACCTTTACAACCGCCCGGACGGGGGCTTGGAGGCGCGGCTGGAATTACCGATCGGCGCCGGGTAGGTCCATAAGCGAGCGAGCGTGGCGCCGATCGCGTTGACCAGATGGGACGATGCGGTGAGTTGGGACGGGCCGCTGGAGCGGCCCGACGACACTCCCACGCCGGAGCGTGGGAGCGAGAAACGACGTGACGCTGAAGCTGCTTGGCGACCTGGATGCCGGACGCTTTTGATTACCACCGTCCAGCGCACTTAGGTCCGCCCCTTCACTGCCTGGCGCTTCCGCACTGCGCGCAGGGCAAGAAAGTGGCGGTAATCGTTGGCCCACTCGATGCTGCGAATCGCGTCGCCAAGATTTCCCTATGATGTAGCGGGCGAAAAAGTCTGCTGAATCCATCCTGGCCTCGGCCTCGTAGCGGCTCAAGCGCTGAACTTCAGCCACCAGGGCATCGAGGGGGGAGTCGAACTGGAGCATAGGAGCGAGAAAGGAACCGGTCCTGGTGCCCTATGGGCTGCTCGGCACCAGAAAAGGCAGTACGTGACCATCAAGCGACGATGGCGCCTGGATCATCAATCGCCTCGGCGAGATCGCGGTTAGAGGCACCGAGGGCGAAGAGCGAGCGAATCAGGAGATCCAGCGAAATGGACGCATCGCCGGCCTCCATCTTGGCGACGCGCGACTGACTGGACTGGATGCGCCGGGCCAGCTCGACCTGGGTCAGGTGCTGCTGCCGGCGCCTCGTTCGCAACGCATCGCCCAATCTGAGCCGCAGAGCCACATAGGCCGATTCCTCCGCCGACAGCCCAAGAAACTCATCGGCGCTGCCGACCCGCCAGCCCTGGCCTTCAAGGCGCCGTTGCTTTGCTTCATCGATCATAGGCTTCAAACCGTCGCTTGCAGGTGGCGATCACTGGATCGGGTGTGGTTGACGTCTTCTTGCGGAAGACCTCGCCGATAATCACGGCGTCCTGATCCAGCCGATAGATAATGCGCCAAGTCCCGTCCGTGTCGTTGATACGCAACTCATGACAGCGCGGCCCGATCACCGGCATCGGCCGCGAGTGGGGCATTGGCAGCGTCTCCCCGCGTTGAAGTCGGCGCAGCAACACCCCGGCCTCGATCCGGGCGGCGGCAGAGAACGGCGGGGTCTTGACCTCGCCGTGAAGCCAGATGAGCGGCCGGTCGCGGGGGTTCATACAACCGAAGCCTATGTCAAAGTCGACATATCGTCAATCCTGGGTACCGGTCGGGTTGATCGGGCCTGCTCAGGGCTTCAGCCGGGGCTCCTGCTCGGCCAACCAGTCGAGGAACTGGCCCAGTCTGTCCTTGTCCGGCAGTGGCGGGGGCGGAAGCCTTCCTGCAGGATCACGTGGCCAAGCGTATCGGGTGGCCGCCCAGGAAGCGGCCCTGCATCGGGCCGAGTCCGGGGTGACGGCGGCTCAGGCCCAGGTGCGGGACGCCCAAGCCCGGCGCGATTTCGCGAGTACCCAGGTCCACCGCTACGAGCAGCTCCTGTCGGCCCAGATCACGAGCGAGGATCTGGTGGGCGCCAAGCGGCAAGAGGCTCAGGTGACGGCGGCCGGTCTGGCGGCGGCACAGGCGAACCTGGAGTCCGCTGAACAGGAGTTGGTGCGGGTGCGCGCCGAGCGGCGGCGCTGATGCGCGCGCTCAATACCATCAGGAACCTCAAGGGCGCCGACCACGACCAGGACGTCGGCATCGCCAGCATCCAGACCTCAACTTCCTCGATACGTTCCACGATCGGTTTCAGGATGTACTGATCGTGCGTCGGGTCTTCCGGGACGATCAAGACTTTCATAGGCGGTGATCATAACCTCGCCCAAGATCGCGCGCAGCGCTGGGCGATCGGCCTCAAGGAGGTTGGCAGGTTCCTCGAACTTTCATACCCTTGGAGGTGCAAACTCACCGAGGGTTGGAAAACATGTCCGAAAAACCTGCCGCGATGGAATTTAGCCCAGACACCCGACTACTCAGCGTTACCCGCATCGACGCCCGCCAGGCGTGGTATGTGATCGGCTCAGATGTGCTCGGTCCCATGGGGCATGAACTGGTGCCGTTCGCGACCCTGGAGGATGCGGATGCCTTCCTGCATGACCACGCGGCCAAGCGCATCCTGCCCTTCGGGGACGTGACCCAGGAACTGCTGCTCGACCTGGATGCGGGACGCTTTTGATTCAGGTCAAAGCCCGCCGCTTAACCGCCGTCTACACTTCATCCTTCTCCGGTTGGCCCCGCCAACCCCCTCCCAATCCATCGGCAACCGACGACCAAGGTCCGAGCGCCTTCCCCGAGATCACCACCGATCGCCCGGCGGCGGACCGGACCCGGGCCGCCCTGATCGAGTCGTACTCATGACCCTGCCCAAGATTCAAGGCCGTACCCTGGCGCTGTTCGGTTTGCTGATCCCGTTGCTCGGAGTCTTCCTCTGGCTGACCCTGACGTCCGGACCCCTGGCCCCGGTCCCGGTCACAGTCATCAGCGTCACCGACCGCACGATCGCACCGTCGCTGTTCGGCGTCGGCATCGTCGAGGCCCGCTCGACCTACCGCATCGGGCCGACCATGGCTGGACGCGTGCGGCGGGTCGAGGTCGAGGTGGGCGATCAGGTGCAGCCCGGTCAATTGCTCGGTGAAATGGACCCGGTGGACCTGGATGATCGGGTGGCCGCCCAGGAGGCGGCTCTGCACCGGGCCGAGTCCGGGGTGACGGCGGCCCAGGCCCAGGTGCGCGATGCCCAAGCCCGGCGCGACTTCGCGAGTGCCCAGGTCCACCGCTACGAGCAGCTCCTGTCGGCGCAGACCACGAGCGAGGATCTGGTGGGCGCCAAACGGCAAGAGGCCCAGGTGACCGCAGCCGGGCTGGCGGCGGCGCAGGCGAACCTGGAGTCCGCGGAACAGGAGTTGGTGCGGGTGCGCGCCGAGCGGGCGGCGCTGATGCGCCAGCGCTCCAGTCTGCGGCTGCTCGCCCCGGTCGCCGGACTGGTGGTGTCGCGCGACGCGGAACCCGGCAGCACCCTGGTGGCCGGGCAGTCGGTGGTGGAGGTGATCGATCCGACCAGCCTGTGGATCGATGCCCGCTTCGATCAACTCGGTGCCGCCGAGCTGCGTCCGGAGCTGTCCGTTGCGATCAGCCTGCGCTCGGCGTCCGCCGGCAGCCTGACAGGGCAGGTCCTGCGGATCGAGCCGCGGGCCGACGCGATCACCGAGGAACTGCTGGCGAAGGTGTCGTTCGCGACTCTGCCCGACCCCCTGCCCCGGCTCGGGGAACTGGCGGAGGTCAGGGTGATCCTGACACCCCTGCCACCCGGACCGGCACTGCCCAATGCGGCCCTGCACCGCCGCGACGGCGCGCTCGGGGTCTGGTTCCCGGGCGGCGACTGGCCGCGCTTCGTGCCGGTCGAGACCGGTGCCGCGGACCTCGACGGCTGGGTGCAGATCCGCTCCGGCCTGGCGCTCGGCGACCAGGTGGTCCTGTACAGCCAGGCACCCTTGAGCCCGCGGCGGCGCATCCGGGTCGTCGACGCGATTCCAGGGGTGCCGCAGTGATCAGCCTGGCCGGGCGCGACATTCTCCATGCCTCGGGCAAGTTCATCTTCACCGGCGTGGGCCTGGGGCTGCTGATCGGGGTCACCCTGTCCATGGCCGGTATCTACCGGGGCATGGTGGACGACGCCGACACCTTGCTGGACAACAGCGGGGCCGACCTGTGGGTGGTGCAACAAGACACCCTGGGGCCTTACGCCGAGTCATCCAGCCTCTATGACGACCTCTACCGCGGCATCCTCACCGTGCCGGGGGTGGCCCAGGCCGCCAACGTGACCTATCTCACCATGCAGGTCGGCGAAGGCGCGCGGGAGCGCCGCGCCATGGTGGTGGGCGTCGTCCCCGGCGGCCCCGACGCGCCCGGGCAACCGCAGTATCTGGTCGCCGGACGCCACCTCACCCGCGGTCACTACGAGGCCGTGGCGGACCTGATGACGGGGCTGCGCCTCGGCGAGCAGGTCCGCATCCGCCGCAACCGCTATACGGTAGTGGGGCTGACGCGGCGCACCGTCTCCTCGGGCGGCGACCCCATGGTCTTCATCCCGCTGAAGGACGCCCAGGAAGCCCAGTTTCTCAAGGACAACGATGCCATCATCCATCAGCGTCGCCGCACCGCGGCCAATCCGGCCCTCAACCGCCCCGGCCAACCCGGGACCCTGGAGGCAGTGCTCGCCTCCCAGACGGTGAACCCCTCGGTCAACGCGGTGTTGGTCCGCCTGAACCCGCACGCCGATCTGGTCGCCATCCGCGCCGCACTCCGGGTCGACCCGGCGGAGGCCATCGGTGGCTGAACCGGGCTTGGGGATTCGGATTCAGGGACTGCACAAACGTTACGGGACCGGTGACACGGCCGTGGAGGCGCTCAAAGGCGTCGACCTGGCGGTGGCTCCGGGCGAGGTGGTGGGGCTGATCGGTCCGTCGGGCTCCGGCAAGAGCACGCTGCTCAAATGCCTTGGCGCGGTGGTCGAGCCCACCGGCGGGCGCATGACTCTGGGGAACGACCTGATCTATCACGACGGTTGGCGCATCCCGGACTTGCGGGCGCTGCGCCGGGATAAGATCGGCTTTGTCTTCCAGGCGCCCTATCTCATCCCCTTCCTCAACGTGACCGACAACGTGGCCCTGCTGCCCATGCTGGCCGGCCGGCCCAATCGGGAGGCGCGGGCCGCGGCGCGCGAACTCCTGGCCGCCCTCGACGTGGCCCACCGGGCCGCGGCCATGCGCTCGCAGCTCTCGGGCGGCGAACAGCAGCTGGTCGCCATCGCCCGCGCCCTGATCAACCGCCCGCCGGTGATCCTGGCCGACGAGCCCACGGCACCCTTGGACAGCGCGCGAGCCCTGGCGGTGATCCGCATCCTGAACCGCATGGCCCGCCAGTACACCACCGCGGTGATCGTGGTCACCCACGACGAGAAGATCATCCCCACCTTCCAGCGCATCTATCAGATCCGCGACGGCCGTACCCATGAGGAGGCGGGCTTGGGGCGGACACTGGAGTGACGGTTGCCACCTGCTGTGCAATCGGTCGGTGGGACGACCGCTGGTTGCCGGCCATTTTCTCCAGGATGCCCCGGATGCACTTCAGCAGCTCCCCATACACACTTGCACTGGAAGACCGCGACTATCCGGAGTGGCGGCGTGGCCGCGCGCGTTATGTCATCTGGATGGTGGACGCCGACACGGCGCCGCTGCGCGAGCGCGTCGGCCGGGTGCGCGCGGAACTCGCCGGACTCTTCGCCCCACACCAGCGCGGCCCGCACATCACGCTGCAGGTCTGCGGCTTCATCAGCGAACCGGCGATCCTCGACGACGACTTCGACGGCGCCATGCTGGCGCGCCAACGCGCGGCGCTCGCCGCCGCCCGACTGCCGGCGTTCACGCTCGACATCGGCGGTATCGACAGCTTCGATTCGGCGGCCTTCCTCCGGGTGCGCGACCCCGCTCGCGGACTGACCGCGATCCGCGCGGCACTGGCCGCGGGACACCCCGGGGTCTGTCCCGGTCGCTACACACCGCATGTGACGATCGGCCTGTATCGCGACCGCTTCGCCAAGCGGGCGGCGCGCCGCCGGTTGGCGGCGCCGGCGGCCTTGCCGCCGCTGCGTCTCGCCGTGCGCGACATCGTGCTTGCCGGCTACGCGGCGCGTGAACTCGACGGTCCGCTGGAAACGCTCGAACGGGTGGCGCTGGGGCAGCCGTGAGGTAAGCAGTCTCCGGAATGGCGAATTGCCGTTGCCTTGTCCCCAATTTTTCTGCCCCCGATGTCCCCGTCGGAAAACGAGGACGATCAAAGGCCGGCAATCACCTCGGGGGCCAGGCCGGTGGACTGGGCGATGAGACTCGACGCGACGCCGTTGACCTTCATCGCGCGGGCGATCTCCAGCGTGCGCTGCTCGCGTCCCTCCTCGCGCCCTTCCTCACGCCCTTCCTCACGCCCCTCGATCTTACCGAGCCCATAGTTCGACGCGACCAGGCTCGCCTGCAGGTGCAGGTCGTCCTGCCAGCGCTCGTAGGCGGCACGCTCCGCGGGTGCGAGCTTCAGCACATCGAGCTTCTCCTTGGCCTCGCCGAGGCCCTTGGCCGAGAACCCGTCCTGAATCGTCTCGTGCTTGAGGAAATAGACCCATTCGTCGAGGGGGTCGCGGGCGATGTCGTCGAACCGTTCGACCTTGATCAGGAAATACTCGGGGAACAGCTCATGGGTCCGCTCGCGCCCCGGAAACAGTTGGCGCTGGGCGAGGCTCAAGTGCAACTCGTCGTGCTTGTGCAGACCGTGGAAGCGCGTCGTGCCGTGGTAGATATAGTCCTCGCCGTGGCCTAAGTCGAAATAGAGGATGTTGACCGAGACGACCTTGACCAGGTCCGCGTAGGGCTGGCCGGCATCCAGGTGCTCGACTAAGGTCCTGGCGCTGCCGTAAAGCATCCGCAACAGATAATCGTGCTGGCGCTCGTATTGGACTTCGATCAGCACCAGCTCGCCACGGCGGTTGCGTACCTTCAGATCCAGGCGGTTGGAGCGATCGACCGCGGTGTCGCGGTTCGACTCCGATTCCAGGATCTCGATGATCTGCACGTCTTCATGCAGCAACTCGCTCAAGAAGCCCTCGAGGATGCCGAAGTTGGCCTTGCTGCGCAGCAGCCGCTTCATGGCCCAATCGAAGCTGATGAGTTTACGCGTTGGCATGGTCGTTGACTCCGCGCAAGATGCAGGCATCAATGAACAACCGCTCGCGCGCCGCTTCCAGCACGGCCCCGGCCGCCGCGCGACTGATGGAAGGGAAATCGTGCAGGAACTCGTCCAAGGGCGAAGGTCCTTCCAGGTCATCGAACAGGTCCTGCACCGGTACCCGGGTTCCGGTGAACCACCGGGCGCCGCTCATCACCTCGGGGTCGCGGCTGACGGTTGGCAAAGGCATGAAAACCTCCCGGTTGCGCTCGAACTTCGGTGGTGCGGGGCGGGGTGCCGACGCTCGCCAGTGGGCCTTGATCATCACTCCGCCCGCAGGGCGGACAAGCGCGAGCCGCAGTCCACCGAATCCCGCGCCGCTGCTGGTGGACTGCGCTGCGCTTGTCCGCCCTACGATGTCCCGTGGTCGAAATGATGACAAGGCTCGCCAGTGTGCGCCCCTGATCGGCTCCCCGATCCTGGCCCCCAACCTGGAAGCCTAAGCATACCGGCAAGCGGGTGCAAGCCGGGCTCGCGCGGGCGGGGTGCGCAAAGGCGGTCCGCAGCCAGGCGGCTTCACGGGCAGTGATGCCCAGCGCGGCGGCGAAGCCCCCGGGCCTTGTGCCGGCCGCGGGGGTGGGCCGGGTTCAGGCAGCCGGGTAGGGTCCGCTGCGCGGACCTTCGCCGGTCGGGTTCGCGCGGGACTCGGTCCGCACAGCGGACCCTACCGGGCTATTCGTGGTCTGTCCCTGATTGCCCCTGTTCGACCCGTTGTTGCAGCATGATATGCACCTCTTGAAAGTCATTGATGTCCGGAAGGCGGATGCCGGGGCGCTTCTTGCGGATGAAGCTACGGTAGATCCAACGGCCGAAGGCGCGTTTGAGGCTGTCCAGGGCGCCGCGGCCCAAGAGTGCGTAGGATGCGGTGAGTACTCGAACCGCATCACCCCGCCCCATCACCCCGCCCCATTACCCCGCCACATCACACCCAAACCGCCCCCGCCCATCAGGAGTGTGCCAGCCCGCCCGGCGCCGGGTCGATCAGCGCGGACAGCTCGGTCGGCGCCGTCCAGCGCAACTCGCCGTTGTAGAGGACCACCGGCAGGACCGGCGGGAGAGTCCCGGCCGCGGTCAGGGCCTTTTGCGCGATCAGGTCCTGGTATAGGAGCGAAACATAGCACGCGATCCGCACCGCCATGAAGGGGTCCACGGTGCTCTGGAACTCGATCAGGATATAAACATACCACCAGTCGTCGGCCCAGCGGACGCGCCAGATGATATCGTCTTCGCGGTCGCGGTAATCATCGGTGACATAGCTCCCCTTGACCGTCTCCAGCGAGGCCAGGTCCAGGGACGCTACCCAGTCCTCGCGCACGAAGCCGGTCAGCAGGTCGCGGACCATCTCGGCGTGGGAGAAGAGTTGCTTATCGCTGTGGTCATGGTGGCGTCCGGCGGCCGGGGCGCGCCGTTTGCGGGGACCGCGGGGGTGGCGGGATCGGGTCATGGCTGGCGTCGGTGGGTCAAAGTGGGTGGCTGGCGCGGCCTTGATCATCGTTGTGCGACACGAAGTCGCGTAAGTGAATGTTCTACAAGAAGTCGCTAGGAGGCGGCCTGAGAGAACCGACGGTTTCTCCCGTCGTAGCCTAGGAACACATGCGGGACTGGTAACGGTCCGGTGTGAAGCTGCTCTGACAATGTACTCCGCCCGAAAGGGTAAGACGAGCCCGTGAGGGCGACCAACACTGCAAGCATCATGCGGTAGGAGGCTAGGCTGGGAGGTAGGGTGAACACAGGAAAACCGGGGACAGACCCTGAAGTATCCCCACGAATTTCGCCTCCTCTCGTCAGTCTGTCAATAGCGCCTGGTGGCATTGAGGCGGAGTTCCGGGGACAGTTTGCTCAACTCGGTATCCGTGACGATTGGAGAGATAAGTAAACTGTCCCCGGAACTGACCCGGAACTGAATAATCGCCGCCGGGCAGGACGGCGGACGCGGCCCCACCGGCGACCACCGGTGCCGGGAACCCTTGGCCTGGCGACCGTGACGCCGGCGCGAGGACGGGTTCGACCACCCTTCCGGCATCCGCCAGGGCGTCCCGTTGCCTTCCAGGTTAGGTCAAACCCATGCCGCAACGGCCAACGCCAGCGCCCACCGGCGCCGACGATGCCCGATGTCAGCTGGCGGTAGGGTTATGCTTCAGGGCTGTATTTCGCGCGCGGACCTTTGTTTCCTGGACCTCCTACCAATACCATAGACGATTGCCCAACGATCAGGGCACTTTCCTCCACCCTGCCGGGAGCTCCCGTGACCTCTCTTGATTCCAGCGCGGCCCCCACCCGCCCGCCCCGCATCGGCTTCATCAGCCTGGGATGTCCCAAGGCGACCGTGGACTCCGAACACATCCTCACCCAACTGCGCGCCGAGGGCTACGGCATCACGCCGAGCTACGACGGGGCCGATCTGGTGATCATCAATACCTGCGGCTTCATCGACGCCGCGGTGGAGGAGTCACTGGAAGCGATCGGCGAAGCCCTCAGCGAGCACGGCCAGGTGATCGTCACCGGCTGTCTGGGCGCCCGCGCCGAGCTGATCCGCGACGCCTATCCGCAGGTGCTCGCCATCACCGGACCGCATGATCCGGTCGCCGTCATGACCGCGGTCCATCGCGAACTACCGGCCCCGCATGACCCTTTCCAGAGCCTGGTCCCACCCCAGGGGGTGCGGCTCACCCCGCGCCACTACGCCTATCTCAAGATCTCCGAGGGCTGCAACCACCGCTGCACCTTCTGCATCATCCCCAGCCTGCGCGGTGACTTGGTCAGTCGTCCCATCGGCGCCATCCTGACCGAGGCCGAGCGGCTGGTGGAGGCCGGCGTACGGGAACTGCTGGTGATCGCCCAGGACACCAGCGCCTATGGGCTGGACCTGCGCTATCGGCCGGACTTCTGGAAGGGGCGGCCGCTAACCACCAACCTGGTCACCCTGGCGCGCACCCTGGGCGAACTGCCCGCCTGGGTGCGGATGCACTATGTCTACCCCTATCCTCATGTGGACGATCTGATTCCGCTGATGGCGGACGGCGTGATCCTGCCCTATCTGGACATGCCGCTGCAGCACGGGTCCGAACGGGTGCTCAAGGCGATGCGCCGGCCGGCCGCCGCCGAGCGCGTCCTGGAACGTCTCGCCCGCTGGCGCGCCCAGTGCCCGGACCTGGTCCTGCGCAGCACCTTCATCGTCGGCTTCCCCGGCGAGACCGCGGCCGCATTTGAAACCCTGCTCGACTTCATCCGCGCGGCGCGGCTCGACCGGGTCGGCTGCTTCCCCTATTCGGCGGTCGCCGGCGCGGCGGCCAACGCCCTGGCCGACCCGGTGCCCGAGGAAGTCAAACAGGAGCGTCTGGCCCGGTTCATGGACGTCCAGGCCGAGATCAGCCGCGACAAACTCGCCGCGCGGATCGGCCGACGGCTCACGGTGCTGGTAGATACGGTGGACGGTGAGGAAGTGATCGCCCGCGGCCCCGGCGACGCCCCCGAGATCGACGGCGTGGTCATCATCCCCGGCGCCTGGGAACTGGACCCGGGTGACTTCATCGAAGTCATCGTCACCGACTCCGGGGACCATGATTTGTGGGCTGAGCCGGTGGAGGATTGACATCATGAGCCGACTGAAGTTCCGCCTCACACCCACCCTGAGCATCCTCCTGATCATCGCCCTGGTCAGCGGCTGTGCCAGCCTGACCAAATCCTGGATCGCGCCCGAGGTCGCGCTGACCGGACTGCGGATCAAGGAGCTGACTCTCCTGCGCCAGGTGTTCATCGTGACCCTGGCGGTCCGAAATCCCAACGACCGGACCCTGCCGATCAAGGCCCTGACCTACCGAATCAAACTGGAAGGGAACGAACTGGCGCAGGGATCGAGCCAACTCGATCGGCAGATCCCGCCGCTGGGCACCGCGCTGGCCGACGTGGAGGTCGTCGGCAACCTGCTGGGCATCACCCAACAACTCCCGGCCCTGGCCCTGAAGGATCGCCCGCTCGACTGGACCGTCTCCGGCACGGCCAGCCTGGCCAACGGGCTATTGCCGCTACCTTATCGCTGGTCCGGTCAAATTGACCCGAAGGCGTTGCTGAGGATCGCCGTCGAACGTGATAAGCGGTTGTAGGGGCGGGTTTAGAACCCGTCCCTACACCAAGGGCCTGCCTGGTGATGAGCGGCAGGCGCATCCGTGATCAGGAGTCCAAGGCTTCAGCCTTGGGGCCCCCTGACCAAGACTGAAGCCTTGGACTCCAGTGACCTCAAGCCGCCAACCCCTTCCCCTGCAATTCCTTGATCTTGTCCCGCACCGCCGCCGCCTTCTCGAACTCCAGATCCTTGGCATAGGCGTACATTTCCTTCTCCAGCGCCTTGACCTTTTTCGCCATCTGCTGGGGCGTGAGATTGGCGTACTCGACAATCTCTTCCGCCACCCGGGCATAGGCGCGCGCCTTCATGGGGGCGCCGGGCATGGCCGACTCCAGGATATCCGCCACCGCCTTACGGATGGTCTGGGGGGTGATGCCATGGGCAGCGTTGAAGGCGACCTGTTTGGCCCGACGCCGCTCGGTCTCGCCGATGGCCCGCTCCATGGACCCGGTGATCCGGTCGGCATAGAGGATGGCCTTGCCGTTGGCGTTGCGGGCGGCCCGGCCGATGGTCTGGATCAGCGAGCCCTCGGAGCGCAGGAAGCCTTCCTTGTCCGCATCGAGGATGGCCACCAGCGAGACCTCGGGCATGTCCAGCCCCTCGCGCAGCAGGTTGATGCCCACCAGCACATCGAACTCACCCAGCCGCAGATCGCGGATGATCTCCACCCGCTCCACGGTGTCGATGTCCGAATGCAGATAGCGGACCTTGACCCCGTGCTCGTTCAGATACTCCGTCAGATCCTCGGCCATGCGCTTGGTCAGGGTGGTCGCCAGCACCCGCTCGCCGACGGCGACCCGCAGGCTGATCTCGGACAGCAGGTCGTCCACCTGACTCAGCGCCGGGCGCACTTCCAGGTCCGGGTCGACCAGGCCGGTGGGGCGCACCACCTGCTCGACGATGGCGCCGGAACAGCCCAGTTCATAGGCGCGCGGGGTGGCCGACACATAGATGGTCTGCGGCTGGCGGGCCTGAAACTCCTCGAAGCGCATCGGGCGGTTGTCGAGCGCGGAGGGCAGCCGGAACCCGTAGTCGACCAGGTTCTCCTTGCGTGAACGGTCGCCGCGATACATGCCGCCCAGTTGCGGTACCGTGACATGGCTCTCGTCGATCACCACCAGGGCGTTGCCCGGCAGATAGTCGTAGAGGGTGGGCGGCGGCTCGCCGGGGCCGCGCCCGGAAAGATAGCGGCTGTAGTTCTCGATCCCGGAGCAGTAGCCGACCTCCATCATCATTTCCATGTCGAAGAGGGTCCGCTGCTCCAGGCGCTGCGCCTCGACCAGTTTGTTGTTGTCGCGCAGCCAGGTCAGCCGATCCTTGAGCTCCAGCTTGATCTGATCCACGGCGTTGAGCACCGTCTCCCGCGGGGTGGCGTAGTGCGTCTTGGGGAACACGGTGTAGCGCGGCACCTTGCGCAGCACCTCGCCGGTGAGCGGATCGAAAATGGACAGGGCCTCGATCTCGTCGTCGAACAGCTCGATGCGCACCGCCTCGTCATCGGACTCCGCCGGATGGATGTCGATCACGTCGCCGCGCACCCGGTAGGTGCCGCGAGCCAGCTCGATCTCGTTGCGCCGGTATTGCAGGTCCGCCAGCCGACGCAGGATGGCCCGCTGATCGATCAGGTCGCCGCGGCTCAGATGCAGGACCATCTTCAGATAGGCGTCCGGGTCACCCAGGCCGTAGATACTGGAAACACTCGCCACGATGATGACATCCGGACGCTCCAGCAGCGACTTGGTCGCCGACAGACGCATCTGCTCGATGTGCTCGTTGATCGAGGAGTCCTTCTCGATGTAGGTATCGCTGGCCGGGATATAGGCCTCCGGCTGGTAGTAGTCGTAGTAGGAAACGAAATACTCCACCGCGTTGTGCGGAAAAAACTCCCGCATCTCGCCGTAGAGTTGGGCTGCCAGGGTCTTGTTGGGCGCCAGGATCAGCGCCGGCCGCTGCACCGCGGCGATCACGTTGGCGATGGTGAAGGTCTTGCCGGAGCCGGTGACGCCGAGCAATGTCTGGCCAGCCTCGCCGTTGTTGAGTCCTTCGACCAACCGACGGATGGCCTCCGGCTGATCACCGGCGGGGGCAAATTTGGCGACCAATTCGAACGGTCGGGACATTGAAGGACCTCGTGGTTGGATCGTCGATCCGCCGACTGACTGTGCCTACCCGCGGGAGTGCAACAGGTTCATTGATAAAAACGATAAAAACGATAAAAACGTGTTCGCATTGCTGGACTCACGGCGCCGGTTTGCTATCTTAACGTGATGCGACCGCGAACCGGGACCGCGGGAAAAAACCGGGGCGCGGCCCGCGCGGGATGCTCCCGCGCCCTCGATAGGGTAGTATGTGGGATTGACCTCAACTCCAACCGAATCAGGCACGCAGAGACCTCCGTAGATGACCATCAAGCTCGCCGCCCGCGTCCAGGCCATCAAGCCCTCCGCCACCCTCGCTGTCGATGCCCGCGCCAAGGCACTGAAAGCCGCGGGCAAGGACGTCATCGGTCTCGGCGCCGGTGAACCCGATTTCGATACCCCGGACCATATCAAGGCCGCGGCGATCGAGGCCATCCACCAAGGATTTACCAAGTACACCGCGGTCGACGGGATGCCCAGCCTGAAGGCGGCCGTAGCCGCCAAATTCAAGCGCGAAAACAACCTGGACTTCGCGGTCGACCAGATCCTGGTCTCGTGCGGCGGCAAGCAGAGCTTCTTCAATCTGGCACTCGCGGTCATCGATCCGGGCGACGAGGTGGTGATTCCGGCGCCGTACTGGGTGTCGTACCCAGACATCGTGCTGCTGGCTGGCGGCGCCCCGGTGCTGGTCCATGCCGGGGCCGAGCAACACTTCAAGATCAGCCCGGCGCAACTGAAGGCGTCGCTGAACGAAAAGACCAAACTCGTCGTCATCAACAGCCCGTCCAACCCCACCGGCATGGCCTACAGCGCGGCGGAACTCAAGGCACTGGGTACCGTCCTGCGGGACTTCCCACGCGCCCTGATCGCCACCGACGACATGTATGAGCACATCCGCTGGGATAGCGCGCCCTTCGTCAACATCGTCAACTGCTGCCCGGAGCTCGCCCCGCGCACCCTGGTCCTGAACGGCGTGTCCAAGGCTTACTCCATGACCGGCTGGCGCATCGGCTACGCCGGCGGCCCCGCGGAGGTCATCAAGGCGATGACCAAGGTGCAGTCGCAAAGCACCTCCAACCCCACCTCCATCGCCCAGGTGGCGGCGCAGGCGGCATTGGAAGGCCCCCAGGACTGCATCGGCATAATGGTTCGGGCCTTCAAAGAGCGGCACGACCATGTGCTGGAGCGCCTGAACGCCATCCCGGGAATCGAGTGCCTGCCCACCGACGGAACCTTCTACCTCTTTCCGCGCGTGCAACAGGCGATCGATCGGCTGACCGGGGTCCACAACGACCTGGAGTTTGCCGAACACCTGCTGGAGAAGGTCGGGGTCGCGCTCGTGCCCGGCTCGGCCTTCGGGCTCGCCGGCCATGTGCGCATCTCCATCGCAACCAGCCCGAGCAACCTGGATCAGGCAGTCGACCGCATCGCGTCCGCGGTCGGGTAGGGAGTCGGAACGCGCGGCCGGGGAACAGCACCTACGCAGCAGAGCGCAAGACTGATCGCGGTCCCGGCCCCTAGGCCGGGGGTGAGAGGCGGACTAAACTCACGTCAACACCTAAGGGAGATGTGCCTCCATGAAAGCGGATCGAGCGTCCCGGCAAACCGGGTTTTCCCTGATCGAGCTGATGTTCACGGTGGCGCTGCTCTCCATCGTGCTGGCCTTCGGTGTTCCGGCCTTTACCGAGCTCACCGACAGCACGAAGCTGACCAGCGCCACCAACACCCTGATCGGCCATCTGCAGTACGCGCGTGCCGAGGCGATCAAGCGAGGCCGCGGGGTCGTGGGTGTGGGACCCTACGCGAGCGATACCGAATGGCTTGACGACGACTCTTGGGAGGGTGGCTACATGGTTGCGGCACCAGACAACGCCTCCCCGCCCACCCTGCGAGTCTTACGGCGGGTGGACCAGGCTGCCCTAGCGTCACTCACGATCACATCGAGCGGAAACGTTGTCTATTTCGAGCGCGATGGGACCGTCCGTGGTGTCGTCAACACCACGCTGCGAATCTGCCGCAAGAATGACCCAACCAAGAAACGTCAAGTCGTGATAAGTTCGATGGGGCGCGTCCGCGCATCCGACCAAGACTTCACGTGTCCGTAACGGGCGCGGTGATGTGACCTCTGAATTTTTCAGAAACTGATTGACTACGGGTTCTGAATCGACTATATTTTTTGGCTCGCGATATTCCCCGGTAGCTCAGTCGGTAGAGCGGATGACTGTTAATCATTAGGTCGGCGGTTCGAGCCCGTCCCGGGGAGCCAGATTTTTGACCTTGACTGAACGGCTTTCTCCAGATGTGATGCCCTGCTCGCAGGCCAGTTTACTGCGACGCAGGCACTAGAAAGAACAAGCGGTCCAGAACCGCCCAGTTGCATTGCCCAGGTAGCTCAGTTGGTAGAGCAGGGGACTGAAAATCCCCGTGTCGGTGGTTCGATTCCGCCCCTGGGCACCATCGCAGTAAACAAAGACGCCAACCCGCAAGGTTGGCGTTTTTTGTTTCCGGGGCTTGAGTGCGGATCACCCCAAGGCCGGCACCTCCCCGAACGGCCGCCATTTGAGCCCGTCGAGCTGCTCCAGGATGTGGCTCCGGCGCTCCTGGTCGGCCGCCCGGTATTCCTTCCAGACCTCGAGCGTCGCGTCCTTGAGGATGCCGATCAGCTCCACCGCGCTCCCCACCAGCGCACCGCCGCCCATGAATGCGGCCAGCGAGCGGGTCCCGGGCGGACCGGCCTTGGGCAGCACCCGCTGGTCAACGAACTCCGTGAAGGCGACCCGTTTGTCGGAGGCCGAAACCAGGCTCCGCGTCAGATCCGGGGCGTCCGGCAACCGCGCATCGGCGATCAGCCCCGCCTTCAGTCGCTCGATCAACGCATTGAAGTCCGCCTGGGCCGCGGCATAAAGTTGGATGCCCTGGGCGAAGGTGGCCACATCGCCCTTGCCGAAAGTCTTGAGCAGTCCGGCCCCGGACTCGCCCGCGGTCTGCTCGCATTTCATGATCCCGACCGCCCGCGGGTAGTCCAGCGGCTCGGCCGCGCCGGCGAGGAACGCTGTGACCAATAACAGCAGTGCGGCCAGTCGGGTGGCCAGGGCGGCGCGGCGCGGGGGGTGGCGGTCGGTCATGCGGGGTGTCTCCTGTGTGCTGTGTATAAGAAGCCATGTAAGACTTCTCTATCTTTGTGTCTTTGTGTCTTTGTGAGAGGATTTCTTCTCTTCCTTCCGTGTCTTCGTGAAAAACCCTTGATCGGGCTCCGAGGCTCAAGCGCGTAGGATGCGGTGAGCGCAGCGAACCGCATCACTCGGGACTGGCCACTCATTGTGCCACCTTGAGCAGCCGATAATTCTCCACCGCCTGCGGCTTGGTGGAGACCGGCCGCTGCTCGCCCCCGGTCAGCGCACTCACGCGCTCGGAGAGCCAGGTGTCGAGCTCCGAGATATAGAGAAACCAGTCGCGCGTATAATCGGCCTGACCACCCAGGCCCTCCAGCAGGGCCTTGGTGAATGCACCGTGGCGCCATTCGTCGCGCTCCTGGCTCAGTTGTTTGCCGGTGCTGGAAGCGAAGACCACCACCCCCGACTGCGCATCGGCCAGCTCGTTGGCGAAGCGGGTGGCATCGGCGCGTGGGTCGGCGCGGCTCTGCCCAGGCACGGCGTTGAGTCCGCCCGAATAGCAGGTGTCGAGAAACAGCACCTTCTTGCCCGCGACCCGGCTCAAGAAGCGCCGGAAATCGTCGCCGTTCACCGCACTGCGCAGGAGCCGGTCCGGGGTGCCGTCGTAGGGCAGAAAATAATACTCGCCGACCGCATCGGTGAACCCGTGCCCGGCGAGAAAGACCATGGCCACGTCGCGCGCGTCGGTGTTGCGCTCGATCCAGTCGAGCCCGTCGAGCACCGCCTCACGGGTCGCCTCCCCGTCCGGCAGCAGCCGGATATGGACCTTTTTGTAGAGCCCCTGATCGCCCTCCTGGGTGCGCAGTCGCTCGACGAAGCCCCGCGCATCGTCGGCCGCCCATTTGAGCCGGGCGGAGGCGACCGGATGCGCGCTGATCCCGACCGCGAGCACCCAGAGCTCCGGCTTGCGCCAATCCTCGGCACCCGACCAGTTGAGCACCACGGCGGCGGGCACCGAGGCGCCGTTGGCGTTATAGGCGATCAGCTCCAGGGTCAGGTTGACCGGCGGGACCTCCAGGGTCAGATGGCCGGCCAGTTCCCGCCCGTCCGCGCTCGCCAGATCCCGGATGTCTTCGAGCACCTTGACCGGCCCGCCGTCCACCCTGGCCTCCACCCTGGTCACCGCGCCCTGGGGCGAGCTGGCCTTGTAGAAGACCTTGATCCGGCCGGAATCGATGGAACTGCCGTCGGCCGGGTCCAGGATCGCGACGGTGGGCGGCAGCAGGTCGGCGATAGCGCGGGTGCCGGGGCCTACCCCGCGCGCCTGGTCGGCCAGCCGCAGCGCCTCCGTCGGGTCGGCCGTCCAGCACCCGGGCGATCATGTCCGGCCGATAGAACTGCTCGCGAAAGCGCGAGGCCGGGTAGAAGTCCGGCGCCCGGTCCGGCCCCCGGTTGACCTGCCAGCCGATCAGATCCTCGCCGCCGGGTGAGGCGGTGTAATGGCCGTCCGGGGTCCAGAGCACCCAGCGGCGGCCGTCGGTCTTGCCGTTCGGGTCCGGCTCGGCATAGAGGGCCAGGACCGCGGCGCCGTCGGACATCCGGTGCCAGCGGAGGGTCCCGTCGCCGTAGCCCGCCACGGCGTAGCGTCCGTCGCCAGTGAGGTTCAGCGCCCAGACGACGCCCGGGACCGGCTGGGGCGGCCAGAGTGCACGGCCTGTCGCGTCATAGGCGCGCAGCGACTGATCGGTACCGAGGACAAAACGCTGGCGCTCCGGGTCCAGTGCGAGGCTGGACGATTCCTCGAATGCTTTCAAGGCCAGTGGCTTGCCTGCGAGCTTGGGGTGGTCATCGCGGTTCTCCCAGTCGGTGACCGACAGACCCTCACGGGGTCCCTGGTCCGACAGTGCGAGCCCGCTCCGTTGAGCCTCATCCGGTGCGGGTTTCAGGGTCAGATCCGGGAGCGAGAAGAGGGCCGGGCGCTTGCCCCATAGGGCGAATCCGAAGGCGATCCGGTCCCCGGTGTGTGAGACCCGGATGCCCTTCTCGTGCAGTTGACCGCGCAGGTCCGCCGCGGCCAGCGGTCGGGACCAGAGTGTCTTGCCGGCCGGGTCCAGCAGCAGGACGGCATCCGCCGCACCAACCGCGAGCCGGCCGTTGCGCAGCGGGCGGATAGACATGATCGTGCTGGTCGCGGAGCCGATCTCGGTGAATGGACCCGTGCCCTTGCCCTGGATACGCCAGCGTCGGATCGGGAACCGGTCGCCGTCGGCATAGCGCCCGCCGGCCAGCAGTGTCTTGCCGTCGGCGGACCAGGCGACCATGAACAGATCGCCGTTGTCCACACCCTTGGTGTCCGCGGCATAGAGCGGTGCCAGGGTCTGTCCGTCGAGCACCTCGACCGCCGTGCTGTCGTCATAGCCCACCGTGAGCCGCCGGCCGTCGGGTGAGAAGGCGAGTCCGAAGGGGCGTTTGCCGCCCCGGGTCTCGGTGTCGGCCAATCGCTCGAATTTGGGGCCATAAAGCCGCACCCGGCCGTCAAAGCTGATGGTCGCCAGGCGTCCGTCCTGGGCAAAGGCCGCCCAATAACTGTCCTTGCCATAGCCCGGATCGGTGAAGACCTCGGGCCAGGGACCGTCCCGGTCGGTGGGGACGCCATAGACCCGCAGACCGTTGGCTCCGAACAGCGTGGCGGCCAGCGAGCGGCCGTCCGGGCTGAATGTCAGATGCACGACGGCGCTCGGCAGGCCCGGGATACGGTGGCGTAGCCGGCCGTCGGCTCGGTCGAAGAGGTAGATGTCTCCATTGAGTCCGTCCTGGGATCCGGTCCAACCCCCGGCCGCGACCAGCCCACCGTCCGGCGAGATGGCCACCGCAAAGACCTTGCCCAGATTGCCCGAGCCCGCCGGCACCCGCAGGGTGCGCTCCAAGCGCCCGTCCGCCAGCCGCCAGATCCGGACCGTCTTGTCGTCCGAGCCCGAGACCACCCAGCGCTCGCCCGCATCCACGTCGATCCGCCGGATCGCAGCCGTATGGCCCCCAGGGTCCAGCCGCAGGATGGGCTCGGCGGAGAAGGGGTCCGGATTCGCGTCCGCTGCCGCCAGGGCCAGACCCGACAGCGCCGGCATGGCGAGCGCCAACAGCAGCGCGGGCAGCGCCCACCGGCCGCGCCGGGCGAAAACGGACAGGCATGAATCCATCTGACGTGCCCCGTAAAATGAAGACGACGCGGCGATTGTAACCCGCGCGGGCCGCCCCTGACCGGAGCAAAACGCCAATCGGGGCCTTCGGCGATTCTCGGGAATCAAGACCCCGACTGCGCATGTCGGCAAGATCCGCAGGGGCTGCAGGGGCTCTAGGGGCGACTGAAGTCGCCCCTACAGGACCCCGATTTCTGGCTCCCACGCTCCTGCGTGGGAGCACGTGCGGGCGCTCCGCGTCCGGCGCCAAGACCGGACGCGGAGCGCCCGCCCGGCATTCCCACGCGGAGCGTGGGAACGAGAAGCGATCCTCAGGGGCTGTAAGGGCTGTAGGGGCGACTTTTCTGGCTCCCACGCTCCAGCGTGGGAGCAAGTCGGGACGCTCCAGCGTCCCGTGGTACCGAGACAGGGTTCCTGCCGGAATGACGGGACGATCCCGCGCGGCCCCATCGCGGCCGCAGACCGCTCCCACGGGGAACCGCGGGATGGACATCAGCGAATCTCAACCGGTTGCAGCCCGTCGTCGTGCTCGCGCAGCGCCTCCCAAAGCTGCCCTGGTCCCAGCAGAATGTCCTGGAGACCGCGGCGTACCCGCTCGGAGTCGAGCGCTTGCTTGCTCATGGCGCCATGGGCGGCGCAGGCGTCGATGATCGCATTCATCAGCGCGTTGGCGAGATCCGGCGAGGTCGCGAACTGCTCTTTGGTGTTGCTCCGGGCCTGCTGAACCAGGGTCTCGGACTCCAGCAGCTTGCCCTTGAGCACGTTGTTCACATAGACCAGCTTGTCGTCGTCGGTCAGGGTACCCTCGAAGAGATCGTTGACCGCCGCGATGATCTCGGCGAAACGCGCCCGCGCCTGCTCACGCACTTCCCCGCTGCCGGCCTGCGTCATCGGCGCAAGCCGCTCACCGCCGGTGAGCGGCAGGTTGCGTTTGCCCTGGTCCGCAAGCCCATGGTGGGTGAGCCGCAGCTTCGACAGATCCACCCCTTCGCCCGCGCGTCCGAAATCCAGCAGCGGCAGCAGGCGCTTGTAGAACAGTGCCCGCTGCTCGATGGCGGTATTGCCGTAGTCGAAGATCTGCGAGAGGAAGGCGTAGACGCGTAGAAACGCCCCCAGGTTGCGCTTGAACAGGAGCAGCGCGTTCATCGCGTCCTGGGCGGTTTGCGCCGCCGCGGCATCAGCCCTGCCCTTGGCGGCATCCAGCGCCTCACGTTCCGCCCTGAAGCGCCTCAGCAGCCGATCCGCCACCGGCTCCAATGCCGCGATCAGTTGCCGCTGGGTCGCCGCGGGGTCCAGCTCCACGGCCACCACGCGCGCGATCTCGAAGTCATCATAGTAGCCGGCGGCATCCAGCCGGGCGCGCAGGTCGTAGACCAGGTTCGGGTCGGTGACCCCGGCCAGCGCCGCGGTCTCGTAATAGGGCTTGAAGGCGGCGAGGATGTCGTCCGGCTCATTGACGAAATCCAGAATGTAGGTCGTGTCCTTGCCGGGATGGGCGCGGTTCAGCCGCGAGAGGGTCTGTACCGCCTGGATGCCGGCCAGGCGTTTGTCCACGTACATGCCGCACAGCAGCGGCTGATCGAAGCCGGTCTGGAACTTGTTGGCCACCAGCAGCAGGTGATAGGCATCGGTGGCGAAGGCCTCGCGCAGGTCGCGCCCGCGCAGGGCGGGGTTCAAGGCCGCGCTGCGCTCGGTGAAGGGGTCCGGTCCGGACTCCGGGTCCGACACCTCGCCGGAGAAAGCGACCAGTGCGCCGATCGCATAGCCCTGATCGCGGATGTATCGGGTCATCGCCAGTTGCCAGCGCACCGCCTCCACCCGACTGCCGACCACCACCATCGCCTTGGCCTGGCCGTCCAGGAGCGGGGCGATGGTCTCCCGGAAGTGTTCCACCACCACCTGCACCTTCTGCGCAATGTTGTACGGATGCAGCCGGACCCAGCGCAGAACGCCTTTCAGCGCCTCGTCGCGGATCACATTCCGCTCGTCCAGTTCGCGGCCGAACGCCGCGAGCCGGAAGGCGAGCCTGTAGGGGGTGTAGTTGCGCAGCACGTCGCGAATAAAGCCCTCCTTGATCGCCTGGCGCATGGAATAGACATGAAAGGCGGCCGGCAGATTATCGGGGCCGGGCGGCCGGGCCGGATCGGGCCGTCGGCCGAATAGCTCCAGCGTCTTGGCCTTGGGGGTCGCGGTGAAGGCGATGTAGGTGATACCGGCCGCCGTGGCACCAGCACCCGCTCGGGCCGTCATCTGGGCCGTCAGCAGATCCTCGGTGCCCAACTCCCCGCCGTCCGCCAGTTCAGCCAACTCCTGCGCGGACAGCACCTCCCTGAGTTTGGCCGCCGCCTCCCCGGTCTGCGAGCTGTGCGCTTCGTCGACGATCACGGCGAAGCGCTTGCCCTGGGTCGCCGCCAGCTCCCGCACCGCCGCGATGGCGAAGGGGAAGGTCTGAACAGAAAGAGCGTGAGATCCAGGCTGTTCTCATGGTGCAGCGAGTAATGAACCTGACGCACCACGCGCAGTCGGTTGGCCTGGTAACGGGCCTCAAGGGCCGGATTCATGGCGAGCGCCGGCTTGAATTGCGCCAGTTGCAGCGGCTTGCGCAGACCCAGCAGTTCCCCCCCGTGGCGCAGCAGGTCCAGGGTGCCGCGGTCGTCGAGCTGCGTGCGGATGCGGTCCAGGAGAACGGTTTCCGTAGCCGCGCCATGAGTCTTGGTCAGCGTCTCCCAGGCGCTTGGCTGAGTCTCCTGGACCCACGCGATCAGGTCCGGCGGGAACAGGGCGCGGGCGCGGTCATAACGCTGCGCGTCGCCGGGTTCATAGAGCCAACCGTGGGCGGCCAGGTGGGCGCAGATGTCGTCCTCGAAGGCGATTTCCTGATGCAGACGCATTGCCTATTGCTCTCGGTCAACTGTGCAGGTACGACCATGAGGCACTGCCAGATCCAGAATAGGGTAGCAGTCTCGGTCCATTGCACCAACTCCAATGATGGCAGCTATTCTCGATGACGGGACGCTGGAGCGTCAATGCCACTAAGTTAAGCCATTCTGGCTCCCACGCTCCTGCGTGGGAGCACGTGCGGGCGCTCCGCGTCCGGCGCCAAAACCGGACGCGGAGCGCCCGCCCGGCATTCCCACGCGGAGCGTGGGAACGAGAAGCCGCGCCGTCGGCGCTTCACTTAATGGCATTGACGCTGGAGCGTGGGAGCCGGAACGGAAAGCTAACGACCGGTGCCCTGGTCATCGCAGCAGCATCATTTCAGCACGGCCTGGACGACGATCGGAGAGAGCAAGCGCTGAAGGTCCTGCGGATCGATGCCCACCAGATAGCCGCGACGACCGCCGTTGATATAGATCAGCGGCAAATCCAGGATGGTCCTTTCAATATAGATCGCCATGGCTTTTTTCGTTCCGAAGGGGCTGGTTCCGCCCACCAGGAAGCCGGTATGGCGGTTCGCCACCTCCGGCTTGCACGGCTCCACCTTCTTGCAGCCGATCTGCCGCGCCAGTTCCTTGGTCGACACCTTGCAATCGCCGTGCATCAGCACGATCAACGGCTTCTCCGACTCGTCCTCCATGACCAGCGTTTTCACCACCTGATGTTCGTCGACATCGAGTGCGCGCGCCGACACCTTGGTGCCACCGTGCTCTTCGTAAGCGTAGAGATGGCTGGAATAGGCCACCTGGTGCTTGCGCAGGAACTTGGTCGCTGGTGTTTCTGGACCGGTATTCGTTTTCATCGGGTGCTCCGCCGCCTACTGGGCTAATCCGCGTACGTCGATCTTGCCGGTGACGGCGTCTGTCAAATCGCCTAACCTGTAGCAACCTTACTACTCAAATGGCCTCGCGCCAACAGCGTACCCTGTCGCGCTTGGAGGTCATGAGGTCCGGAGTGCTTGCGTCATCGGCGTCTGCGATCAAAGATCCTGCTCGAGCAGTTGCCCGTTCTCCTTGAGCCATTCCTTTGCCTTGTCCATCTGGGCTACCGCGGTCCGCACGATATTCCAGAATCGCGGGGAATGGTTGGGCTCGATCAGATGGGCCAGTTCATGGGCGATGACGTAATCGATCACGAAGAGCGGCGCCTTGATCAGCCGCCAGTTGAAGTTGAGATTGCCGTCCGGGGTACATGATCCCCAACGGCAATGTCCGTCGGTGATCTTGGCCTCCTCATAGGTGACGCCCAAGGTCTGCGCCTGCTTGTGCACCCGCGGGAGGATGCGCTCGCGGGCGCGTGCTTTGAGCCACTCCCGAAAGACCTCGCCGCGGCTCTCGGCACGCGCCCGCGGGATGATGAAGCGGTTACGGAACTCAATGGCGAAACCCGCCCGGTCGACGATCTCGATCAGGTAGTGACGCCCGAGATAAAGGATGGACTCGCCGGAGACCAACTCCTTGCCGGGTGGATGGGGTGGCTTCCGGTCCTTCTGCGGGTGGAGGGTCTTGGCGTAGAGCCATTGCTTCTTTGCCTCCACGGTACGCTTTATCAATTCCGGGTCGGTACCAACCGGCGCATGCACGACCACGGAACAATCCCGCTCGACGGTAATGCCGAGCGTCTTGCGCTTCGTGAAGACAACGCGATAGGCCAGGTCCATCTCAAGCCGCGTAGAGAATCGCGTCGTTGTTGCGTTCCGCGATCTCCAGTGCCCGACTGATGAGCGCGTCCCGCTTGGCGACGATGCCGGGAAGGTCCTTGAAACGCGATGAGACGAAGAGCATCAACAATTCGGCGCGCAGCTTATTGCGCGCGGGCAAGCTCTCCCAGAACCCGGTCAGTTTAAGCTCACGCTCGACCGCGTTGAAAACCTGCTGCGTGAGATCCACAAGATCGGCAATCTGATCGTCGTTCAGTGTCGCACCCGTTGACCATTCGCCGTGCGCCTCGCGCACCCCGGCCGGGACATCCGCAGGCCCCGGTGTGCCGAAAAGTTCACCGCGTAACATGCGGAAGAATGGCATCTGTTTCTTCTTGTTGAGGCCATAGGTTTCCTCGCGCTCCGCCGCGCGCATCCCCTGACGCAGTTTCTCCAGTGCCTCGTGGATTTTTTTCCAATTGTCTTTGAATTCGGCAAAGATTGCCGCAAGCGCCGCGGCAAACGAGGCCTGTAGCTCGGGGTCATCGTTCAACTCGACCTCGATATGATGACGGATGGCGTGCTCCACCTCGGCCGCCTTGGTCTTGGTGCGCTTGTGCTTGCCGACCTCCGCCTCGAAACCCTCATCGAGGATCGAGATCGGCGCGACCTGCTGATCGATCCCCTGTGCCTTGAGGTGCGCATCGGTGAGCGCACGCAGCTTCTGTGGAATGCCGCGCATACTCAGGCGTTCATCGCGCAGATGTTTGGCGGCCAGCGCGTTGATCTCCGCGAGCGCTTGATAGCGCTTCATGTAGTGAAGCGCCTGGCGCGCCGGAAAGACCAGGTTCAGACAGCGGGTCAGTTCCCGGAAGCGCAGCAGATACTCGAACCGGCAGTCCTCGTCATAAAAGAGGTCACTGAATGCATCGTAATCCGTCAGGTCGGTCAGCCCGTATTTATCGAAGAACGCCATGACGGCACGATCGGCGGCGTCCAACTGACGCAGTTCCTCCTCCGGGAAGCTCAGGTTCTCCAGCACCTCCTGGCGTTCCCGCGCATCATAGTTGTCGATGGCCGCCTGCAAGTGGTGGCCGATACCGACATAGTCCACCACGAAGCCCTTACCCTTGGAGCCCCCCGCGACCCGGTTCACGCGGGCGATGGCCTGCAACAGGTTCTGCGCGCGGATCACCTGATCCAGATACAGGACCTGCTCGATCGGTGCGTCGAACCCGGTCAAAAGCATGTTATTGACCACCAGGATGCCAACATCGCCCCGCATCCGCTCACCCTTGCTGTCGGGCGGGCCTTCGGCCACGGCATCGAACGGCAGCTTGAAGCTTGCGATCAATCGTTTATGTTCGGACGGGTTCGCGTACAACTCCAGGTGCGGCTTCTTGTCGTTGAGCTGCCCGCCGGAGATCACCACACCGACACGCATCCGCCGCAGCCGCTCCAGGTCCAGACTGGTCGGGTTCGACTGCTCCAACCGCGCGATGGCCGCGGCCAGCGCCGCGCACAGGCCGGCTCGATAACGTACGGCCGCCTCGCGGGAGCTTGCCACCACTTGGGCCTTATAGCCGTTGGGGAAGACCTGGGTGAGATAATGATCCATCATGTCGGCCGCCTTGGCGGCGATGATCGGCTCCGCCTCAAGATAGGCAAGCCTAGAGCCATAGCCCAGGACCTGGAGCCGTTGGGCGATGTTGTAATCGCTGAACAGGTCCGCGAACGCCGCATCCATGGCCTGCTGGTCAGCGACCTCCGCGTTGCCGGATCGCCCCTCGTAGACGATCTCCAGTGTCACGCCATCCTCGATGGCCTGGCGCATACTGTATTTGTCGATGTAATCGCCGAATACACGGGTGGTCTTATCGATGGGGGTGCCGGTGTAGCCGATGCGTGCGGCATTGGGGATGGCGCGGTCCAGATTGGCGCCGAGCAGGCTGTATTGGGAGCGGTGGGCCTCGTCGGTCATCACCAGGATGTGCGGGCTAGCGTTCAGTTCAGGGAAGGTCTCCTGCAACTCCTCATCCCGGAACTTGTGGATCATGGCCATCACCAGGTCCGACGAGTCGGTGCGCAACAGATCCTTCAGCCGGCTGATGCTGTCCGCCACTTTGACGGTGAAGCCAAGGCCCTGACTGGTCGCGGTGAGCTGTTCCTCCAACTGGGTGCGGTCGGTGACGAAGACGATCTTCCACTGCAGCAGGGCGGGATGCCGGTGCATCTCACGCACCATGAACATCATGGTCAGCGACTTGCCCGAGCCTTGCGTGTGCCAGATCACCCCGCTACGCTGACGCGGTGTCAGGCCGGCCAAGAGCCGCTTGACCGCCAGCTTCACCGCCCGGAACTGCTGATAGCGGCCGACGATCTTGATCGTTTTGCCGTCGGCGGTCGTGGAGAACAGGGTAAAGGTCCGGATCAGGTCCAACAGGTTGCGGTGATCCAGCATGCCGGCGACCAGACGCTGCTGATCATTGGGCGAACCGGCACCATGGGCCAGCTCATCCAGGGTGCGCGGATAGGCGTCCGCCCAGCGGTAGAAGTGTTTCACACTGTGGGTAGTGATGGTGCCGAACTTGGCCTGGTCGCGACAGGTCACCACCGTGAATTGATTTAAATAGAAGAGCGGCGCACTGCCCTCGCCCTGGTTGCCGCGCTGCTCGCTATAGCGGAGCAACTGCTCGATCGCCTCCGGAATCGGCTCCTTGACCTTGGGCGACTTGCACTCGATCACCACCACCGGCAGACCGTTGATGAACAGCACGATGTCGGGGATGATATGAACCTCGGTACCGAGGATTCGCACCTTGAATTGGCAAACCGCGATGAAGCGGTTGTTCGACTTGGGGTCCGGGTCATCGAAGTCGATGAAGCGCACCGTCGGGCTCTTCTCCCCGGTCTGACGGTTCTCGCTGACGGTGGTGTTGCCCAACAGCAGATCATGGACGTGCCGATTGTTCTCCAGCAGGCCCTTGCCGGAAAAGCCGGTAATCTGTTTCACCACCTCGTCCACCTGGTCCGCTTCCAGCCACGGATTGATCCGGACCAGTTGTTCCCGCAGCACCGGCTCCAGCACCACCTGTGCGAATGAGTCGCGGTGGCTCTGCGCCGGGGTCTGATGGCTATTCAGGTCGATGATCTCCCAGCCGAGGCCGACGAGTTGATCGAGCAGCGGCTTCTCGACGTGGTTGCGCTCGTCGAGTTTGATGTAGGCGGGGGTCTTGTCCTGGTAGGCTATGATCGCTTCCGTTTAGCACACTGTTTGGAACTTGCCTTGGTCCCACTGGGACAACCGATCCAGGGCCAGCCGGATGAGACGTCCGTCGAACAAATTCAGCTTGCGTGGGCCCGCTTCAGGGCCACCGCCCGGCCAGTGTTTCAATCCGTCCAGTATGCCTTCGACAGTCGCCGGGCAGCCTTCCCGATCGATCAGCCAATCCGTTGTCGCCAGCAGCTCCAGACCCAAGGGGGTTTCATAGCCGTCGATCAACGCGGTAGTCTCCTGGAAGGCGCCGCGGTAGGGTCTTGCCTCAGGACCATTGAGGTAGACCTTGATAGAGTCCTTCTTGGTATCCTCGAACCAGATAACATCGAGGGGGCCGGCGTCGGCCAAGCGCTTATCACAGTGCAGGTAGCTTCCGTCCAGACCGTTGATCAGGTGGTGGAGTCGGTGGGCATAGGGACCGTATTTGTTGGCTTCAAAACGAAGGTCCAGCGGATCGTCGAGCGCGTAGATCTCGATATTGCGCTCCAGGAACCACGCCAGCTTCTGTATCTCCAGCAGCGAGCATTCGATCCCCAGTATCCAATAGCGCCGCACCAATTCGGCGATCAAGGCGCGGGCCGGCGTGAGCTTCTGTACGCCGCTACGTTTGGCTACATTTTGGTATTGACTGGTAGGTTCATAGACGATGATCTCAACATCATTCAAATCGCCCAGCGCCGCCTCGACACGCGGCTTCACCTTGGCCCAGTCGAGCTTGCCGTTACCGGCACCCAGGGGCGGCACGGCGATGGATTTCACCCCGTGTTCCTGAATGAAGCGACGCAGATCTGCGAGACCCGTATCGATCCACTCCATCTTGCTGGGGTAACGCCAATGCTCCTTGGTGGCGAAATTGATCACCCAGCGAGGCCCCAGCAGATCGCTGCGTTCGGTAACAAAGATCGCCCCAGGTATCAATTTCTTTTCCTTACAGACAGCCTCATAGGCCGCAAAATTCTGCGGAAACCGCTCTTTGAACATGAGCGCGATGCCTTTACCCATAACGCCCACGGTATTGACCGTATTGACGACTGCCTCGACATCGGCGTCGAGCAGATTGCCTTGAGTGTAATGGATCATTAGAAATACCAATCAGGTCTGCAAAGGACTTTGATATGGAGGCTGCGCGCCAAGGCTTGTTGCTCCAGCGCCAGCTTCACACCATCAGTATAGCAGCCAATGCCCAGCAATGCGGCGAAAGGCACCTGACGATGAACCAGTGCCTCCGCCTGATAACGCTCGACTTTGCCCGGGTCATCCGGGTCCCGCTTGAAATCGCGATTCTGAAGTATAGCCCAATCGATGCTCGCCAAGTCGACCGGATCGCAAAAATATTGAGCGGCCTGCGTATAGGCATGCCGATCAGTGAACACGAAACACTGGCGCAATTGCGTCAGTCGCGGAAGGCTCGACACCAGGACCACGATGTCTTCATTCGGGCATCGAGTGATTCCACCGTAGCCGGTCTTCAGATTTAACATCATGGGCGAGAACGGAGTGAAGTAAAATGGCACATAGTCGCTCAAGGTCCCGCCTGGCGGCACTGGAACGACACGCCAGTGCCGCTTATCAATCAGGTCCGGATTTCCGATCGTGCGGAATTTTGAATCCTGAATATCGGAGTTTCGGCAATGCAGGCCATGATCCATGACCCACGGCACATTTTGCGCGTGGATGATCCGGAATATCAGCGCCTTCTTTGGATTCAGACTCAATGACATGCACTTAATTCCACAAACTCGGTTGGCGCCGGGGGCCGCTGGAGCGGCCGGATTGCATTCCCCTGCTTCCGCGTGGGAACGGGAAGGCCGAGCCCCCCGATATGTACGGAGTCCGCACCCATGGGTGCGGAGCCCCCCCCAATATGTACGGAGTCCACATCCATAGGTACGGAGTTCCCTCCGGATATGTGCGGAGTCGACATCGATATGTATGGAGTCCCTCCCCATATGTGCGGAGTCGACGGTGGCGCCACCGGGTCACGCAGGCGAGCCCGCATCTGGCTCCCCGTCGCTTCCAGGCGGAGGGCACCTTGCACCGTCTGCCCTTGCAGGGGGCGCGTTATGTCCGCCGCATGATCGCCAGCAATCTGGGGGTACGCGAGTGACCAGCAGGGTCGCCGACCCTTCCGTAAGCTCCACGAGGTCGCCCGGCCCGAGCAGGTTGACGTTGACCTTGCCGCGATTGTTGATGGTGTCCCAGAAGCCTTTCTTGAGCCTGGGCGGGTCCGCTATCCCGCTGACGCGGCCATCGTCTTCCACCCCCAGCAGGATCACGCCGCCTTGGCTATTCGCCATGGCGCTGTAGGTTTCCCACAGGCTGTGTGGCAACCCGCCGCGGGCCGATTTCAATTCCAGGTCGTCACCCTCTGCCCAATACAAACGGCTGACGACCTCAAGGGGATCGATACAGGGCACCGCCGACATGGGTCAGGCTCCGGCCTCCAGCAGCGGCGTGACGCGGACCTTGCCGGTTAGGAGGTCTTGCATGAGGGCGGCCTTTTGGAGGCGCAGCTTACTCAATTGATTGTTGTTTATCGATTCTAATGAGTTCAGTCGTGTGAACTGGTCGGAAATTCGATCTAGTTCGTTCGGATTTGACGGCATCGGAATTAATGGAGACAAGATTTCGTCTTTCGATAAATGTGGAATGTCCATACCTTTCTGATGCAACATGAGCTCGGCCTGATATATTGGTGACTGGAGTATCACTTGCATATAACTTACGGGGATCTTTTTGGGAACGAATCGGCCGACCCGCTGAACAAGAAGGCAAGGCAGGTCTTCGTCCTGCAAGCAACTGATTTTGACGCCCTGTTTTGTGAAGGTTCTATCCATTCCGATTACTATATTACCAGTCGCAAGCAGATAATCAGAATAAGCGGCTGCCAGCTCAAGAGGCAAACAGCGCCTATCACTCCAATTTAACTCACCGTAGCCTACATTTTCCCCGCGAAGAAGCGATATACCTTCTTCCGCAAACCACGCGCTTTTGAAAGCGTAGCCAACTTGCATATCCACAACGGAAGATAGTGGTGTCGCGGCCCACTCCACCGGAATGCGCCCCAGCGGCGAGTCTTTGAAGGCGTGGGTTGCCTCCGAGCGGATGTTGCCGTGCTCGTCGATGCCGCGGGTGAGCAGGTCCTGCATCAGGCCGGTCTTGATGCGCTGCTGCTTGGCGATGATGGCCTCGGTCTGTTCGATCGCTTTGTCGATAGCAGATAGGATAGTCGCGATCTTGCGTTGTTCTTCGAAACAAACTGGAAATTTAATTTGGCATCCTGCAAGAGCTCCGAGATAAACACCGCCTTGGGCGGATGCGTTAGTCAACTCCTTAAGACAATTCTGAAATTTTTCAGAGCGGAAATAATGAAATAGATACTTGGGATCGATTCCCTCAGGTCGGATGACGGCAACGCTTCTTTGGAAGGAAAACTGCGGCTCAGTGCCATCTACCAGGTAGCATCTGCCAATACTTCCAACGATCGTCAAGAGAATATCATATTTTTTGACTTCATAACTTCTATGTATCGCCTGATAATCAAGATTGGAAATCTTACGGCAGTTTTCTGGAATTTTCAGGACTCCATCACGCACGTCCTTTGCGGAAAGTAATGGGATTCCTACATCGAGATCCATATGCGAACCATGGGAGCCGTCTTTTATTAACGACGTCAAATTCATCAGGTCCCGCTCTTGCCAATCGTCCATATCGGTCACCTCAAATACCCCAGCCCACCAAGCAACCCATCCAACTCCGTCAAGATCTCCGCCCGCTCCGTCTCCAACTCCCGACTCGACACCGCATACTTGTCCCACAGACTCTCACACACCGCGGTCAGCCGCCGCCGCGCGGCGTTGAGATAGCGGGTCTGCTCATTGGCCACCAGATCATAGAGCTTCTTCAAGATAAGGTCCTTGGCTTCCTGCTCGGTGAGCTGGCCGCCGATCTCAGCCATCAATGCATCGGCGCGCGCGCAACGACGCTGTAACGCGGCCTTGTCCCTGTTGAGCGCGCCGATCCGTTTCTTGTCGTCTGGGTCCTTCGCATTCAGTTCGGCAATCTGGCCCACGATTCCGCGGATCAACTCTTTGGATTCGGCCTGCTCGTCCTCGGCGCCGATGCGTTTGAGTGTGAGCTTCAGATCCAACGCGAATTGCAGTTCACGCAACTGCTCTTTATTCGCCTTGATCCGGGTCTCCACGCCCGTGACGGCATCGCGCGCGTCGATGAGCCCTTTGCGCTCCTTCGCGGCCCCGACACCGGCGCTGCCTTCGAGATCGTCGATCAGATCCTTGAGCACCTTCTTGATGACCGTCGCATTGACCTTTTCGTCCTCCGCCGACTCGTAGCCGGAGACCTCCTGGGCGGTCTCCACCGCCTCGGCCAGCACGCCCTGGTCCTCGGCGACCTTGGCTTCCAAAGCTTCGATGGCGTCGGCCTCCGGCTGGAAGAAGGCGGCGATCAGATAGGCGTCCGGGATCAGGCCGTGGAACCAGCCGATGGTGCCGATGGGTTTCAGGTCGTAGCGGATGGTCTGCCACCAGTTGACGAAGACGCCGGCCGACTGGAATTCGTCGAGTACGGCGAGCGGGATCAATCTCGCCTTGAGACTCCCGAGCAACTCGGCACGGACCTCAGGCAGCTTCTTGGCGCCACCGGTACGGGCAAACTCCAGTTGGGCGAAGTCGTCGCGCGCCTCTGCCCACCAGTCAGCGAGCGCCTGGTCATGATCAGCGAGGGTTGCGAGCAGATTGGGGTCGGACTCCAGCCGGGCCTTGATGGCGGGCTTGGCGCCGATCCCGGCACAGAAGGCGAGATAGCCCGGCCGGCCTTCATCGGCAAGCGAGCGGAACAGCGGGCTGTTGCCGGTGAGCGGGTCGATGCGGAATTGCGCGAAGTCGGCACGGTGAGCCTCGACCTCGGCCGCCGGCACGCCGCCCAGGAGATGGGCACGCAGGTCTTCGGGCTCGGGCTCCGGGGTATTGTCGACATAGCGGCGGATGTTGAGATTGTAGTCGTGCCGGTCTCGGATCTCGGCCTGGTCCACCAGCCGGCTGTATTTCGGCAGCTCGCGGCCGTGGGTGAAGCAGTGGTCGATTTTTTCGATGTCCTCGGGCCGCAGCCGGTTCTGGTTCTTGCCCTCGGCGTACTCGCGGTCGGCGTTGATGAACAGGACCTTGCCGCGCACGCTGTCCGGCTTGTCCTTGCGCACCACCAGCACACAGGCGGGGATGCCGGTGCCGTAGAAGAGTGCCGGGGGGAGGCTCACGATGGCCTCGATCAGGTCCTTCTCGATCAGGTGTTCGCGGATCAGCCGTTCCTTGCCGCCGCGAAACAGCACGCCGTGGGGCATGATGGTGGCCATGCGCCCGTTGGGCTTGAGGCTGGCGATCATGTGCTGGACGAACATCAGGTCCGCCTTCTTGCCGGACTCCGGACAGAATTCCCAGAAGCGCTCGTCATGCACCAGACCGGCGCGGGTGTAGTTCTGGGAGAAGGGCGGATTGGCCAGCACCCGGTCGAAGGTGCGCACCCGTCCACGCCAGAGGATCATGGGGTGCTCCAGGGTGTCGCCGTTCTCCACGGTGAAGCGGGTGATATTGTGCAGGATGAGGTTGATGTTGCAGATGGACCAGACGGTGCCGTTGGAATCCTGGCCGAAGAGATGCAGATCGTCCTTGTCCTGACCCTGCTCCTCGACATATTGGTGAGTCTGGATCAGAAAACCGCCGGAGCCCACCGTGGGGTCATAGATCTCCTGGCCGGCCTGGGGCTTGACGAGCTGCACCAGCAGGCGCACCACCTCGGCCGGCGTGTAGAACTCGCCGCCCTTCTTGCCGGCGCTGTCGGCGAAAAACTTGATCAGATATTCGTAGGCGGCACCGAGCAGGTCCGGGAACTCGAAACGGTCGTTGACCAGGATGAAACGCGGGTCGTTGAAGTGGTCGAGCAAATCCTTCCACTTCTGGTCCGGGATCTTGGTCTTGCCGCGGGTGGCGTTGAAGTCGATGTTGCCCTTGAGCACACCGGCCAGCACGTCGTTGGACTCCTCGATGGCCCAGAGCGCCTTGTTGAGCATGGCACCGATATCGTGCTTGAGATGCTTGAGCGGCGGGACCTCCCGTCCCTGCTCATCGATCCAGGACGCATTCCAGCGGGCGCGCGGCGGGACGAAGAAGGTCTCGCCGTAGGCGGTCCGCTCCTCCAGCAGGTCTTCGGCCAGGTCGTTGTCCAGGTGGGCGAAGCCCTTGCGCAACTGGGCGCGTTTGAGGTCGAACTCGTCGGACAGGCGTTTCAGAAACAACATGCCGAAGATGAATTCCTTGTACTCCGAGGCATCCATCTTGCCGCGCAGGATGTCCGCGGCCTTGAAGAGAAAGGACTCCAGTTGGGAGAGTGTGATCTTTTCCTGCTGCATCCGGGGCTGTGCCTGTCCTGGGGTCTCGACGATCGGGTTGGCCGGCCTGGGGGTCCGGCGCGCGAGACGTTATCTTCCCCCAAGACGTCGAGCTGCGCGACCGCGCGTTATGGCCTTCTCACCTGATATCCAGACAGACCCCGGGTGTAGGGGCGGGTTTGAAACCCGCCCCTAGGTCCGGTTATCCCGTTCGACGGCTATAACAGGACCGACTGGGATTCGGCTGCGCCAGGTATCCGCAAGCCCACCCCGCCCGTGTCGCAGCGCGGGACCGGCCGACCTCAGGCCGCGGCGTCCAAGACCAGCGGCGGCGGGAACCAGGTCTTGGCGATCTCGGTATGGAGTTCGCCGATCGAGAGTTGCAGTTCGTCCACATAGGCATGGAGTTGCTGCTGATCGAGCAGCCAGGGCTCCGCGGCTTCCAGGTTGCGCTTGACCCGACCCGCCACCCGCAGCGCGGCGTCCTTGCGCGGCAGCTTTTCCAGGCTCTGGCGAGTCGCCTCGATACAGTGCCAGACGGCGCGCGGGAACGCCTTGTGCTGGAACAGAAAGCGCAGCACCCGTTCGCGCTGGACCCGCACCTGCTCGCTGCGCCGGTAGGCCTGGTACGCGGTCATGGACTTCAGCACGCTGACCCACTGGATCGTCTCGAAGGGCTGCAGGTCGGTGGTCGCATTCGGCAGCAGGTTGGCTGAGCGCACGTCGATGATGCGGGTGGTCATGTCGGCCCGCTCCATGAAACGCCCCAGGTGCAGGAACTCGTAACCCTGATCATGCAGCATGGTGCCGGAGAGCAGGCCGTTGATGCCCTGGGTACTTTGGATGATGTGCTTGAGATAGCCGTGGCGCCCGCCCTTGGTGGTGCCCCGCTCCAGTTCATCGCGGGCGTAGAGATAGAGCTCGTTCAGCAGTTCCCAGGCCTCGCGCGGCACGAAGTCGCGAATCGTGCGGCAGTTCTCGCGCGCCGCGGCGACGGCGTAGAGGATGGAGCCGGAGTGACGCTCGTCACCAATCAGGAAATGCACCACGTTGGGTTCGCCGTAATCCGGGTAGTGTTCCTCGAACCAGGCGTTGGCCCCGGTGATATAGACCAGCGGCTGCCAGCCCGGTGCGATCCCGCGCGGCAGGTCCAACAGCAAGTTGGCATTGACGCTGACGATGCGGGCGGTGTTCTCGGCCCGCTCGACATAGCGGGCCAGCCAGTAGATATTCTCAGCAACGCGCGACAGCATCGCGGCGGCCCCCTTCAGTCTGGTTGTTGAGGATGCGGATCAATCGGGCACGATCCAGGTGTCCTTGCTGCCCCCGCCCTGGGAGGAGTTGACCACCAGCGAGCCTTTGCGCAGGGCCACGCGGGTCAACCCGCCCATGGTCACCTGCCGGCGGTCGGCCGACAGGATGAAGGGGCGCAAGTCGACATGCCGGGGTTCGAGCCCGCGGCCGACAATGGTCGGCACGGTGGAAAGCTTGAGCGCCGGCTGGGCGATGTAGTTGCGCGGGTCGGCCTGAATCAGCCGCGCGAACTGCGCGCGCTCCGCGGCGGTGGAGGCCGGACCGACCAGCATCCCGTAACCGCCCGATTCGTTGGCGGGCTTCACCACCATCCGCTCCATGTTGGCGAGGGTATAGGCCAGCGCCTCGGGCTCCATGCAGCGGTAGGTCGGCACATTGGGGAGGATGGCGTCCGCATCCAGATAATATTTGATGATCTCGGGGACGAAGGCATAGACCACCTTATCGTCCGCCACCCCGGCCCCGGGGGCATTGGCCAACGCCACGGTGCCGGCGGTCCAGGCCCGCATCAGGCCCGGCACCCCCAGGGTTGAACTCGGGTCGAAGGCCTCCGGGTCGAGGTACAGGTCATCGATGCGCCGGTAGATCACATCCACCTGCTTGGGGCCGTCCACCGTGCGCATGTAGACGCAGTCGTCGGTGTCGACGAAGAGGTCGCGCCCCTCCACCAGTTCGCAGCCCATCTGCTGGGCCAGGTAGGAGTGCTCGAAATAGGCCGAGTTGTAGATCCCCGGCGTCAGCACGGCCACCTGGGGGTAGTCGGCCGGGCGCGGCGAGAGCGCGGCCAGGGTGTCGAACAGTTGGGACGGGTAATCGTCCACCGGCAGCGGGGCATAGTGCTCGAACAGTTCCGGGAAGACCCGCTTGGTCACCAGGCGGTTCTCCAGCATGTAGGAGACGCCGGAGGGGACACGCAGGTTATCCTCCAGAACATAGATGGTCCCGTCCGCGTCCCGCACCAGATCCGAGCCGCAGATGTGCGCCCAGACCCCGAGCGGCGGGTTCACCCCCACGCACTGGGGCCGGAAGTTGACCGATTTGGCCAGCACCGCGGCCGGAAAGACGCCGTCCTTGATGATGCGCTGGTCGTGATAGAGGTCGTCGATGAACAGGTTGAGCGCCTGGACGCGCTGCTTGAGCCCGGCCTCCACCCGGTCCCACTCGGACTTGGGGATGATGCGCGGGATGATGTCAAAGGGCCAGGCACGATCGATGGTGCCACCCTCCTCCGAGTACACCGTGAAGGTGATGCCCATCTCCTTGATGGCGACCTCGGCCGCCTCCTGGCGCGCCACCAGCTCATCCGGACCCAGGGCTTTCAGGTCATCGAGGAGTCCGGCGAAGGCGTTACGGCCCTGGCCGGGGGCGGCCACCAGCTCGTCGTAGAGGTCCTGACAGGGATAGAGGTTCCAATCGATACTCATGGCGGACACTCGGGGGCCTGGATGTCTTGGGGTTGGTTACCGCGACGGCCCGCCGGGACACCGGCGCGAGCGTCGTCACACGTCAGGTCCGGAGTATGCTGGACCCGATGCGGGGAAGTCCATCGGTGCAGTGGTCAATGCGCCGCAAGAGCGCCCCGTGTTTGCGCTGGTGACACGGGCCGCAACCGACGGCCGTCACTCTGACCTGGTCGAAGCGACCCAGACCTCCCGACTCAGGCGCAAACACGCTTGCCCGGTGTCGTCAGCGCGGCTATGATCAAGAGCAAACCCGGTCTCGGGTGATTCATTTTTCTATCCGTAAATGCCCGAGCCTTCGCCAGTCTCCCCGGACCTTCCCCCCTGCCCCGCCTGCACTGGCCGGCTCCGCCCCTGGTTCGTCAAGCGCACGGATCGGGGGGACTTCGGCGTTTGCCGCTGCCGCTCCTGCCGCAGCGGGTTCGTGATGCCACGCCCGCCCCTTGCGCAGCTCGCCGCATTGTACCGGGACCCCGCGACAGTCGCGGACCCGCATGAGCCGACGCCAACGCGGGCGGTGGGCAAACCTGACGGCGCCCGGCGCATGGCCGCTTGGTTGTCCCGCCTGGACCCCGGGCCGCGGGTGTTGGATGTTGGTGCCGGGGACGGCCACCAAGCCCAGGCCCTGCTCGCCATCGGCTTCGCCGTGGACGCCCTGGAGCCGAGCCCGGCGGCCCGCGCCCGCTACCGCCGGAGGAACGGGGTCGAGCCCTTCGACGGCTTCCTCGACGAGGCATTCGTCGCCACCCGAGCGGCGACCTATGACGCGGTGCTGCTGAGCCAAGTGCTGGAGCACCTCGCCGACCCCGAGCGCGCCATCGCGCTGGTCCGTCGGCTCTTGCGCCCCGGCGGGATCGCCGTCATCGCCGTCCCCCAGTTCCGCTCCTGGCTGTCGATTTTGAGCGGACGGCGCGACATGTTCATCAGCCCGCCGGTACACCTCAGCTTCTTCACCCGGAGCGGACTCGCCGAGCTCATGCGCCGCCACGGCCTGGAGCAGGTGCACGCCGACAGCGTGACCTGGTTCGATCCGGACCGCGTCGCCGCCCGGGTCCGCCCGCCGGCCTTAGGCCCGGCCCTGGTTCCGGCGCTGCGCGTCATCTTCGGCATCGCCGACGCCGCGGGGGGGGGCAACACCCTAGAGGCCTACTTCCGAAAGCTTGGCTAGCATCGGACCCCGAGCGGGCGATGCCCAGCGCCTTGCCCCCGGCCCCGCGGCACGGCCCCCCGGGGCGGGCATTCCCGCTACCCGCGATCAGTGTGCCCGTTCTCGGCAGCACGCTGGAATCTTGTCATACTTAGCGGACCTTATGCTAAGCAGACAGGAACCGGCATGGCGGAGCTCACGGCTGATCCGACGCCCTGGGGAGGCAAGCCCTCCCGCGAGGACAATGAGGTGCGCTTCCAAAAACTCTTCGAGGAAGCGGATGCCATGTCGATCCAAGGCTATCTCCCCGACGGGACCGTGGTCTACTGGAACCGCGCCTCGGAGCGCATCTACGGCTACACCGCGGCCGAGGCCCTAGGTGCCAATCTGCTCGACTTGATCATTCCACCCGAGCTGCATGAGCAGACCGCGGCCGCGGTGCGCGCGATGTTCGAGACCGGGCAGGGAACGCCGCCCTCGCGCCTGGCACTCAAACATAAGGATGGCTATCGGGTGCCGGTTTACTCGAGCCATACCATCGTCGCCGTTCCCGGCCGCTCTCCCGTAATGTTCTGCATGGATGCGGACATGAGCGCGCTCGACCAAGCTGAAGCCGAACTGCGCGTTGCCGCCGCGGCCTTCGAATCCCAGCAAGGCATGCTCATCACCGACGCCGAGGGCGTGATCCTGCGCGTCAACGCGGCCTTCACCCGAGCAACCGGGTACGCCGCGGCGGAGGCCGTGGGCAAGACGCCGCGGCTGATCAGGTCGGACCGCCAGTCGCCCGAGTTCTATCGGGCATTGTGGCAGGACCTGCGTACCGCGGGATTCTGGCAGGGTGAGATCTGGAACCAGCGCAAAAACGGCGAGGTCTATGCGGACTGGGTGACCATTTCCGCGGTCAAGGATGAACTGGGTCGGGTCACCAACTACGTCTGCACCCAGACGGATATGACCCAGCGCAAGAACGCGGAGGCCAAGATCACGCGCCTGGCCTTTTTCGATCCGCTCACCCAGTTGCCGAACCGGCGGCTGATGCTGGATCGACTCCAGCGCTCAGTCGCGGCCAACCTGCGCAACCATCGTGCCGGGGCCTTGTTGTTCATCGACGTGGATGATTTTCAAACACTCAACGACACCATGGGACACGATCTGGGTGATCTCCTGTTGCAGCAGATCGCACAGAGGCTACAAGTGATCGTCCGCGAGCGGGATACAGCCGCCCGCCTGGGCGGGGACGAGTTCGTCGTCCTGCTCGAGGACCTGAGTTCGGACCTGACCGAGGCCGCGGCCGCGGCCAAGACCGTCGGCGACACCATCCTGACCTCACTCGGCCAGGTTTACCATCTTCAGGAACAGGAGTATCTGGGCAGCGTGAGTCTCGGCATCACGCTGTTTTCCCAACAGGAAAGCAGTGTCGATGAGCTATTGAAACAGGCCGATCTGGCCCTGTACGAGGCCAAGGCGGCCGGCCGCAATACCTTGCGTTTCTTTGACCTCGAGATGCAGTCCGCGGTCACCCGGCGCGCCGCCCTGATGAACGGTCTGCGGGAAGGCCTGCGCCGACAGCAGTTCAAGCTCTTCTTGCAGCCCCAGGTGAACTGCGACGGTACGCTGGTCGGTGCTGAGGCACTGGTGCGCTGGCACTGCCCGATCCGCGGCCTGGTGTCGCCCGCGGACTTCATTTCAGTCGCCGAGGAGTCCGGGTTGATTCTGCCCCTCGGCCAGTGGGTGTTGGAGACCGCTTGTGCCCTATTGGCGACCTGGGCGGCGCAACCGGGAACCGAACACCTGACTTTGGCAATCAATGTCAGCGCCCGCCAGTTCCTCCAGGCGGATTTCGTCGACCAACTGGTCGCGACCCTCAACCGCTTCCAGACCAACCCGCGGCGACTCAAACTCGAGCTGACCGAGAGCCTGCTGGTGGACCGATTGGATGAGGTCATCGTCACGATGTCCGCTCTGAAGGCACTGGGCCTGGGTCTTGCTCTGGACGATTTCGGTACCGGTTATTCCTCCCTCGCTTACCTGCGGCACCTGCCTCTGGAGCAATTGAAGATCGACCGATCATTCGTGCGCGACCTGCCGGCGGACCACGATAGCGCGGCGATCGCCCGAACGATCATCGTACTCGGCCAAACCATGGGGCTGCGCGTGCTCGCCGAGGGGGTCGAGACCCAAGCACAGCGGGATTTGCTCGCCAGCCTGGGATGTCATTACTTTCAGGGCTATTTCTTCGGCGAGCCCATGCCGATGGACGCGTTTCAAGAGCTGACTTCAGGCCCGGTGGATGCGGCGCGCGCGACCGCCGTGCCGGAGTCCTGACACCGAGCGGCGCGCCTTATCCACCCTACAGCGGAGCCGGTTTTGTAGGGTGGATAAGCGCAGCACATCCACCATCGGCCTTGCCCTCGACGAGGGTCTGGTGATGGCGGCCGATTCCCGATCCAATCGCTCCGCGTGTTTTGCTTTTCTCAGCCTCCCCCCCCGGCAATACAGAGTGGCGGCGGGTGCCGGGAAAGCCCGGTTGGTGCGCGTCCCGCACGGTCGATCCCGATCTGAGCAGTTGCCGCTTTCCACGGGCAGTCATGACAGACGTGTACGGTTATGTGAAGAATGGCGCGGAGGCCACCCTCGCGGCCAATGACGATGGCGCCGGTTGGCCGAACTTTCTGATGGAACTTCCGTACCTGCCCGCCGGGACCTACTACGTGCAGGTGCGCTACTGGTCCGGCGGCGGCACGGGTCCTTACAACTTGGCGACACAATGCACGCCGATCGCACGGAACCTCCTTTCGGTGACCCCGACTACCGGCGGTACCGTGACCAGCAGCCCGGCTGGAATCAGTTGCGGCTCCCAATGCACGGCCGCCTACCCGGCCACGCAAACCGTGACCCTGACCGCGATCCCGACGAGCGGTAGCGTGTTCACCGGCTGGAGCGGGTCCTGCGGCGGTACCAGCCCAACCTGCAGTCTGCCGATGTCCGCCGGCCGCAGCGTGACTGCGCTCTTTGTTCCCGCTAGCGACGACCATGGCGATACGTGCGAGACCGCAACGCCCTTCCCCTTGAACAGTTACCTCGCGGGTCATCTGGAGCGGGCCGGGGACCATGATTGGTTCCGCGTGAGCCTGCCGCGCGCGGGCTCGTTGTACGCGGTGACCGGCGGGACCACCGATACCTGGGGTGATCTCTACGACGGTGCGAACACCTGGTTGACATCCGACGACGATTCGGGGCCTGACTACAACTTCCTGATCGCTCGCTCACTGGCGGCCGGCACCCACTGTATCCGGGTGCGTCATTGGTCCACGGGGGGCACCGGGTCCTACTGGTTACAGGTGAATCTGTATTAGTGATCAATCCGTCATCCACGGCCGCAGGGGCGGTCGTGGATCGGCCCGCAAATCCCGCGGGTGGGCGCCGGACCCACCCGCGACCTGACGGCACCACATCTGTCACATGGAGTCTCTCAATGCGCACATCGATGATGATCGGTATTGTATGGATCGGTACGGCCGCGGTCCTTTGCTCTTGTTCCGAGAAGGACGCGCCGCCGTCGGCGCCTGGCGCCGGACCGCAGGCGGAGCACGCGGCGCCGGACCCGCACCGCGTGCCGATCGTGCAGGTCTTGGTCGACCCGGCAAACACCGTGGCGCGCGCGGCCGCGCCTGCTCGCGGCCAACCGGAAGCGGCCCCGATCACGCCGCTGGCGGTTGACGACACGGCTGCCGAATGGGCCGACGGTCTGCACGAAGAGCAGGACCGGGTGTTGCGTTCCCGGAGCGCCGTCCAGATCTGGGCGGAGTGGGATAACGTGCTGTCCCGCGCCAACCAACGTGAGATCAGTATGCTGACTGCCGCCCTGGGCGACAGCTTGCGTGCCCCCGGCGCGGCGGCAGTCCAGCAGCGCATCAATGAGCGGCTCCAGGAGCCCAACACCAGCGCGCAGGAACTCGGTTCGCTGATCGAGGTCCTGAAGTACGCGGCGACTCCCGGTTCCATGGAAGCGCTGCTCGCCTATTTGGACCGTAACGCCGCGGTGAGTGATGGCGGCAGTGACGACACGGACCCGATGTCCGCGCGGGCGCAGGCGCGCAACGCCATCGGGGCGGTCGCTGGACGCATCGACCCAAGCGGGCCCAACTGGGCCGTGTCTTCGGTCATGGAGGATGCGTGGCGAAACCTGCCACCGACCCGTTCCGCCGAGGACCTCTGGGTGATCGGCCATGGGCTGGCCACGGTCGGTACGCCGTCCGGCGTGACGGCCTTGCTTGAGCGGGCAGGCGACGCGGCCTTGGCGGATACGCCCGTGCAGGAGGTGGCCTACAAGGCCATCGCGCGGGTCTCCAGCATTGATGCGGTCCCCGTCCTGCACAAAGTCTTGGCGCGACCAGATCAGGCCCCGCGGCTGCGCGAATCCGTCTGGGACGGTCTGATCTCGATCGGTGCGGCGGACGCAGGCAACGCCTTGGTCAATGACCTGGTGGCTGGACCGCAGTTGAGCGACGAACAACTTGCGCAACTGCGAACCGCCATGACGAGCCGCGGCTTTCCCGAGGAGTCATTGAAGGTATTCAGCGAGGCCCTGACCAACGGACAGATTCAAGACGCGCGGGTTCGGGATCTGCTGATGTCCGTCACTGCCCCACCGGCCGAGTCTGGACCAGCGGTTGGCCCCGCAACAGGCGCTGGGGCGGGGAAGAGCGGAGGCTAGTTCCTCGCACTGCGCCGACCGCAGGGCGCCGCATGGTCGTCCGGCTCCCAGATCGAGCGGCCCAGCCACGCCTTGTGACGATGCCCAACGCACGGACCCGAACGACCAGCGTCGCCGCACCCTGCTGCTCGACGCCGCGACCGCGCCATGGTAGACCTGAATGGACATCGCGGACTCCACGCCGGAGAACGCCGTCGGCGCACCGGCTAACAACCGGCTCCCCCCATTCCTGACCAGGCCACACCTCCATGACCTATTGCCTCGGCCTTGCCCTCGACGAGGGCCTGGTGATGGCGGCCGATTCCCGCACCAACGCGGGCATCGACTATGTCACCACCTTCAGCAAGCTCCATGTTTTTCAGCCAGCCCCGGACCGGATTTTCATCCTGTTGTCCGCGGGTAACCTGGCGACCACCCAGGAGGTGATGAACCGCATCCGCCGCGATCTCGACCGTGCCCAGGGCCAGGGCGCCCAGGAATGCGGCCTGCTGACCGCCGATTATCTTTTCGAAGCAGCCGATTACGTCGGCCGGGTCAGCCTGGGCGTGCAGCGCGACCATGGTCCGGCGCTGAGCCAAAGCGGGGTCAGCGTCGGGACCACGCTGATCCTGGGCGGCCAGATCGCGGGGCAGCCGCATGGGCTCTATCTGATCTATCCCCAGGGCAATTACTTCTCCGCTTCGCCCGAGACCCCCTATCTGCAGATCGGGGAGAACAAGTACGGCAAGCCGGCCCTGGACCGCATCGCCAAACCGGGGCTCTCATTGGAAGACGGGGCGCGGCTGTGCGTGGTGTCGCTGGATGCCACCTCCCGCTCCAATGTCACGGTCGGACCGCCGTTCGAGGTCGCCATCTATGCCAAGGACACCCTGACCCTGACGCACCGGCTCAAGCTCACCGCCGACCACCCGGCCCTGCGCGCCCTCTCCACCAGTTGGAATCAGGGGATCCGCAATGTTTTCGACGGCCTGCCGCGCTTTGACTGGGAGTCGATGGGCGAGCAGGCGGAGCCGGCTGCGGCGGGTCAGCCCCTCCCGTAATGCCGGACCGGACGGGACTGGCGCCCGGTGAGAAAGGATCGGCCGGGGTCCACCAGGGCGCGTCCGGCGAACGCGGTGCGTTCTAGCCCAAGTTTAACACCTTTGATTATTTCTCTATTAAGATCGTCCGCTTACCGCTTCGCCCTCTCGCGGATCAAGAACGCGATTGCATGGGAATACCGCCGGGTCTGTCCCCGGGTTCCCCATGACGCCCTGGTCGAAGCGCCCATGACCCGCCCCGGCGTGCAGGCCGAGGCACGGGCCGCCGACGGCCGGGGCCGACCTACCGCAGGATCGACCGCCAACCGCCACGGCTGGGCAGGCATTCCCAGCAGAACTCGGGGTCGGGGTCGCAGAGGTCCCCGACTCCGTCGCGGTCTTGGTCGCGTTGGTCGGGGTTGGCGATCAGCCGGCAGTTGTCGGTTACGTCCGGTACCCCGTCCGCGTCGTCGTCCGGATCCGCATTGTCGCCGATGCCATCTCCATCGGTGTCCACGGATTCGTTTCGGTCGAAGGGGAAGGCATCTTGCCCATCCGGGACGCCATCGTTGTCGTCGTCCGGGTCGGTCGCGTCGGGGATGCCGTCATTGTCGTTATCGGGTGGCAAGGGCACTCCCGTGCTATCGCCCCACAGCCCCTGGCTGTCCCGGAAACGGAATCGGACGCTGTGATAGCCCGCGGAGATCGACCGGTTCAAAGTGACGGTCTCCACCAAGTCGTCGAAGGCGCCATCGTCCGCGGCGAGCGCAATGCCCGGGCCGCCGTCGATGCGGGCCTCGGCGGCGACGAGGGTCGCGGTGCTGCCCGGCATCGACGCGGCGGCCGGGACGAGAAAGCTCTGTGCGGTCGCGCGCGACCAAGTCCCGCCGCGGTCCAGGAAGCGCAAATAGAGCACATGCGCGCCGATGCTGAGTCCTTGGAGCGAGATGCGGCCGCCCAGGGTCTCCACCGGGCTGTCGATGGCGCCGTCGCGCGACACCGGCAGGGACGTGCCGCGTCCCTCGCCAGGGTCGGTATCGATGAATGCCTCGGCCGCCGCGATGCGGTTGTCCCGCCCGCGCAGCGGGCCGCCGGGGCTCCCGGGCGTCACAAACAAGGACTGCCCGACCGGGGCCGACCAAACGCCGACGGCATCCCGAAAACGTACGTAAATGGTGTGCGGACCGGGTGCGACGCCCGTCAGGTCCAGGACACCCGCGGCAGTCTTGAACGCATCCGTGCCGGCGCCGACGAGCGCGAGCGGGGTGCCGGTGCCGGGCGTGCGCGCCGCATCGTCCAAAAATGCCTCGGCCTGGAGCGGTGCGTTCGCCGCCGTGACCGACCCGGCCGCCAGGCAGGCCGCCAACGACAGCGCAATCCGGGGCGATGGGATGGACATGATCGAGCCTCCCTATCCGTCGGTCAACGCAGCCGGGCCACGCCCAAGGCCTGGATGTCCACGAGCCCGCCGCTCAGGCTCGAACCCATCTTGAATAATGGATAGACGAAGGGGGCGTAGTTACCCGGGGCGCGCTGCGCGTCGTATTGGCCGATGCTCCAGGGTCCGCCGTGCACGCCCATGTCGTTGCGCGTGCGGTTCAAGTCAGCCAGGCCATCGTCCGTGGGGCCGGCATCGATAGCGGGGGAGCCGGCGCCGAGTGCGTAGTCAGTCAGATTGACGAACTTGGGGTCCGCGTTCAGGTTACCCCCGCCCGCCGGGCACCCGCCGGAGTTGTTGTAGCACAGGTTGTTGGTCACCGTCGCGGAGAGCGAGCTGACATTGATCGGGGTACCGGAGCTGCTCGACCAGTCGAGTACGATATTACCGGCGACACGCGCGCTGCCTGCCTCGACGAAGATCCCTGCGCCCGAGCGGGTATTAGACGACGGCAGACCCCGCACGACGTTGTTGAGGACCGTGGCCTCACCGGAGCCGCCGACGTAAATGCCGTTCTGTGCGTAAGTAGACGAGTCGGTGTCTGTCACCTCGACCACATTCCCGGCGACCAGGTTGAACACTGCCTCGGCGATGATGCAGGTGAAGGAGTAATAATAATCGCAGCGGGCGCGATTGGCGAGGATTAGTGCTTTAGCGCCGCTGGTGGCGATGATCGCGTAGGAATCGTGACTGACTTGGTTGCCGACGATCCAGACATACGCGTTGGTATGGATATAGCCATTGAGGAGTACGTTGCCGGCGATATAGGCGCCATCGCTGCGAATGTCCACGATATCGGACCCGACAGCAAACCGGTTGCCGACGATCGTCAGCGTTCCGGCGCCCTCTGAAGACCGGTAGTAGTAGCCCTCAATGTCGTCCGACACCCATTCATTCTCGATCAGACGGATAGCAGCAGCCTGCGTCAGATTGACGTCCCCGGAGAATTTCAGCCCCTGAAGGGTCGCCGTGATCCCAAACCCGTCGATGGTCACCGGACCGTACACCAGCGCATTGATGGCCCGGTTCACCGGCCGGATCGTGAGCGACTTGTTGACCGTGACCGCCTCGTAGAAGGCCCCATCCTGGAGCACCAAGGTATCGCCGTTGCCCGCCGCCCCCACCGCGGCAGACAGGGTGCCCTGGCCGGGTGCGACGCTGATCTCCGCTGCCCATCCGCCGGACACGATCACTGACAGAAGTGCGGCGGCGAGCGCCTGATGCCTGGGTTTCATGAGTAAAGCCCTCGGGAATCGGTCGCGATTACGGGGTGTTACGGGTAGTGGGTTGACTTTGCGAGGCAGGGGCAACGGCCAAAAAATGATCCCTGGTACCTGCGCCGGGCCGGAGCGTTCCTGAAGGCGCTGCACCCGGAGTCCCTCCCGGCTGACGGCCGAACAGGTGACCGGCTACCTCCACATAAGGAGTCGAACCAAATCGCAACTCGCCGATTGGCAGTTTCGTCAAACAGTTGACGCTTTGCAACGCCGGTTGCCGGTTAGTTGATCTAAGTCAAGTCCCCGCCGCAAAGGCTGTCGACTACGCCCCAAGCGGCCGCAGCGGCTTGCACTGGTGCCGACCCGCAAGGAGGTGTGCCGGTTGTGCGAGGCGACGCAGCGGTGGCTCCGGCGCTCCTGCTTGCGCATCGGCGCTCGCCTGAACCCCTATCCCTTCCGCGGGCTTGGATTGCCCTGCCCGGCCAGCAGCGCGCGCAGGCGGGCGAGCTCCTGTTCGGCTTGCTCGGCCCGTTCCCGCTCGGCCTGAGCGCGCATGCGTTCAGTCTCGGCCCGGGCCTGTTCGGCGTCGGCCCGCAGCCGCTCGGCCGCGGCGCGCGTCTCGGCCGCCGCGGCCCGTCGGCTGGCGACCTCGACCGGCAGCGGCAGCAACCCGTCCCGATCGGCCCAGCGCAGCCAGATCGCGGCGATGCCGTCGAACTCGCCCTCCCAGAGCGCAAGCTTGAGCCCGAGCACCGCCACCGGCAGGCTGCCGTCGACATCGCGCATGAGGGGACGGTAGCGGTTACCACGCAGCACGAAGCCGGCGCGGTCCTCGGGGTTGAAGGGGTCGAACCAGTAGTAGGCCGGCACCCGCAACTGGTCCTGATACACCAGCCGTTTCTCGCCCTTGTCGAATGCGGCGGTGCTTTCGGAGAGCAACTCGACGACGGCGTCCGGGCCCTTGCCCTCCTCCCAGACCACCCAGGACTTGCGCTCGCGGCGGCGCACACCGGTGACCACATAGATATCCGGACCGCGGAACTGGCGTCCGCGGACCTGCTCGCCGCTGAAATAGACGAACTGGTTGCCGCCAACCGCCACGTCGCCGCGCGCGATGGCCCAGGGCAACAGGGTCTGGATCAGCAGTTCGAGCTGGGCAAAGTGTCGCGCGGATTCCATCGGAATACCGTCCTCATAGGGGAGATCGTCCTCGGTGGGCAGCCGCGGCGGGACGGGCATCTGTAACGCGGGAACGGACATAGGCGGATACCTGACAAGGGGTTCGCTGCCGCGCAAGCATACGCGGGAACCGGCCCGACGCAAGGGACAAGCGGCGGACCCAAACGCGGGGCAGTGCGCTCCTGATCAGGCGCGCGGCTCGGCGCGATCGGTGTAAACTCGCCATCCGGTAGGGTCCGCGCCTGAGCATCGGCCACCAGCCCGACGCGGCCAGGACATGAGCGGCAATGCCGACCGTGCCCGAACGATCGGCAGGCACCCGCAACCCGGATCGGTCAGATGATTGCAACCATATGAGGGAACTGTCATGAACCGCACTCCTGCGTGCTGCCTGCTGCTGATTGTCGCCCTGCTCGCCGGCTGCGGGTCCGGCGACCAGACACCGCCCCCCGCCGGACCGGCCACGACGGCCGCGGGCACGCCGGCGCTGCCGCCGGCGGAGGCCCCGCGAGAACAACAGCTAGAGGCCCTAAAAGAACAGGTGGCGGCGAGCCCGCCAAAACCGATGGAGGTCGCCGAGGACGCCGGCGACAACAGGATGTATCTGCGGGTGGCCGAGCCGCGGTTGGCCGCTGAACTCGACGCCTTGCGCGCCCCGAGCGAACCGACCGACCGCGAGCAATACGCCCAGTTCGAGGAAAATGCAGTCAAGCGCGCCGCCGAGCAACCCGTCTCGACCTTCAGTATCGACGTCGACACCGGCGCCTATGCCAACGTCCGCCGGTTCCTCAACGCGGGCCGACTGCCGCCGCGCGACGCGGTCCGGGTCGAGGAGTTGATCAACTACTTCGACTACGACTACCCGCTGCCCGAGGGCCGTCAGCCGCCCTTCCGGGTCAGCACCGAGTTGGCCCCCACCCCCTGGAACGCCAAGACCCTGCTGCTGGCGGTCGGCATCAAGGGCTATGAACTGCCGAAGACCAGCCTGCCGCCGGCCAACCTGGTGTTCCTGATCGACGTCTCAGGCTCCATGGACTCACCCGACAAGCTCGGCCTGCTCAAGTCGGCGCTCAAGCTCCTGACCCGCCAGTTGCGCCCCGCGGACAAGGTCGCGATCGCGGTCTACGCCGGGGCCGCCGGCCTGGTGCTCGAACCCACCCCCGGCAACCAGCAGGCGAAGATCGAGGCCGCCTTGGACCGCCTGAGCGCCGGCGGTTCCACCAACGGCGGGGCCGGCATCCAACTCGCCTACAACCTGGCCCGCGAGGGAGCCGTGCAGGGCGGCATCAATCGCGTCATCATCGCCACCGACGGCGATTTCAATGTCGGCGTGGTCAGCTTCGAGGCCCTGAAGAACCAGGTGGAGACCGAGCGCAAGAGCGGCATCGCGCTGACCACCCTGGGCTTCGGGACCGGCAACTACAACGACCGGCTGATGGAGCAGTTGGCGGACGCCGGCAACGGCAATTATGCCTACATCGATACCCTGCAGGAAGCCAACAAGGTGCTGGTGGAACAGCTCGGCGCCACCCTGCTGACCATCGCCAAGGACGTGAAGATCCAGATCGAGTTCAATCCCGCGACGGTCGATGAATACCGGCTGATCGGCTATGAGAACCGCGTCCTGCGGCGCGAGGACTTCAACAACGACGCGGTGGACGCCGGCGATATCGGCGCCGGTCACCGGGTCACCGCTCTCTTTGAGATCGCCCTGAAGGGGAGCGGCGGCGCCCTGACCGAGCCGTTGCGTTATGCGCAGCCGGACGCGGCGCCCGCGGCCCAGGGGGACGAACTCGGGTTTCTCCGGCTGCGCTATAAACAGCCGGACGGCGACGCCAGCCAACTGATCGAATGGCCGCTCACGCGCGCCCAGGTGCTTCCCGACTGGCACGCGGCCAGCGAGCGCTTCCGCTTCGCCGCGGCGGTCGCCGGTTTCGGCCAATTGTTGCGTGGCGCACGCTACACCGGGGACTTCGGTTACGACCAGGTGCTCGCGCTGGCCCGTGACGCCCGCGGTCACGACCCCTACGGCTACCGGGGCGAGTTCCTGGCCCTGATCGGACTGGCGCGGTCGCTGGCGCCGCCCGCGGGCGGCACGCCGGGGCCGACGGAACCGGCTCCGGCGGGTCAGTCCCTCCCATAATGCCGGGCCGGACGGGACTGGCGCCCGGTGAGAAAGGATTGGCCGGGGCCCACCAGGGCGCGTCCGGCACACGCGGTGCGTCCAATCAACATGCGAAACAACATGGTCTCGCGGTTGGACAGGCCGCGCGCGATGGGCCAGGTCGACGCTGCTGAATGGCGATGCGACGACCTTCTGCGCGGCCAGCCCAGGTCCAGCAGGTCCCGCGGCGACCAATGAAACGCGATCGATGCGGACATTGCCGCGAACGCCTGCCGGTCAGCCCGGAAATGGACTACAATTCTCGGGCAATGGCTGTGATCTTCGTTGCACGCAGCCGGGCGCTGACGAGGGTATCGAACATGCAGGTCTATATTAGCCATGCGCGCGCGGACGCCAAGTTGGCCGATCGCATCGCCGCGGTCCTGCGGGACGCCGGATTACAGGTGTGGGACGACTCGCAAATTCTTGCCGGCGACAACTGGGCCGAAAAACTGGCCGAGGGTCTCGCCGGGTCCAACGCCATCGTCGTATTGGTTACCACCGATTACGCAAATTCAGCAAACCTTGGCTACGAGGTGGGCTACGCGCTCGGCAACCGGGATTTCAAGGGCCGCTTGATTCCGGTCATTGTCGAACGGCCCGGCGAGTCGATGCCGATTGAAACCCCTTGGGTCTTTTCCAAGTTGCGCACGATTCATCTCAAAGACCCGGACACCGACGACGCGGGGTTACAGGAGATCGCGCAGGCACTCAAGGCGGCCGCGTAGCGCCTGGGTCTCGGTATCATGATACCCAATGAGGCATTCCTCTCGCACTGCAGCCTCGATCACGAATTCACCATCCGCGTGGCCGCCACCTTGCGCCGACACGGCGTGCCCCTGTGGTTCAGCCAAACGAATATTATGGGAGCGCAGCAGTGGCACGACGAAATCGGGTCGGCCCTGCGCAGATGCGACTGGTTCATCGTCGTGCTCTCGCCGGACTCGGTCGGTTCGAGGTGGGTAAAACACGAGCTGATCTACGCCCTGCAACAGGCGCGATTCGAGGATCGTATCGTACCGCTGCTCTACCGGCAGTGCGATATCGAACGACTGTCCTGGGTTCTGCCCGCGTTTCAGCACATCGATTTTCGCAGTGATTTCGATGACGGCTGTCGGGATCTGCTGAGGCTCTGGGGTCTGGGGCATCAGCCCGCCCATGGCTAACCTCTCGGGCGGTGTACGTACTATGGTGCTCGCGCTGGCCCGCGGCGCCCGCGGGCCGAACGCCGGGATCGGCGGTACGCTGATTCGGGCCGGGGTCTGCGACTCGCTTGCCCGGTGTCGCCAGCGCGGCGATGTTCGGGAGCCTATCCGCTCTCGGGTGGTCGAATTTCCTGGCCGGCGGAATTGCTGACGCGGCACCCCGCCGTTTGATCCCAATCCGTCGGGGTGGTATTTTTCCCTTTATGATCGAGACTCGACTCCAGATCCCGGATGACCTCTACCGCGAGGCCGAGCGCGTCGCGCGCGAGCGCGAAATCACCCTGGGCGAGGTCGTACGCCGGGGGTTGGAGTACATCGTGCGCGTCTACCCCCCGGTCCCGCCGACGCGACCGCAATGGCACCCCCCCCCACCGCGGTCACTCGGACACTTCCAAGCCCCGGTGGAAGACTGGCGGCTTTTGGCCAACGAGCCGGACGCACCCCCGTGATCTCGATCGACACCAACATTCTGCTGTATGCGCAGAACGCCGACTGCGCCGAACACGATGCAGCATTCGCGTTCCTTGGCGGCTGCGCGGGACGCGACGATGTGGTGATCTGCGAACTCGTCCTCGTCGAACTCTACCTTCTGCTGCGCAATCCTGCTGTCCTCAAGCGCCCGCTCGGCCCAAAGACCGCCGCCGATATCTGCGCGGCCTACCGCGCCAATCCGCGCTGGCGCCTGATCGAATTTGCGCCAGTGATGGACCAAGTCTGGCGCCTGGCCGGACAGCCCGCATTCGCGCGACGCCGGATCTTCGACGCCCGCATCGCCCTGACCTTGCTCCATCACGGGGTCACCGACTTGGCGACAGCCAATGTAAGAGATTTCACGGGGTTCGGGTTTCGTAACGTCTGGAACCCCGCAACCGTCTGAGTAACACCACCAGATCACTGGAGTTTACGCACTTGGAAACACTGCGACGGCTGTTTCGAATCCACGCGATGAGACTCTTCGCTCGCTTCGGCAATATGCAGCGGGTCGTAGCCTCCCTGGCTGATCCCGATTGGAGTGTACGGTGGGAGGCCGTCACTATCTTGGCAATGCTGCCTGATGAAGATCCTCGTGCCCGGACAGCTGTTGCCGAGTCGTTGCAGAACATCGGGGACGCCCGAGGTTTTGAATCGCTCATCAATTTGCTGGAAGACCAGAATCAATTCATACGCAGAAATGCTGCTGAGGCATTGCATAAGATCGGCGATGCACGAGCCGTCGAACCACTAATTGCCGCACTAGCCGATGCTGAGCGCCAGGTGCGTATGTCGGCCATTGCCGCGCTTGGCAAGCTTGGCGATCCGCGATCTGTCGCCCCGCTGGTCGCCATGCTCAAGGAAAGCAAAGTTGACGACACGTCCCTGCGAAGCACTCTGGCCACGGCGTTGAGAGAACTTTACGGGCAGGATCGGCTCGGCCAGCGCGAGAAGAACGCAATCATCAGCCTTAAGGGCTTTATACTCCAGAGTCGCATCAACGAGTTCCAAGAAGGCGCTAATTTTGATGCGTACTGCGCGAGTACCGGTGGTAGCTATGACGACAGCCCGGCATATTATACTGATGTCCCGGAACGTCGCTTTGAACTCTAGGCCGGATGAAGATTGGTGTCGCGCTCGCCTCTCCAGTTCATGCTTAACCCCGCCGGCGCCTGCACGGCGCACTGCGCCTATTGCTTCGGCCCCAATACCGGGCCTCTAATGGACGAGGCTACCCTTGGTGCCGCTTTGGACTGGTTGGCGATGATCCGGCAACCCGACCAGACGCTCGAACTCGTGCTGCACGGCGGCGAGCCTCTGCTGGCGGGTGTCGCCTGGTACCGACATGCGCTGCCCCGGATTCGCACGCGCTTCGGGGCTGGTTTGCAACTCCGTATGCAGAGCAATCTGTGGCTGCTCGACGACGCCTTCTGTGACCTCATCGAAGAATATGGTATTGCGTTGGGCACCAGCCTGGACGGTCCTGAGGTCATCAACGATGCCCAGCGTGGACAAGGCAGTTTCGCCAAGACCATGCGCGGCATCGAGATCGCGCGCGGTCGCGGCCTCGGCGTCGGAATCATTTGCACCTTCACCCGTCGGTCCGCCGAGCGCTGGCAGGAGGTCTTCGATTTTTTTCTCTCGGAGGGACTCGCTTTCTCCTTTCATGGTGCCATCCCGACCCTGGATGAAGGAGCGGATCAGCCGTTCGCCCTTACGGCGGATGGATACGCCCGCCTGTTCACGGCGATGTTCGATTATTACTTGACGAAGATCAGGCATATCCGCGTTGCCACCTTCGATGAGCTGGCGCGTGGGCTGACCGGTCACTGTACCGCTTGCACCTTCGCCCCTTGCCTCGGACGCTATCTTTCCATTTCATCCGACGGCGGTATCTATCCCTGCAATCGCTTCGCGGCGCATCCGGCGTGGCGACTCGGCGCAGTTCAGGACCGGCCGACCTTCGCGGACCTCGCCGGGACTGCGGCTTGGCAACGATTGAAGGAGCGCGAGGCGTCGGTCAGACAGGATTGCGACGACTGCGCATGGTTCAGCAATTGCAGCGGCGGATGTGCATACCACGCGCTGGCTGCCGGTACGGACCGTCGCGACGGGTATTGCCAGGCGTACCAGCGCATCTTCGCGCATGTGACGGATCGGGTGCTGAACCAGGTGTTTTCCGCCGACAATCTCGCGGCCGTGGTGGCGGAGGGAAGCAGCGATCAACGCGGCCTGTTGCGCCGCGGTGAACTGCTGCAGGTGATGGGGGGTGGCCCACACCCGAGTTCCACTGTCACCCGGGCCAGGGAGGCTGCGGCGGCGGTCGCCCTAGCGGTCTGCGGTTCGCCCGCGGCGGCCTTCGGGACGCTTGAGCAGGTTGGATTGATTACCCACCCGCAGGGCGCTCGGGTCTCGCTCGATCGATTGTGGCAACGACTGCGGCGGCTGCCACAGAACCGGAATGAGGCCTATGTGCATGTGACCTATGCCTGCAATCTGACCTGTTCGCACTGTTACGCGACGGGGGGGCCGGCACGCTCCGCAGAGAGCATGTCCGTAGCGCAGGTCCAGGCCGTGCTGGCTGCCTTGATTGAACATTCATTTCAAAGAATCAAGATCACCGGCGGGGAGCCATTGATGCACCCACAATGGAATGAGATTCAGGACATGCTGATTTCACTGCGTTCATCAAGGTCGGATTCGCAGGTGGTCTTGCGTACAAACCTCGCATTGCCGCTCTCGGCGGCGGACCTGGTCCGGCTGGTCAGTTGTGTCGACCATATCATCGTGAGCATCGACGGCGATCAGGAGAGCCACGACGCGCGGCGCGGCGCGGGTGCATACGCGCGGACAGTCAAGAACCTGAGGAACCTGGTTCAGGTGTGCGGGACGACACCGGTATCGCTCGCCGCTACCGTCACCAACGAACAGGCACATGGCCAGCCGGGCCGATCAGTGCGCGCCTTGGGGGCGGAACTCAATTGCGAGGTGCGCTTCCGGCCACTCTTGCCGCTCGGGCGTGGCCGTGGATTGTCGTTGCCGGCTGGTGCAAGTCTGCCGACCTCGATGGGGATCGAGGTGCTGAACAGCTTTCATGCGCGCAACTCGTGCAGCCTGGGACAAAACCTGCATTTCGAGGTCAATGGAGACTGCTATCCCTGCTTCGCTCTTCTGGGAGAAGAGCACAAGCTCGGGAACATTTTCGAGCAGGGTCTGGGACCGATCATGGATCGGAACGCCCGCTATTCGCAGTGCACAGTCGATACCAACCGGCAATGTTGCGACTGCGTGTGGCGCTACCTCTGCGGCGGCAGTTGTCGCATGGGAAACTCAGGTGAAGGCCCGAATGAACAACCGCTTGACTGCTCCGCCTTGGAACGAAGGTCCGCCCTTGTCCTAAGCCATGCGCTGGATGTGCTCGGGGTTGATCGGCATGTCTGGCGGGGTGCCGGGCTACCGGAGGGCGCGGATCGAACGCCTCGGTGACGTCACCGGCAGCCTGTCGCAGAATCCGACCAGTAGCCGGCTCCGCCGGGTCAGCCCCTCCCGTAATGCCGGGCCGGACGGGACTGGCGCCCGGTGAGAAAGGATTGGCCGGGGTCCACCAAGGCGCGTCCGGCAAACGCGGTGCGACCAATCAACATGCGAAACAACATGGTCTCGCGGTTGGACAGGCCGAGTTCGATGGGCCAGGTCGCACCGCCCAGCGTCAATCGGGTCAGGATCACGTAACGCTGCTCGCGGTGTCCGCCGGAGTCCGAGACCAAGCGGCGATCGATGACCGGCGCCTCGGCGTGGACCACCACGTCGGTGCGTCCGCGCAACGGATGGACGCCGAAGCGCGCCCAGGGCACACCACACCGGTCGAAGGGGTCGACGTAGAAGGCGTGCAGGGTGGAGGTGCGCGCCCCGGTGTCCACCTTGGCCTTGATCAGCGTCAGCCCAAGGTCCGGCAGGGCCGCCCACTCGCGCCAGCCGAGCAGCAACGGTGGGCGCTTCGCCGCTGAGGGCGCGGGGACGCTCATCGCTCGGGCGCCGGCGGGGCCAGACCCCGCGGCGGATGATCAGCCGGGCACCCCACGGGTCGGCGCAGACCGCCGCTGGACGAGACAGTGTGAAACGCTGGACTATCCATGGTGCGGATTTGCGGGCTTAGGGTGATTTCCGGGACAGGATTTACCGACGTGTCGTTTAGGGGCGACTGAAGTCGCCCCTACAGGCGCCCCTTCAGCCCCTGCGGTCTTCCCGGCATACACAGTCGGGATGTTGATTCCCGGGAATCGGCCGAGGGTTGTCCGCGGGCTTCGACACGAGCGCCGATTTACCGCACGGGGCCAGGGGGGCTATCATCCTCAAGCCTAGCGCACCGCACCGCCGTTCTGCTACCGCGGGCCCGTTGCAAACCCCGCTACTGAGCGCAAACCTTTGATTTAGGAGCCGATCAACAATGACGCGTTTACTGTCCGCATTCCCCCTCGCCTTGTTCCTGGCAGCGGCCTTCCCCGTGTTCAGCCTCGCCGAAGACACGGCGGACGCCTGCCGCCAGATGGCGATCGACGATGAGGTCGCCCCGGAGGACATGGAGGATTACATCGCCGAGTGTCTCGCGGTCGTCCAATCCGACACGCCCGAGGAGGCCGTGGAGGCGATGGAGCAACTAGAGGCGATCACGCCCGGCACCGACGCCGCTCCTGACCAGGCACCCTAGCGCGGCAGCCGCCCCGCGGCCTTGATCGTCGTGGCGGCATCCAGGGTGGACGCGCGGGAGCGAAGTCCAGCGAACGCCGCGCCGTTGTGGGTGGACCGCACGGCACTGGTCGACCCCAGGATGCCGCTTTCAAAGCGGCCGCAATGACAACCGTCCAGCAGGTCCTTCCATGGTCAAACGCGTCACGTTGCTCGCCCTCGCCGCCCTCAGCGCCGCCCCGCCCGCGTGGGCAGAGCAAGGCACGGCCAAGATTCTCGCCCCCTGGGAGGCCAATGGTCAGATTTATCAGGTGGCCGTGGACAAACTCCAGTTCATCGGCACCTTCGAGGGCATCATGTACATCGAGCACGGCCAGGGACTCCTGGACGCCGCCCTGTTCACCTGCCCCTCGACCCAGATCACCGAGATCCTCGCCAACACCATCAGGGGCCAGGGCTACTGCACGATCGAAAGCCCGACCGGCGACTACATCTATGCCGAGTTCACCTGTGACGGCGAACCCGGCGCCTGCACCGGCACCTTCAAACTGACCGGCGGGACCGGCAAGCTCACCGGCATCACCGGCGAGAGCGATCTGATCGTGCGCACCGCGCTGAGCGGGACCACCATCGATCAAGCGACCGGCGGGACCGTGTCCGCCGCCAAAGGCCTCGCCATCTGGCCGGAGATGCGCTTTGAAATCCCGGGCAAGAGCGCGGAGGCGGTCAACATGCTCGGCACCGGCATCGCCGGCGCCAAGAGTCCGCCGTTCCAACCCAAGCCCGCGACTACACCGGGGGAGGAACCCAAGCCGGGCGGCCTCACCAAGCCGTTGGTGCCAAGTGAACCCGTGCGCAAGTAAGACGCTCCCACCCCCAGGGAAACCTTTGCAATGCTGTTGATGATCGACAACTACGACTCATTCACCTACAACCTGGTCCAGTATCTGGGCGAGTTGGGCGCCGCGGTGCAGGTGGTGCGTAATGATGAGCTGAGCGTGGCGCAGGTGGCCGCGCTGAACCCGGAGCAGATCGTGATCTCCCCCGGCCCCTGCACCCCGAACGAGGCCGGGATCTCGGTGCCGCTAATCCAGGCGATGGCGGGACGGGTGCCGATCCTGGGTGTCTGTCTGGGGCATCAGTCGATCGGACAGGCCTTCGGCGGGCAGATCGTCAAGGCCCGCCGGGTGATGCACGGCAAGACCTCGCCGGTGCACCATCGCAATCAAGGAGTGTTCAGCGGGCTGGCGAACCCCTGCGAGGCGACCCGCTACCATTCGCTGGTGATCGCGCGCGACAGCCTCCCGGACTGTCTGGAGATCACGGCATGGACCCAGACCGAATCGGGTGCGCCCGACGAGATCATGGGCGTGCGCCATCGCACGCTCCCCATTCAGGGAGTCCAGTTCCACCCGGAGTCGATCCTGACGCAACAAGGTCATGATCTGCTTAAGAACTTCATCATGGGGCGCTAAGTAACCGATGGATATCAAGGCGGCGATTACCTCCTGTGTGGAGGGTAAGAATCTCGATAGCGCGCAGATGACAGTGGTGATGCGCACCATCATGACCGGCGGGGCGACCGCGGCGCAGATCGCCGGGTTTTTGGTGGCGCTGCGCATGAAGGGCGAATCGGTCGCGGAGATCGCGGCGGCCGCCGGCGTGATGCGCGAACTGGCGGCCGGGGTGGATATCACCGGGCTCGACTTCCCGGTGGACATCGTCGGCACCGGCGGGGACGCCAGCGGCACCTTCAACGTCTCCACCACCGCGATGTTCGTGGCCGCGGCCGCGGGCTGCCATGTGGCCAAGCACGGCAACCGCTCGGTATCGAGTAAGTCCGGCGCGGCGGATGTCCTGGAGGCAGCGGGGGTGCGGCTCGATCTCGACCCGGCGCAGGTCGCGCGCTGCGTGCGCGAAGTGGGTGTCGGGTTCATGTTCGCCCCAGGCCATCACAGCGCGATGAAGCACGCCATCGGACCGCGACGGGAACTGGGCGTGCGCACGGTCTTCAATGTCCTGGGTCCGCTGACCAACCCGGCCGGCGTACCCAATCAATTGCTCGGGGTCTTCAGCGAGTCCTTGCTCCAGCCGCTGGCGGAAGTCCTGCAGCGCCTGGGCAGTCGGCATGTGTTGGTGGTCCATGCCCGCGATGGCCTGGATGAGATCAGTATCGGGGCTGAGACCGAGGTGGCTGAACTCAAGGATGGGGTGATCAGCCGCTATCGGATCAGTCCGGATGACTTCGGTTTGCCCCGCGCCGGGCTCGACCGCATCCGGGTGGCGGATCCGGCCGCCAGTCTGCGCATCCTGCGCGGTGTGCTCGCCAACGAACCCGGCCCACCGCGTGACATCGTGCTGCTGAACGCGGGCGCCGCGATCTATGCCGCTGGGCGGGCGAAGACCCTGGCGGATGGAGTCCGGCTGGCGGATGCCGCCATCGCAAGCGGCGAGGCCCTGCGGCGGCTGGAGTCGCTGGTTGCGCTGACCTCAACCATCGCTTAGGAACCGCGTTTGCTTCTACCGTTCAGCACGAGATGCCTCAGCCATGCCCGGAACCCCTGATATCCTCAAGAAAATTTGTCATCGCAAGGTCGAGGAGGTCGCGGCGCGCGCCGCACACCTGCCGCTGACCACGCTCCAGGCCCGGCTGGCCGCGGCACCACCGGTACGCGGCTTCGCCACGGCCCTGGAAACACGCATCGCGGCCGGCCAGCCGGCGGTCATCGCCGAGATCAAACGCGCCAGTCCGAGCAAGGGGGTGCTGCGGGCGGATTTTGTTCCGGGGATGATCGCGGCGAGCTATGAGCGCGGCGGGGCCGCCTGCCTGTCGGTGCTGACCGACATCGATTTCTTCCAGGGCAGCGACGCCTATCTCGTCGAGGCGCGCGCCGCCTGCGGCTTGCCGGTGATCCGCAAAGATTTCATCATCGACCCCTACCAGGTGTATGAGGCGCGCGCCATCGGCGCGGATTGCGTCCTACTGATCGCGGCCTGCCTGGACGATGCGCGGTTACGCGACCTGAGCACCCTGGCCCAGGCACTGGGCATGGATGTGCTGGTGGAAGTGCACGACGCCGCCGAGTTGTCACGCGCTCTGGCCGTGCCGGGCCGGCTGATCGGGATCAACAACCGGAACTTGCGCACCTTCGCGGTGACCCTCGAGACCACACTGGATCTGCTGAACGCGGTGCCCGCCGACCGGCTGCTGGTGACCGAAAGCGGCATCCTGAAAACGGAATCAGTCACCCTGATGCGTGGCCATGGGGTTCAGGCCTTCCTGGTCGGCGAAGCCTTCATGCGCGCCCCCGACCCGGGAACCGAGCTACGGCGGTTATTTTTCTGAGTATGAAGCGCATCCTAACGGGTCCCGAACACCACGATCGTCTTGCCCGCCACGCTGATCAGCCCCTGTTCCTCCAGGCTCTTCAACACCCGCCCGGCCATCTCGCGGGAACAGCCGACGATACGCCCGATCTCCTGGCGCGTAATACGGATCTGCATACCGTCCGGATGCGTCATGGCGTCCGGCTGCTTACACAAATCAAGCAAGGTACCGGCGATCCGCCCGGTCACGTCGAGGAAGGCCAAGTGACCGACTTTACGGCTGGTCTGACGCAACCGCGTGGACAGTTGCAGACCGACGGCATAGAGGAATTCCTTGGCCACATCCTTCAATTCGTTGTCGAGCAGCCGGTCAAGGCGCTGATAGGTGATCTCCGCAACCTTGCATTTGACGCGGGTACGCACAATGACGCTGCGGGTGTTCAGCGGCATGAACAGCCCCATTTCGCCGATGAACTCACCCTTATTGATATAGGCCAACAGGAGTTCGCGGCGCTCTTCGTCATCGATGACGGCGGCCACCGAGCCCTCGATCAGGTAATAGATACTTTCCGCCGGCTCGCCGACGCGGATGAAGTCCACGTTCTTGTCGTAGGACTTGGTATGACAGTAAGACAGGAATGGCTGGAGCCAGCGGGGTTCTTGCTTGGGCGGGATCAGGATGGTCATCGGTCGCGGCCTGCGTGGGGCAATGGCGCTGCGGAGCAACGCGCGAGTTAACTTGGAATCTTAGGCGAGCATCTGCGCCTTGTCGAACTATGGTAGCCTGCGGCGTCAGTACGGACGCCGCGGCGGCGTCCCGGATCGGTTGCTTAGGGGGTATGCATGAAGGCTCGGGTGAAGTGGATCGATGGGGTTGCCATGCTCGGCGAGTCCGAATCCGGACACGGAATCGTCATGGACGGTCCGCCGGACGCGGGCGGGCGCAATGTCGGGGTGCGACCGATGGAGTTGCTGCTGTTGGGGATGGGCGGCTGCACCGAGTTCGACGTGCTCTCGATCCTGCGCAAGGCGCGGCAGCAGGTCACCGATTGCGTGCTCGAACTGACCGCCGAGCGGGCACCCACCGATCCCAAGGTCTTCACCAGCATCCACGCCCACTTTATCCTCACCGGACGGAATCTTGACCCCCGTCAGGTCGAACGTGCGATCAAATTGAGCGCCGACAAGTATTGCTCGGCCTCTATCATGCTCGGAGCCGTCGCCGCTGTCACCCACGACTTCGAGATCCGCGATGCTTGAAGCGGCGGCCGCATTCGACGCCGTCGTCGCGGAGTTCTATGAGGGTTGGTTTCGCTACCACCCGGACCGCGCTTTGGAACTTGGTGTCCCGGTGTCGGGCCGCGTGCTCCCGCCGCAAGAGGACGATGATCTGGCCGCCCTGCGCGGCTGGATCGAGGCCCTGATCCTGGGCCTGGATGAAGTCGCATTCACCGCGCTGGACGCGGATCGGCAACTGGATTACGAACTGCTCGCCGGCGCCGCGCGGATCGAGCATCGAGAGTCCCTGACGCGCGACTGGCGCCGGCTCGACCCCCTGCACTTTCTGCCGGTCGCGGAGATCGACCGCCTGACCCTGGACCCGATGCGGGCGCTGGACAGCGTCCTGCCCCAACTCCTGGAACAGGTCCCGGAACACCTGCGCCAGGCCCAGGCCCAACTGCGTGAGACGGCGGCGACGCTCAGCGCGCCCCTGGTGCGCGTCGCCGCCGCGGAGGCCGCGAGCGGTTGCTGTTATCTGCGTCACCTGGCGCGGGGCACCTGGCTGCGCGACCACGCGTACGCGCCCCATACACTGCAAACCCTGGCGGAATCGGCGGCCGATGCCCTGGCCGGCTTCGGCCACTTGCTGACCACCGAGTTGGCCGCCCGGGCGCGGGGCGAACCCGGCTGCGGAAGCACACACCTGCAACTGCGGTTGCGCTATCTCCATTGCATCGACTGCGATCCGACCATTTTGGGTGACGCGATTGCCGAGCTGCTGCGCACGACTGAAGGCGAACTGGATCGCTTGGCGGACGACCTGACCGGCGACCGGAATCAGGATGCCGTGTCGGGATCCGGAGCGTCGCCCGGGCCATCAGCCCGGCTGCAGCAGTATCGCGAACACGCCGATGAACTCGCGGCTCAACTCATCGCGCGCGGCCTCGTCACCCTGCCCGACGCCCCCCTGCGCATCGACCTGCGCCCAGCCTGCGCGGGGCCGCGGCGGGCCCACACGGACTACCTCCCGGCGGCGGATGGAACGGGCATGCTGTACCTGTCCGCCGGCGGCAGCGAGACCGAGTCGGATACTTACATCCGCGACCGGTGTCTTGCCAAGGGCTGGGGCGGCAGTCACTTGCTGGCCTACGCCGGCGCGGCGCGGGCGCGACGCCTGCCGCGCCGACTCGCCAACGCCGTCTCACTGACCGGCGGCTGGCACCTCTATCTGACGGATCGGCTGGGGCGCACGGGTGTTCACGCGGCCGACCAGCACCGGTGGACGCTGATCGCTCGGCACGACTGCCTGCTGCGGGCCGAACTCGACCTGGGCCTGCATACCGGCCGCATCGATAGCAATCAGACCCTGGCGCGCCTGCGCTCCCACGGGCTCACTGAGACGGCCGCGGAGGCGGCCTTCGCACGCATCGTACTCGCCCCGGGTGATGCACTGGCGGCGGTGCTCGGCTGGCGACTGCTGGAAGCAGCGCGGGTGCTCCAGGAAGGACGCGACGGCACGGGATTCGCGGAGCGGGCCTTTCATGACCGCCTGGTCTCCCAAGGACCGATCCCGTTGGCACTCGCGCTGCGCTACGGCCTGGGCCAACCCCTGTGGCAGAGCGTGCTCGACACGGTCTTCGGCCCTGGTTAGCTCAGGCATCCGCGCCGCGCACCCTTCGCTTCGCCGCCGTTTGCCCTTATGCTTTCCGCCACCGACGCTTCAACCATCCACCAGGCCCATAACCCGATGGCATTCAAGACCGCCGACCTCTACGACCAACACGAAACCCAGGTGCGGGTCTGTGATCCCATCTTCCGGGACTTCGGCGGACGCCGCGCCTTTTCCGGTGCGGTCGTGACCGTCAAGTGCTTCGAAGACAACACCCAGATCAAAGCGCTGCTGGCCGAACCCGGCGCCGGTCGCGTACTGGTGGCCGACGCCGGCGGTTCGCTGCGTTGCGCCATGCTCGGCGACCTGATCGCCGCGAGCGCGGTCGCCCAGGGGTGGGCCGGGGTGATCCTGTTCGGCTGCGTGCGTGATACGGATGACCTGGCCGGGATGGACCTGGGGGTCAAGGCGCTGGCCGCCAATCCGCGTAAGAGCCAGCGCCGCGGTGAAGGTCAACGCGACCTGGCGGTGAGTTTTGCCGGAGTCAGTTTCGCGCCCGGCGACTGGGTCTACGCGGACGCGGACGGCATCCTGGTCGCCGCCACCCGACTCGCCCTCGCGGACTGAGGAGGGCGCCATGGCCTGGACCGAAGCGAAACAGATCGCGGAGTGCATCCTGGATGGCTTCGACAGCCATTACCGGCAGTTCCGGGAAGTCACCGCCAAAGCGCGGCAACGCTTTGAGAACGCGGACTGGGCCGCGGTCCAAGCCGCCTCCCGCGAGCGCATCGACTACTATGATCAACGCGTAGTGGAAACCGTGGGCATCCTGCGTCGCGAGTTCCACCTGCATAACCGCGACGAGCGCCTGTGGCGGCGGGTCAAGGTGGAGTACCTGCGCCTGCTGCCGCAACACCGCCAGCCCGAGTTGGCGGAAACCTATTACAACTCGGTGTTCTGCCGCCTGTTCGACCGCCGCTATTACAACAGCGCCCATATCTTCGTGTGGCCGGTCTTCTCCACCGAACACCTGGAGGCGGAGAACCCGATCTTCCGTCCCTATTACCCGGCTCGTGACGGCATCGTCAAGATTATCGGCGCGGTGATGGACGGACTCGGGTTCACGCTCCCCTTCCGCGACCGACGCCATGATATCCGCAACCTCATGAACGCCATCTGCTCGCGCTTCCCGAATAATCGGGCGCTCGCGCAGAACTTCCAGATCGCGGTACTGACCGAGCCCTTTTTTCGCAACAAGGGGGCCTATGTCATCGGTAAGATCATCAATGGGGCGGACCAAACCCCCTTTGCGGTGCCGATCCTCAATGACGAGCAGGGTGGGCTCTATTGCGATGCCCTGTTGCTGGGCAACGACGAAATCACCGATATTTTCAGCTTCTCCCGCGCCTATTTCATGGTGAATACCCAGGTGCCGGCCGCGGTCGTGGATTTTCTGCGCCCGCTCCTGCCACGTAAATCAAAAGCCGAGTTCTATACCGCCATCGGCTTCCAGAAATACGGTAAGGCCGAATTCTACCGTGATTTCCTGAAACACCTGCGGTATTCGTCCGACGAATTCAAAGTCGCACCCGGTATCCGCGGCATGGTGATGTGCGTGTTCACCCTGCCGTCGTTGTCATTCGTCTTCAAGGTGATCAGGGACCGGTTCGCGCCACCCAAGGAAATGACCCGCGAGATCGTCAAAGAAAAATACCTGCTGGTCAAAATGCACGACCGGGTCGGGCGCATGGCGGATTCCTGGGAATACTCCCACGTCGCCTTCCCGCTGGCGCGCATCTCAGCGGATCTGCGCGCGGAACTGGAGTCGGAATGCGCCGGCAGCCTGGAAATCGACGGCGACCAACTCATCATCAAGCACCTCTATATCGAGCGGCGCATGACCCCGCTCAATCTCTATCTGCATACGGCGGATCAAGATGAGATCCGTCATGCCATCCGGGAATACGGCGACGCCATCAAGCAACTCGCCGCGGCCAACATCTTTCCCGGTGACTTTTTGTTCAAGAATTTCGGCGTCACCCGGGCCGGGCGGGTCGTCTTCTACGATTACGATGAATTATGCTATCTCACCGAATGCAATTTTCGGGAGATTCCGGAGGCGCCCTACCCCGAGATGGAGATGGCCGCGGAGCCCTGGTATACGGCCGGACCGGATGACGTCTTTCCGGAAGAATTCGCGACCTTCCTGCTCACCGACCCACGAATCCGTAAGGTCTTTCTCCAACTGCACCGCGACCTGCTCGATCCGGCCTGGTGGCGCACCCGCCAGGCGGTGATCCGCAGCGGCCGTCTCGATGACATCTTTCCCTATCCGCAGGAGCGCCGTTTCCGGCGCGCCATTTCCCAAGAAACCGCTCGCCAATGACTCACCGACCTCATCAATCTTTGATCCGCACAAAAAACAACAGTGCCATCGCCGGCAGCGAGGCCAGGAAACCGATGGTGAAGAGTCCGATGTAGTCAACCTGTTCGACGATGACCCCGCCCATCCCGCCGAACAGGGCGGAGAACACCGACATGAAAGCCGATCCGATGGCGTAATGCCCGGCCTTGTATTCGGGTTTACAGGTGCGCAGAATGTAGACGATGAGGACGGCGTTACCCAGACCCGCGGCAATCTGCTCGATCGTGTAGACAGTCCCGATGGTCATGAATCCCAGCGTGCTGGTCGCCAGCGGGCGCTCATAGGCCAGCCAGATATAGGCGAGGATGTTGAGGTTCATCAACAGCGTCAGCGGCCAGATGGCCCGACGCAACCCGGTGCGCTTGATCCAGAGTCCGCCGATCGTGGTCCCGATGATGGAACCCACCAACCCCAGTAAACCGCTCATCCAGGCGAGCTGCGTGTTGTCCACCAGCAGATAGCGCTTGAGGAACGGCGTCCCCATCGAGAAGATGATCTCATCGCCGATCTTGTAGAACATGATAAAGGCCAGACTCAGCGCAATCACGGGCTTAGCCTGGGCCAGCAAAGCGATCAGCATGAAGGCGAAGCCATAGGTCAGGGCCTGCACCCCAGGGACACCCAAGGCCGGAAGTACCGCGCTCAGGGCCAAGCCAAGCAGGGGCGCGCTGACCAGCGCGATGAGTGAGCGACGCGGCGAGACCTCCAGGTAGGCGGCGAAGGAGTTCAGGAAGGCCGCGCCCGCGTGACGGCCACCGACGCTGCGCTCCCGCGGTTGCTGGTAACGCGGGAGCTTGACCAGATGCAGTAGGGTCAGGACGGCCATCACCGCCGCCCCCGCGGCAAAACCGCAACCCCAGGCGCTGTACAGATTGCCGCCGAACGCATGCTTGGCGACCTCCGCAACCGCCAGGATGATGCCGAAGCGCGCCACGATCATCGCCAGACGGTAGGCCGTGACCCGCAACCCGGTATAGGCGGCCTGCTGCTTAGGGTCGCTGATGCCCTCCATGTAATAGCCGTCGATGGCGATGTCATTGGTGGCCGCGAGGAACGCCATGACGATGAAGAGCCAGACCAGAATGGCATCGGGCAGCCCCACGCCGTCGCCGCGGACGAGGCAAAGTCCGGCCAGCAGCGCCGTCAGCACGGTGAGCAGGGCCTGGATCAGGATCATCCAGGTGCGCCGGGTGGAATAGATATCCACGAAGGGCGCCCACAAGAACTTCAGATTCCAGGGCAGGCCCAGGAAATTGAGATAACCCAGCGCGCGCTCCGACATCCCGACATCAGTGAAGAAGACCGACGACATGGCGCGCACCACCATGTAGGGGAAGCCTTGGGCGAAATAGGTGGAAAAGACCCACCACCGCGGATCGCCGAGTGGATCGGTCAGATCCTTAGGGTCTGCTGTGCGGACCAGCGCCCTCGCGGTCGGTGAGCTGGCCGGGCCGATGATCAAGGCCGATCGAGGCGCCTCGCGGTTTGCGTCGCTATCCATAAACCTCCAGGACATCAAGGGCCTGCAATCTCGATCCGCAGGACATTCGAGTTCGACCCGGCGTAGGTGACGACGACATCATAGACCCCGGGCGCCAGGAGTCCCGGGAGATAGCGTTGCGCGTCGATGTTGAAATAACCACCGGTCGATACACCGGCGAGGGACTCACGGCTCGCCGTGGGTGCGTCGGGCGGCGGCGGCTCCTCCGGTTCGTTGCTGCCTTCTTCCATCACCGTACCGCGCACAATGACCTTGGTCCCGACATGACGCACTTGCACAGCCAGCGGCGGCCCATCCATGGCAGCCAGCACCGGGACCAGAAAATAGCCGCAGATCGGCACCACCGGCCGCTCGCCGGCAGCGATGATGATGCGTTGCGGCGCCTTGATCCGGACCCCGCTCCAATCGGACGATGGCGCCGCGGGTGAACACACCGCTTGCGCGAAGGTACCGAGTGCGACCTCGCGAAACTGGTCCGGGATAAAGTCCATCCTGCCTGCCCTCTGGTGATGGCATCAAGCGCAGACTACCAGCCGCTGCCGATGTCCAGTTTCTTGACGGCCTTCTCGCAGTTGGCGCAGAAAGCGTTCTTGCTGTTCACGGCCCCGAAGATGACGCATTGCGATGCGGTGAGATTCGCGCTGGTCGAATAGCTGGCCGCGCCGTCCGGACAACCCTTGAAGCAATGATCCCCGGCATGACCCTTACCTGAATAATGCGTCGCCACCTTGTCCGGCAGCGCACCGGTACCATTCGCCACCATCCCGACCTTGTGGCCGATTTTGTGGTTGATTGCTGCTGCAAGCGAACGTTGAAGCGCTTCACCTCGTCGGCGGCCAACTGCGCGATTTGTTCAGTGCGAATGATCAGCATGGTGATTCTGAGCCAACCCATCCGCCAGGCGCGCTCCGGCCGCTGCTCATCGCCTCCAGCACCTTGTAGATAGCGGCGGAGTCTTCCTCACCCAGCCCCTGACCGACCAAGGCGTTGAGATATTGGGCAATGGCCGCTGCGCTCGGCAATGCCAGGCCAAGCTCAAGCGCGGACTCGCCGACGATGCGCATATCCTTCTGGTGCAGCCGTGCCTTGAAGCCGGGGGCGAAATTGCTGTCGATCATGCGCTGACCGTGGACCTCCAGAATACGGCTGGCGGCGAATCCACCCAGCAACGCCTCACGGACCCGCGCCGGATCGACGCCGGAGGCACGCGCCAGCAGGATCGCCTCAGCCACCCCGACGATGGTCGCGCCGACGACGATCTGGTTGCATGACTTGCAAACCTGCCCGGCACCGTTCCCACCCACATGGACGATATTGCGCCCCAGTGCCGCGAACAGCGGTCGAACCCGATCGAAAACCTCCGCCGGGCCGCCAACCATGATCGACAGCGTGCCCGCGATGGCGCCGGCCTCACCGCCCGAGACCGGGGCGTCGAGCATGTGCAGACCGCGCTCACGCAACCGCGCGGCGATGGTGCGGGTGACGGCGGGCGAGATGGTACTCATATCCACCAGCACGGCGCCGGGGCTCACCCCTTCGATGACCCCGCCAGGCCCGAGGATGACCTGCTCTACGTCGGCGGTGTCCGCCACCATGGTGAAGAGGATATCCGCGTGTCGGGCGACCTCGCTTGGGCTAGCGCAGGTCACGGCGCCGGCCGCGGCCAGGGGTTCCATGGACTCCGGGCGACGGGCATAAACGGCCAGATCCCACCCGGCACGCAGCAGATTCAGCGCCATGGGGCGACCCATGATCCCCAGCCCGATGAAACCGACGCGCTCTGCCATGCTGGTCACTCCAGAGGATTTGAACCTGACGCTTCAGTCGCCTGGGTCCAACAGTTCGAGCCAGTGTACCACCGGGACCCCACTGCCGGCCTCCAGGTGCAGTTGACAGCCGATATTGGCGGTCGCGATCAACTCCGGTGCACCGGACTCCAGGGCAGCGACCTTGTTCGAGCGCAACGCGAGCGACAGTTCCGGTTGGGTCAGCGAGTAGGTGCCAGCGGAGCCGCAACACAGGTGAGCGTCCGGCACGGCGCTCAAGGTAAAGCCGAGCCGGGTGAGAATGCCTTCGACCACGCCCTTGATCTGCTGCCCGTGCTGGAGCGTGCAGGGGGCGTGGAAGGCGATGCGCCGGCCCCGGCCCGGTGCCCCCAGCAGGCTCAAGTCCGCGGCCGCCAGCCACTCGGCCGGATCGCGGGCCAAGGCCGACACCCGAGCGGCCTTCTCGGCATAGACGGGATCATCGCGCAACAGATCACCGTAGTCTTTCACCATGCCCGCACAGGCGCTCGCGGTGACTAGGATAGCCTCGCAACCAGCCGCGATCTCGGGCCACCAGGCGTCGATGTTACGGCGCATGGCGTCCAGGCCCTCGTTCTCGGCACTGAGGTGATACGCGACCGCCCCGCAGCAGCCGGCGGCGGGACTGGTGATCAGGTCGACACCCAGCCGGTCGAGCAGGCGGGCCGCCGCGGCATTGGTGAGGGGTGTGGCGACCGCCTGAACACAGCCGGCCAACACCAGGCAACGCCGCCGACCGCGCGGCGCGGGCCAGTCCCCGGCCGGGCGGGCCCGCGGCACCTTGGCCGCCAGCGCGGCCGGCAGCAGGGGCCGCACCAGCCGACCGAGGCCGAGCAGCGGACGCAGACGGGCCGGGTGCGGCAGCAGCCGGACCAAGGCGGTGCGCAGCAGCCGCTCGCCGACCGGCCGCGCGACCCGCTCCTCGACCAGATGGCGGCCGATCTCGGCCAGCCGGGCATAGCGCACCCCGGACGGACAGGTGGTCTCGCAGGAACGGCAGGTGAGACAGCGGTCCAGGTGCTGCTGCGTGATGCGGGTCGGGGTATGCCCTTCGAGGACCTGCTTGATCTGGTAGATCCGCCCGCGCGGCCCATCCAACTCGTCGCCCAGCAACTGATAGGTGGGGCAGGTGGCGGTACAGAAACCGCAGTGAACGCAACTGCGCAGGATGGCGTCGGCCTCGCGTCCCGCGGGGGTGGCAAGGAACTCCGGGAGAATCTGGGTCTGCACGGTTGGCCCTCAGAGGTCCTGATACAGTCGGCCGGGATTGAGAATACCGGCGGGGTCGAAGGCGCGCTTGAGGTTGCGGTGCAGGGCCAGCAGCGGGGCCGACAAGGGCTGGAAAACCTCCGCCGTGCGGTCACCGCCGCGGAACAGGGTCGCGTGACCGCCCGCGCGGGTGACCAGGGCACGGATGACCGCGGGCGCGTCAGCACTGCGCAACCAGCGCTGGGCACCGCCCCACTCCAAGAGTTGCGGACCCGGCAACTCCAGGGGCGGCGTCGCTGCCGGCAGAGCACAGCGCCACAGGGGCAAGTCGCCTTGGAAAAACGCGTGACCCTGCTCACGCACCTGATCGTCCCAGAAAGCGACGGCATCCGCATCCGCCAGCGGTTCGCCGCCGATGCGTTCGGCCGCGGCGTGAACCCCTTGGGCGGCCCCGGCCAGGCGCACCCACAGCCGTCCGCCGTCCCCGGAGTCGGTCCAGCAGGTGGCCGTGATCGGCAAGGGCTGCGCCGCCCACCGCTCCATCCGCGCCAGGGCCTCGGGTTGACTACAATCCTGCACCAGGGTCCGGGACACGACCGGCGACGGTAACACCTTGACGCTGATGTCCAGCAACACGCCCAGGGTCCCGAATGCCCCGACCATGAGGCGGGAACAATCGTAACCCGCCACGTTCTTCATCACCTCGCCGCCAAAGCGCAGGACCTCCGCCCGGCCGGTGAGAATACGGGCACCCAACACCAGATCGCGGATGGCGCCGCCGGACGGCCGGGCGGGGCCGGAGAGACCACAGGCGACCGTGCCGCCCAGGGTTGCACCGACACCCAGCCGCGGCGGTTCGCAGGGGAGATGCTGGGCGTGCTCGGCCAGCGCGGCTTCGATGGCCGCCAGGGTGGTCCCACAGCGGGCGGTCACCACCAGTTCCTTGGGCTGATAGTTGATGATCCCCGAATGCCCGGACAGCTCCAGCGGCGCGGTGCCCGCCGCGACCTGACGGCCGAGCCCGGTCTTGGTTCCGGCCCCGCGCAGGGTCAGCGGGCGGCCAGCCGCCGCGGCCGCCCGCAACTGATCGAGCAGCGCGGTCGTGAGATCGCCATCGGCGTCGGTAGTCATACTGGCTGATGCCCGCTGATGAAGGCGGACAGCCGCTTGGTTTGTTGGTCCATGGGATCCTCCAGTGCTTTTGCGTCGCGTCGCCACATCGACTATGTTACTTGCGAGTTGCGTAACCTAGCTATCCGCTGCCATCAATGGGATGCCGGGGTCGGGATTGCAACCTTGAGACCGACACCCGTCAGGAGACCGCTGTTCATGGGCTATCTGAGTCTGTCACGCGCCGCCCGCCTGGCCGGGGTCACCCGCGCCGAGATCCAGCGGCGCATCCGCCGCGGCGACCTCGAGACCTTCGAGGGTGCCGTCGCGATCCAGGATTTGCTGCTGCTCTACCCGGCGGTGAGTCTCCATGACGACGAGGCGCTGATTCGGGTGGAGCGGATCAAGTCCGCGGCCGTGCCGAAGTCTCATCACGCCGATACCATCCTGCCCAGCCCCGAGGTTCTGGTCGCACGTCTGCGCGGCCTGAGCGCGACCCTGGTGGAGCGGATGTCGGCCCTGACGGCGACCGAGTCGCTGTTGGACGAGGTCGGCGCACGACTCCTAGACCTTCCGGGCGGTGATCAGGGTCCCTGCGCGGCGGCGATCAGCGCCTTGCAAGACTGGTTTACGCAAGCCCGCCTGGCCCTGGCGGAGCGGCCAACGACCGACCAGAAAGCCCAACTGCTGGCGAAAGATACCTTCCTGCGCATCATGGCTGCCAACTGTAAACTGATCCCGAGCGGGCACGACTTCTTCATCGAGGGCGCCGAATCCATCCTGGATGCCTCGGTGCGCGCCGGACTCAAGCTGGGTTACGGCTGCGCCAGCGGCAACTGCGGCGAATGCAAGGCCCGCGTGCTCAGTGGCGAGGTCGCCAGGACGCGCGATCACGACTATGTGCTGAGCGAACGCGAGAAACTGCTGGGCTACATTCTCACCTGCTCGACGACGGCGGTTACCGATCTGGTCCTCGAAGCGGCCGAGGCGCTGTCGGTACAGGACTTGCCGCACCAGGAGATCCGCGCCAGCCTGCGCAAGCTGGAATCGCTCGCCCCGGATCTGGTGAGCCTGAATGTCCAGACCCCCCGCACCCATACCTTGCGCTTCATGGCCGGTCAGCGCGCCACCCTGACCCTGGAGGACGGCGCCAGCCGTGAACTGCCGATTGCAAGCTGTCCGTGCAACGGACGCAACCTCTGGTTCTATGTCCGACGCGGGACGGACGCCTTCTCCACGGCGGTGTTCGGCGGACTTCACGCCGGGCAATTGATCAAGGTGACCGGCCCGCACGGGAACTTCGTGCTGCGCGAGGACGCACCGGAACCCGCGGTATTCATCGCCATCGGCGACGGCATCGCCCCCGTGAAAAGCCTGATCGAACACGCCGTCTCCATCGATCTGATCGAGTCGTTTCATCTTTACTGGGGCACGACCCATCCCGAGGGACACTACCAAAGCCGCTGGGGACGCGCGCTCAAGGACGCCCTGGACAACTTCAGCTTTACGCCGCTGGCCAGCGAGGCGGCGGCGGACCTGATCGCGGCACTCCACACGGACCACGCGGACCTCAGCGGCCTGCGCTTCTATCTCGCCGGGCCGGCCGCCGCGGTGCGCGCCGGCGCGGCGGCGCTCGGCGCGCTCGGTGTCGCCCCGGAACGGATGTTGAGCGAGTACACGGATACCTGATCGATTCGCATCGGCTGCAGCCAACTGCGGCCGGGCGGATTGTAAAGAATTGTTTCAGACGGCTCATGCAAGCCGCGATAGCGGCTAGAATCGCACGCAGGAGGTTCAACCCCAAAAGGCGAGTATGACGATCGCGGCTCCGACCCCTGTTATACTACTTGTTGTGCTACTGGTGGTGATTCTTTCGATCGGCTCGGCGGTCAGTTTTGCCAAGGTTTATCAATGGAAAGATGCCGATGGCAATGTGCAGTTCAGCGACCGCCCACCCGACGCGCTCCCGGCACAAGCCGCCCAACCGGGCACGGGTTCGACCAACCAGGCCAGGGCCGACAGCGGACTGATCGTCCGGGTCGTGCCGGTCGACTTCCGCCTGCACGACCGCGTCAACCTCATGGTCGAGTCGATTCCACGTGCGGTCGATAAGATTTATCGAACACGTTTTGCTATCACTTTTCCGACCCAGCCGACCCTCACCATCCGCCTGCTCCCTGACCAGACGGCCTACGACCGCGTCGTCGGAACCGCCGCCGCACTGTCCGCTCCGAACCGCCATGGCGCTCCCGCGACCGGCGAACTCGTCACCTGGTATCGAGCCAGCCCGGATGCGATGGCGCAAGCCTTGGCGGGGGAGACGAGCGAGACCTTGTTGCGCGGCGATTTCCCGTTCGCTCCCCGCTGGCTGCGCGCCGGACTCACGCGTTATTTCCAACTGCTGCGGGTCTTGAGTGATACCACCGCGGTTTTTTCAGACCTGCCGTTGGATCTGACGGTACAAACGTTACGCACTACTGACCGATTGCTCCCGACGGCCCAATTGCTGAGTCTGTCGGAACCGGACTGGCAGCGCGAGAACGCGCCGAATCAGCGTGCCGAGGCCCAGTCCTGGTCTCTGGTGTACTTCCTGATGTCGCTCCCGGAAGGCGGGCCGCTGATCGGAGAGATTCTGAAACGCTCCGAAGCGACCGCGGGCGATGATTCGGCATCAACGTTCGTCATCGACTCACGGTTCCCCGGTGGCGTGGGCGGTCTTGACGCGCGCTGGCGGGCCTGGCTGCCCACCCACAAGGCGGCTCACTACTACTGATGCCGTGCTCCACCTGAACTTGCCCACCCGCCATTGCGGTCGTGGTTCACCCGCTTACGGACTCGTTACCCGCTGCATCACGAGCATATAGTTCACCCCCATCCACCGGGTCAGGGAGAAGGCCCGGTTGAACGGGTTGACCCGCACCCCGGTTCGATCCAAGACCCGATATTCCCCGCCCAGCCCGGCGATCACCTCGCCCGGACGCACTAGTTTGCGGTACTGGTGGGTCCCCCTCGGCAACCAGCGCAGGACATATTCAGCCCCGAAGATCGCGATCAGGGCCGCCGCGGCGGTCCGGTTGATGCTGGACACCACCATGACACCCCCCGGCCGGACCAGGCGGGCACAGTGCGCAAGAAAGTCCGGCAACCGCTCGACATGCTCCACCACTTCCATGTTCAGCACCAGGTCGAAAACGATCCCGGAATCGGCCAGTTGATCGACGGATTCCAACCGGTAATCGATCGTCAAGCCGCTCCAGCCGGCGTGCAAACGCGCCACACCGAGGTTTTTCTCGGTCACATCGACGCCGACCACCGCGGCGCCCAGGCGGGCCGCGGACTCGCTTAAGATACCGCCGCCGCAGCCGATATCGAGCACCCGCAAGCCCGCAAATGGACGCTCCTGCCGCGGGTCCAAACCCAGCGTCTGCGCGACCCGATCACGCAGATAACCGACGCGAAAGGCATTGAGTTGGTGCAGCGGCCAGAACGGCCCCGCGGTATCCCACCACCGGTGGGCCAGACGTTCATAGTAGGCGACTTCGGCCGGATCAATGTTGGCTCCAGTCAGTTGAGTAGATGCCATCGGTGCAGCCTCTGGTAGCGTGAGTCACACGTCAGGAACACCGACAACGACCGCGACGCTGAAGGTGTTCCCCAATGGACTTGTTCGGCACATTAATGACGCTTGACATGCCACTGACCAGTCGCGTTTACAAGCGCCGCGCGTCAACGCATCAGCAGCCAACCCAGCCCGACGCACACCAGGCCCGGCCAACATAGCGCTATCGAAACAAGCAGCTTGGGCTCGGCCAGCAGGCGCGGCCGCGTCACCAGATCGGGCTCGGGGACGAACCAACCGAGCACTGAACCAAGGACACGCGTGGCCGGCCTGCGCTCCCAGTTGATGGTCCTGGGCCAGCGGTAGCTCTCAAGTTCGGTCGGATAAAAAGCGACTTTGGAGGCCGGCCCCCGTTCCGCGGCAAGCGCATGAATGCGCGCCTCGAAGCGTTCCGGCTGCTGCTGGAGCTGCGCCACCCCAAGCAGCCCCCCGGTCCCGTCCGGAAACACGATATCGAAGACCGGGTCGGCGGCCGCGCGAAAACCGGGTAACCGGGTTTCAACCACCGTGTGCGTGGGCCGGGCATAGTCCGGCGCGTAGAGCATCACCAGTGTACTGGGGATACCCAGCTCATCGAGCATGGCCGCCAGCAGCCTGGATTTATCGGCACAATCGCCGCCTGATTCCAGCACCTGCAATGGCGTCGGGCCGCACCGCGGACTCAGGAAATAACGTGAATTCTTGGCGAACCCCTGATTGTCGTAGACCCAATGGGTGAGTCGTTCCAGGGTGCGCGCGGGGTCGCGCCGGTGGTCAGCGTCGACGGCGGCGACAGCGCCGATCGCCGCCGCGCGCAAGACACGTGATTCCCGCCGATACGCGGCGTACAGCAGGCCCGCGCCACCGAGGAGCACGACCCCGACCAGGATCGCGAGCATCCCTGCCATACCGGCTCAGGCCGGTCCAGCAGCATCCACCGCGCCCAAGGTCTCCCGGATATGCTTCCTAACGGCCTCGGTGGTGGCGTCCAACTCCGTGCAACGCGTCGCTTTCTCCATCAGTCCGCGCAATGACTCAGGCGCCGGAGCGTCCTGACCGATGGCCGCCTGCACGGCCTCATTGAACTTGGCGGGATGCGCGGTGGCAAGGCATACCGCATTGCCCCGCACCCGCGCCGCCCAGACTCCGGTGGCGGTATGCGGGCAGAGGATGTAGCCACTACCGGCGAAGGTGGTGCGCATCTGCTCCAGGGTATCGGCATCCGACACGGCAGTCGCATCGAAATCGGCCCGCACCTGATTGAGTCGCGACCCCTTCACCGTAAGTCGGCCGCTCGACTGCATCTGCTCGACCAGGTCACGGACGATCGCGGCATCGCCGCCGTGAAGAAAATACAAATAACGCTCGAAATTCGACGCGACCTGGATGTCCATCGCCGGACTCAGGGTCTGGTGGACCTCAGCGGCCGCGTAGACTCCGGTGTGCACAAACTGCGTCAGAATGGCGTTGCGGTTGGTGGCGACGATGATCCGGTCCGCCGGCAACCCCATCCGCTTCGCCAGATAACACGCGAAACAGTCGCCAAAGTTTCCGGTCGGCACCGAGAAGCTCAGGCGCCGATCAGGGTCGCCGCCGCTCACCCGACCCCAGGCGTAGAAGTAATAGATCGTCTGTGCGAGGATGCGCGCCCAATTGATCGAGTTGACCGCACCGAGCTGATACTCGGCCTTGAAGGCCAAATCGTTGAATAGATCCTTGACGATGCGCTGGCCATCGTCGAAGGTTCCACGGATGGCGACATTATGGACGTTGGGGTCCAGCACCGTGGTCATCTGCCGCTCTTGGATGGGCGAAATCCGGCCTTTGGGGTGCAGAATCAGGATCCGGATGCGTTCCTTACCCCGCACCCCGGCGATAGCGGCCGAACCGGTGTCGCCGGACGTGGCACCGAGGATGTTCAGGTGCCCCCCGTCGCGTTGGAGCAGATACTCAAACAGATTCCCCAGCAACTGCAGGGCCACGTCCTTGAAGGCCGCGGTTGGACCGTGAAACAGCTCCAGGACCTTGAGCCCCCCGGCCTCGACCACCGGCGTCACCTCCGGATCGGAGAAACCGGCGTAGGCGCGGGCGATGAGTCCGCGCAGATCCTCGCGCGGAATTTCCCCGCCAACGTACGGGGACATCACCTCCAGCGCGAGGTCCTGGAACGACAGCCGCGACCAGTCGCGCAGGGTATCCCTCCCAACTTGCGGGATGACCGCGGGTACCAGCAGGCCGCCGTCAGTCGCCAGACCCATCATGACCGCCTCAGCGAAGCCGACGGGACTAACCCGTCCGCGCGTACTCACATAGTTCATAATATTAACGATCCTGCAAGCAAAGCCCCGCACCGGACTGGGCGTTTGGCCAAGACTCGCATAGTAAGAGAGCACCAGAGGCTTGGCAAAGCCCGCACGGCCCGGGCAGCGCAGTAGCCGCGCGACCATGGACGCGCGTCCGCCGTGCGATCCGCCCAGTTTGCGCAGAAAGATCTGAGTTAGCGTTGACACGCATTGCGCTGGGGCAACACAATCGGGGTGTCCCGCCGTACCGCTCGGACGTTCAATGGACACGCAGACCGGCCGGCTGCGCTCAAGAACACCAAAAGAACACGGGGCGCGACCTGGACTCCGGTCTGCCGCGCCTGGATGCGACGCGTGTTTTTCTTTGGATGCGGACAAGTGCCGATTTGCTGCCCACGGATTGGCAAGGCCCCGCCCGGGCGGGACAATCGCAACACCACTCAGACTTTTCCAATCAACCAGGTAAGCCCATGACTACTGACTCGGTCGAGGCCATTACGCGACACCCGCTCTACGCGGAACTCGTCACAAAACGCAAACGCTTCGCATGGATACTGACTTTCCTGATGTTCCTGTTCTATTACGGATTCATCATGATCGTCGCCTACGCCCCGAAATCCTTGGCCGTGCCGCTGTGGGCCGGCTCAGTAACGACCGTCGGCATCCCGGTGGGCCTCTCGGTCATCATCTCGGCCTTTGTCCTGACCGGGATCTATGTCTACCGAGCCAACGGTGAGTTCGATCGCCTGACCAAGTCGATCCAGGAGGATCTGCGATGAAACGTCTTACCCCCTGGGCCATCCTGGCCGCACTCCTCGTGCCTTTTGCGCTGGTGGCCGCGCCCGCGGTCACCGGCGCGACTCAGCCGCTGAACATGACCGCGATCTACATGTTCTTGATTTTCGTTGGTGCCACGCTGGGCATCACCTACTGGGCGTCCAAGCGCACCCGCACGGCGCGTGAGTTTTACACCGCCGGCGGCGGCATCACCGGCTTCCAGAACGGTCTCGCCATTGCCGGCGACTATATGTCCGCGGCCTCCTTCCTGGGTATCTCCGGCCTGGTGTTCGCGTCCGGCTTCGACGGCCTGATTTACTCCATCGGCTGGCTGGTCGGCTGGCCCGTCATCATGTTCCTGATCGCCGAGCAGATCCGCAACCTGGGTAAGTTCACCTTCGCGGACGTGAGCTCCTACCGCTTCGGTCAGACCCAGATCCGCACCATGGCGGCCATTTCCTCCCTGGTCGTCGTCATCTTCTATCTCATCGCGCAGATGGTCGGTGCCGGCAAGCTGATCCAGTTGCTGTTCGGGCTGGAGTATTGGATGGCGGTCATGATCGTCGGCGCACTCATGATGATCTACGTGATCTTCGGCGGCATGACGGCCACCACCTGGGTGCAGATCATCAAGGCCGTACTGCTCCTGTCCGGTGCCACCTTCATGGCCCTGGCCGCACTGAATCACTTCGGGTTCTCCCCGGAGGAAATGTTCAAGCAAGCGGTCGAGACGCACGGCAAGCACGACGCCATCATGGGTCCCGGCGCCCTGATCAAAGACCCGATCAATGCCATCTCGCTGGGTCTCGCGCTGATGTTCGGTACCGCCGGTCTGCCGCATATCCTGATGCGCTTCTTCACCGTGCCGAACGCCAAGGAAGCGCGTAAGTCGGTCTTCTACGCCACCGGCTTCATCGGCTATTTCTACATCCTGACCTTCATCATCGGCTTCTCGGCCATCGTCCTGCTCGCCCAGAACCCGGCCTACTTCTCGGCCGGCGCCTTAGTGGACGGCGTGATCACGGACCCGAAGGGCCTGCTCGGCGGCACCAACATGGTCGCCATCAAGCTGGCCGAAGCGGTCGGCGGCAACCTGTTCCTGGGCTTCATCTCCGCGGTGGCCTTTGCCACCATCCTGGCGGTCGTCTCCGGTCTGACCCTGGCCGGCGCCTCGGCCATCTCTCATGACCTCTATGCCAGCGTCATCGCCCGCGGCCGCAGCAACGAGACCATGGAACTGCGCGTGTCGAAGTTCGCGACCCTGGGCCTGGGCATCATCGCCATCATCCTCGGCATCATCTTCGAGAAGCAGAACGTCGCCTTCCTGGTTGGCCTCACCTTCGCCATCGCGGCCAGCGCCAACTTCCCGGTGCTGGTGGCCTCGATCTTCTGGGGCAAGATGACGACCCGCGGCGCGTTGATCGGCGGATTCGCCGGACTCATCAGCGCATTGACGCTGACCGTGATGTCCAAGGCAGTGTGGGGCGAGACGCTCGGCCACATGGGCGCGGACGGCAAGCCTGTCGGTCTGATCTTCCTGGACAACCCGGCCATCATCTCGATCCCGCTGGCCTTTATCTGCATCTGGCTGTTCTCCATTACGGATAACTCCAAGCAGGCCCAGAAAGAGCGGGCGCTCTTCCCGGCGCAGCGCGTTCGCTGCGAGACCGGTATCGGCTCCGAGGGAACCGCCAGCCACTAGCAGGCGAACGGTTTGCGGAACAGGGCGGTTCCGCGGCAGCACAGCAGGCCGGGCCAGGTTTCGGTCACCGTGCATCCAGAAGCCCAGGGTCGTTTTGCGACCCTGGGCTTCTGTCTTTGTGCTCACGTCGGTTGACATACGCAACAGGACAACCCAACAATGCCGCGACGCCACCGGCGTCCCCGAATGGGCTGAACAGTTCCTCAGGCCCTCCCAGCCACCCCCAAGCCACTCCCGCTGGAGCCGGACACCCATGACACCCATGACACCCATGACACCCGAGCATCGTGCCGCCTATTGGAGAGCGAATCTGCGCCTGCTCACCATCCTGCTGATCTGCTGGTTCACCTGCTCCTTCGGATTCGGCATCCTGTTGGTCCATCCGCTGAATGCGATCACGATCGGCGGCTACCCACTCGGTCTCTGGTTTGCTCAGCAGGGGGCGATCTACTGCTTCATTCTGCTGATCTTCGTATACGCCCTGGCCATGCATTGGCTCGACAAGAAATTCGAGATCCACGCGGACTGAGGAATCGCTGCCATGACATCATTACAGATTTGGCTGTGGCTCATCGTCGGCGGCTCGGTCGCCGTCTACATCGCCATCGCCTTCTGGTCTCGCGCCGGTTCCACCCGCGACTTCTATGTGGCCGGCCAGCATGTTCATCCGATCGCCAACGGGCTGGCGACCGCCGCCGACTGGATATCCGCCGCCTCCTTCATCTCGCTGGCCGGTCTGATCGCCTTCGCGGGTTATGACGCCTCGGCGTACCTGATGGGCTGGACCGGCGGCTATGTCCTGCTCGCCCTGCTGCTCGCGCCTTATTTGCGCAAGTTCGGCAAGTTCACGGTGCCTGAGTTCATCGGCGAACGCTACTATTCCCAGACCGCCCGACTGGTCGCCGTCATTTGCCTGATCGTCATCTCCGTCACCTACGTGATCGGCCAGATGAAGGGCGTCGGCGTCGCCTTCTCGCGACTGTTCGAGGTCGATCTTGAAATCGGCGTCTATATCGGCATGGGCATCGTCTTGCTCTATGCCGTGATGGGCGGCATGAAGGCCATTACTTACACGCAGATCGCGCAGTATTGCGTGCTGGCCTTCGCCTACACCGTACCGGCGGTGTTCATCTCACTGCAACTCACCGATACCGGCGTGCCCCAGCTCAGCTTGGGCGCGGAGTATCTGCGCGACGGTGCCGACGGCGGTCTGTCCCTACTCAATAAGCTCGATCAGGTCGTCACCGAACTCGGGTTCAGCGCCTTCACGGCGCAGAAAGACAATACCCTCAACCTATTCCTGCTAACGCTCTCGCTCATGATCGGCACCGCCGGGCTCCCCCATATCATCGTCCGGTTTTTTACCGTACGACGGGTGGCTGATGCACGCTCCTCCGCGGGTTGGGCGCTCCTGTTCGTCGCCGTCCTCTACACCGCCGCACCGACCATCGGCGCCATGGCGCGACTGAATCTCACACAGACCATCCAGACCGGTCCGGTCGGGGAGCTCTCGGCCAACATCGAAATCGCTCAGGTCCCGGACTGGATGAACCGCTGGCGTACCACCGGGCTGCTGGAGTGGCAGGACCGCAATGGCGACGGCCGCATCCAATACTACAATGACCAGAACCCGGCATTCGCCGTTCAGGCCGCTGGCTTTGGCTGGAAAGGCAATGAACTGACCGCGATCGATAACGACATCATGGTCCTCGCCAACCCGGAGATTGCTCATCTGCCCGATTGGGTGATCGCCCTGGTGGTGGCCGGCGGCCTGGCCGCGGCACTGTCCACCGCTGCCGGTGTTCTCCTTGCCATCGCCTCGGCCATCTCGCACGATCTGCTGAAGGGCATGGTCCTGCCGGCCTGTTCGGAGCGGACCGAACTGCTGGCGGGGCGGATCGCGATGGCTGCCGCCATCGTCGTCGCCGGCTACCTGGGTATCAACCCGCCCGGCTTCGCCGCGGAAGTGGTGGCCCTGGCCTTCGGCCTGGCCGCGGCATCCCTGTTCCCAACCTTGATGCTGGGTATCTTCGATCGGCGCGCCAACCGGATCGGGGCCATTCTCGGGATGCTGGCGGGTCTGCTCTCGACCCTCACCTATATCTTCTGGTTCAAAGGCTGGTTCTTCGTCAAGGGGACCGAGATGGCCGCCAATCTCCCGGACAATTGGTTCCTGGGAATCTCCCCGGAGGCGTTCGGCGCCCTGGGTGCGGCAATCAACTTCGCCGTTGCCTATGCGGTCTCACGCCTGACCGCCGAACCGCCGCAGGCGATCCAGCAGTTGGTGGACGAGATCCGCTTACCCAAAGCCGCTCAATCCGTTGTGCAATCCTAGGAGGGATCAGCGTGGACGTTGAACTCGTTGAGATCCAGGAATTCCTGGCCAACCACCCACCCTTCGACAAGCTTCCGGCGGACACCCTGGAGCGCTTGCCGAAACGGCTCTCGGTGCGCTATCTGCGCCGCGGCAGCGCCTTCCCTCCGGAGGATGCCGATCAGCCGTATCTCTACATCGTGCGCCGCGGGGCCGTGGAGTTGCGTGATCCCCAGGGCGACCTAGTCGGCAAACTGGCCGAGGGCGATCTGTGGGCCAAGCCCTGCGAACCAGAAGAGAACGACCCCAACATTCGCGGCAACACCGCCGAGGATGCGCTGTTCTACCTGCTGCCCTGCGAGGACCTCCAGACCCTGCGCGCGCAGCATACGGCCTTCGCCGAACACTTCGAGCAATCGGCGACTAACCGGCTGCGGCGCGCCCTGGACGCCATGATCGAAGCCCCGGCCGCGGGCTCCGGTCTGATGACGGTGAACGTTGGCCGCCTGGTCAACCGCATCCTCGTCCCCGCGTCCCCGGACACCAGTATCCGCAAAGCGGCGCAACTCATGTCCGAGCTCCAGTCATCCTCCCTGCTGATCATGGACGGCGAGCGGCTCGCCGGCATGATCACGGATCGGGACCTGCGCCGCCGCTGTATTGCCGCGGGTCTTTCCTACGACCGGCCGGTCAGCGAGATCATGACCGAGCGGCTGCAAACGGTGGACGCCGAGACCCTGGGCTTTCAGGCCCTGATCACCATGACCCGGCTGAATGTCCACCACCTGCCGGTGATGGAGCACGGCCGGGTCGTGGGCATTCTCTCGACCACGGATCTGACGCGCGTGCAGAGCGCCAACGCCGTCTATCTGGTCGGCGACGTGCATCGCGCCCGCGACCTGGACACCCTGGTGCAGATCAGCACCAAGTTAGGCGAGTTGCAGGTGCATCTGGTGAGCAGCGGCGCCACCGCCGATCAGGTCGGCCAGGCGATCAGCGCCATCAACGACGCGATTACGCTACGCTTGATCGAATTCGCCGAGGAGGAGTTAGGCCCCCCGCCGGTCCCCTACGCCTGGATGGTCGGGGGCTCCCAGGCCCGGCGCGAGCAGTCCGCTCACTCCGATCAGGACAATGCGCTGCTGATCGCCGACCACATGAAACCGGAGGACGATGCGTATTTCGCCGCGTTGGCCGGCATCGTCAACGACGGGCTCAATGCCTGCGGCTACATCTATTGCCCGGGCGATGTCATGGCCAGGAATCCCAAGTGGCGCCAACCATTGCGTTTGTGGAAGAAATATTTCAACACTTGGATTCAGCGCCCCGACCCCATGGCCTTGATGCTGTGCAGCGTCTTCTTCGACCTGCGGCCGGTCTATGATCCGGAGGGCATGTTCGAGGAAATCCACGACCAGGTCCTGCGCTTGTCGAAGAACAGCCGGATCTTCATCGCCTATCTGACCGCGAACGCCATCCAGCATCGGCCGCCGCTCGGCTTCTTCCGCAACTTCGTGCTGATCCACGGCGGCGATCACGACCAGACCTTCGATATCAAGCACCGGGGCACCGTTCCCATTATCGACTTGGCGCGGGTCTATGCCCTGTCCAGCGGCATCACCGAAACCAACACCCTGGAGCGACTGCGCACCGCGGCCGAAAACGGCGCACTGAGTCGCGAGGGTGCCGCCAATCTGACCGACGCCGCCGAGTTCATCGGTACCCTGCGGATGCGCCACCAGGCCGCACAACTGCGCCGTGGTGACAAGGCCGACAATTTCGTCTCCCCGGAAGAACTCTCGCCCCTGGAACGCGGACATCTGAAGGACGCCTTCATCCTGATCGACCGGATGCAGGAGGCGCTCGGGCAGCGTTACCAGACTGGCCGGTTCACCTAAGGCGCCGGGGCGTGCTGTCCCCGCTCGACTGGCGCCGACGCTGGCAGTTGCGGCGCACCCCGCCCTGCCCGCTGCGCGACTATCTGGCACGACCGCTGCCGCCCAAGAGCCGGGACTATCGGACCACGGACTTTGTGGCGATCGACCTGGAGACGACCGGACTGGATGCGTCCCGCGATTTGATTCTGAGCGTTGGCTATGTGGTCTTGCACGGCAACCGCATCAATCTGAGCAGCACCCGCCACCGCGTGGTCCGGATCGACCGTTCCATCCCGGAAGCCAGCGCCGTGATCCATCAGATCACGGACGACCAATCCGCCCGCGGTCTGGAGCTCGTCGACGTGATGGCTGAACTGTTGGACATGCTGGCGGGCAAGGTCCTGATTGCCCACCACGCCAGCATCGAGTGCGGTTTCCTGGGCAACGCCTGCCGCCGGTTGTGGGGCGGTGGGTTGCCGGTGCAGGTCGTGGATACCCAGGTGCTTGCCCACCGGACGTTCGAGCGGCGCCAAACCGCCTTCAAAGCGTCGGATCTGCGTCTGCACTCACTCGGGGAGCGCTTCAACCTGCCGCGTTACGGCGCCCACAACGCGCTCAGCGACGCTCTGGCCGCCGCCGAACTCTTCCTGGCCCAAGCGGCTTATCGTGACAACGGCCAGGGGCTGCCGCTCAAGGAGTTCCTCTGGTGAGTCGGGCCGGCTGATGGCTTGAGACCGGGTAGCGCCTGGCGTAATCTGACGACGTGGCCGTCGCCGGCTTGATTCAACCTTTCAGCCGTCCAATCTCCTGATGCGCAAACTGGATGACACCGATTTCGCGAGACTGACCAATCTCCTGCGCGACGCGCCGGAACTGGCGGCGGGCTATTGCTTCGGCTCCCAGACGGACCCTAAATGCCGGAATCCGCGCGATCTCGATCTCGCGGTGCTGGCGGCGCAACCACTGGGCTTGCGACGTCTGCTGGAACTGGGAGCCGACATCACCGACCTCATTGCCAGCGACGCGGTCGACCTGATCGATCTCCGCCAGGCCGGTCCCGTGCTCAAGTTTCAAGTCATCAAATCCAGACACCTGTTGTTCGCCCGTGATCAATCGCTGGTCAATCGCTTCGAGCTTGCTGCCATGCGCGACTACCTTCAGCAAATCCCCGCGGACCTCGGTGGATTCGTTCGAGACGTGGCGCACTGGCTGGCAGGGGCTGGCACAGCACTAACTTAAGACCCCGTTACCTTCGCGAAGCGAACGGAATGTCCCACAAACCATAAACTTTCTGTTGCAGCCTTGCAGATGCCGTCCTCAGAATCCAGTATCACAAGTCGCGGCGCGGTCTACCCCGTCCTGAGTACCCTGCGGGGCATGGCCCTGCCACTCTATGCCGTGATCGACGCCGCCCGGGATCAGTCCATCCTGCCCCTGCTGCTGTCGAGTACGGCCCCGCGGGCCTGTCTGTTCGAGGGTGAGCACGCGCAGACCCTCTCCACCCATGCCGCCTATCTGGTGCATTTGGTCCAGGGGGAACCGCTGCTTGCAACCTTGGTGCAGCGCGGTTGGGGGCACAGTTGGGGGGTCTATCTCACCAGCAACCAACCCTTCGACGCGCTGCTGGCGCAACTGCGCCGACGTGTGTGGGTACGAGACGTCGGCGGTAAGACGCTCTATTTCCGTTTCTTCGACCCGCGCGTACTGCGTACGACCCTGGCTGCCATGGATCCGGCCGAGTCGTCCGACTTCCTGGGGTTGGTGAGCAGCTATATGGTCGAGGCTGACCCCCCCGAGGCGATGCTCTGTTGGAGCATGGAGGGAGGGCGCGTACACGCCTATAAGGTCCAGATCAGTGTTTAGCCCGATGTATCAGCAACGGCGCGACGCTGAAGGGATCGCGACGACTCCGTGGGTGTCATGGCGCACCCACAGCATCCCATCGAACCCAGCGGGCTGCGACCAGTTGAAAAGCCCGATGCCGGTGAACGGATGCCGGGGGTTGAACGATCTCGTTGAACCCCGGTAAGTCAATGAAGCTCGGGCCGGCGCTCCACATCAGGGTGATCAAGTGTGCCTGGCATTTGGGAAACCGCAGGCGCTCTCTGGTGACTTTCATTCGTTCGCGATCAAAGAGCGTTGCGCCCGGACGACACGCGGCTTGCTGAGATTGTATCCCCATCCGCCCTCGGATTCCGCGGCAAATGGCTCAGCGGGATGACAGTGAACATTCGTGGCGCCACAGGTCCGGGGATCATCACTCATTCAGTGGCGGTACCGCAATGCCGCGTGCATTGAACAACTCCCAGACCTTCACCTTGTAGGGTTTCAGGTTTGATTGACTGCAAAAGTGGTAATCGAACTGAACCAGTGCCGCCCCGGCTAGAGTTGCACTATTTCGGCAACGCCACCCTGCTCACGCAGTTCCTGCAATACCTCAAGGAAAATTAAAATGAGATCACGCCCCGTCGAAGTAACGAAATAATTCCCTAGATTGGACAACCGCCGGGTGCAACGGCGAATCCTGGCTAGAACAGTTCCTCCCTGATGATGCTAAGCCAGGGCGATCCCGAGGGGGCTGAATGGTTACAAATTTTCTTGACAGGAGGAATCAGCGCGCCAAGTTAACGCCAGTCGTAGGTGATTTTCCAAGCGATAGCACGTAGTGCTTCAGGGGAAAGCCTGGGGTAGCGGTGTTGCATAGAGGTTGCGACGTAATCGCCGGCAGCATTGAGACTGTATTGGTTCCAGTCGATGTTGATGGAGTTAGCCTCCAGCAACAGCATATCCAAGTCCGGGAGTATGTCCTTGGCACGGGTTGTGCCAAGCAGTCGCTCGACCCTTTCTCGGCTAAGTGAGGGCACGATATCAACCCCTAGGCCAATGTAGGCGACAAGCGCGCGGTTAAATTCGTCTTCGATATTCACTAATAGGTTCTCAGCGGCTGAATATTATTGTTTCTACACCGGTTTTCGGATCTACCTGCGTGATCTTTGTGACCGAAGGGTTTGCTTTCAATGCTGGCAGTTCGACAGTCTCCCAGATGTTTCCAGGACGCAATTGTTGTCCAATGACTGCTTTCACCTCCCCGCTTGCTCCCTGCGCAAACGTCTTAGAGGCGTTCTCCCATGCGGCGACTGAAGATGGGCTTGCCGGGTCCCAAACGGGCATCTCGACGCTTCTTGCTGTGATCAAGTTTTCTAACGTCGACCGGCCATCACCGCCAATGATGGCGGCGTTCTCTGAGCCACCGACCCCCTCCGTACGCCCCGACCAGAAGACGGCCTCGTTTGGTTTCGTTCTTAGCTGATTCGAGAGTGCCCCTGGAATACCTGAGCTTGTCGTATTCTTTGGAACATCTAATGCCTCTGAACTGTTTGAAGCATTGAGGCGTCCGGCCAAATACCGTCCACCACCTGCTGTTGCCGCACTGATGACGATCGTAGTTGCCGCTCCGGTGAACGTCCACTGACTTGGGGGCGTTCCCAACGCGTAGCCGATCGCCCCGCTGGTACCGCCCGCAGCAGCGAAGGCGGCGATGCCGGCCGAGGCCGGTACTGCCAGGAACGGTAGGCTCGCCGCCGCGCCGACCAGTGCCCCTTTGAGCGCGGCCTTGGCGATGCACTTTAGACAGAACTGTTCCTGGTTAAGGGCCTCATTGAGTCCGAAACCAACGGCACCGGCTGCGGCCCCGGCGGCTATCAGGGCGAGCGGTGCCGCAAGCGGGGCCAAGGCGATGACGGCCACCGCCACCGCCACCGATGCGACCACCACCGCAGCCACCTTCGCGACCCCCGCCCACGTCCACAACCCCAAGGGATCCGCCCCGTTGATGGGGTCGTTGGCGGCATAGGCATAGGGGTCAAACCCGGCCAGGAGCCCCAGCGGGTCGGGGCTCAAATAGCGCCCCAAACGCGGGTCATAATAGCGGAAACGGTTATAGTGCAGCCCGGTCTCGACGTCGCAGTATTGGCCCGGCAGCCGCCAGGGCAGGTCGATAGGCTCGTTCGCTATGCGGGCATCGCCCCAGGGGTCGAGGTCAGCCGCCCACGCGGTGCGGCCCCAGGCGTCGATTAGCCGGCGCGTGCAGCCCAGGTGGTCGTTACATGCGAAATAGATGGCCCCGTCGATCTGCACGGCAAACAGGCTGTGACTGCCGGGGTACCAAAGGTAGTTGCGGCGCGAGACGCCCTCCGGGCCCTGGCGCATCTCGGCGATGAGTTGTTCGCCGGCCCAGAGGAAATAGGTGTAGGTGACCTGACCGCCGGCGTCGGTGGCGTGCTTGGCGATGCGCCGGGCGAAGGCGTCGTAATCGAAGGTAAGGCTGGCGCCGGTGGATGCGCGGGCGGCGGTGAGCAGGCCGCGGTCGTTCCACTGGTAGTGCCAGGTGGTCCCCCGCTCGCTGCGCTCAATGACTCGGCCGCGGTCGTCGTAGACCAACCGCGCACTGGCGCTCGTGAGTACCTTGCCGGCGGCGTCGTAGCTGGCTTGGGCGCTGCCGGCGTGCCGCCGATGGCCGGCAGAGTCATAGGCATAGTGCTCCGCCCCGTCCTCACGCATGAGGGCGGCCAAGCGCCCGGCGGCGTCATAGGCGTAGCGACGTACCGGGGCACCGGTCTCAGCAGTGGCGGTCAGGCGGTCCTCGTCATCGTAGGCATAGCGGGCGGCATAGATCCGCTGGCCCGCGGCGCTGACCTCCAACTCGTTGAGTTGGCCGCCGCCGGTGCGGACCCTACGGCTCACCAGACGCTCGGCATACCGGGTCTCGCAGGTGCGCCCGTCGGGGCTGTCGCTCAGGGTGGCGGTGCTGCCGTCCCAGGCGCGGATGGCGGCGAGTTCCAGGTCCGCGTTCCAGGTGTAGCCGATCGATCCGGTGGGCGCGTCGCAGCCGATCAGATTGCCGGCAGCGTCATAGCGGTAGTCGATCCGGGCGCCTTCGGTCTCTTCGCTGAGGAGACGCCCGGCCTCGTCATAGGTGAAATGCACGCCACTGTCGCCGACCTTAGCCTCAATGACGCGCCCGCCGGCGTCGTGACGAAAACTGACCTGTTCGCCGTCACGGTAGTGGATGGCGCTGATGCGCCCGTCGCAATAGTCGAGTCGCGCATAGTCGCCCGCGGCATCGCCGAGCGCGGCCAGGCGGGCCTGCTGCGGGTCCTGCGGGCTCGGCGTCCAGGCGTAGGTCTCGCGGCGCCCGTCCGGGAACTGGGCGGCGGTGGGGCGCGCCCAGGGGCCGTACTCGAAGCGGGTGACGGCCCCGTTGCCATCGGTGACGGCGGTCAGGCGGTTAGCGGCATCGTAGTCATAGGTCTCCCGGCCGCCGGCGCGGTCGGTGCAGGCGACGAGCAGGCGGTAGTCCTGATAGGCGAAGGTCTCGCGGGTGCCGTCCGGCCACTGGGCCGCGGTGAGGTTGTCGGCGCCGTCGTAGGCGAGCCGGAAGGCGGATCCGCCCGCGCGGCCCAGTGCGACCGGCCGCCCGCGCTCGTCGTAGCCGATGGTGAGTCGCGTCCCGGCCGGGTCGGTGAGGCCGGTCAGTCGCCCCGTGCAGTCGTTCTCCAATTGCCAGCGCCGCCCTAGTGGGCTGGTGACGGTGCCGACGAAGCCTTGGTGGTCGGGGTCGAAGCGGGTGGTATGGTCCAGGACATCGGTGGCCAGCACGCGGCCGGTAGCCGGGTCGTGGGTCGTCCGGTAACCTTGACCGGCCAAGTGGGCCGCCAAACCCGCGCTGAGACGCTCGCGGCGCAGGGCGGCAAACACGGCCGGGCCGAGTTGGGTGAGTGGGTCGCGATCGCTCGACGCCATGGCGCTATTCCCGGCTCGGGCACTCGCAGAAGGGGGCGCCGACGGCCGCCGCCGCGGCCAGGGTCGCGGTCGGGGCGGCGCTGCCGATCAGCACCGTGGGGCAGCCGATGACGATGACCCCACCATGGGCGGTCATGTCGCCCTGGCGGGCGGCTGGCTTGTGACCGATCAACACGGTGGGCGAGCCCTGGGCGATGGTATCGGGCGGGCCGATGCAGATGGCGGTGTCGCCGCTGCGGGCGGCAGGGACACCGCCGATCAGGACGGTCACCTCGCCCGTGACAATAGGGCCCCCCACATGGGGTTTGGGCCCCGGATCGACCAAGGGACAGGTGTGCATATCGCCGATGCGTGCGGCCGGGGGCATAGCTGCGGCTCCGAATCTGGGTCGGGCGGCCGGTTTGTGACCCCGCCGCCGGTTGAGTGTTGACACGACCGGGCGGGGCGAGCGCCGTTATCGGGTCGCCTCCGTCCGGTATCTCATCCGCATCGCGAGTGTAAATGAAACATCGGCTCTTGTCAGGCATTCAGGGGCGCAGTGGAACGCCCAACTGAATCGCCCCTAGTGGGGTCCACAATAGGTCCCGTGGACGGCGCGGACGTAATTGGTATCGGTCGGAGCCTTAGCGCCGGGCTCACCATTGTAAAAGTCGACGTAATCTGCGTCGTCATGCGCGGCATCCTTGCGTCGATCGGCGGCCCAGCATTCGGCTTGTTTCGGGCTGAACCCGGCCGTCAGAAACATCCGGTTCTCGCGTGTGACCTCTTTGGTGAGTAGGGTTTTCAGCTCCTCGGTGGTCGGCAAACGCCAGTCCGACGCGCCGCCGACGCGCTTGTCATTGAGTTCAGTCAGGTATGTACTGGAGGCTTCATGCCAGGTGAGCGGCCGATCCGAGCCCGCCTTCTGCCAGGTCAGACACGACTTGCTGCATTCCACCGTTTCGTCATTTCCCACCTTTCTGGCGACACAGTCGTCCGTTGGCGGATCGGCTGGTACGTGCCGCGGCGGCTCCGGGAGACGCGGCGGTTGTTCACCATTGGATTTACCGCATTCACTATCGCCGATCGAGATTCCGTAGGGCGCCAGGATGACTCGCTTGAGGCCGGCTTCCTCAATGTGATGAAATGCTTGATTGAAGCGCGCGATGATGTCCGGACCGTCGCGGCGTTTGGCAATGCCCACATAATAGGATAGGCACTTCTCTCGTCCGGCGTAGCGGACGTTCTTGAGGCCCAGCCGTCTGACGATCGAGTTGCCTACCTCCTTATTTGAAAATACGGCATATTTCTTGTCGCTCGTTTCCCGTTTGCTGAACAGCGGGTCTGCCGTCTGTTGCTCATCGATAGTCAATTTAAAGTTGGTGTCTCTCAATACCTGCGCGATCTTTTGGAGCGTACGTGATGTATTGGAAGGTCCGTAAGCACCAACCATATATCCATCCATCGCCTCGGCGCCGGTGAAGTGCAATGGGTCATCGGCCTTCACGAAAAACCCGTATTCGGTATTGATGATCTCGTCGGTCGGCAAGAAATGCTCGGCTCGCTTCACGTCCCAGCCGATCAGAAACAACCCATCACCCTTGCCGTTCTTAACTTGCTCTTGGGTATCTTCCCAACTGCCCGCCGGCAGTATGAAAGCGCACTTCAAGCCGCGTCGTGGCGAACTTCGCGTAAGATCTTGGCCTCCCGTTCAAAAAGGTCCGTGATCTGACGATTGGCGGCCATGGCGGGGCGGATTACCTTCACTGCATGAGGCGTTTTGAGCCTGACGTGAAAGGCCAGGTAGACATCCCCCATGCCGCCGCCCCCGAGTCGCCGCTCGACCCGGTAGGTGTTGCCCAGCAAGGTCCCGGGCGCAATGCCCTGACCGGCGAGCCGATCCGTCCCCGTGGCTTCAGGGGCTTGAGTTTCCGGGGCGTCATGTTGGTTCACAAAGCGATTCCCTCTGCGGCCGGCGCCTTGAGCGGGTGGCCGGTCTGATGTTCAAGCCCGGTTGAGATCGCTGTCAAGAAGTGCTTGCAGGCGACCCTTCAGCGGGTGCTCCAGGGTGGCCACATCGGCGCTATCGACCAATTCCTCGAACGATCCCCGACCCGACAATTGTGCCACCATCTTCATCAGATCGTCCGGCGGACGGAAGGCACCGAGGGGGGCGGCGACAACGATCAACGGCAGGTCCCCGGTGAGTTCCGACTGCTCCACGGTCAGGGTGAAACCCAGGCCCTCAATCAATTCTTTCAGGCCGGTATTGAGGTCGATGAGGGCGGCCATGGTCAGCGACGTCAGGAGGAGTATTTTGACGTCGTCGGCACGTGGGGTTTCACCCGCCAGGCGGTCCGCGAGCAAACGCGTCAGATCGTAAGCCGTGGCGTAGGCAAGGACCCAGCGCACCGGCGAACGGACATTGAGTATCAGATCGCCGCCGAGCGGATACGGATAGCACCAGGGATAGATGACCGGTTGGTTGGCCACGTTGGGCAGCGGGGTGCTCAGGCGCGCCGGGATGGCGAATGGGGCTTGGCACAGTGTCTTGTAGTGTGCCTCGATCTTCGCGAAGTGCCGGTCGGCGCCCGGTACCTTCTCTTTATAGGCACTCTCCATGAATTCCCCCAGGACCTTGCGCGGTGAGAACAAGGGGGTCAAGGTCTTCAGATGACCGGCCAGGGTCTGATACAGCGACTGCGAAATGGCCTGCGACGCCTGCCGCATTGCGGTCAACTGTTCAAGTTGGATCTCTTTGACTTTGCTCATTGCCAGGGGCGTCCTCCGCGCGTCTGGTGGGTTTGGTCAAGGGCCGCGGCGGGCGGCGCGGCCGCCTGGTGCGATGCGTGTGCGGCGCTTGCCATGGTCGTTTACAGGCGGGGAGGGCACCTGAATTGCTCCAAGTCGGACCCTTGTTGCAGTGGGTTGAAGGCGGCGCTGCCGGCGCGAATCTCGATGGTCATGGAGTGACCGTCCTTCTTGAACATGGCATTTACCAAGTCCCCCCGCGAGGTCCGCTCGGCCCGGTCGAGCAGGCGGAACCAGGCCCAGTCTCCTGGGGTCCCGCTCAGGGTCGTGGTCCGACCGTCGCGGTCGAAGAACTCCAGGCGCGCCACACCCGCCCCATCGGGACCCGGCCACGCGAAATTGGTCGGGCGCGGCTGTTCGTGGCTGTATGCAATCTGTTGCCCGTCAATGTTCAGGAAGAACTTGAGGGAGCCGCCATCCAGGTCCTTGGGGGTAATGATCAGTCTCAGTTCGGGCTCGTCGCCGTCGGGGAAGAAGGTCTGTTGGATACGCCGGGCGCGCTCGAGTTGCTCCAGACCTTGCGGGGTGCCGCCTGGGCCCTTGCCATCCACCAGCCGCCAGCGCCAGGGGGTGGTGGTGGTATCGATAAGCTCGGTCAGATGGGCATTCTGGTAGAAGGTGTCGAACAGTTTGCCCCGACCGAAGAAGCGTTTGAAGTCAAGGAGCGTGACCTCGCGGGGTGCCCTGCGGTCGAACGGATAACGCCCCACGAAGGCCTTGTTGCAGAAGTTCAAGACCTCGCCCCATAAGGCGTTGAGGTCGTGCTGCGTCGCGTTCCTGACCGCCTTGCCGCTATCCTCACCGATGGCGGCGACCCAGTCGCGCAGCGGGTTGGCGATGTCCTTGGTACGCCGCAGCAGGTTCTGGTAAGGGCTGTCATAGCCCCGGAGTTGCTCGACGAGCCGGTCGTAATCCTTCTGATCAGGGGTGCCGTTCCGCTCCAGGCTGTTCAGAAACTCGTAGAGTTCCCTCAAACCCTTAAGTACGGTGTCGAGATCGGACGGGTCGTTGCGCCGTGGCACGGTCAGGCCCCGCAGTTTGGCGAAATCGTCGTCCACGCCTCGCAGGGCCGTGGACGTGGTCGCCTCCATCCGATCGGTGGCGATACCGGCCTGCTTGGCCGCGCGCTCCAGCTTCATTACCGCCTGGCGGGCGGTCTGGACCTTGGTGTTCAGGCCCGCGGCGACCTCCACCACCGAACCGGCAGCCGCGGCGGTGTCGGCGGTCTTGCCCGCGCCAAGTGAATTCGCGAGCGCCGCCGCGGGTTGCGTTTGCGCGGCGACCCGGGTGATCACCGCGTACAGGGGGGAGTCGGCGGCGCCGGCCGCCGCCACCACCTCGGTTAGGCTGCGGATGTTGGTCGTGGGGCGAATATGCAGGCTGTCGAGGGCCTTGCGCCAGGTATCGCGATAGTCGAGGGCGTAGCGCTGGTGGAGTTCCTCGGCCAGGCGATGGATGTGTTGATCCTGTTGATCCGCCGGGATGCCATAGACCCAGGCATCCGTCGCCGCCTGTTCGATCAGGTCGCGACTCGCCGGGCGGAAGCCGTTCTGCAGACCCTCGAGGGTGAACAGCCAGGGGACCACCGGCGTCTGCAGGCCACCCAGGGTGCTGGTAAACACGAGGTCGCCATTCGGTCCGATCAGGTCGATCAGTTCGTCGGCGCGGTTGGCCTGAGCGTGGGCCTTGATACGGGCGTAGATGGTCTCCCAACGGGGTGGTTTCGCCAAGCGGTTGCGCACCGACTGGACCAAGTTTGCATCCAGCGGCAAGGGCGCGAAACGCTTATTGAGCAGGTGCGCCAGATGCCCCGCCAAGCCCTTGCGGAGCGGCTCATCGGTGGGGTACTGCTGCGCCCAGTCGGCCTCCATGACGCCCTGGACATGGGGGGCATCGAGCTGTTTAGGCGTGCCCAGCATCAGATAGGCCTTGAGTACGTCGGCGGTCTCCTCCGCCGGGGCGGGACTGCGCAGGCGCTCGCTCAGGCGGGTCCCGAGGCTTGCCAGCAACTGGGTTTCCAGTACGCGCTGGTAGGCATCTTCTGCGCGTGGACGCACGCGGTTGCCCTGATACAACCCAAGGCTCATCGACCAGGGGGCAGATTCCGGGAAGCGGGCGGCGGCCGCGGCCAGCTGATCGAGGGGGGGCGCCAGTGTGGTGAAGTTACTGCTGCCCAATGGTCGTGGCGCAAGCAGTTGCGCGGCGTCCGCCGCGTCCCGACGAACGTCTTCAATGGCGGTCTGGTTGCGCGTGTAGCTCAAGGTCCACCCCAGGACCAGCAGGATGCCGACGGCCAGGATGGCAGCATAGGAGGCCATGCGCCGGCGGTGGCGGCGGCGCTCGCGCTTGGGGTCGCTGCCGACCAGCAGCGCCTCGGGAAAGACGATCTCGCGGAACAGGTCATTGATGAAATAGCTGCGCCCGGTGCCCCCGGTGTCCCCGGTGTCTTTGGTGTGGTCGGCCAGGCGCGAGGGGTCCAGACCAAGGATCTTTGCCTGTTCGTTCGCCTGGTAGTCGCTGGGCTTGCCGAACTGGGTGGCGCTGGTGAGGTAAAAGCCGCGCAGCAAGGCCTGGACCTCAAAATCGTTCGGATTGAAGACCTGTCTCACAAAGTCGGCGATGATCTCCCGAACATGGGCCACCTGCCCCGGAAAGCGGAAGATCGACACGCGCCGGTCGCGGGAGATCTCGTCATTGAGTTGCTGCAGCATCCGGTCAGTGAGTCGCTGCAGCAACAGATTGAACTCCTCCAGGGTGCGGGCACCCAGCTCGCTATCGGGCTCTGCGACCTCGGCCAGTGTTAAGGTAGCGCCCCAGACCTGGGCGCCCTCCTTCTCGTTCAGGCGCTCGAAAAACGCGCGGAAACCGGAACCCGACACCAAATCGCACTTGGTGATCAGCAGATAGATAGGAAAGCGGACCTTCAGCCGCTCATACAGTTCGTTGATGCGCTGACGGATCTCGATCGGCTTCGCCGATCGATTCATGAGATCCTGCAGGCTAACGGCCACCAACAGCCCGTTGATTGGCTGGCGCGGACGATGGCGCCTGAGCCGGTCCAGTAGCTCCTGCCAAGCCCCGTGGTCGGTTTCTTGCTGGCGGTCTTGAGTGGTGTAGCGGCCCGGGGTATCCAGCAGAATCGCCTGCTTGGTAAAGAACCAATCGCATTCACGGGTGCCGCCCTTGCCCGTGACCCCCCTTTGACCAAATTCACCCTCCAGTATGAAGTCCAAATCGGAGTTGGAGATCAGGGTGGTCTTGCCGCAGCCCGCGGAGCCGATGATCAGGTACCAGGGGATTTCGTAGAGATAGCGCTGACTGAAATCGCGTTTGCCCGTGTGTCGCTCCTTCAGTGCTTTAATGGCCTTCGAGAAGCCCTGCTCCACGGCGTTGTCGAATCCTTTGGCGATTTCCCGCGCCTTCTCCGCAGTTTGCCGCTGCGACCACAGCAGGGGGCCGGCCCACAGTCCCACCAGGACCAGAATAACCAGGAGGCGCACCCAGAGGGCGGCCAGCGGCTGGAAATCGCCGATCCGGAGCTCGTCACCAACGACCCAGATGGCCGCGCTGAGCACCAGCACGCCCAGCAACTGCCAGAACCAGCGCTGTTTCAAGAAAGCGAGGACCTTTTTCCACTTCATGTGTTTACGCTATCGCTCGATCAGGATTTCGACGCGCCGATTGGCGGCCCGCTGCTCCAGGGTGCGGTTGCCCGCCTGCGGATCGCCGCCCCCCACCGGTTCGAGGGGCCCCTTGCCGTCCAAGCGGATGGCGCGGGTCAATCCCCGGCCCTCTTGGAGTAGGCGCGCCACGGACTCGGCCCGCGCCCGTGAGAGGTCGTAATTGTCCTGAAAACGCAGGCGGCGCTTGAACGGCAGGTTGTCGGTGTGGCCGACGATGGTAATGTCTTCGTCGCGGTCCCCGAGTAGGGTCACCAGCGCGGTGCGGATACGCTCAATGAGGGGCCGGTACTGCGGTAGCAGCACGTCGCTGCCCGGAGCGAACAGGCCATTGCCGTCGTTGATCCGCACGATGACATGGGTGCTCGTTTCCAGCACCTCGACGCGTTGTTGCTCGATCTCCTGTTGGAGTGCGGTCCGCAACTGTGCGTCCAAAGGCGCTGGAAGCGGTTCCTGGTTGGCGATGCGCCCTCCGGGGTCCGGGGTCGCGAAAGCGGGGCTGGACCCGTGAGGCACTGCGATCGGCAGCGGTCCAGGGCCTAAGTCGGCGAGCTGCTGCTCCATGACCGGTGCGGAGGAGGCGGCGAGAAAGAGCTGGAATGCGGCGAAGACAATTCCCAGCAGGACCGCCGCCACCGCGCCGATTACCCACACCGGCACCGGGTGTTCAAGCGTGGGCCGAGCGGCCGCCTCGCTACGCCAGTGGGGCGAGAGGTCAGGTTTCAACGGTCCACGTCGGTTGCGGATCACCTCGTAAAGGTTCCTTCTGACCTCCTCAAGGCTGCTCCGGGGGTTGTCGTGAATGTTGTACCGGCCCTTGAACCCCAAGGCCAGGCAGACGTAGAGCAGTTCGAGCAAGTCGATGTTGGGGGTCGGGTCGGCCATCCGTTGCCGGAGGATCTCGAAAAATTTCTCGCCCCCCTCGGCATCGCCATGGATGGCTGCCAACAGGCTCCGCTGGCGCCATTGGCTGCCCTCGCGGCCCCAGTCTTTGTTCAAGAGCGACTCGTCAATGGCCGTGCATAGGCAGTAGCTCGCCTCCTTGAGTGTCTGCGGGTCCGCGCGTGTCCTGCTGGTGCCCTTGCACAAAGCACGCGCCTCCTGCTCGATCTCGGGGCGCAGCGCCATCAGATCGGCCTCGGTCGGGGTCTGGTGGATGTCCGCGACCCATGCCAGCAGGCGGCCAGCCGCATCGACCAAGGGGTTGAGGTCCACACCCGGCGCGTCGGCGTGCGTGCTGCCAAGTCCCAGGTCCGTGGCCGGGGCCACCGGAGCCGGCGGCGGCGCCGGTTTGGTCCAGGCCGGCGGTGCGGCTCCCTGACCGCGCCTCCCCCCGGGGTTGGGCATAACGATCGTCGGTGTGTCGTCACCCGACCACGAGGGGCGCTGGGGCCCGCTCACCGGTCTTCACCCCTGATGGCCCAGAGTTCAAGCGCGAGTCCGGGGAAACCCGCGTCGGCAAAGACAGCGATCGCGCCCGACGTCTTCAAGCCCCCCCACAGCGGATCAGTCTTGTCCAGCTCGAAATAGGCGAAGCCCCGATGCAAGGGGAGTTCGCGCGGTGGGGCCGGCAGGGTCTGAAGTGGTATTCCGCGCAGGTGCAGGTTCACCAAGTCGGCAATCCGCTCGATCGGACCGATCTTCATATTGGTCGGGAGACCCTGCCGCAGGGCCTCGCCGTCCATCTCGGCCTTGGCGGCCAGAATGAATGCGGCGGTGTCGAGCAGCCCCGGGTCCGGGGGCGTACCGACGCGTATTCCGTGACCGTACTCCTTGAGCGGGATGCGGATGGCCTTGTGGTCCGGGGGGGCATCCAGGTACCCGCGCAGGGCGCTCATCAACGCCGCAAAGCAGCTTTGGAGGTCATGGTGCTGGTAGGGCGGGAGGGCGGGGGGCAGGCGCTCTTTGCTCAGGTGGCTGGCCAACCCCCCCGCCGTTTGCAGGCCGACGCGGAAAAAATCCTCCGGGTGCAGGCCGGTCAGCTGCGCCAGGTGGCCGTAGAGTGGTTCAAACTGATTGATCGCCTGGAGTTGTAGCAGGTGGTGGAATACGTCTGTATCCCCGCCCCGGACCAACTCGACCAGGGCCTCGGCGCGGTGCCGCAGTTTTCCATGGATCTCCTCAATGAATCTGTGTAAGTGCGGGACCGTCCGGCAATCCAAACAAGGGGGGATGAAGCTGTCAGCGAGGATGACGGTCTTGTCGCCGCGGACTTCCGCAATGCGCAGCACCGGCAGTGCGGTGAAGGCGCCCAAATCCTCCCCCGCGAGGCGCAGCTGCAGGCGTGGTCGGGCGATGACGATGGTCTCCGTGCGGTGGCTGTCGGCATGGTTGTCGCTCACCTGGTCGTCGTAGGTGAGGTAGCGGGTCTGCACTTGCCGGTTGTCGTCGGCGCGGCTGAACACCGGGCCGCCGTCGCGTCGCAACGGCAGGGTCAGATAGACCAGCGTCTTCTCCTTGGTCTGCGATGGAATGTCCATCGGCTCGAGCCCTTCCGCGGGGATGGCAAACGGCGTCCCATCCTCAAACACCCCCCGGCACACCGTGATCCGCAGCTTGCCCTGCGTCAACAGATGCGGGTCGTAGCGCAGTTCCTGCAGGCCCCAGGAACAGGGGCGCAGGCCGCCCGCCCGAGCCTCCAGCAGGGCCTCGAGATAGCGGTCCTGTTGCTGGAAGTGTTGGGGGCGCAGGAAGGTGCCTTCCTTCCAGACGACCCGTTGGTGGTGCGGGGTGCAGCGTTCGTTGGTCATGCCGTAACTTCGCGAAGTGGACTGTTGCCGAGATGGTTGAGGGTCAACGTGAGCTCCCGCGACCCCGGTTCGAGATAACAGGTATCGACAGTTGCCGGGACGATGGGCCCAGCGATACGCCGTCTTACCCCGTCGGTTGCCCGGTAGGCGGCCATGACCCCGCGCGTGCGGGCGGCCGGGGTGAGCGTCTTGTCGATCCGATGCCGCTCCCCGGTGGGTGAAATACGCCTGGTCGCGGCCCAGGAGGTCGGTGTCCAGTGCGCCCGTCTTGGCGTCCAGGAGCTTCACCAGGTCGGCAGCCCTGAAGCGGCCGTCGGCGCGGTGGGAGGCCACGGCATGTCGAGGTAGATCAGTCGCATTTCGCGGCGGCACCCTTCGCCTGCGCGCGGATGGGGCGAACCTGACGCTCGTATTCCGCCCGAAAGGCTGCGCCTAACAGTTCAAGGTAATCACTCTCGGCCCTCGCGGCAATCTCCCGATAACGCAGTGCGTACTGCTTCCAGTACCAGGCGTCTCTGCTGGGGGCGAAGCGGGGTTTTCCCTGGGCGTCGAACCGCTCTTTCAGTTTCTCAGGGGCCAATTCGTCATGCACAAAGGACTTGAAGGCCGCCTCCATCGCCTTGAGGACCACGATCTGGTGGGCCTTTATGATGTTCATTGTGTCGTCGACGGCGGCGGCAGGCGGCATATAGTCCTTGTCACGAGACCCCAGCAGTCTCGCCACGGCCGCACCGGGTTGTACCCAGCGCAGGGGGTTGCTGTCGCAGGCACTGCTGACAATGGTCTGGTCGATCCGGTAGTCCTTCTTGACGGCGCTGATGGCGTTCAGGAGTTGGACCGAGCCCTCGACATAGAGCGCCAAGATCTCACCGATTAAGCGAAACGACTCGGGAGTAGCCCCGCCCGGGACCTTCAGGTCCGCAACCCCGGCCCCGGCGAGCAGCGCGGCCAAGGCGGCCTCTGATCTGTCGGTCGTCGATGGCGGGGGCGCCGCATGGCCCTCTGCGGTGGGGACTGGGGTGCTGGGGGGGGTGGGCGGCACCCCGCCGGGGGTGGGGATGCGGATGCGCCTATCGGGGATGGGCGGGGGAGTCTGCGCAGGGGCGCCGGGCGTCGTCAGCGGCGGCTGAATGATGCGCCCTCGGTCCATCGGAGCCGGGTTGTTGTCGCCGGTCGGTGGGAGGCCCTTCAGCCAATCCGGCGGGATCCACGGCCCCCCAACGGGAACCTTCGGCGATGGCTCGGTGGGCGGGGTCGAGGCGTCGATCTTCACCAGGATCTCGAAAATTCCAATCCCCAAGCGGTCGCCGTCCTTCAACGGGGCCTTAAGATCTTTGCCGATGGGGGCCCCGGCGTCGTTCAAATAGACGCCGTTGCTGCTCCGATCGACAATGAAAAAGGTGGCCTCCGTGTATTGGATCTCAGCATGATAGCGGGACGTGAGCTTGGTTGGATCCGGCAGCACCCAATCGCAGTCAAACCGACCGATGGTGCCGCCGTTCGGTGTAAATTCGCAGGCGTCAGCGTGGTCGGGCGCGTCTGCCGGTTTGTTAAGGAGGGACAACCGAAGTCTCATCGAAAACCCGCTGCTTATAATTAGGATTGCGGTGGGTCAGCGGGCAACTGCGTGAGCGGCAGCCATCTCCTATGCCTTACGTCCGTGCCCACTCGCGAGCTTTGCATGTTACACCACGAAACGTCAGGACGACCAGAATGCCATGAGGGCGGACCGTGCGATCTCGGGCATGCCCTAAGGAGCGCCGTTGAAGTCTTGTGCGACGTCAGCGGCGGTGGATATACTCACTGCGGTTGGGGTCGCCACGCGGCGGATCCGGCCACCCGCGCGGCGCGGCCAGGAACCATCTTTCAGGAGGCACTATCAATGAGCGCGCTCGATCCGCAGTGGCGAACGCTGGCGGTGACCCCGATTGCGGGTGTTGACGCGTTCGGCAGCGATCCGCAGGGAGACGACGCGTTCGCGGAAGTCGAGTCGCAGATCGCCAAGTTACAGACGGCCCCGAGCGCGGTGGACTGGGGACGCGTGGTCGCCGAGGCGGTGCGGGTCCTGGAAACCCGTGCCAAGGATTGGCGAATGGCCTGCCGTTTGACGGTTGCCCTCTACCACACGCACGGCTACCCGGGTCTGGCGCTAGGCCTGGGCGTCCTGCGCGATCTGATCGACGAATGCCGCTGGTTGCACGTCTTTCCGCCGGTGAAGGCCAAGGCGCGCCGGAACTATCTGGAGTGGCTGAGCGAGCGATTGGTCGCCGCCTTGGATCAGGCGCCGGGGCCGACCCCCGCGGCGGTGGCGGCCGTGGCCGAGGCGCTCGCCAATCTGTGTGAGATCGCGATCCGGGCCGAGAGCGTCTTCGGCGACGCTGCGCCCAATCTTTCTCCTTTGCGCAGCCGTCTGGAACGGGCCCATGCAGCGGCCCTGGCGCTTGCGTCGGAACCGGTGGCGGCGGCCGTGCCTCCCCCGGCGGACCCGGCCGTGCCGGGTGCCGTCCAACCGACCGTCCACCGCGACCGGGCGGTCGATCACGCGCCTCCCCCGGTGCCACTGTCGCCCGTCTCGCCGGCCGCGGCGGCGCCGACCGATGCCGCCCATGGCCTCCCTGCCCAGGAGGGCAACGCGACTGCGCACACACCCATAGTCCCCGCGGTCCCGGTCGTCGCGGGGGCAGAGCCGACTCGGGTCTTACGGGATCTCAAAAGGGCCTTGGTGGACCTGGCGGCCGTGCTGCGCTCACGCCGGCTCGCCGATCCTCGCCCTTACATCATGCTGCGCAGCGCCCTCTGGATGGATCTGGAGCGTTTGCCGCCGTCCCGTGATGGGTTGACCGAGGTCCCTGAGCCCGTCTTGGAGCGGCGACGGCTGTTCGAGCAGTTGCACGCTCAGGGCGATTGGGGTCCATTGATCGAGGAGTTGGAAAAGACCCTGGGCGCCGGCAGCCTCTTTTGGCTCGATGCCCACCGCCTGGTGGCCAAAGCACTCGAGGCACTCGGGCCGAGCCATGGCGAGGCACGGCAAGCCGTGGTGCAGTCGCTGGGGTTCCTGTTGCGGCGCTTTCCGGGTCTCGCACGACTCAAATTCAAGCAAGGGAGCGGTTTTGCCGACGCGCTCACCTTGACCTGGATCGATGCCGAGGTGATCGCGACCGCCGCCGCCGCGGCCCTGCCGACAGGCGAGGCCAGCCCGTGGTTGGAGGCCGGCACCGCGGCCGCATCCCTGGCGGCCAAGGGCCGCGTCCAAGAAGGTCTGGCTCTGTTCCGGACCGGGATGGCGCACGCGGGGAGTCTGCGCGAGCGTTTTTGCTGGGAACTGGCCCAGGCCCGTGCCTGTGTGGCGGCCGGTCTGCATACGGTGGCGAAACTCCAACTCGAGTGTCTCGAGTCCACGGTCGAACAGTTTCAACTCGAGCAGTGGGAGCCCGGGATGGCGCTGGAGGTGGCACAATTGTATTTGGCGGTCCATCATCGTGTCGCCGCGGATGGGCAGCGGGCCCCGGAGCCTTCCGCTCTGCATCGGCGCTTGCTCGGGCGCCTGTGTCGTTATGACGTGGCAGCGGCGCTCACCTTCAACGCGCAGTGATTTCAACCGGAGGAACGCATCATGGCAAAAGAAGGCTCCGTGGCTCCGAAGGAGCGTGTCAACATCGTCTACCGCCCGGCCAGCGGGGGTGCGCAGGAGGAGGTGGAACTGCCCCTTAAGATGATGGTGCTGGGCGATTTCACTTTGCGGGAGGAGGAGACCCCCCTGGAGGAGCGCGCCCCGCTCAACGTGGACAAGGACAACTTCGATGAGGTCATGAGGAAGCAGAACCTCTCCCTGTCGCTCAATGTTCCCAATCGTCTGGCGGGCGATGAGGGCGAGGAGCTGGCGGCACACTTACAGATCAATGGCCTCAAAGATTTTTCCCCGGAGTCCATTGCCCGCCAGGTTCCGGAACTCGCCAAGCTCCTGGAACTGCGCGATGCACTGTCCTTCCTGAAGGGGCCGCTGGGCAATTTGCCGGCGTTTCGCAAGCACATCCAGGCGATCCTGGACGATCCTGAGGCGCGCGAGCGCTTGCTGAGTGAACTCAACGGCGGATAGGGCTGATCCGGACCAGGGGGTAACACGGCGTTACGCGGTGTTACCGGCGGGTTGCGCAGACCCCGGCGCCATCGACATCGCGAGCCCGGCGGCTCGCCTGCATCTCCTGGAGTGACATCATGGCCGAGAAACTGGCTGAAAACGACGTTCGACAAGCGGGTGAAGCGACAGCGGGGACCGAGCCTCCCTCCCTGCTCGATGAGATCCTCAAGGAAACCAATATGAGGCCGGCGGATGCGGATGCAGAGGTCTATACACTGGCCCGCCGCGGGGTCCAGGCCTTCATTGCCGAGATGCTGGAGCCCGGTCACGCCAACGAGCGTGTCCATAAACGGGTCGTCGATGAGATGATCGCCGCGATCGACGCCAAGCTCAGTGTCCAGATCGACGACATCCTCCACCACCCCCAATTACAGCAGTTGGAGTCCGCCTGGCGCGGCCTGAAGTACCTTGTCGACCACACCAATTTCCGCGAGAACACCAGGATCGAGATCCTCAACTGCTCCAAGGAGGCCCTGCTCGCCGACTTCGTGGACGCCCCCGACATCACCAAGTCCGGTCTCTACCGGCACGTCTATACCGCGGAGTACGGTCAACACGGCGGTGAGCCGGTAGGGGTGCTGATCGGCAATTACGAGTTCGATGCCGGGTCCCAGGACATCAAGTTGCTGCAATCCGTGGCGAGTGTCGCGGCCATGGCACATGCCCCCTTCATCGCCGCCGCCTCTCCCCGCTTCTTCGGCGTCGACGATATTCAGCGGCTGGCGAATTTAAAGGATATCAAGGATATTTTCGAGGGACCCCAGTACGCCAAGTGGAACGGCTTTCGCGAGTCGGAGGATTCCCGTTATGTCGGTCTGACCATGCCGCGCTTTCTGTTGCGTCTGCCTTACGACCCGGCCGGCAATCCGGTCAAGGCCTTCGAGTATCGCGAGACGATCGCGCAGGACCATACGCGCTACCTGTGGGGCAATACCGCCTTCGCCTTCGCCGCGCGCATTGCCGACAGCTTCGCCAAGTACCGCTGGTGCCCGAATATCATCGGGCCTCAGAGCGGCGGGGCGGTGGAAGACCTCCATCTCCATCAATTCGAGTCGATGGGCCAGATCGAGACCAAGATTCCCACCGAGGTGATGATTTCGGAGCGTCGCGATTACGAGCTGGCCGAGTCCGGTTTCATCCCGCTGGTGTTTCGCAGGGGCAGCGACAATGCCGCCTTCTTCTCCGCCAATTCGGTGCAGAAGCCCAAATCCTTCGGTAATAACCCGGACGGCCGGGAGGCGGAGACGAATTACCGGCTGGGCACCCAACTGCCGTATATGTTCATCATCAGTCGGTTGGCCCATTACATCAAGATGTTGCAGCGCGAGAACATCGGCAGTTGGAAGACCAAGGTCGACCTCAATCAGGAGTTGAACAAATGGATCAGTCAGTACGTCTCCAATCAGGAGAATCCTTCGCCCGAAGTACGCAGCCGGCGCCCGCTGCACCAAGCGGCGATCCTGATTGAGGACGTGGAAGGCAGGCCCGGTTGGTATAAGGTCGATCTCAAAGTGAAGCCCCACTTCAAATATATGGGCGCGGACTTCACCCTATCGCTGGTCGGTAAGCTCGAGCAGCGCTGATCCGCCCCGCCGCCGGTTAGGGTCGGATGTCGGACGCATTGGCGCGGCAGCGAGATTGCCAAACGGAGGTAACAGACCATGGTCCGGGCGACCGCGGAGACATCACTATTGGGGCGTATCAGCGAGGGTCGGCGGGGGACGCGGATCGAACCGGACGCCGCCGTCAGCGCATCGGTGATCAGACACCTGGAGCGACTCTTCAATGCGCGCCAGGGCGGTGTAGCCGCCTGCCCGGACTACGGACTGCCGGACCTGACGGGTCTGTCGAACAGCCAGGCCGATACCGCCCATGAATTCCGTCGCGCCATCAATAGGGCTATCGACCTATTCGAGCCGCGTCTGCAAGGCGCCAAGGTTCGCCCCGATGCGCCCAGCGACGATCCGCTGCGGCTGCATTTCAGGATCAGTGCCACACTGGTGTGTAAGGGAGTGAAGTGCTCAGTGAATATCAGCACCCGTCTGGAACGCGAAGGGCGTTTTCTGGTCGAGGAGTGAGCTATGTCCTTCAATGACTATTTTCAGGACGAGCTGGATTACCTGCGGGACCTGGGCGGCGAGTTCGTCAAGGAAAACCCCAAGCTTGAACCCTTCCTGTCGCCGACCGATCCCGACCCCGATGTCAGACGCCTGATGGAGGGCTTTGCCTTCCTCACCGGCCGCCTGCGTCAGAAGCTGGACGATGAGTTTCCGGAACTCGCCCATTCGCTGATGCGGGTCTTGTGGCCACACTATCTGCGCCCTGTGCCCTGCATGTCGATCCTTGAATTTTCGCCGATTCCCGCGGCCTTGACCGAATGCAAGACCATCAAGGCGGGACTGAACCAGGGGCAGTTGACCCCAGACGGGTTACAGGTCGAAGGACCGCCCTTGGAGGGCGCGCCGGTCAAATGTCGATTTCGTACCTGCTACGACGTGGACGTCGCCCCGATCGACCTGTCGGCGGTGGAATACCGCCAGGCCGGCAGCGGCGGGGTGTTGGAACTGGTCATAGTCCCGCTGCCCGGGGTCACGCTGGAGCGCGCCGGGCTCGAACGGCTGCGGCTGTATCTGCATTCCGAGGGCGAGTCGGCCGTGGGCACGGTGCTCTATCTGTGGCTGCGGCACTATTTGACCGAGATCGAGATCACGGCGGTCCAGGGCGACGGCAAGACGAAGGTCTTCAAGTGTGACCCGCGGCAGTTGCAGCCGGCCGGTTTCGGTGCCGATGAGGCGCTGCTGCCGTACCCCGCGAACGTCTTCAGCGGTTATCGCCTGCTGCAAGAGTATTTCAGCCTTCCGGAGAAATTTCACTTTTTGGACCTCGTGGACCTGGGGTTCATCAAGGAGGTACCCTGGATCGAGCGGTTGGTCATCCGTTTCGCTTGCTCCCGGCCGCTCGATGACCATATCCGTGTGCGCCGGGAGCACGTGCGCATCCACTGTACGCCGATCGTGAATCTGTTCCGGCATGATGGCGATCCCATTCGGTGCGAGCACCGCCAGACTGAGTATCGGGTGCGTCCCCATACCGACCAGCCGCGCTTCTTTGAGGTATATAGTGTCGATCGCGTCAGGGGGAACCGGCAGGGCCGAGACGGGGACCGCACTCTCATGGAGTTCGAGTCCTTTGCCCATGGACCGACAGCGAATCCGCGGGACGCCGCGCGGGTCGGCGGTTATCGACTGCGGCTGAAGCCCGCGGTGGTCGGTCGGGGAACCGAGACCTACATCGCGTTTCTGAATTCCGCGGCGGCCGCCGACAGCGCTGTGCAGGAGGTCATTTCATTGGAATTGAGCTGTACCAACCGGGACCTGCCGGAGCGATTGCGGGTGGGGCAGATCAATTGCCCGGGGGACGGCTCACCGGAATTCGTGACCTTCAGGAATATCTGCCGGGTCAGTCCGGCGCTCGCCCCACCGCTGGATTCACGGTTGCACTGGCGGCTGATCTCCAACATGGCGTTGAATCATTATTCGCTGAGCAATGTGAACGCCTTGCGCGCGATCCTGGAGACCTACGATTTCCGTGCCGGCCTGGATGAACAGGCACGGCAGGCCGCCGCGCGGCGGATGCAGGGCATCGTGGGGGTCCAGGATGAACCGGCGATGCGTCTCATCAAGGGCCTGCCGGTGCGCGGCCGGCGCCTCACCCTGACCCTGCGCGAAAGCAGTTTCGGCGGGCCGGGACAGGCCGGCGAGGCCGGAATGTATCTGTTCGCCTCGGTGCTCAATGAGTTTTTCAGCCTCTATGCCAGTATCAATTCCTTCCACCAGTTGAAAGTGAAAGGCGCCGATCGTAACGGGGAATACCAATGGGAACGTCGCGGCGGGTCGCTCACTCTGCTCTGATCGCTGCCCTCGAAGAGGACGCGCGGGGGTTTTCATTCTTCGAGGCGGTCGACCTGATCGAGGCCCACTGCCCGGCGTGCGTGCCGGTCGGCTATCGCGGACCGGCCGCCCGGGAGGCGGTCCGCTTCGTCGGCAATCCGTCGTTGGCGTTTCCCACCGCCGACCTCGAGCGGATCGCCGCGCCGACGGGCGAGGACGGCGACACCCCTTATCGCATGATGGTCAACTTCCTTGGCCTTTACGGTCAGGGCTCGCCGCTGCCGCTGTGGTATACGGAAGAGGTCCTGCACCCGGAGTTGGATGAGCATGCGGTCAAGGACTTTCTCGACCTCTTTGTTCATCGGCTGGTGTCATTGTTTCGGCGCTGCGGGACCAAGTATCGCTACTATCGGGAGTTTCGCCCGGGTGGAGCGGACCCGACCTCGCAGTGGCTGTTCGCCCTGATGGGGGTGCTGCACCCGGCGTTGCGCGAGGGTACCGCGCTCGATTGGCAGCGGCTGTTGCCCTATGCCGGGATCATCGCCATGCGCCATCACTCTGCACCGATGTTACGGGGAGTGTTGTCTCACTACCTGGGCGTCCCGGTGGCCATCGATGAGTTCATCCCCGAGTTGGCACCGATCGCCGAGGAGCAGTGGGCCTGCCTGGGTCAGTGCAATTGTGAATTGGGTGAGGACCTGACGCTGGGTGAATACGTCCCCGACTGTGCCGGACGGATTCGGGTGCGCATCGGTCCGCTGGATTTCGCGGGCTTCAATCGGTTCCTGCCGGCGGGGGAGGAGTGGGAGCCGTCGGCGGATTGGGTGGCGGCGCACGACCTGGTGGCGTTGCTGGTGATCGACCCATTGCGCTGCGACTTTGAGCTGGTCCTGCGTGCCGACGCGATTCCCCCCTTGCTGCTCGGCGCTCCGGACTGTCGCCTGGGTTGGTCGACCTGGCTTGGCGGCAGCGAGACGGACGGCGCCGTGCTCTTCCCGGATGCGGGGGCGCTCGGGCATACCGAGCTAACACAATAGGCAGACAAGGAGCGATGAACGATGCTGAACCTGGACCTGCGGTCCCTGATCGGAAAATTGAACCGTCCCTGCAAACAGGCCCTGGAAGGTGCCGCCGCCCTGTGCGTGACTCAGGAAGGTTACGAGGTGGGCATCGAGCATGTGCTGGCACGGCTGGTCGAGTCCCCGGACCATGACCTGCAGACGATCCTGCGCCACGCGGGTCTGGAGGTGCCGCACCTGACCCGGGCCATCCAGCGGAGCGTGGAGGGCGGCCGGCGCGGCAACACGGGCAGACCGGTCTTCTCCCCCTTGCTGATCGAGTGGCTCCAGGATGCCTGGTTGCTGGCCTCGGTGGAACTGGGACTGGCGCAGGTCCGGTCCGGGGTCCTGATCGCGGCCTTGCTGGCCAATCCCAACCGGTATGGTGGGACCCCTTATGCCGATGCCTTGGCCGGGGTCTCGGTGGAACAACTGCGTCACCGTTTCGGCGAGGTCACGGCCGGTTCCGCGGAAGACGATGCCCCACCGACTGGGGCCACGGCGTCGGGGGGTACCACCGGGGGCGGGGCGACCCGCGATACGGCCTTGGGGCGCTACACCATCGACTTCACCGCGCGGGCGCGCGCCGGGGAGATCGACCCGGTCTTCTGTCGCGACCGCGAGATCCGCCAGATGGTCGATATCCTCGGGCGGCGGCGCAAGAACAACCCGATCGTCGTCGGTGAGGCGGGGGTCGGCAAGACCGCCGTCATTGAAGGGCTGGCGCTGGCGATCGTGCAGGGTGAGGTGCCGCAGATCCTGGCGGGCGTGGCGCTCCATGGGCTCGACCTGGGGTTGCTTCAGGCCGGGGCCAGCGTCAAGGGCGAATTCGAGAACCGTCTGAAGGGCGTGATCGCCGAGGTCCGGGCCTCGCCGACCCCGATCATCCTGTTCATCGACGAGGCCCATACCCTGATCGGGGCCGGCGGGGCGGCCGGCGGTTCGGATGCGGCCAACCTGCTCAAGCCCGCCCTGGCGCGGGGTGAGTTGCGCACCATCGCCGCGACCACCTGGTCCGAATACAAGAAGTATTTCGAGAAGGACCCGGCCCTGGCGCGCCGCTTCCAATTGGTGAAGCTCGATGAGCCGTCCCCGCAGGAGGCGGTCGTGATCATCCGCGGCCTGTGCGCGGCCTATGAGCGCGCCCACGGCGTCTATATCCGCGACGATGCGGTGGTCGCCGCCGCCCACCTGTCCGCCCGTTACATTACCGGGCGGCAACTGCCGGACAAGGCGGTCGACGTACTCGATACCGCGGCGGCGCGGGTGAAGATCGCCATCAGCGCCAAACCGGAGCGCCTCGCCGCGCTGGAGCGGCGCGGCCAGACCCTGGCGCGCGAGCACGCCGCCATCGTCCGCGACATGGCCACCGGGGTGCGCGCGGACGATGGGCGGCAGGCCGAACTGGAGGGCGGGTGCGCACGCCTCGCCGAGGAGGCCTTGCAGGTGCAGGGCCGCTGGGAGCAGGAGCGGGACAAGGCACTGGAGATCCTGGGCCTGCGCCGCGCCCTGGCGGCGCCCGCCGAGGCGGCGACGGTGGACGAACAGCCCATGGAACCCGCCGCCATCAAGGCCCAATTGGAGGTCTGTCGGGCCGAGTTGAGCGCCCTGCAAGGCGATGACCCGCTGGTGGACTACGAGGTGACACCCGAGGTGATCGGGCGGGTCATCGCCGACTGGACCGGTATCCCCCTGGGCCGGATGGTGCGTGACGAGGCCCGTGCGATCCTCGAATTCAGTGCCGAACTGGGGCAGCGGATCAAGGGTCAGGACCATGCGGTGGCCGCCGTGGATCAGGGTATCCGGGCGGCCAAGGCCGGGTTGGCCAATCCGGGTGCCCCCATGGGCGTATTCCTGCTGGTAGGGCCGAGCGGGGTGGGCAAGACCGAACTGGCCCTGGGGGTCGCGGACCTGCTGTTCGGCGGCGAGCGCTTCATGGCCGCGATCAATATGTCCGAATTCCAGGAGAAGCATACCGTCTCCCGGCTCATCGGTTCACCCCCGGGCTATGTCGGCTATGGCGAGGGCGGGGTCCTCACCGAGGCGGTCCGGCAGCGTCCCTATTCGGTGGTCCTACTCGACGAGGTGGAAAAGGCGGACCTGGAGGTCATGAACCTGTTCTATCAGGTCTTCGACAGGGGCAGCCTGTCCGACGGGGAGGGCCGCGAGATCGACTTCAAGAATACGATCTGCTTCCTGACCAGCAATCTGGCCTCCGACATCGTCACCGCCCTCTGTACCGGGGACGATTGGCCGGCGCCCGAGGTCCTGGTGGAGGCGATCCGGCCGGTACTCAGCGACCATTTCCGGCCGGCCCTGCTGGCGCGCATGCAGATCGTGCCCTTCTATCCCATCGCACCCCGGGTCATGGAAGAGATCGTGGCGCTCAAGCTGCACAAGGTCGCGCAACGGCTGCAGACCAGCCAACGCATGGCAATGCGCTATACGCCGGAGGTGGTGGCACAGATTGCCGCGCGCTGTACCGAGGTCGAGACCGGCGCGCGCAATATCGACGCTATCATCAACGCCCATTTGCTGCCGCGCATCGCTACCGAGGTCCTGGGGCTGATGGGGGACGAGGTAGCGCCGACGGCACTGGAGGTGGCGCTCGACGAGGCTGGTGACTTCGTCCTGACCTTCAGTTGACGGTGTTCGGCCACCACGTACAGGAGGTCGAGGCTTTAGCCGGTCGAGGTCGCGTCCCTGCCACCCCGGTCGGGCTAGGGTATCAATCGCCATCCAGCCTACGAGCAGGTTGGAGTCCGGAGGGTCCGCTGTGCTGACCGATCCCCGCTGATCGAGGCCCAGAACAATACAGGTACCGATACGATGGAGTGGATACCAGACCCCCTGGCCGCGATCGCCGAGTTCGTACAGGTCAATATTTCGCTCGCGACCGAACGGGACCTCAACAAGCTGTTGACCATGATCGTCTCCTGCGCCCGCCGGCTGACCGGCGCGGAGGTGGGGCGGATCTTCGTTCTGGACCGCACCATGCGGGTCCTGTGTCTGGAGGTCACCCAAAACGCCCGGGTGAATCTCACCCGCTCAGACCTGGACGATGTCCCATTGCGCACCGCCGATGGCCCCAATACCCGACACGTCTGCGCCTATTGCGCCTTTTCCGGGCGGCTGGTCAATATTGCCGATGTCTACGCCACTGCCGGTTTCGATTTCACCGATCTCTACCGCAGCGATCAGCTGCACCGCTACCGCACCCGCTCGCTGATCACGGTCCCGCTGCGCGGCTGTGAAGAGACCACCAACGGCGTCCTGCAATTGGCCAATCGCCGCGCCCGGGGCGATGGGGCCGTGATCGGGTTCGACGAGGCGCTGGAAGGACTGATTCGCGCCTTCGCCGCACAGGCCGCCGTGGCCATCGACAACGTGAAACTGCTCGATGAAAAACGCCGCCTGATCGAGGTGCTAGACAACAGTAATCGGACCCTGCGCCAGGAAAATGAACGGCTGCGCGCCAACGCAACCCGGGGGCCGGAGCGGGCCGGCATCATCGGCGACAGTCCCGGCATGAAGCGATTATTCGGCCTACTCGACAAGATTGCCGACTCCGACGTGACCGTCCTCATCCGCGGCGAGACCGGGACCGGTAAAGAGCTGATCGCGCGCACCATTTACCAAAACAGCAAGCGCCGCGGCCGACCCTTCGTCGCCCAGAACTGCGCCGCCGTCCCCGCCGGGCTGCTGGAGAGTGAATTGTTCGGTTACCGCCGCGGCGCCTTCACCGGGGCCGTGGGCGATAAGCGGGGGCTCTTTGAGCAGGCCGATGGCGGCACCCTATTCCTTGATGAGATCGGCGACCTCCCGCTCGAACTCCAGGCCAAGCTGCTGCGGGTGCTGCAAGAGGGTGAGATCCGCCCATTAGGGAGCGTCGAGAATCGCCGCGTGGATGTCCGCATCATCGCCGCCACCCATCGCGACCTGGAGGCCCGTATCGACGCTGGAGACTTCCGCCAGGACCTCTATTATCGCCTGATGGTGTTCCCGGTCGAGATACCGCCGCTGCGCGAGCGGCGCGCCGACCTGCCCGCCCTGGTGGACCATTTCATCCTCGCCTTTGCCTCCCGCTATAACAAGGGCATCAAGGGCATTGCCCCGGATGCACTGCGGCTGCTCCTGGAGCACGATTACCCCGGCAATGTCCGCGAGCTGCAGAATCAGATCGAGCGTGCGGTCCTCCTGGCCGAACCGGCCGGCCCGGTGCTGACCGAGCACCTGCCGATGCTCTCCCGCTCACGGGCGAGCAGCCTGGAGGATGAACTGACGGCCGCGCTGGGGGGCGGGCTCAAGGAGGTCGTCTGCCGCTACGAGGCGCGGGTCATCGAATCCCATCTGCGGGCCAACAATTGGAATCAGACCCGCACCGCGGAGTTGTTGGGGCTGCCGCGCCGGACCCTGCTGGAGAAGATCAGCCGTTATCGGATCGAGCGGCCGGGGGGATGAAAGTGGCCCTGTCTATTTGCTCCGAGATGAAACCATGGCCGAGACTGCGAACCAACTGACTCCCGCGACCGATAACGACACCCCCTGGAAGAACGCCCTGGAGCACCACTTCCCGGAGTTCCTTGCCTTCTACTTTCCGGACGTCTACACCGGAATCGACTGGGCCCGCGGCTATGAATTCCTGGACAAGGAGTTGGCCCAAGTGGTTCAGGACGCGGAGTTGGGCAAGCGCTACGTCGACAAACTGGTCTCCGTCCACCGCCTGGACGGCACCGAGGACTGGGTTTACATCCACATCGAGATCCAGGGCGACCACGACAGCGCCTTCGCCAAGCGGATGTTCACCTACAACTGCCGGATCTTCCAGCGCTATGACCGACCCGTCGCCAGCCTAGCCGTGCTGGCGGACGACAGCCCTACCTGGCGCCCGAGCGCCTTCGGTTGGGACCTGTTCGGTTGTCGCATACTCTTGGAGTACCCGCTGGTCAAGCTTCTCGACTATGCTCCGCGTTTGGATGTGCTGCTGGAAGCCCCGAACCCCTTCGCCCTCGTCACCGCCGCGCATCTGCTCACCCGTGAGACCCGCGGCGACGCTGAACGCAGATATGCGGCAAAATGGCGCCTCGCCCGGCTACTCTACGAACGGGACTGGGACCGGCAGCGGATCATTGATCTCTTCGCCGTCATCGATTGGATGATGCGCCTGCCACCAGATCTGGAGAACAAGCTTTGGCAAGAACTCACCACCCTGGAGTGCAATAAGACCATGCCTTACGTCACCTCAGTCGAACGCATTGGGTACCAACGGGGCCACCTTGAAGGTCGCCACGAGGAAGCCTCGGCGCTCGTGCAAAGACAGCTCCGCCACCGCTTCGGCTCCCTGCCTCCGGAAATCGAGGAACGCATTGTCCCCTTGCCCCTGGAGCGCATTGAAGCCCTGGGCGAGGCGCTACTGGACTTCACCGCGGTTACCGACCTGGATGCCTGGCTACGTCGGCACTGAGCCAGCGCTCAGCCAACGTGCTGTGGCTCGCGCGCCAAACGAACGTTTGCTGATGCGCTCGCCGACCGCCTCGGAATACCCGCCGGTCAGTGTATGTCCTGGTTGGGGTCTTTCTGCGGTGCGGCGCCCGGCCGCTTCGGGGTGCCGCGAGGATGGATGGCCGCAATTGCGATCGAGGCCGTAAAGCGGATCGCTGAGCGGCAGGTGCTGATGTTTCTTCATCGGTCTTTTTTTCGACGTACCTTGACGCGTTTGACGGCATGTGGCAGCCTCGGTCGGAAATGCGTGGGGGTTGGGCTGCCGGGCCGTGAGAGAGGGCGCCTAGGCCGCCGGCCACCGCAGGTTCCGCCGCGCAAGCGTCACGCCCGTGGCAGACGTTGTGCGCTGCAAGGGAAGCGTTGCGGGTGGCGGTTTGAGATAATGCAAGAGCGATACACGGCCCTACAGTGAGTGGACTCTGCTCGTGACAACTAAACTCCCGCATTTCACGCGGATGGCGTGTCGGCATCCATCGGGGCGGCATGAAAGCGTTGAGTGTTCCGAGGGAGGACAGGTGCCTGGGGTCGATGGGGCGGTGAAATCTCTCGTCCTATGCCACTGTGTAAGACTCAAGTTGGGAAGCCGATGGTGTAACACTCCAAGGCCGGTTCTGCGTGGAGCCGGGAACCAATCTCCGTGTGGCAGCGATAGCGTGACACTACCCGTAAACCGGGGAGTGGTAGCGAACACAAACATTTGCCTAAGCGACGACAAGAACCCGGCTTACGCTCCGGCGCAATTTTGCTAGCTCGCGAGAGGCGAAAGGATGATTGAGCCTGGCCCCTTTTACTTCATGACGTGGCCGAATATCCGTTCTTCCTGGTGGCGGGTTGCTCTTTCGCTTAGGGGGTGATCATCGTGGTCCTGAAAATCTCATCCATTCAGCTGAGCGCGCTCAAAGAAGCCGCAGTCGAGCAGTTTGTTCGGGACACGACGCACTCATTAGACCGGGAGTTTGGTGATCTGGATGCCCTGTTTGCGCCGCAGGCGATACAATCCACGATCCGGTACGGCATCGCGCGGTCAGGGCACTACGGAATATTCGGCAAAGCGGACGTTTACTCGTATATCAGGTTGATGTTCACCCTGCTGGGAAGCGATTTCGATATTGATCCATTGTATCCCTGGGCGAGCGAGATCTTGTCGGATTCGTATCATCCGGCAAATGACAGGATGGTGCGGCTCGAATTGCGCGCGCAATCCTTCCTGGACAGCATAAGCGAGCGCGAGCCGTGCTATTTTGTTCAAGTGGCGAAGGCCATTCGACATAATCCGTTTTCGAGTCTTCCGCGGGCCATAGCCCCTCCAGCCATCGAAGAGCATGCCGTGATGGTGATCGACAGCTATTTTCCTGGTAAGACAGCTTGCATCGGGATCGATGCAGTGCGGCAGTCCGTCGCGTCTAGCTGTGGTGGCGCTCGTATGTTCGACATCCGGGATGGCGGTAACGTGGCCGCGTTCGCCCTATTTGCATTCTTATTCGGCGTGCAATTCTACGATGACCCGAAATACCCGGAAGTGAAAGAAATATTTCGCGACTCATCGGCGCTAGAGAGTCGTAAGATCGCCGCGATGCTCGCAGTCGCACGCAACTATCTCACGCGCAAGCTGGCGATCTTGCGTGCGAAGCAGGAGACAGTATGAGCGGCAATTGTTTCGGCTCCAATGCGTCCACGCCGGAGGTAGATAACACCCCTGTGGGGGCGGTTATTAAGCCTTGCCCAACAAGGAACTTCGTGCTTGTTCTCGGCGGGCCGGGGAAATGGAACCCGAAGGATAAGGATCACGATGCGTACTGGGGCAACTATTTTGTTGCGTCTCAATACGTGCTGGGCGCAAAGGGCATCAAAGCGACGACCCGGTTGTTGAGCGGCGAGTGCGTTCACTGGCTCGTATACGAGCAAGCCTACGCGAACCGATGGGAAACCGACTATAAGTCCAGAATAGAGCACCTGGAAGCCCAAGCCAAGAAATATCCCCATGGCTACGCTACGTTCATCAAAGAATACGTCACATCCGTGAAGCAGAAATACGTTGCCATCGATTCGTATCATGATATTTGGGAAGCGATTCATGCTCTTCCTGACGAATCTCTCACAAGGTTGTTTTATTTCGGCCATGGCGGGCCGAAGGCTTTTTTTCTGCGCTGGGCGCGCGACGACAGTCGGCCCGCCTCCCCTGGCCAAGTGTTGGGGGATCCGACCGAGGACGAGATCGTGGACTATTCGAAGATCGATGCTTATAGGAGTTGGTTGGCAAAGAAGGCGAAGTCTTCCGACAGTCAGGTCTCGAAGCTTTACGCATGCACGACTGCGGACTGGGCCAGCAAATGGCACGATGCCACCGGCTTAAAGGCCCAAGGATCAATCAATAAGATCACGTTTAAGAACATTCGTACTGGCGGTGGCCTGAGCGGCCTCGAAAGCGACGGCTCGCCTGACTGGAGATCATATTGACTCCGTGCGAAGATACGAGATTATGAAGCTAATGCCGCAAGTGCTCGTTGGCATTCTGTGTTGCGCCCCCTTCTGGCGTGCCGGGCCGCTCGCGGAAGATGTTGGCGCTTCCGCCCAGGTCGGCACGGCAAACGACATCGAGCGTGAACGATCCTTCGCTCTGATCTTCCGATTGGCTGCGCGTTTCGCGCGCGGGGAGCTGGAGCAAGATCTGGCATGCGCCTCGCATCTGGATTGCGATGGCGGGCAGATCCGAGACGAGCTCGGTGCGCTTCGTATCTTCCTTGATCGGGATCCGCGCTCGGCCTTGTCGTCGGCAATTGAGCAGTCTCGCCGCTGCATCGCGCAGGGACGCATCCATACGGAGGTGCTGGAAAGCGCATGTGAGGGTGCGCTATTCTCGCTCGGCTTTTTCGAGAGCCGAGAGGAAGATGTGGTTATCCTGGCGGCATTCGACGGATATCTGCGCGAGCGGTTGTCCCCAGATAGCCGCGTCGCCCTCGCAAACGCCTTCTATCCCCGCTTCAACGGTCTTGTATGGTTCGCTGGCCGGCCAGCCGCCGCCGCTTGGACAGCGTTCATACGGAAGGCAAATGCACAATTAGGGCTCTATACGCCCGAACAACTAGATGTCGTGTTGCGCGCCCTGAACGATCCGCCGCGCCGTTTATCGTTTTCGGATTTTTCGTATCCTCCGTTCTCCGTCCAGCGACGGCTTCGGTCGCTGGACGGCGGAGCGGATAACGATGTCAATTAGTTGGAAACCTCGTACTACGTCAGACCTTGACCTGGGACGCGGCCGACCGCGTCGCCTATGCGCAGGTGCAGGCACCCATGTGCGAGGTCGACGAGTACGTCGGCACAAGCCATGCCGACGCCGTGCGGCGGACGCCGGCACCGCTCGGGTGGGGCACCCAGGATCGCACCTCTGGGTGAGAGATCACGGGGCCGCCATCCACCGTGCGGTGCGGGTGCGCATCTTGGGGCGGGGTGTGAGCATTATCCTGGCTCTGGCGCATCAAGTGACTGCTTATCGGCCAGACTGTAAGTCGCGGATTTATAAATGCTGCCGCTTAAGTCGGTGCCATTCGAGCCTCGCCCCTTATCGCCTCTTCGGATTCTCCGATCTATCCCTAATAAGGTCAAGGTGTGGGAATTTCTTAAATCACATGGCATCGCGGTACCACCGCTGAATCGGTGAGCCAGATCACTGAATCGCAGAGGGCAGAGATGGCGGTTGCAAGATACCAGTGGCTGGAGAGATTGCAAGAAGGGCCATCACGGCAAGTCCAGCGAAACGACCCTATGCGAATCGGTTATCAACACCAGTCCGCGGCCCTGTTGAACCGCGGCCCGGATTCCCCGAACCGGGGTGCGCATAACGCTGCGTTCATCCAGCCCCGGCAGCCGGAACCACTGGATCTTGTTGCGGACGGCGATGAATTGCGTGTCCTGCGAGCAGAGTAGCAGGGCGCCCGCAGGGATGGATGCCTCAGTGATTGCACGGCCTGAATCGATCATCCTGACTGTCAGGCCGGCGCGCCCCGGCTCGATGAGCCAGGCGCCGCAGGGAAACGGCCAACGATCCCAATGCCCCTCGGCTCGCCAGGCGCCTTCTCCTCGTCGGGAGCAGTACGGGTATGCGCTGTGGGCCTCGCGCAGGTCCGCCGGTGTGCAGACGATCAGGCCGCCGCTGGGGGGTAGAATCAGCTTGGACCCAGGGGGTGCGCTGTCCTTGAGGAGGCTTGTTCCATCCGCTCCCAACTGCCGGATCCCATCGCGGGCGACGGCCCAGCGCTCCGCCGGGGCGAGCCGCGACGGCGGTCACGACGGCCTCCTCCAGAGCCCAGCGAGTCAAGATTTCCCCCCGCGCATCCAGGGCGAGGACAACCCCAGTTTCGCGCCCTGGCGATGACTGAAAAGAACCGGCGATCAGCGCGCCCTGGGCGTCGGGTGTTGCATCCACCGCATAGGTCATCGGCAACTGGATCAACGGCTCCCAACCGCCCTTCACGCTGCCCAATTGTACCCGTCCATCGCTACTCCAGAGCATCAGACGGTCCCCTGACAAGGCCGTCAACCGGTCGGTACTCAATTCGGGCCGGGCCGCTACCTGGGTCCCGATGCCGGGGTGATCGGGCCGCCGGCTGCCTCGAAATGGGTGGTCATAGTCCCGGCGAGCACGACACCGGCAATGGCACACCAACGCCGGCCGCAGCGTATGATTGAATCGGATCGGGCGTTCATGGCTTGGAGCGTTCCGAATACTTGTGGATCACCAGGCTGGTGCCCCGCTTGAATGCGTTCATGGCGTTCAGCATCGTCATATCCGGCGGTTTGAGATGGATGCAGCCGTGTGATTGCGCCAGGACGATCGGTTGGCTGGCCGCGAGCCGCCTGGGCCTCGTTGTCCGGGGTGGTATGGAACATCTCTCCGGATAGGTATTCCTTTCCGTCCAGCCGGCGATTGTGGTTGTCGTCTCGGAAATAGCGCACGGCGACCGGGCCAAAATCGTTGAACAACCAAGTATCGGGAACGCGGTACTCCCCACATATCCAAGAGAAATCAGTGGTGCCTGCAAGCCGGACCGGCGAGAGGCTCGACCTCCAGTGGCCGGAACGACGATCAAGCTCTCACACGGCATCGCCGTGCCGTTGCTGAATCGGTGATCAAGTCAGGTCCAGCACCCACAACTCCGCCTCATCGCGTTCCGGTAGCGCTCCAAACAGGATACGCTCCGGGTTGCCGACCACCCGGACGTAGTGCGACTGTCCGCTGTCGAGGGTATTGCGCGCGGACCAGCAGGTGAAGTCCCGACCGGACGCCGTGACCTGGATGCCCCGACAGGGATACTCCAATACACAGCGCTGCGGCAATTGTCGGCTGGGTCCTATCCCCTGGTGGGTGATCTCACCCGCATCGCTACCGAAGATCGCGCCCGACCATACGGCGCCCGCCGGGGGACCGATCTCGAACCACTGCCCCAGCGCGGGGTTGGCGATGACGTTGAGGCGATAGTCTGCGGGCGGTGGCGGGGTGCGTCGCAGTGCGAGTGCGACGAGTTGTGGGCCCCAGGTGGTGATGGGTGGCGACAGGACGGGGGCAGTCCGCAAAAGGGTCGGCAGGCCGGCGGATTCAGGCGCGAAGTCCAATCCGGCCACGACGCTCGTCAATGGCCTGGACGGGTTCTGGTGTATCGCTGCATGGGCGAGGGACAGGCCATACCGAACGGCCTGGTCCGCGAAGTCGGCCCGGTTCCCGGCGATGAGCCACAGGTCGACCGGCTCGCCATCCACAAGGCGGGTGGCGGTCTGCGACCATCCGGCTTGGCCGAGGTCAGGATTCCAGGCCCCCCATCGACGGCGAGCCCGGCCTTGCCCAGGGCCTTGGCCAGGGCCTGGAGCTGATCATGATCGGCCGCGGCGGACAGCCAAGACAGCCAGACCTTCTTGCGCGCCATTTACAGGTCCTCCCGCCCGGCAGTCGGTGTCGGCGAGAGTTGGACCTGCGCCGTGATCACCTGCCCCTCATCCGCGGAAAAACGCAGCAGCAATCCGGGCTCATCACCCTCCACCAGGTAATGGTCGATATTGTCGAACCAGGGCCAGGTCTCTTCGTCCCGACAGGTCGGCAGATAGGCGCGGAATACCCGCGGGTCGTAGAAGCGGAAATAGAGAGGGTCGCCTTGGTCGTCGCGGACGAACAACAGTTGACGGAAGCGCCGCAGCAGGTGATGGTGCTTGAGGCTGGAGCGCAGCACGATGCCCCAGTGATGGCCGAAGCCGTGTGTGATGACCCACTCGGCGAAGGGCGTGCCGTCCTCCAACTCTATCAGATAGGGCGCCACCTCGTGCATGTCGGGCTCTAGTTCACCGCTGAGCAGACAGGAAAAGGCGACCTCATCGTCGTCGTAGAGATGGTCGATCAGCGACGGGGCGGAGGCGCCATCGATCACCATGAAGGTCCGGTTCGGCGCGCCCGCAAAGTATTCCAGACGTAAGGACTGGCGGGTCGACTCCGATAGTTCCTGCGCCATAGGGGGCTCCTGAGCCGCGTGGTGACGATGTCTAATGTGTTTGCGGGCAATTGCAGAACGCCGTCCCATCCGCGGCGGCGCGCTTGAGCGTAATGGCTTGCGGGCCGTATTGCTGGGGTACCGGTGGCTTTTCGGCCTGCTTGGCCTTGGCCAGCTTGCCGGTCTTGTCAGTCGCCGCCACCTGGGCCTCCTTGGGTAGGTTGGGGTTCGCCGGTGAGGCCGGCGCCGTGGGTGAACACCCGCTGCCGGACCCGGCGCCACCGCCGCTGTTGATCAGCACCAGTGGGCCGCTGATGGCGACCCCGGCGGGTGACAGGTTGACGAAGGCCCCCCCGGCCTTGATCGTGAGGCTCGCGCCGGCCTCCATGACCACGTTCGCGCCGCCCTTGATGTGGACGTTCATGCCGCCGTCGATGGCCATGTTCATCCCCGCCTTGATATGCATGTCCTGACCGGCCTTCTGGGACCAGGTCTGGGCACTCGCCAGGTTGGCGGCGCCCGTTACCTTCAGGTTGTGCTCGCCTTGGACCGCCTCCTTGCGGTCACCGGTGACGGTGAGGTTCTGCGTGCCTTTGATGGCCTGCAGGCGGTCGCCTTCGATCGTTTGATGCAGGTCCCCCAGGACCTTCTCGACCTGGTCCCTTTTTACCAGCAGATGCTTGTCGGCCTCCACCTGCTCGAGCTGATCCCGTTTGACGATCAGATGGCGGTCATGACCGATCCACTCCAAGGAGTCATTCTTGACCCGGGTATCCTGATTGCGTTCGGCGTGGACGAAGATCTGTTCCTGGCCCTGCTTGTCCTCAATGCGTATCTCATTGAAACCCGAGCCGCCTTTCGATGAGTTCGACTTGAATACCGTCCTGGTCTTGTGTTCCGGCAGCGCATAGGGCGGGCGGTTGGTGCCGTGATAGACGCGCCCGGTGACGATGGGCCGGTCGGGGTTGCCCTCCAGGAAGTCGACGATCACCTCCTGGCCGATGCGCGGGAGCGCGACGGCGCCCCAGCCGGTGCCGGCCAAGGTCTGGCTGGTGCGGATCCAGCAGGACGACTTCTCATTGCCTTGGCCCTCCCGGTCCCAATGGAACTGCACCTTGATGCGGCCAAATTCGTCGGTGTAGATTTCTTCCCCCGCGGGGCCGACCACGATCGCCGTTTGCGACCCATGCACCAAGGGTTTGGGAGTCAGTCGCGGGGCACGATAGGGGACGCCGAATGGGATGCAGGTGAAGGTGTTCGAGAACTGGCTGCCGCCGCTGCCGGCGGTTTCTTCCAATACCTGGGGCTGGGCACCTTCCGTGGTTACCGCGGTCAAGAGGTACTTGCGATTGAAGTCCTCGCGGGGAAACTCTTTGAGGTTGAAGGTATAACCGGGTAGGAAGCGGTAACAGGTACCGGCCCCACCGCCGCTGGAACGGGGAACGCGCAACTCCTCCAGGCGCACCTGGGCCAAGGCGGTGCCGAGGCCGGATTCGTCATAGATGCCGGGGTAATCGTAGACCTCCAGGCGCTCATCCGACGGCGCCCGGAAGACGCCGGTCAGGTCCTGTGCCGGGCGCTTGAAATTGAAATCGCGCAGGGTACTGATCCCGGGTCGCAGCGTCTCCGCGTGGGTGAAGCGAAAGACGTGCTCGTCACTGACCGCGCCGACCTGACGCGGCACATAGCGTGCGTTGCCGTCCCCGGCGACCGCGGGATGGATGGCGGCATGATCGGCCATGATCATGACGTGCTTGTCGTCGGCGTGTTCAAAAAAATAGAAAATCCCTTCCTCTTCCATCAGGCGACTGATGAAATCGAGCTCGCTTTCCCGATACTGAACGCAATACTCGCGTTTGGGGTGTTGTCCCTGGAGCGACTGCCGATACTCGTCGCCGCCTAAGCCCAACTCCTTGAGCAGTTTGACGATTATTTCAGGGGCGGTCTGATCTTGGAAGATCCGGCAGTTGTGACGATAGTGCAGGCGCCAGATGGCAGGTACGAGTTCGAGGTGATAGAGGGCGAAGCGTTGTCCCACCTCGCCTTGTTCGCAGCGGCTAATGATGCCATTGACGTAACGCTGGTCGTCTTCGCCCCGGATGCCGAGTACGGCGCGCTGATCGACCACCTGGGCGAGCGCGAGCGCGTGATCCTCCGACGCCACTTCGAGGCGAAAGACGAAGGGGCGCGACAACTCCTCCCGGCCGGAGCAGCGGACGATGCGCAACTCGGCATCCACGCCGGCAATGGCGAACTCGAAACGGCTGGTGTTGGAGGTCAGCGGGGCCATGGCTGTATCCAGTATGTCTGCGGTCGGTGCCGCCCGGGTGAGTGGGTGCTCAGTGTTCAATTTCATTGGTACAAGTACAAGCGGACTCGCCGCTCGGCGCGGGCGGGAGGGCGAACCTCCCGCCCCCGACCGATCAGGACTTCGGGGCGCGCCAGTCATCGTCTCCGGAGGTCCCGGCGACCTCATGGGTCCAGGTGATCTTGCGGTAGGTGAACTCCACGTCCTCCATGTGGGTGAAGTCGCGCATCGCCGGGTCTTGGGCGTTGGGGCTGTGGCCACGGATATCCACGATCATCGCATCTTCCAGAACGTGGGTGAAATAATGTTCCTGGGTGCCCGCCATGGCGGTGCGGTACCACTTGATCGTCACCTTGCTGAGACGCTCCCCCGAGGCGAGGGCGGCATACAGCAGGGGTGAGGACTTGTCGAAGATCTTGGTGATTTTCAGCGGTTGATGCACCCGTTGTCCAGAGGGTTGGCCGCTTTGCGGATCGCGCGGGATGATGATCTCGTGCTGGAAGGCCTGGACGGTGACCTCGTCCTCGTGGCCTTCCTGGTAGCGGTTGCTCATGGAATCCATGGTGTTGGCGCCGGCGGTGATCTTGCCTTGTTTAACGCCCTCGATGGTCATGTAGGCAACGGTTGGCATGGTCATGCTCCTGGGGTCTGGTTATTGCGGTGGTCCGGGGCGGTCGGCGGGGCATCCCAGCTTGCGGATGGTTGCCCGTGTTGCTCCCTGGTCAAATCCAACCAAGATTCAGGCCAAGTCCTCATCGAACCCGATAGATGCCCTTCATGTAATTGTTGTAAAATAGAAATTAGAGATATGCCGCAAATCTGACCCGCGCCGTTAACGGGATGAGGGCCGACCCGAATTGTGCAAGAACCTGCGCAATAAATAAGCCCAGCAACGCCGGTTGGCTCAGCGGTGAAGCGCAGCATAAGGCAAGCTCGGTGCGATTGTTAAAGTCGGAATTACCACCTCCGGGTGATTGTTGTACAGACCCTTGTTCCGCATAGCCAGCGCCCTAGTCAGCCGCGGACGGCTGTCCCGCGTCAACCTCTTCCGTCGTCCGGCAGAGCGCGACTTGGGTGGCAGCAGCGACGTTGGTGGTCGCGCCGATCACGCAATGCGCCAGTCCGGAGTCGCCATCGGCGCCGATAGGCGACGTCATGCCGAAGTGCCACCGATTGCCCTGGCGGGTCTGGTGCATCTCCGGGTCGCGCGCCTTGCCCTTGTTTTTCTTGAAGGATGGTACGGCCAGGATGGTCGCATCGACCACGGTGCCCTTTTTCAACTGCAGCCCCCGTTCGCGCAGCCCCGCATTGACCGTGTCAACACTTGTCTTGGCCAAACCCTGGTCCGCCAGCCGGTTGCGAAACTTCAACCGTGTCGTGGTGTCCAGCATCGAATTTCGTCCCAGCTCATTGCCGACGAAGCCACACGGCCCCCGGCCGTCGTACCGGGCCGCTCCCATCGCCTCGCCCGCCGAGCCCTACCATTGCTGCGCGAAGTACATCCGCGGCATCCGCTCCAACCCCGCCAGCGGGTGGCCGCGATGCCTCTCAGCACCAGGAAAATTATGCTTATCGGCCGTCACAGACAGACAGGCAGCCCAGCGGCATATTCAGGCCGTGGCGAGCGGTGCGCCGGACCCCACAGCGTCGGCGCGCGGCATCGCGGGGCCAGCGTAGGCTTCCATCCGAGCCTTGAGCTTCCGGCCCGGCCGGAACGTGACGACACATCGGACGCTGATCGCGATAGCTTCACCAAAGACTCATCTGCGGCAGCGACCGACCAGGATCGTCGTGGTGTCGCCGGCCGCGACCAGCGCATTCTCCCCGGGTAGCGCCTCGATCTGATAGACCGGGACATCCGCATCGACCGCCAGGCGCCGCTGCCAGGTGACGCCGAAGTCCGCGGAGCACCACAGATTGCCCGCCGCCAGCCACAACGCATGGTCGCCAGCATACAGGAGGTCGTCAATGAGCCGCACGCCAGCCGGCGGCGTGCGCAGGCCCCAGGATTGGCCGCCATCCCGGGTCAGGAAAAGATCCTCCGCCGGCAAGCGCTCGATCCAGCCGACGCCCTCGCCCGCAAAGCCGATGGACAGGTTTCTCTGGTCGTACCATTGCTGTCGATCAATCGCCGCCGCCTGCCAGACCTTGCCTCCGTCGGTACTCTGGTACAACAGATCCGCGATCATCCAGAGCGTCCCGTCCGGCGCCTGCGCCATGTCCTCGACACGCCAGCGGTAATCCGCGGCGATTCCCAGCGGCGTCTCCTGCCAGCTCGCGCCGCCGTCGCGCGTCGCCATCGCAAACCCCCTGACATCGGGCTGGTCGGCCGCGTCCGCGACCTCCCCGAAGACCCAACCCGACGCCGGGCTGGTGAACAGCAGGCCACCGATGATCTTTCCAGAAAAGGTCGTCCGCTCCCAGTGCTGACCGCCGTCGCGCGTGTGCCTCAGGATCGACCAGCCCTGTAGCAGCCGGATTTCATCCGTCGACCGCGCCTGAACCGTCCCCAACCGGGCCTCTGGCCGGCCCTGCTCCTCCGGTGCCACGCAAAACAGATCGCGCCAATGCCGACCGCCATCCCCGGATGCCTGAAGACAGTCAGATCCCAGGGCCAACCAATGGTCGCCATCCAGCACCTTGAAGGCATTGAACGGTCGTAGCCCGACCGGGCTGACCGTCACCCAATCGCGCTCGCAGCCGCAATTGCGCGCGGGCTCGTCGGAGCGCGGCCCGACCCCGAGGACGAGCAGGCCAAACCCGCAGAGCAGGGCGAGCGGTCGGGTCGGGAAACGTCGCGACGGCACTGTGGTCCAGAGGCTTCTCAACGTGGCATTCCGCCCGGCTCACATGTTGCCCTTGGAGAAGTCGTTGCCGCAGATGCGCGTCTCCCCGGCCTTCAGCGATCGCTCCCCTCCCCTATTGGCCCGAAACTCGACGTACGGGTCCGGCGTCTGCCCGGTTGCCAGCGCTGCGACGGCCTTCTTCGCGATCGTCCAGCGCTTGCAGTTGCGCTGATTATTATCCGGGTTCTTATCCGGATAGCTCTGGAAGTCGCCCAGGCCCTTGGCATAGCCGACATACTGACTGCCACCGCCGCTACTCTTTGCCGAGACAATCGAGGTCAGCGACGGGGCCTTGTCGTGGTCTGCCACTGAGAGATAAGACTCGGCCGCCATCTTGTCCCCGCAGGCGGCTGTTTGTGCACGTTGTGCTGCCGACAATGTCGCTGCTGCACCATCATATTTTTTCTTCAATTCGGGCCAGTCGGCCTTTGAGACACGGGTACTCTGCTGCTTGAGACTGTCGAACGCCTTCTGCAACGGTGTTACCGCTGCCATCGCTGCGTTGCACGCCAATCTCGCAGTGAGAATCGCGCTTCTCCGATTAAAGATTGTTGAGGCAATCGCACGGGCCTCGTCTTTGATCCGTTCGCACGTCAGATTCGGGGACATCTCCCCGAAAACGGTGATCGCCGCGCTATTCAACTCCTCCGCGGTATATCCGTTGATGTCCTTCTCGAACTTCTGCAACGGCGGCGGCTTCTCGGAATCACAGTCGGGGTCCGGACCCTTCGGCTCGCAGTCGGTACAGATGCTTGTCGCCTTGTTATCGGGTGCCTTGTTAGCCGCGTCCAGCGCCTGCTTTATGTCGCTGCGCCCGCCAACCAGGGTCCCGGCCGCCGCCCCGATCATCCAGCCGCCGGGGCCAAAGACCCCACCGAGGCCAGCACCGGTGGCCGCCCCCTTCAACGCGTCACCCCAACTCATCGGAAGGCTCCCCGTTGCCGGCCCGATCAACCGTAGCGGGCACCCAGTGGCTCAGCCAAAGGCGCTTGCTGTCGGCCGTCAACTCGGTGGAGCCGAGGATCTCGAATGCCTCCGGCGAGCACCGATTAAAATCACGGCCAAGGGCCCATGCGGACACCAGGTAGACGAATATTTGCCGTTTGGTCTCAAGCCCGTAGCCGATGGCTTGCTCGATCTGCTCACCGACGACCGGGAGCATGGCCGCCTCAGGCTCCGCGGCGGCATCCGGAAATTGACCGCGGAGAAACGCCATGGCCTCTCGCTCAAGCGAGAGCCTGTGCGCCCGCTCCAACTGTGCATACTGTTCGGCACGTTTGGCGTGGTGATCGCCCAGTCGCGCTACTACACCTTCATGGCGTCTGCCCCTGGACGCGGGTCTGGGAGACGCTGTGGCGGGCCATCCCCGACCCGCTGACCGCGGGACGCTTGCTCCTGGCGTTGGATGATTCGCTCAACCCGAAGACGGGGCGCAAGGTGTTTGGCTGCCAGACCACCTTTGACCACGCGGCCAAGGCGAATCAGCGTCGGTATCCCTGGGCGCAGACCATTGTGACGGTGGTCCTGCTGAAGGTGATTCACGGTCGGTGGAGTGGCCTGCCGTTGGCCTTCGCGTTCTACTTGCGCCGGATCACGCTGCGCGCTCATTGTATTCGCGTGCGCGGCGACGCCCTGCGGTTTCAGACGAAGTTGGCCCAGGCGGTCGTGCTGATCGAGCGGATCGGGGCGGTCTTCCCCACCGTCCCGGTGCTGGTGGTGTGCGACAGTTGGTTCGGGAACAAGGGATTGCTCAAGCCATTGCGGCAGGCGCTGGGACCGCGCGCACAGTTACTGTCGCGCCTGCGCACCAATGCCGCACTGTATGATCTGCCGGAATCGTCCGGTTTCACAGAATTTTACGATCTGTGTTTCACTTGTTCTTGACGCGTTACTCAGACTCCCCGCCCACCAGCACGGTCAGGCAACTCACGCACAGACAGTCGCAATACTGCTCCTGAATGCGCAGCAGCGTCTCTTCAGACAAGTGCACTTGGGCGCACTCACAGTGCACCGGATTGTTGAGCTTGCACTCGAACACCCGGCCGCAGCGTGGGCAGGTCTTTATCTCGTGTTTGATCCAACACTCGGCCATGGTCTTCAACGTCACGGTCACCGCCATCCGCCCAACACCTCCAGACAGATGGCGTTCATCCGCGCCGCCCGTTCCGGGCTCTCCGCCTCGGTATAAGCACGCAGTTCAGGCGCATTGCCGGACGGGCGCAGGTGGGCGATCTCCCCGCTGGTAAAGGTGATACGCAGTCCATCGGTGCAGTCAATCCCGAACACCGGGCCGAAATAGCGGCCAAACAGTGCTTCCACGGCGTGGATGTCATGGGCCCTATCGCCAGTGGTCAGGGCGGCAATGTGCGCCTGGCTGACCGCGGTCGGGAAATCCCGGATGCGGTCGCTGTGGGTGAAACGCGCGGGCAGATCGTCCGCCAGGGCCGACAGGCTCCGACCCTGCTGCGCGGCGGCCTGAAGGAGACTGAGTGCGACCAGGACCGCGTCACGGGTCGGCAGGGCGGCCAGGGTGCGACCGTCGCACAAGATCGGGGTCTCCAGCAAAAATCCACCGTTGGCCTCGTACCCGGCCACCGGCGCCAGCCCCTGGGTCCGCAGTTGCTGCATTCCCTCGATCACGAAGGGCGAACCGATGCGCGTGCGCAACACCTGGGCAAAGGCGCCGCAGCGCTCCACCGCGGTGTTGCTGCTCACCGGGGTCACGACCGCGCGGACCCCGAGTTGGCGCGCGCACAGGATCCCCGCAATGTCGCCGCGCAGCCAGGTACCGGCAGCATCGGCCACCAGCGGGCGGTCACCGTCGCCGTCGGCCGAGACCAGTGCATCAAAAGCCCCACCCGCCGCCCAGTCACGGGCCAAGGTCACATCCTCCGGGCGGATCGCCTCGGTATCGACCGGAATGAACCGCTCGGCAAAGCCCAGACGGGTCACCTGGGCACCCAGCCCGGTCAGAATGTCCCAGTAAGCATCGCGCGCGACGCTGGAGTGTTCATAACTGCCGACCCGCAACCCATGGAGACAGCCGGCCGGAAAAAAATCCAGATAGCGCCGCACATAGGCATCATAGGCCGCCGACTCCGCGATCGGCAGCGCGGACGGCGCCCCGTCCGCGAGCCCCCCGGCCGCGTTGAACAGCCCTGCCGGGAGGGTCACCACTTGGGCACGGATGCCCGCCTCGTCGGCTTTAAGCACCTCGCCGGTCGGCAGGTTGAACTTGATCCCGTTACGATCATCAGGAATATGACTGCCCGTTACCATCAGCGACGGACAGCCGTGGGCGATCCCCCAGGCGGCCACCGCGGGGCTGGGAATGCGGCCGAAGTGGCGCGGTTGAAAGCCCAGATCGCGAACTGCGCGGGCACACGCGGCCAGGATGCGCCCGGTGCTGGGCCGCAAATCGCCGGCCAAACCGACGTCCATAGCCGGCCGCACGGCCCCCGCGGCGAGCAGATAGCCCAGGAACCCGGCCGTATAGGCGTAACAGACCTGGTCGGTCATCGCCGCCGCGAGTCCGCGCGCGCCGCTGGTCCCGAATCCAACCCCGCTATCGTTCATCAGATCGCCGATAAGCATGAAAAACCTCGCTGGTGCCCTTACCTTGCGGCGAGGACGGTTACCGCCCGCGGGCGGGCACGTTCAGGGCCGGTCGCGACGCACCCGGCGAAGGACGAGGATGCGACTGCAACCGGTCCCTGCCACTGAGCACTCGGGAGCACAAGGCGCTGCCGACACCGTCCTCCCGCGCACTGAAGCACGTCAATTGATTCGCAAACACTCTTGGAGACCTCAGCATGTTCGCTATCCCCCGCGTCCTGTCAATCGCGTCCGCGGCCGCACTCACCCTGGCCCTGAGCCAGGGTGTGCGGGCGGATCAACCACCCGCGGCGCAGGCCGTGCCGCCGGCCGCTCCGGCCCCGGTTGCCCAAACACCTGCCGCCACTCCAGCGCCCGCTGCCGCGCCGAGCCCGATGGACGCGGCCCGCGCCAAGTCCGAGGCCCGCCGCGCGGAAATGGACGCGGAACGCGCCAAACGCTACGAGGAATTGCGCGCGCGGGCCGCCGAGATCGGCGTGGACTTGCCCGCAACACCGCCCTGGGCCGGCGCGACTGCCGGGTCCGACCTGCCGCGGATGCCCGAGATGCCGCCTCACGGCGCCGGGATGACGCCCGAGGAGATGAACGCAATGCGCGCCCAGCGGGAGGCCATGCGCGAGAAAATGCAGAAGATGACGCCGGAAGAACGCAAGGCCGCCCGTGAAGCGCATTGGCAGGAAATGCGCGCGCGCGCCGCCGAGCGCGGGATCGAGATGCCCGAGTCCCCGCCCTGGGCCGAAGCCGAACAACGCTATAAGGCCGCCCAGGAACAGTTCGATAAGTACCGCAAGACGATTGATGAACTGACCCCCGAACAAGTGGAAGCGGCGCGGGCGGTCTTCGGCCGCGGCGGCCCCGGAATGCAGGGCATGAACGGCCCCATGCCGCCGCTGGGTCCGCGCGGACAGATGCCTCAGGGCGGCTATGGCTATGGTCCTCAGGGCGGCTATCCTGAATATGGCGGCTATCAGGAGGGGCCGGTCCCGATGGCACCGCCGGTCATGCCCGATGCCGGCGGCATGGAGCAGGCACCGCCCCCGCCACAGGGCCAGTGATCCAGCGGGTCGCGGACCCGGCCCGGGTCCGCGGCGCGCAACCAGCGGCCGGCGCCCTGGTCAGGTTCATTCGCCTTCGTTTGCGACCGGATCGGGATTCACGTCGCCATCCGGCAACCCCGCCACCCCGAGCCAGCGGTCCAGTACCGCCTGCACCGCCTCCACCCCGGTCCGCTCCATGGCCGAGAAGGTCAGCACCCGAACCTGCGCGTCCGCCGCGGCCGTCTCACGCTCCACGCCGAGTTGCGCGGCGAGCACCGCCCCGCGCTTGAGCTTGTCGGCCTTGGTAAGAAGGAGCAGCACCGGCAGGTCGGCACGTCGCCCCCAGGCCAACATCTGCCGGTCATAGTCCGTCAGCGGATGACGGATATCCATCACAATGACCAGGCCGGCGAGTGCTTGACGGCGTTCGAGGAACTCCGCCATATGCGTCTGCCACTCCAGCTTGATGGATTCGGACACCCGCGCGTAGCCATAGCCCGGCAGATCCACCAGTCGGCGCTCGTCGTCGAGTCGGAAAAAGATCAACTGCTGGGTGCGGCCCGGCGTCTTGCTGGTCCGCGCGAGCGCGCGTTGGTGACAAATGGCGTTGATGGCACTGGACTTGCCGGCGTTGGAGCGGCCGGCGAAGACCACCTCGCGCCCCAGATCCTCGGGCGCCTGGTCGAACCCTGTGGCGGCGGTCAGAAACCGCGCGCCTTGATAGAAGGAATTCATCAGACAGTCACCTCGGTCGCGCCGGTTGCGTCGGCGGACCGCGACCAGGCACCCGACTTGCCGCCGGCCTTTTCAAGCAGACGCACCTGTTCGATGGTCATCCCGCGGTCCACCGCTTTGCACATGTCGTAGACCGTCAACAGACTGATCTGGACAGCGCACAGGGCCTCCATTTCAACACCGGTTTGGCCGGTGGTCTCAACCCGGGCACGGCAGTAGACAGCCGCTGCCGCGGTGCGGACCTCAAGCGCGATCTCCACCGCGGTCAACGCCAGAGGGTGGCACAGGGGCACCAGGTCGGCCGTCCGCTTGGCGCCCATGATCCCGGCGACGCGGGCAACGCCAAGCACATCCCCCTTCTTGTGCCCACCCGCGGCAATCAGGGCCAGGGTCGCCGGCAGCATCCGGATCCAGCCCTCCGCGACCGCCACCCGGCGGGTGACCGCCTTGGCGCCCACGTCCACCATGTGGGCCTCGCCGACGGCATTGAAGTGCGTCAGTTGGGACATTGCGAGTGTTGCCGGAAATCCCCTTAGAACGCCGGCTTCTCCGGCGCCTCCTCGAACATCTTCACGCTGGCCATGATCTCGGCCCGCGCTTCATCCACCCCGCCCCAACCGCCGACGCGGACCCATTTACCCTCATCCAGATCCTTGTAATGTTCAAAAAAGTGGGCGATCTGATCGAGTAGATGCACCGGCAGGTCGCGGAAGCTCTCAATGTTGCGGAAGCCCTTGTAGAGTTTGTCGATCGGCAGGGCCAGGATCTTGGCGTCATCGCCTGACTCATCCGTCATGGTCAGCACGCCGACCGGCCGACACTTGATGACCGAGCCGGAGATCAGGGGGTAGGGCGTCATGACCAGCACGTCGACCGGGTCGCCGTCGGAGGACAGGGTATGGGGCACATAGCCGTAGTTGCAGGGATAGTGCATAGCGGTGGACATGAAGCGGTCCACGAACATGGCCCCGGTGGTCTTGTCCATCTCGTACTTGACCGGATCGGAGTGGGACGGAATCTCAATGATGACATTGATTTCATTTGGAACATTAGCGCCGCGGGAGACCTTCGAAAGATCCATGACTCGACCTCGTGGAAACTGAAACCAGTGATTGGGAAAGGCACAAAAAGGCAAAGGACCCTCACGGACACTGCCCCGGCGCCAAGCCTTCCAATTGTATGCCAGAAAACCCCGGTAAATCCTGATACACCCATCATCGGATGCGATCAAGCGCGTAGGATGGGCAGAGCGAGAGCGATGCCCATCCGGCCACCGACCGCGACGCTTGAGGATGGGCATCGCTGTCGCTCTGCCCATCCTACCGAAAGGCCTGGCCCCATCTCGTCTGATCACACTTGGGGCTTGGCCCAGGTACATTACCGGCGGCGAAGCGGAGTCTCGCTAGTGGAGCGGTGCCCGGACAGAGCGCCTGAACCAGAGAAGAAAAAAGGCCCTTGCGGGCCTTTGAAAGGGCGTCGGCAGAACTGCCGACGCCGACCGCGTTGTCCGGGACGCGGTGCGCCCCGGACAGCAGGATCGACTACAACAAGGGCACGATCAGCAGTGCGACGATGTTGATGATCTTGATCAGCGGGTTCACGGCCGGGCCGGCGGTGTCCTTGTAGGGGTCGCCGACCGTGTCACCGGTGACCGCCGCCTTGTGGGTCTCGGACCCCTTGCCGCCGAAGTTGCCGTCCTCGATATACTTCTTGGCATTGTCCCAGGCACCGCCGCCGGCGGTCATGGAGATGGCCACGAAGAGACCGGTGACGATGGTGCCGATCAGCATGCCGCCCAGGGCGATGGGGCCTAAGATCAGGCCGACCAAGATGGGCAGGCCCACCGGCAGCAGGGAGGGAATCAGCATCTCGCGGATGGCGTCCTTGGTCAGCATGTCCACGGCGCGGGAATAATCCGGCTTCTGGGTGCCGGCCATGATCCCAGGCATCTCGCGGAACTGACGACGAACCTCGTTCACGATGCCGCCGGCCGCGCGACCGACCGCCTCCATGGCCATGGCGCCGAACAGATAGGGCACCATGCCGCCGATGAAGAGCCCGATGATGACCATGGGGTCATTCAGACTGAACTCCGTGTTGCCGCCCAGCGCGTGGGTGTAGTCGGCGAACAGGACCAGGGCCGCCAGACCGGCGGAGCCGATGGCATAGCCCTTGGTGACGGCCTTGGTGGTGTTGCCGACGGCGTCCAGCGGGTCGGTGATGGCGCGGATCTTCTCGTCCATCTTGGCCATCTCGGCGATGCCGCCGGCGTTGTCGGTGATCGGGCCATAGGCGTCCAGGGCCACGATGATGCCGGTCATAGAAAGCATGGCGGTCGCCGCGATCGCGATGCCGTAGAGCCCGCCGAGCGAGTAGGAGGCGAGAATCGCCAGGCAGATAACCAGCACCGGCGCGGCGGTCGCCTTCATGGACACGCCCAGGCCGGCAATGATGTTGGTGGCATGACCGGTCTGGGAAGCCGCGGCGATATGACGCACCGGGGAATACTCAGTGGCGGTGTAGTACTCGGTGATGACCACCAGCAGTCCGGTCAGGGCCAGACCGACCAGCGCGGCCAGGTACAGGGAAAAGTTGCCGTGGGTCGCGGCATACTCACCGCCGCCGACCGGATTGAAAAGGAAGGTCAGCGGCAGGAAGGCCACCGCCGCGATACCGCCGGCCACGATCAGGCCGCGATAGAGGGCGTTCATGATCTTCTCGCCTTCCTTCGCCTTGACGAAGAAGGTGCCGACGACCGAAGCGATGATGGACACACCGCCCAGGACCAGCGGGAAGACGACCGCGTTGGTGTCCTTGATCAGGAGCCAGCCGAGCAGCATGGTGGCGACCGTGGTCACCGCATAGGTCTCGAACAGGTCCGCGGCCATACCGGCGCAGTCGCCCACGTTGTCGCCCACGTTGTCGGCGATAACCGCCGGGTTGCGTGGGTCATCCTCGGGGATGCCGGCCTCGACCTTGCCCACCAGGTCGGCGCCCACGTCGGCGCCCTTGGTGAAGATGCCGCCGCCCAACCGTGCGAAAATCGAGATCAAGGATCCGCCGAAGCCCAGACCGACCAGGGCGTGCAGGATGGCGTCCTGTTTGAGCGGATCGGCACCGCCCAGCAGGGCGTAATAGCCGGCGACGCCCAAGAGCCCCAGACCGACCACGAGCAGACCGGTGATGGCGCCGCCACGGAAGGCGACCTGCAGGGCGGCGTCAAGGCCGTTATGGGCGGCCTGCGCGGTGCGCACGTTGGAGCGCACTGAGATGTACATGCCGATGTAGCCGGTGGCCCCGGAGAGCACCGCACCGATCACGAAGCCGAGCGCGGTCTCCCAGCCCAGAAAGAGCAGGATGAGGACGGCGAGCGCACCGCCGACCATGGCGATGGTGGTGTACTGGCGATTGAGATAGGCCTGGGCACCCTCTTGAATGGCGGCGGCAATCTCGCGCATCCGCGCGGTGCCGTCGGGCAACGCGAGTATCCACTTGACTGACCAGAGGCCATACCCGATCGCCACCAGGGCGCACAGGATGGCAAAAGTCGTACCGAACGATGACATAGTGACGTGACTCCTCGATCATTAAACCCTGAAATGGGCTAGGTTTGCGGATTTGGCCCCGGCGGGCGGCCGACCCCGCTGAAATCGGTTCCGGGCTTCAGACCAAAGGCGGCCTCAAGCCCCAGTTCCCGGATCAGCCCGTCCACTGCCCCCTGGCCGTGCGCGCGACTGATCTCACCCAGCATAAGCCTTACGGCGTTGCGGTTATAGCCGCCGCCGAACTGCAACTGGATCCGGATCAAGTCACGCGCCTGGTCGAGGGTCATGGCGGGCCCTTTGTTATGATGCAAGATGATGCAAGCCGGACCTCGGCAGGAGGCAGTCACCCCCTTGCCGACCAGGCATGTCACAGTGTGAACGCACCGAGCCGACGGGCGACCGGAGCATTCGTCAGGGTGACATACTTGGGCAGGCCGTTCTCGTAAGGCGGGTAGTCCTCCCCTTGGATGAGCGGATACAGATACTCGCGGCACTTGTCGGTAATGCCGAAACCGTCCTCGGAAATATAATCCTTGGGCATGAACTTCTCGACATTGGCCACCGCCGACAGGGGCGCCTGGCCGATCTCCCAGACATAGGGGGACGAGGACTTGCGCACCACCGTGGGCATGATGGAGCCGTGGCCGGCGATGGCGTACTCCACCGCCGCCTTACCCAGGGCATATGCCTGTTCCACGTCCGACTTGGAGGCCAGATGGCGGGCCGCCCGCTGGAGATAGTCGGCCACCGCCCAGTGGAATTTCAGGCCCATGGCCTCCTTGATCATGTTGGCAACCACCGGGGCGGCCCCGCCGAGCTGGGCATGGCCGAAAGCGTCGCGCGTGCCCTGCTCGGCCAGGAAGCGGCCGTCGGGCCAGTGGCAGCCCTCGGAGACACAGATGGTGCAATACCCATGGGCCGCCACCTTGGCCTTGACCGCGGCCAGGAACCGCTTCTGATCGAACTCCACCTCCGGGAACAGGGTGACGACCGGGATGCCCTGATCGGCCACCAGTGCGCCGGCGGCGGCGATCCAGCCGGCGTGGCGCCCCATCACTTCGATGACGAAAATTTTGGTGGAGGTGGCGCACATCGAGCGCACGTCGATCGAGGCTTCGAGCGTCGAGGTGGCGATGTACTTGGCGACCGACCCGAAACCGGGGCAGTTGTCGGTAATCGGCAGATCGTTGTCCACCGTCTTCGGAACATGGATCGCCTGCATCGGGTAGCCCAGGGTGGCGGAAAGCTGGGACACCTTGAAGCAGGTATCGGCCGAGTCGCCGCCGCCGTTGTAGAAGAAATAGCCGATGTCATGCGCCTTGAAGACCTCGATCAGGCGCTCGTACTCGCGCTTGTTCGCCTCCAGGCTCTTGAGCTTATAGCGGCAGGAGCCGAACGCACCCGAGGGCGTGTAGCGCAGGGCCGCAACATTCTCGGCGGACTCCAGGTTAGTGTCGATGAGATCCTCGGTGAGCGCACCGATGATCCCGTTGCGTCCGGCGTAGACATTGGCGATCTGGTCCGGATGCGCACGGGCGGTCTCGATCACGCCGCAGGCTGAGGCATTGATCACGGCCGTGACGCCGCCGGATTGGGCATAGAAGGCATTTTTCGCGGTCATTGGTCTCCCCTCGTTTGGTTCAGTCTCGAATTGTTCGTACGGCGCCGACCAGTCCCGTCATAGCGTCGCACCGGTTGCCGACGGCGGCAGTGGGCATGGACTCAGCACTCAAGGGCCGGCGGACGGCAGGTCGCCGCGTTGTTCAGCCGCATAGTCGGCCTGGGCCTGCAGAATCGCCACGGCACACTCGGCCAAGTCGTCGTACTCCTCGATACCCGTGCCCATCTGCTTGTAAGGTTTATAGAAAAACTGACAGCGGTAGTGCTGCTCGCCCGTCTTGAACAGGACGAAACTGCAGCCGTCCTCGGCTTGCCAGAAAAACACGGGGCAGGTCGTCAGTTCCCGATCGGCGGCATGCAGCCGGATATCGGCATCCGCCAACTGATACGCGGGATCCCGCCCGTAGCGCTCCCGCAGGGTGGTCTGAATAACCCAGCGTTCGGTGTCGGTGATATCCGGAACTGAAGCCATAGCATCTCAACGCTCGGAGCGAAATCAGTGGATCGGGTCACAGCGCCGCCGACGCTCATCGGGCGCTCATCGGGCGCTCATCGGGCGCTCATCGGGCGGCGAACGCTGCGCGTGACCGTCGCGTGTCGCGCCAGCCGTCACGCCGGCCCGGACCGGGCGCAAGGCTACCCAAAATGTGCGTCCACTCCAAGTCTAATTATTTTCAGGGCCGCGCCAACGGCGGCAGACCGGGATTCAGACCCAAGGCCCGGTCCATGAAGCGCCGCTTCAGGGGCGCCGCCCGGTCGGTCAGCTCGAGCCCCCAACTGCGGAGCGCGGCAACCGGTGCGATGTCATTTCCGAACAGACGCTTGAACCCGTCCATCGCGGCCAACATCGCCAGATTGTCGCCGCGGCGGGCGCGCTCGTAACGACGCAAGGTCCACAGTGATGCGAGGTCGCGACCGCGCGCCAACGCAACATCCAGGGCGGCAACCAGTTCAGCGGCATCGAGCAAGCCCAGGTTGACCCCCTGCCCCGCCAACGGGTGGATCGCGTGGGCGGCATCGCCGATCAGTGCGAGCCCCGGCTCCACGTAGCGTTGCGCATGCTGTAAACGCAGCGCCACCGACGCCCGCGGGCCATCGACCCGGACTTGGCCCAGACGGCGCTCGAAGGCGTCGGTGAGCGCCTGACCGAACGCGGCATCATCCAGCGCCAGCAGGTCATCCGCCCGTGACCCGCCCGCCGACCACACGATGGAGCAACGCCCGTCGCCCAGGGGCAGAAACGCCAGCGGGCCGGTCGGCAGAAAGCGCTGCCAGGCGGTCTCCTGATGCCACTGGGCGGTGACGACCGTCGCGACGATGGCGCGTTGATCGTAGTCCCACCCTTGGGTGGGGATACCCGCCAGGTCGCGGATCAGCGAATCACGGCCATCCGCGGCCACCAGCAGCCGCGCCCCCAGGCGCCGCCCATCGGCCAGCGCCAGTGCAGGGCCGTCGGCCGTACGCTCCAGCTCGGCGATGGCCGCCGGACAGATCAGCGTCAGATCCGGCAGCGACTCCAGCCGTTCCCACAACGCCAGTTGAATCACCCGGTTCTCGACGATGTGCCCCAGGTCCGGTTCGCCCAAGTCCGCGCTGTCGAACTGGATGCTGCCGCCGCCGATGGCGTCCCAGACCCGCATCTGCCGGTACGCGCTGGCGCCCAGGCCGCAGATGCGCTCCCAGGCACCCAGCCGCGCCAGCATCCGCTCACTGGCCCGCGACAGGGCCGAGACCCGCAGGTCGACCTCACCGGCCGGCCATTCGCGGCGGGGCGGGCGCGCCTCGACCAAAGCGATCCCGAGGCCCTTGCCGGAGCAGGCCAGGGCAAAGGCGGCACCGACCATGCCGCCGCCGACGACCAGCAGGTCATAGTTTGTGTTCATGGGCGTTCACTCGCGGCTGGATTTCGACTCGGCTGGATGTCGACTCAGGGGCAGACCGCGCGCCAGACGCGGCGCCCGCCCACCGGTCCCCATGAAATGGCGCGCCACCGCGCGCCGCGCCGGCGGCAGCAGGTCGAGCCCCAACAGACCCAGGTTACGCCCTAGCCGCAGCGGCAGCCAAGGATTGACGAAGAGCCGGGCCAGGGTGTCGGTGAGGGTGGCCGTCCGCTGCTGATCGCCGCCGCGCCAGGCACGGTAGGCCTCGAGCACCGTCACCGCGCCCGGATCGAATCCGCCCTCGCCGACCGGCTCACCGATGGGCGCCAGCACCTCCGCCAGGGCGGCCACATCGCGCAGCCCCAGGTTGAAGCCCTGACCGGCCACCGGATGCAAGGTGTGGGCGGCATTGCCGATGAGCACCAGCCGCGGCCGGATGGTCTCACGCGTGAGCAGGAGCTTCAGCGGATAGGCGCGACGCGGTGCCGCCTGATCAAACCGGCCCAGCCGAAACCCGAAGCGCCCCTGTAGGCGGGCCAGGAAGTCGGCATCCGACAGCCCCAGCAGGGCCGAGGTCTCGGTGTCCCGGCAGGTCCAGACCACCGAGTAGCGCCCCCCGGTCATCGGCAGCAGCGCCAGCGGACCGGTGTCGGTAAAGCGCTCGAAGGCCCAGCCGGTCCGCGGCCGGTCCGGTGTCACCGTGGTGATGACGGCTTGCTGTTCATAGGGACGCTCCTCGACCGCGATCCCCTGGTCGCGCCGGATCAACGAATCGCCCCCGTCCGCGGCCACCAGGAGGCGCGTGTGCAGGCGGCGCGTCTCGCCGCCGCACTGGAGGACCTCGAGATCCACCCGGTCGGCGTGCAGCCGCTGGCTGGTCACGCGCGCTGGGCACAGCCATTCCACCTGAGGCGCCGCCGCCAGGGCCAACCGGATGGCCGCCCCCATGGCGCGCGCGCCGGCCACGTAACCCAGGGCTTCGACCCCCAACTCAGCATGATCGAGCCGAGTGGCACCACAGCCCCCGCGCTCGGCGATATGCACCCGCAGGATGGGCTCCGCCTCCGGCGCGATCCCGTCCCATAAACCCATGGCGCCCAGGATGCGACGGCTACCCAGGGATAGGGCGATCACCCGTTCGTCATAGCTCGGCTGGACCGCGGCATCCGCCGCCACCGCCTCGATCACCGCCACCCGCAACCCGGTGTCGGCCAGAGCACAGGCCAGCGACCCGCCGATCAGCCCGCCGCCGACGATCACCAGGTCGAAGTGAGCCTGGCATGGGGCGGGTGAGGGATGGCGGGGGCTTGGTTCTGAATGCATGGACACTCGAATGAATGTGAAGAGTTTGCAACGCTCGAACACCGAAACGACGCGGTGCGACAGCCGGCATCATCAACTCGATTACGATTACGATTACGACAACGCTTGTGTTTAACTCGTGCTGGACGCGTTATAACCTTCTTACCTGGTATCCGAACAGACCCTCGGTGTCGGGGCGGGTTTGCAACCCGCCCCTACGTCCGGTTATCACGTCCGATGGCGACACCTAAGACCCTCCCGCCATCACCGCCTCGATCGCGTCCGGGTCCGTGGGCGCCGCCGCGGACAGCACCTCATTGCCGTCCTCGGTGATCAGCACATCGTCCTCGATCCGGATACCGATCGACCGATAGGGCGCGGGGACCGCATCGGTCGCCGGCATGTAGAGTCCGGGCTCCACGGTCAGCACCATGCCCGGCTCCAGGATACGCCAGGCGCCATCCTGCTTGTAGTGTCCGACGTCGTGCACGTCCATGCCGATCCAGTGGCCGGTCCGGTGCATGTAGTAGGGCTTGTAGGCTTCATCCTTGATCAACTGCTTCGGTTTACCGGCGAGCACGCCGAGCCGGATCAGCCCCTTGGTCAAGACCTTCAGCGCCGCTTCGTGGGGATCGATCCAGCGGTTGCCGGGGCGCGCCTGGGCGATCGCCGCCCGCTGCGCCGCCAGGACCAGCGCGTAGAGTTCCCGCTGGGGCGGACTGAAGCGACCGTTGACCGGGAAGGTCCGGGTGATATCGGAGGCGTAGCCACCGAGCTCGCAGCCGGCATCCACCAGCACCAGATCGCCGTCCGCGAGACGTGCGTTGTTCTCCACATAATGCAGGATACAGCCGTTGACCCCGCCGCCGACGATCGTTGGATAAGCCTGACAGCGGGCCCCCTGCAGGGCACAGTGGTGCTGGAACTCGACCTCCAGTTCCGACTCGACCCGACCGGGACGACAGCGGCGCATGAGCTGCCGATGCGCTTCGGCGGAGATCCGTGCCGCCCGGCGCATCCGCTTGATTTCGGAATGACTTTTCCTGAGCCGCTGCTCATGCAGCACCGCCTCGATGGTCACGAAGGTCTCGGGTGGGGACGCCCCCTTGCGCGCATTGGCACGTACCTGATTGACCCAGCCCAGCACCCGCGCATCGAACGCCGGATCGGCACCGATGGGAAAGAAGAGCGGGGCACGCCCGTCGATCAGCCCCGGCATGAGCCCGTCAAGGTCGCTCAGCGGATACGCCTGCGCCGCGTGATAGGTCGCGACCGCTCCCTCCACACCGGCCCGACGGCCGTCCCACTGCTCCCGTTCGGGGTCACGCGGGCGGCAAAACAGGATAAATTCGCCCTCCTTGCGCCCGGGGGCGAAGACGGCGACCGCGGCGGGCTCCGGGAACCCGGTCAGATAGGTGAAATCGCTGGATTGCCTGAACGGATAGTGGACGTCCCGGTTGCGTATCACCTCGGAGGCAGCCGGCAGGATCGCGAGTCCGGCGGGGCCGATCGACTTGAGCAAAGCGCGACGACGGCGCTGGAACTCGGCGGGAGTCACCGCGCCTCCTGGCGGGGGAGTCCCCGCTCGTCATGAATCAACATGGCGGCCACCCAGACAAACTCGATCAACTCGGCGAGTGCCGCTTCATCCTCCTCGCCCTCGCGCAGCGCATCCAGATCCATGCGGGTGAGGGTCGCGAAATCGCTCAAGACCTCGCGGCCCTGCGCGGAAAGATCAGGCGCCGACACCCCCAACACGCCCAGTGCGAACAGAAAGCCGCGGATCCAGTCGTATAAGGCGGTCGCCCGTTCGACCAGAGGCCGGTCGTCGGCGGGCAGCAACAGCGTAAACCCGATATCCGAGCCTTGAATCTCGTCCAGGGTGCGCTGCGCCAGCGCATGCAGCCCGTCGCGCGCCGCCGCGAAGCGTGGATCGGTCGTCGGTCCCCAGCCCGGCCCAACCTCCAGGACCTGGGCCTGATCCCGATCAGGATCCGCCTGGGGCGTCTGCAGCAACTGGTTGAGCCAGACGCGCTCCGGGTCCGGTTCACCGCCACAGATCAGACCGCACAGGATGCCTTGCGCCTCGCTTGGGGTCGGGGAGAGCGCGCTGACCTCGAGCAGTTGCTCGAGCTGATCCCAGTGTTGATCCCTGTTCTGTTCAGGGTGAATATCCGTGGCAGCCTCCGATGAGTCGGTGGGGGTCGGGCGCCGCGGTGCCCGCTGTTACGTCGCTCGCGATCATAGCACGCGCTTCGGCCGGATTGACCCTGCCGCGCACCCCTTCTATAGTGCGTAAAATTGCTTGGGAGCCCCGCATCTTGGCCAATTTCGACATCGATCAGCTCGAACGCCGGGTGGACGGCCTGATCCACCTCTGCCGTCGCCTCCGAGAGGAAAACGCCTCCTTGCGCGCCCGCCAGGACGTGCTGGTCGCGGAGCGCGGCGAGTTGATCGAAAAGACCGAACAGGCGCGCAGCCGGGTCGAGGCCATGTTGTCGCGGCTACGCGCGATGGAGGAGAGCCTGTGACCGAACAACCCATCGGAGTCGACATCAAGATCCTGGACAAGGATTACCGGATCGCCTGTCCGGCGGAGGAACAGAACGAACTGCTGGCCTCGGCGCGCTTCCTCGACAGCCGGATGCGCGAGATTCGCCAGACCGGACGGGTCATCGGCACCGACCGCATCGCGGTGCTGGCGGCGCTGAACATCGTCCATGAATTGCTGCAGGTGCAAAACGGACAGCCCGGGCTGGACAGCGATCTCGCGCGGCGGCTGGCCCGACTGGAGGAGCGGATCGGGGAAGCGCTTTCCGCCGAAGCAGGTCTGGACTCATCGCCCGAAAGGGTATAGCCTGTTCCTCAGACACCCCCTGTAGTGTTCGACCGTGGCCTGGGTATTTTCTTGAGCCTAATTTGTACCCCGGGAGCATGACCCTGAGGCTGTTGCGCAAGTCCGCCCCGAGCGGAAAGCCTGAAGCCGATGCGACTGTTCCCACTTGAACCCTGCGGTTCAAGAACAAAGGTTACGACGGCACCGGCGGGGGGTGTCGCCTTTTTTAGTGGATAGTGGATAGTGGATAGTGGAGCGCTTTCGGGCTCGATGCTGATCAGTGCGGATGGCCGCGGACAGACGACCGATGCATCGCTCCCGCCGCTGGCCGCCGACCCAACCCATCCCGTCACCGACGGGAACCTCAGACCCTTTGGCGCTGACACGCCAAGCGTTCTTAGGGCCTCAAGACGCGACCTGCGCGCGGCGCGGCGTCGGCTCTCCGAAAAAGAACAACGCGACCACACCATCGCCTTGACCCGACTGCTCGGGTGCGCACCTAGGTTCTTGAGCGCGCGCCGGGTCGCCGCTTACTGGCCCGCGGATGGCGAACTGGACCCCAGACCCCTCCTGGAAGCAGCCATCGGGCGCGGCCGACGCGGCTTCCTGCCGATGTTGCGCCCCGGCAAGCGCCGTCAACTCTGGTTCCTGCGCTATCGACCCGGCGAGCCGATGCGCGCCAATCGCTTCGGCATACCGGAGCCGGCGAGGCGGCAACGACGACTGGCGCTCGCCTGGACGCTCGACCTCATCCTGGTGCCATTGGTCGGATTCGATGCCGACTGCAACCGTCTCGGTATGGGCGGCGGTTTCTATGACCGCACCCTGAGTTTCCTGCGCCAACGCGCACACTGGCACCGACCACGCCTGATCGGCATTGCGCATGAATGCCAGCGGGTGGAGCGCATTCAACCCCAACCCTGGGACATCCCACTGGACGCGGTGGCGACCGAACGGGGAGTCTATCGGCGAAGCAGCAGTGCTCACCCGACGGGCGGGCTGAGGTCAGGGTCCAGGCGCCCCGCGAAAATCCGATAGGCCGGATTGTCGGTCTCATCCCAATGCGGATAGCCCAGATCGTCGAGTGAGCGGCGGAATGCGGCCTGTTCACCGGCCGGCACCGTCGCGCCCATCAGCACCCGGCCATAGGCCGCGCCGTGGTTGCGATAATGAAACAGGGTGATGTTCCAGCGCTTGCCAAGGCCGGTCAGGAAATCGAGTAAGGCACCGGGACGTTGCGGAAACTCGAAGCGCACCAGCGTCTCGGTCGCACCGCAGGCCGCGATGCCTGGTGCATGACCGCCCACCATGTAGCGGATATGCAACTTGGCCGTTTCGTTGTCCGTCATGTCCAGTACGCCGAACCCCTTTTCGATGAGCCGCGCGATCAACTCGGCGCGCTCCTCATCGCCGCGGCCAAGTTCCACGCCGACAAAGACTTGGGCGCGCTGCGCATCCGCATAGCGATAATTGAACTCGGTGATCTGACGCCTGCCGATCACCCGGCAGAAGGCGAAAAAACTCCCCGGCCGCTCCGGGATCTCCACCGCCAACAGGGCCTCGCGCCGCTCGCCCAGTTCAGCACGCTCGGCGATATGCCGCAGACGGTCGAAGTTCACGTTGGCGCCGCTCTCGATCGCCACCAAATGCTCGCCACGGCAGCCGGTGCGCTCGACATAACGCTTCAGACCCGCCACCGCCAAGGCTCCGGCGGGCTCGGCGATGCCGCGGGTATCGTCGAAGATATCTTTGATCGCCGCACAGATCTCGTCCGCGCTGACCAGAATCACCTCATCCACCCGGGTGCGCGCCAGCCGGAAGGTCTCCTCCCCGATCAGCCGCACCGCCACGCCATCGGCGAACAGACCCACCTGTGGGAGCTCCACCCGCCGGCCGGCCGCCAGTGCCGCGTGCAGGGTCGGCGCATCCTCCGGCTCTACACCGATGATTCGCACCTGCGGCATCAGCCACTTCACATAGGTGCTGATCCCCGCGATCAGACCGCCCCCACCCACGGGGACGAAGATGGCATCGGGCGGCCGCGGATGCTGGCGCAGGATCTCCATGCCGATGGTGCCCTGCCCGGCGATGACGTCCGGATCATCGAAGGGATGCACGAAGGTCAAACCGCGCTCCGCGACCAACTCCATCGCATGGGCATAGGCCTCGTCATAGGAATCACCGAAGAGCACCGCCTTGCCGCCCAAGGCCCGCACGGATCGGACCTTGATGGCCGGCGTGGTCCGCGGCATGACGATAGTGGACGCCACTCCCAGGCGCGCCGCCCCCAGGGCCACACCCTGCGCATGGTTGCCCGCGCTGGCCGCGATCACCCCGCGGGCGCGTACCTCCGGGCGCAGATGCACCAGCTTGTTATAGGCCCCACGCAGCTTGAAGGAGAACACCGGCTGCAAGTCCTCACGCTTGAGAAACACCTGGTTGCCCAGGCGCGACGACAGTTGAGCGGCCAGGGTGAGGGGCGTTTCCTGAGCGACCTCATAGACCCGCGCTCTCAGGATCCGTTCGATGTAGCTGTCCGGCATGCAGAAACCTTCAGAGGCGAGAGAGATGACGCGTGGCACTGCGCGACGTCCAAGGGCTTGCGCTTGGGATGCGGGGGCCAAGGCTGAAGCCTTGGACTCCTGGATCCTGGCGTAACCAGCACGAAGCGGCGCGTCCAGCCGCGCGGAAGTGGCTATGATACCCCTTGGTTCATCGTCGGATTCAGCGAGGTCCATCCATGCAACAAGACGAGCAAAAGAAACAGGCAGCCCAGGCAGCCTTGGCTTATGTGGAGGGCGGCATCATCGGCGTGGGCACCGGCTCCACGGTCAATCACTTCATCGACGCGCTGGCGACCATCAAGGGCCGGATCGACGGCGCGGTGTCCAGTTCCGAGGTCTCCACCGCGCGCCTGAAGGGCCACGGCATCCCGGTCTATGACCTCAACGGCGTGGGCGATCTGGCCCTGTATGTGGACGGCGCCGACGAGACCAATCGTCAGTTACAGCTCATCAAGGGCGGCGGCGGGGCTTTGACGCGGGAGAAAATCGTGGCGGCGGCGAGCACGCGCTTTGTCTGTATCGCGGATGAGACCAAACTGGTGGACGTACTCGGTCGCTTCCCGATGCCGGTGGAAGTCATCCCCATGGCACGCAGCCTGGTGGCGCGGCAGTTGGTCAAGCTCGGCGGCACCCCGGTGTGGCGGGAGGGCTTTGTCACCGACAACGGCAACCTGATCCTAGACGTTCAAGGATTGGAGATCTTGGAGCCCGCCAAGCTGGAGCAACAGATCAACAACCTGGTCGGGGTCGTCACGGTAGGGATCTTTGCGCTTAGACCGGCGGATGTGCTGATCCTGGGGACGCCTAAGGGGCCAACGACGCTCACGGCAGAATAGGGGCGGCGCGCGGGTCTTACCCTGGTGTAGGTCGGGCTTCAGCCCGACCGGCGGTCCGCGGTTAAGGGAGAGTCCGGGACGGGCTTAAGCCCGACCTACAGGGGGATCTTGATCAGGGCCTGGCCCTGGTCCGATGAGAGCAATGCTTTGGCAAACGGGTCATCGCCCGAAGCAGGTCAAAGGGCTCGCGTCGTGACTTGGCCCCAGGGCAGGGCCTGGGAGTTTTACGAGACGCGCAGGAATCCGGCCGGCGTCGGCAAACAGGTCGCCCATCTCCGGCCGCGATGTCCGGCGTACCAGGCGTCATTGTCGATCTGGAACGTCGTGCGCATAACAGCGCACGAGTGTTGACTCGCACCCGGAACACTGGAAGACGCCCAGTCGCGGCTGCAAGCCGTTCTCACGCGAAAGGAAAACGGGAACGGTAACGGGGATCGATGTCATTCTCCCGGCGAAAAAAAACGGGACCCGAAGGTCCCGTTTAGATTCCATCCTAAGACGCCCGAAGGCGTGCTTCTAAATGATCAGAAGCTGTGCATCATGCCGATCGAGAAGCCATCCCACTCACGCACACCGATGTCCGGCTGCACGGCGCCGATCGCGGCGACGTTGTCAGTGAAGGCCGGGATATCCCCCTGGTCGCTGGTCGTGGCGGTGTACAGGGCATACACCTGAGTCCGCTTGCTGAAGTTATAGTCGACGCCGACGGCCCAGGAGTTCGTCTGGCCGTCGTAGAGGTTGCTAGCCACGCCGTTGTAGAGCGCCGCGTTACCCCCGGTCTCCCCAAGCTGGGTGTAGTTAGGCAAGGCGTAGTTGCCGCTGAATTCCGACTCGCCGTACATCGCCTTGAACATCCAGTTCCCAAAGGTATAACCAGCCTGGACCTGCCACAGGTTGCGCTCGTCCGGGCCGCTTGGCAGATTGTAGGAGAACGAGGCAAGACGAGGATCGCTGTAGACGACGGAGTTGGCGGTCGTTGGCAGGTCCTTCTGTTGCTCATAGATACCAGTCAGGCTGAAGCCGTTCCAGTCGAGCAACCCCAAGCCCAGGCGCCACTTGGTGAAGTCGTTCTCGGCCTTGTCGCAGCTATAGCTGGTCTCGGTGCCCGCGGCGGCGCCACCACCGTCGAATAAATCAACCACGTTCGCATAGCAGCCATTCAGACTGGTCTGCGTGGACTCGTACATGTTGTTGCTGATCGCTTCATAGGCCACTGCGCCGTAGAAAGGACCATTCTTATAGATGCCGGCCAGCGAGTACGCGCCGCTGATCGAATCCGACTCGATGTTCTGCACGCCGCCCCCGAACGGGGACGTCGGTGCGCCGCTTGTTGTGCCCATGCCGGAGGGAACGGTGGCCATCATCAGTTGGAAGCCACTCCAAGATGGGGAGATATAAGCGATTACGTTATCGGCGCGCAGGTCCTGGAACCCGATGGTGCCGTTATAGTCGGCCATGGTGTCCGAGAAAAGATCCAACTTGCCGGTGGAGATTTTCAGCGGGGTGTCGTGGCGGCCAATCAGGGCAGTACCCCAGTCGCCGGCCAAACCGACGAAAGTATTGCGGTAGTAGATGAGGTCGCTGTTGCTCACCGGGTTTCCGTTGGTATCGTTCATCTCGATACCCAACTCAACCTGATAGATGGCTTTGAGCCCGTTGCCCAAGTCCTCGGAACCCTTCAGACCAATCCGGCTGGCGCGACCGGCACCCTGGAGGTAGCGGCCCTTGCTCATGCCCCAGCCCTTGAAGTCCCGGCCCGCCAGGGTCTGCCCAGGGACGACACGAACCAGGCCGCGTCGTGCGTACTCTTCCTGAGATGTCAATTGCGTACCGGTGGGTACAGCCAACCCGTTATCAAAATCGTACTGACCATTCGCGCCGATGTTGACGAAATAGTCAAAGCCGGGGTTGACACCAACACCGTTGACACCCGCCCATGCGCTGTTGTTGTAGAGGGGCTGAATCTCATTGTCGATCTGCTCGTAATCGACCGATACGTTCACCTTCCCGTAAACAATGGCCTCGGCAGAGACGACGGCCGGGGCGGCCAGGGCGGCGGCGACGGCCAGGGTGAGTAGCTTCTTGTTCATCGTGATCTCCGGCTGTTGTGGATTTAGCAACAAGGACTGCATAAACCAAAAGCAATCGTGCTTTGCAGGGCTAATCATAGAGGACACACGAGCCCTTTGCAACACGATCGAGAAAAAAAAGAGACACCCGTGACGAATGTTGCTTTTTCGGCACAAGGAGCAGGAGATCCGCCCCCATGCCGGCGGCCGGGCGACAGACCACGTCCTGGCACACTGGCGTGGAATCCTGGTTCCCAAACCAGCCCGACGCACCGGACAGTTGCCAACAGCATTGACACACGCCGATACAGAACCGGCTGCCGACTTGACAATGCACCGGCACAGCTGGCTCGACGCTTTCTGACAACTTACTGTTTAGGCGCTCGTCTTTCGCTTTGGCCGGTGCTTGGCCCAGCGTTTGCTGATCTGTGCTGCGCACTCAGCCGCGGCCATCGCCGACGGCCGACACCTTGAGGGGATGAGCACATGCCGACCACCGAGACCTTCTACGAGGTCATGCGGCGCCAGGGGATCACCCGCCGCAGTTTCCTGAAGTTCTGTAGCCTCACGACCGCGGCCCTGGGTCTGAGCCCGGCGACCGCCGCCGAGGTCGTGGCGGCGATGGAGACGAAACCGCGCATTCCGGTGCTGTGGCTCCACGGGCTGGAGTGCACCTGTTGCTCGGAGTCCTTCATCCGCTCGGCCCACCCGCTGGTGAAGGACGTGGTGCTGTCGATGATCTCGCTGGACTACGACGACACAATCATGGCCGCCTCGGGCCACCAGGCCGAGGCGATCATCCAGGAGATCCGCGAGAAGTACCGGGGCAACTATATCCTGGCGGTCGAGGGCAACCCGCCGCTCAACCAGGATGGCATGTCCTGCATCATCGGCGGGCGCCCCTTCCTCGAACAACTCAAGGAAGCCGCCGCCGACTGCAAGGCCGTCATCGCCTGGGGCTCCTGCGCCTCCTGGGGCTGTGTGCAGGCGGCGCACCCCAACCCGACGCATGCCGTGCCGATCAACCAGGTCATCCACGACAAACCCATCATCAAGGTCCCGGGCTGCCCGCCGATCGCGGAGGTGATGACCGCGGTCATTACTTACATGCTGACCTTCGAGCGCATTCCGGAACTGGACCGCCAGGGTCGGCCGAAGATGTTCTACGGCCAGCGCATCCACGACAAATGTTACCGCCGGCCGCACTTCGACGCCGGCCAGTTCGTCGAGAGCTGGGACGACGAGGGCGCGCGCCGCGGCTATTGTCTCTACAAGATGGGCTGCAAGGGGCCGACCACTTACAACGCCTGCTCCACCGTGCGCTGGAACAACGGCGTGTCCTTCCCGATCCAGTCCGGCCACGGCTGCATCGGCTGCTCCGAGGATGGTTTCTGGGACAAGGGCAGTTTCTACGACCATGTGACCGACACCCGGGTCTTCGGCATCGAGGCCAACGCGGATCGCGTCGGTCTGGTCGCGGCCGGCACCGTGGGCGCGGCCGTGGCCGCCCATGCGGCGGTCTCCGCCTACAAGCGCATCAGCAAACCGGCCGAGTTCGGCGACAGTGAACCCGGCGATAGCAAGAAACAGACAGGGGACCGTTCATGAGCATCCAGACCCCCAACGGCTTCACCCTGGATAATTCCGGCACCCGCATCGTGGTGGACCCGGTGACCCGCATCGAGGGTCATCTGCGCTGCGAGGTGAACCTGGACGAAAACAACGTGATCCGCAACGCGGTGTCCAGCGGCACCATGTGGCGCGGGCTCGAGGTCATCCTCAAGGGCCGCGACCCGCGCGACGCCTGGGCCTTCACAGAGCGGATCTGCGGCGTCTGCACCGGCACCCATGCGCTGACCTCGGTGCGGGCGGTGGAGGACGCGCTCGGCATCCAGATTCCGGAGAATGCCAACTCCATCCGCAACATCATGCAGTTGACGCTCCAGTCACACGACCATCTGGTGCATTTTTATCATCTGCACGCGCTCGATTGGGTGGATGTGGTCTCGGCGCTCAAGGCCGATCCCAAGGCGACCTCCACCCTGGCGCAGTCGATCTCGGCCTGGCCGCAATCCTCGCCGGGCTGGTTCCGGGATGTCCAGAACCGGCTCAAGCGCTTCGTGGAGTCCGGGCAGCTCGGCCCCTTCATGAACGGTTACTGGGGCAATCCGGCTTACAAGTTGCCGCCTGAGGCCAACCTGATGGCGGTCGCGCACTATCTGGAGGCGCTCGATTTCCAACGCGAGATCGTCAAGATCCATACGGTCTACGGCGGCAAGAACCCCCATCCCAACTGGCTGGTGGGCGGTGTCCCCTGCGCGATCAATGTCGACGGCACCGGGGCCGTGGGCGCGATCAACATGGAGCGGCTGAACCTGGTCTCGTCCATCATCGACCGCACCATCGACTTCATCGATCAGGTCTATATTCCGGACCTGCTGGCCATCGCATCTTTCTACAAAGACTGGACCTTCGGCGGCGGACTCTCCAGCCAGTCCGTCATGTCCTACGGCGACATCCCGGAGCGGGCCAATGACAATTCCGCGGCCAACCAACTGCTGCCGCGCGGCGCCGTCATCAACGGCAACCTGAATGAAATCCACGAGGTGAATCTGCGCGACCCCGAGCAGATTCAGGAGTTCGTCGCCCACTCTTGGTACAGCTACAAGGATGAGAACAAGGGCCTGCATCCCTGGGACGGGGTGACCGAACCCAACTTCGTACTCGGCCCCAACACCAAGGGCAAGCGCACCCATATTCAGGAGATCGACGAGGGCGCGAAATATTCCTGGATCAAGGCCCCGCGCTGGCGCGGCCATGCCATGGAAGTCGGTCCGCTGGCCCGCTGGGTGATCGGCTACGCCCAGGGGACCCCGGAGTTCAAGGAGCCGGTCGAGAAGGTGCTGACCGACCTGCAACTGCCGGTCACGGCGCTCTTCTCGACCCTGGGACGCACCGCCGCCCGCGGTCTGGAGGCCTCCTGGGCGGTGCACAAGCTGCGCCATTTCCAGGACAAACTGGTCGCTAACATCAAGGCCGGCGACAGCGCCACCGCCAACATCACCAAATGGGACCCGGACACCTGGCCGCGCGAGGCCCGCGGGGTCGGGACCACCGAGGCCCCGCGCGGCGCGCTCGGGCACTGGATCGTCATCAAGAACGGACGCATCAAGAACTATCAGGCGGTGGTGCCGACCACCTGGAACGGTTCGCCGCGTGATCCGGCGGGCAATATCGGCGCGTTCGAGGCGGCGCTCATGAACACCCCGGTGGCGCTCGCCGACCAGCCGCTGGAGATCCTGCGCACCCTACACAGCTTCGACCCCTGCCTGGCCTGCTCGACCCATGTGATGAGCCCGGACGGGCAGGAACTGACGCGGGTCAAGGTGCGGTGAGCCGCGGTCCCGACGCGGGTCATGAATACAATCGTTGTCGTCTTCTCGCTCCCACGCTCCAGCGTGGGAGTGTCGAGCGGGCGCTCCGCGTCCAGTCTGTTGCGTGGACGCGGAGCGCCCGCACCTGCTCCCACGCAGGAGCGTGGGAGCCAGACTCAACTTGATTGACGCCAACGGCGTTCCCCAATGAACTTGTTTCGCTGATTAGTGAACGGTTCCTCACCCCCTATGCCGCGGAGATCAGCACTGATGAATACCGCCGTTCCGACCGTCAAGCGCACCGCGGTCTATGTCTATGAGGCCCCGCTGCGCGCCTGGCATTGGATCAATGCCCTGTCGCTCACCGTGCTGGCCGTCACCGGCTATTTTATCGGCAGCCCGCTGCCGACGTTGTCGGGGGAGGCCAGCGACCATTACCTCATGGGCTACATCCGCTTCGCCCATTTCGCCGCGGCTTACATCTTCGCGGTGGGCTTTCTCTTCCGGCTCTACTGGGCCATGGTGGGCAACCGCTGGTCGCGCCAACTCTTCGCCCTGCCGTTCTGGCGGCGGCGCTTCTGGCGCGAGCTGTGGCACGAGGTGCGCTGGTACGCTTTTCTGGAGCAGGAGCCGCGCAAATATATCGGCCACAATCCGCTTGCGCATCTGTTCATGGTGGTCATCATCACCGTCGGCGGTATCGTGATGATGTTCACCGGGTTCGCACTCTACTCAGAGCAGACCGGACTGGGCAGTTGGCAGGATCGCTGGTTCGGCTGGGTCATCCCCTTCGTGGGACAAAGCCAGGACGTGCGCATGTGGCATCACTGGGGCATGTGGATCATCACGATCTTCGTCATGCTGCATGTGTACACCGCCATCCGCGAGGACATCCTGTCGCGGCAGAGCCTGATCAGCACGATGATCAGCGGGTGGCGGATGTTCAAGGATGATCGGCCTTAGGGAAGTGGTTAGTGGTTAGTGGTTAGTGGATAGTGGATAGTGGCAGCGCTGCGGGTTAGTCGCGAGACAATACAGTCGTTGTCGTTGTCGTAATCGGACAAGCGATTCAATTTCGGCAAGCGCTCCAGCGTGGGAGCAAGTCGCGACGCGGAAGCCGTCGCGTAGCGCCACTGGCCGCTGGAGCGGCCAGACTGCATTCCCACGCTGGAGCGTGGGAACGAGAAATTAGTGGATACAGAAGTTTTTCTTCATCTGTGTTCATCTGTGTTCATCTGTGACATCTGTGGATAAATCCGAATGCCGAAAACTGATTTAAACGTGCTGATCCTGGGCATCGGCAATGTCCTGTGGGCCGATGAGGGGTTCGGCGTGCGGGTGGTGGAAACCATGGCCGCGGATTATCGCTTCGGCTCCAACGTGCGGCTGCTCGACGGCGGCACCCAGGGGATCTATCTGGTGGATCAGGTGCGCTGGGCGGACGTGCTGGTGGTCTTCGATGCCGTGGATTACAGTCTGCCGCCCGGGACCCTCAAACGGGTCGAGGGCGCCGAGGTTCCCAAGTTCATGGGCGCCAAAAAGATGAGCCTGCATCAGACCGGGTTCCAGGAGGTGCTGGCCCTGACCGACCTGCTGGGCGAGTCCCCCGCACACCTGGTGCTGATCGGCGTGCAGCCGGTTGAACTCGACGACTTCGGCGGGAGCCTGAGACCCGCGGTGAAAGCCTGCATCGCGCCCGCCATCGCGCTCGCTCGCGACTATCTGGTCGGGTTTGGCGTGCCCTGCGCACCGCGCGGCGACACGGACGCAGGCAACCATGACCACCTGAGGGACCTGCCCGACCCGGCTCTGGCGTTGGACGTCTACGAATCCGGCCGACCCAGTGCCGCCAGCGCCTATCGCCACGGCGATCCGCGGGTGTTGGCAACGGCAGGGGCCTGCTGATGTGCATCGGCGTGCCCATGCAGGTCATCGAGGCCGGCCCCTATTGGGCCTGGTGCCAGGGGCCCGGTGAGCGCATCCAGGTCGACACCCGGCTGGTCGGGATGCAGCGGGCCAACGCCTGGCTGCTGGTGTTCCAAGGGGCGGCCCGTGAGGTCTTGACCGAAACCCGCGCCCGGCTGGTACTGGACGCCCTGGCAGCGCTCGACGCCGCCGCTGTCGGCCAGGCTTTCGACCACCTCTTCCCTGACCTGGTGGGCCGCGAGCCGCAACTGCCGGAGTTCCTGCGCGTTGCCCAAGCGAACAGCTGACCGCTTGCTCCCTGTTGGAACCAACCATCACCTGCGGAGCTACGCCCATGTTCCCCATCCCGCTGACGACCGGCCTCACGGGTCCAGGCACGCCGCCGCCTGACCCGGACGAGGCGGCCCTCGACTATCTGCCCATGCCCACGACGATGGCGACCTACCAGCCCCCCCTGCTGCCGACGGCGGAGGATCTCAGCGCCTGCGGCCCCGCACTGGTCACGCTGGAGCGGCTGCGGCAGGCGCTCGCCGCCCATCGGGTAGCGGAGCCGCCGGTGGTGATCGACCTGTCCGACCTGGACGGGGCCAACCGCGCGCTGCTCGAGCAGACCCTGGGCGACGGCGAGGTCAGCGCACTGATCAGCGGCCCGCGGGCCGCGCGCATTCAGGAAACCCGGCTGGCGGGCGTCTGGTGGGTTCATGCCGACGGACCCCAGGACGCCGCGACGCCCAATCAGCATCTTGAGGTTGCGGATCTGCCCGGCCTAGTGCGCGCCGAAGCCTTTCGCGAGGCCCTCCCCGCGGCGCCCATCTCGGATCACTGGCCCGCGGGCGTGATGAACGCGCCCGGCGTGCTGGTGGAAGTCAATGCGCAGGCCGCCCGCTATCGGCCAGGGGACTTGCCCCATGTCGTGAATCTGACTTTGCTGCCGCAGACCGAGCAGGATCTGGACTGTCTCGGTCAGGTCCTGGGTACCGGGCTGGTGACCCTGCTGTCGCGCGGCTACGGGAGTTGCCGGGTGAGCGCCGCCCGGGTCGAAAACCTCTGGTGGGTGCAGCATTTCAACTCGGAGGACCGCCTGATCCTCAACGCCCTCGAGGTGACCGCAGCCCCGACGGCCGTGCTGGCCGCACAGGAGGACATCGACGACAGCGCGCGGCGGCTCGCCGAAATCCTGGACACCCTGCGGTGCGCGTGACGCGTCGGCTTGAGGTTCTATTCAAACCCAGAAGACCGATCGGCCTTATAATGATGGCTTTACCGTTACAACTCCCTGGAGTTCAATGGTCCAGCGTGTACCAAAGCCGTTCCCCGACCGCGCCCAGCCGCTGAAGACAGCCGCCGGAACGCTTCAGGACCGCGCCTGCCCGAACAATCCCAATCGCCGCGCCGGCTCCCCGCGTGCCGCGTTGGCCGGGCGCCGCTGAGGCATGGCCGACCCGCGCCCGACGCTCCGACCGACCGTGCTGGTCGTGGATGATGAGGTCTTGTCACTGGACACCCTCAACCGCACGCTCGATGAGGAGTTCGATTGCCGCACCGCCGCTAGCGCCGCTGAAGCCGAGCGCTGGCTGGAGCAGGACGATATCCGTGCCGTCATCTCGGATCAGCGGATGCCGGACATGAGCGGAGTCGAATTTCTCACCCGGGTGCGCGAGCGCTGGCCCGAGGTCGTGCGCATGATTCTCTCCGGGTACACGGACGCCGAGGATCTGATCGACGGCATCAACCGCGCCGGCATCTATCAGTTCATCAGTAAACCCTGGCACCCCGATCAACTGCTGCTCACCGTGCGCAACGCCTGCCGGTTGCACCAACTCCAGCGGGAAAATGCGCTGCTGGCCCTGGAAATGAAGGTTTCGACGCCCTCCCTGGAACAGCGGATGCAACACCGCCGCGCTCAGCTCAAGCGCAACTTTCGACTCGACAACATCATTCGCGGCCCGGATAGCCCCTTGAACCGGGTCTGCGAACAGGTTGCCCAGGTTGCCCCCTACGACGTGCCGGTGCTCCTCACCGGCGAATCCGGCACCGGCAAAGAACTGTTCGCGCGCGGGCTCCACTACAACAGTCCGCGGGCCGACAAACCGTTCGTGGCGGAAAACTGCGCCGCGCTCGCCGATGACATTCTGGAGAGCGAGCTGTTCGGCCATGAGCGCGGCGCCTTCACTGGGGCCATCAACGCCCGCATCGGGCTCTTCGAACAGGCCGACGGCGGGACCATCTTCTTGGACGAGATCGGCGAGGTCTCCACGGCCTTTCAGGTCAAGCTGTTGCGCGTCCTGCAGGAAGGCGAGGTCCGGCCCGTCGGCAGCAACCGCCGGCGCCGGGTGGACGTGCGCGTGGTCGCCGCCACCAACCGGGAGCTGGCGCAGGACCTCCGGGTCGGACGCTTTCGTGAGGACCTGTTCTACCGCCTGGCCGGGGTCTGCCTGCATCTGCCGCCGCTGCGCGAGCGCCGGGTCGACATCCCGCTGCTCGCCCGTGCGCTGTTGAACGAACTGATCCAGACCCTGGGAAAACCCTGTCGCGGTTTCAACGACGACGTGCTCGAATGTCTCCAGGCGTACGACTGGCCGGGTAACGTGCGCGAGATGCGCAACGAGATCCAACGCATGCTCATCATGGCCCCGACGGACCAGTTGGGAACCGAGTTGCTCGACCCGCGCGTACGCCGGAGCCTGGCTCCGGACCGCAGCGACGTGCTCGGAGCGACCCGCGGCAGCCCCATATCAGGCAACGCCAGACCGGGCGCGGGCGGACTCAAGGAACAGGTCGAGGCCCTGGAGGAACAGCTGCTGCGCGAGGCACTGACCCGCCACGGCTGGAACAAGAGCCGGGCGGCAGACGCGTTGGGACTGTCGCGCATGGGCTTGCGCAGCAAGCTGGAACGCTATGGACTGCCTGCGAACCTACCTGGAAACCCTTAGGACGAGCGTTTAGTATTATCTCCCACACGACCACACCCGATGACGGAAACCAACCAGAACCCTGGGCACCGCTGATTCACCACCACCACCCGAAAGACAGAGGAAATACGAGATGTCAGACGAGAAGGTCTATCCAGTTCCGGCGGCCATCGCCGCCAAGGCTCACATCAACGCCGCGCAATACGAGGTCATGTACAAGCAGTCGATCGAGAACCCGGACACGTTCTGGGCCGCGCAGGCCGAACAGTTCGTGACCTGGTTCAAGCCCTGGGAGGCGGTGACCGACTGGAGTTTCGACGCGGAGAACCTGCACATCAATTGGTTCAAGGGCGGCAAGCTCAACGTTTCCTACAACTGCCTGGACCGCCACCTGGAAACGCGCGGCGATCAGGTCGCGATCATCTGGGAGGGTGACAACCCGGCGGAAGACCGCAAGATCACCTACCGCGAACTGCATGCGGACGTCTCCAAATTCGCCAACGTACTGAAGGCCAGTGGGGTGAAGAAAGGCGACCGGGTGTGCATCTATCTGCCGATGATCCCGGAAGCGGCGGTCGCGATGCTCGCCTGCACCCGTGTCGGCGCGGCCCATTCCATCGTGTTCGGCGGTTTCTCCCCGGACAGCCTGCGCGACCGTATCCTCGACTCCGACTGCCGGGTGGTCATCACCGCCGATGAGAGCATGCGCGGCGGCCGCAGCGTGCCGCTGAAGAAGAACGTGGACACGGCGCTGCAGGAGTGCCCGAACGTCGGCAGCGTGCTCGTGGTGCGCCGCACCGGCGGCAACGTCGCCTGGACCGCGGGCCGCGACCGTTGGTACCACGAGGAAATGGCCAAAGCGGACGCGGTCTGCGAGCCTGAGCAGATGGACGCCGAAGACCCACTCTTCATCCTCTATACCTCCGGCTCCACCGGCAAGCCGAAGGGTGTCATGCACACCACCGGCGGGTATCTGGTCTTCGCCGCCATGACCCACAAGTACACCTTCGACTACCAGGAAGGTGAGATCTTCTGGTGTACGGCCGACGTAGGCTGGGTGACCGGCCACACCTATATCGTCTACGGCCCGCTGGCCAACGGCGCGACCTCGCTGATGTTCGAGGGCATCCCCAACTATCCGGACATGTCACGCTTCTGGGAAGTGGTCGACAAGCATCAGGTCAATATCTTCTACACCGCGCCCACCGCCATCCGCTCGCTGATGCGCGCGGGCGAAGACCCGGTCAAGAAGACCTCGCGCAAGTCACTGCGCATTCTGGGCTCGGTGGGTGAACCGATCAACCCGGAAGCCTGGGAGTGGTACCATCGCGTGGTCGGCGACGAGCGCTGCCCGATCGTCGATACCTGGTGGCAGACCGAGACCGGCGGTCACCTGATCACCCCGCTGCCGGGCGCCACGGCGCTCAAGCCCGGCTCCGCCAGCAAGCCCTTCTTCGGCGTCGTCCCGGCGCTGGTCGACGCCGCCACCGGCGCCCTGATCGAGGGCCCCGGCGAGGGCGCACTGATCCTCACCCAGCCTTGGCCCGCGATCATGCGCAGCGTCTACGGCGATCACCAGCGCTTTGTCGACACCTACTTCAAGCAGTACCCCGGGTCCTACTTCACCGGTGACGGCGCGCGCCGCGACAAGGACGGCTACTACTGGATCACCGGGCGCATCGACGACGTGCTCAACGTCTCCGGCCATCGCCTGGGCACCGCCGAGATCGAATCCGCCCTGGTGCTGCATCCGCATGTGGCGGAGGCGGCCGTGGTCGGCTATCCCCACGACATCAAGGGGCAAGGCATCTATGCCTACGTGACACCCATGGCCGGCGTGGAGCCAACCGACGCGCTCAAGAAGGAACTGGTGGCCATGGTGCGCACCGAGATCGGACCCATCGCCATCGTCGACATCATCCAGTGGGCGCCGAGCCTGCCGAAGACCCGCTCGGGCAAGATCATGCGCCGTATCCTGCGCAAGATCGCCGCCAACGAGATCGACTCGCTGGGCGACACCTCGACCTTGGCCGACCCGACCGTGGTCAACGATCTGATCGATAACCGCGCGAACAAATAGGTCTGGACCGTGAAGCGGACACACCGCGCCAGGTCGGCGCGGTATGTCCACCCCGAACCGTAACCTTACCAGAAAGTGTACTTTCGGCGCCGATCATCGTTACTTCAAGACGCACTTTCACTTTGCATTTGTCCGAGGTCAGCTTGAGTTCTTATTGCCGCGTGGGCGTCTTCGTCGACGCCGAAAATGTCCGCTACAACGGCGGCTACCAGATGCGCTATGACGTCCTGCGCCGCTTCGCGGCCCGCGGCGACTGTGCGCTGCAGCGTTTGAATACGTACATGGCCTTCGACGCCGAACGCGCCCGAGAAGACCAGGAATACGCAAAAAAATCACGCACGTACCAGCAGATGGTGCGCGACTTCGGCTGGAAGATCACGGTCAAGCTGGTGCGCCGCTACACCGACGAGGCCGGCAACGTGACCACCAAGGCCAACGCCGACCTCGACATGGCGGTCGATGCCATGCTGCAGGCCGATAAGTTGGATCAGGTCCTCTTGGTCACCGGTGACGGCGATTTCATACAGGTCGTGAACGCCCTGCAAAACAAGGGCTGCCGGGTGGAATTGATCGGTTTCAAGAACGTCTCCCGCCAGCTCCAACAGGAAGTGGATGCGTTCTACTCGGGTTTCCTGATTCCCGACCTGCTGCCCGTTTCCTATGAGCCGCGGAACGACTGGGGCAAGCCAGCCTCATGTGTACGCGGAGTCTGCACCAAGTGGATTGCCGACAAGGGTTATGGGTTCCTGCGCATCATGGATCACATTTCTCCCGACCTGTGGATAACCGACCCGCGGGCGGAGGGCTCGCCCTACACCAGCGTCTTCTGTCATGTCAATGAATTAGCTGACGATGTGACCGAGGATCAGTTGATGAACCGGGAGACTATCCTAGAGTTTTATGTCAATGAGAGTGAACAAAAAGACAACGGCCTAGTGGCCAACAACGTAAGGCTCGCATTTTCGGTCAACAGGTAACACACTGGTGTCGTCGCGGCGGCCGTCTGATGGCCGCTCGCGCGGGGAAAATGCGGGTGATGCCCACCTGCAACAACGCAGCCGACCCGACAGTACAGGCAGCCAATGGCGACCAATCCGACCACCATGAAACCCTCGGGCCTCGCCTGGCGTTTGGTCCGGGACCGCCTGCTAACCGAAGACCAGGCCAACTTCGCGACCACCGAGTCGTTGCGCCGCCGCGAACCCTTTGTGCGTTATCTGGTCGAGCAGAAGATGCTCGACAGTCGCCGCATCGCCATCGCCGCCTCCCATGAGTTCGGCGTCCCCCTGCTGGATCTGGCCGCGATCGATCTGGCCGATCTGCCCCTGACCCTGGTCGACGAGAAGCTGATCCGCAAGCATCGGGCGCTGCCCTTGTTCCGCCGCGGCAACCGCCTCTTCCTGGCCCTGTCGGACCCGACCAACGATCAAGCGCTGGAAGAGATTCGCTTCAACACGGGACTGGCGACCGACGCCATCCTGGTCGAGGAGGACAAACTCGCCGCCGCCATCGACCGCGCTATCGATGCCCAGGACACCACCATGACTGACCTCATGGATACGGACCTGGATAACCTGGATATCGCCAACGAGGACGAGGACCAGCGCGACGACTCGGATGTGAACGTGGACGATGCCCCGGTAGTGCGCTACGTCAACAAGATCCTGGTGGACGCCATCACCAACAGCGCCTCCGACATCCACTTCGAACCCTACGAGAAATACTTCCGCATCCGTTTTCGCCAGGACGGCCTGCTGCGCGAGGTCGCCAACCCGCCGCTGAACATCGCGGGGCGCCTGGTGGCGCGCCTCAAAGTCATGTCGCGGATGAACATCGCGGAACGCCGGGTACCCCAGGACGGGCGCATCAAGCTGAAACTGAGCCGCACGCGCGATATCGACTTCCGCGTCAACACGCTGCCTTGCCTGTACGGCGAAAAAGTCGTGTTACGAATACTCGACTCGTCGTCGGCGCAAGTCGGTATCGATGCGCTGGGCTTCGAGCCCGAGCAGCGCGACGCCTTCCTCTCCGCCATCGCCAAGCCGTACGGCATGATCCTGGTCACCGGACCAACCGGCTCCGGGAAGACCGTGTCGCTCTACAGCGCGATCAACATTCTCAACAAGCCGGAGGTCAACATCTCCACGGCCGAGGATCCGGTGGAGATTCAGGTACCGGGGATCAATCAGGTCAACGTCAATACCAAGACCGGGTTGACCTTCCCCGCCGCCCTGCGCGCCTTCCTGCGGCAGGACCCGGACATCGTCATGGTCGGTGAGATCCGCGACCTGGAGACCGCTGAGATCGCGGTCAAAGCGGCCCAGACCGGCCACTTGGTCCTCTCCACGCTGCATACCAACGATGCCCCGCAGTCACTGACGCGGCTCGCGAACATGGGTGTGGCACCGTTCAATATCGCGTCCGCGATCCTGCTGATCATGGCGCAACGCCTGACCCGGCGGCTCTGTCCACACTGCAAACAACCCGAGAACGTGCCGCGCGAAGCCCTGCGCGAGGAGGGCTTCACCGATGAAGAAATCGAGGAGGGCATCACCATCTACCGTCCGGTCGGTTGCCAACGCTGCACTAAGGGCTATAAGGGGCGTGTCGGTATTTTTCAGGTCATGAAGGTATCGGATGCCATCGGCCGGCTTATCATGGAGGGCGGCAATTCACTGCAATTGGCGGATCAGGCCGCCCGCGAGGGCGTCGCCGACCTGCGCCAATCCGGGCTGCGCAAGGTCAAGGCCGGAGTGACCAGCCTGGAAGAGATCAATCGCGTCACCAAAGACTAACCACAGACCCACCACAGACTCACCACAGACTCACCACAGACTCAGCACAGACTCAGCACGTCACGCGACGCACCAAATCATTTCAAGAAGTCACTGAACGCCCATGGCACTCGCTGCAACCCAAAAACCCAAGCCGCAACACAAGGCCCCGCCCAAGGTCGAAAAGGCCTACGTCTTTGCCTGGGAGGGCACCGACCGACGCGGCGGTCGGGTCAAGGGTGAAACGCGCGCGCCCAGCATCACCGTGGTGCGGGCCGACTTGCGTCGCCAGGGGGTCAACCCCACCAAGGTTACCAAGAAATCACAGCCGCTATTCAGCGGGCGGAAGAAAATTGGCGCTGGAGATATTGCCATCTTCAGCCGCCAACTCGCCACCATGATGACCGCCGGGGTACCGCTGGTTCAGGCCTTCGACATCGTTGGACGGGGACATGAGAACCCGGCGATGCAGGACCTGATCCTCTCGATCAAGCAGGATATCGAGAGCGGTACGGCGATGGCGGAGGCCCTGGGCAAACAGCCCCTGTATTTCGACGATCTGTTCTGCAATCTGGTCGCTGCCGGCGAACAAGCGGGCGTACTCGATATCCTGCTGGACAAGATCGCGACCTACAAAGAAAAAACCGAATCGATCAAGGGCAAGATCAAGAAGGCCCTGTTCTATCCCGCGGCGGTCATCGTGGTGGCGATCATCGTCACGGTGGTGATCCTGATGTTTGTCATCCCCCAGTTCAAGGAGCTGTTCAGCAGTTTCGGGGCCGATCTGCCGGCCTTCACCCTGCTGGTCATCGGCGCCTCCTACATCCTAAGGGACTGGTGGTGGGCCATCTTCCTGGGAGTGGGTGCCACCGTCTACGGTATCGGTTACGTTTTCAAGCGCTCACGCAAGTTCCGCGACATCGTGGACCGCGCGGTGCTGAAAATCCCAATCATCGGCAGCATTCTCAACAAGGCGTCATTGGCGCGTTTCGCCCGTACCCTATCCACCATGTTCGCCGCCGGCGTGCCCCTGGTGGAAGCCCTGGAATCGGTGGCGGGGGCCACGGGCAATGTCGTATATCAGGAGGCGGTCCTCAAGATGCGCGAAGAGGTTGCCACCGGGCAGGCACTGCAACTCTCCATGCGCCAACGTAACCTCTTCCCTCACATGGTGATTCAGATGACCGCCATCGGCGAGGAGTCCGGCGCGCTTGACGACATGTTGTCCAAAGTCGCGGACTTTTACGAGGAGCAGGTCGACAATGCGGTGGACAGCTTGAGTAGTCTGCTGGAGCCCATGATCATGGTGGTCATCGGCGGCCTGGTGGGCAGCCTCGTGGTCGCCATGTACCTGCCGATCTTCAAGTTGGCGGCCGTGGTCTGATGTTAGTGGTTAGTGGCCAACGATTGGCGCTTGGTCTGAGATCCTGTCGAGCGGCGACGATCAGGTTGTCGACCGGACGTCGGCACCGGAAGGATCTGCGCTTTACCGCATTGGGAGTTAACGATGGATTGGATGGACGTGTTTAGAGAGAGCCCGAGCCTGCTCTACGGGGCGACCCTGGCACTCGGGCTGATCGTGGGCAGCTTTCTCAACGTCGTCATCCTGCGGCTGCCGCGGATGATGGAGGCAGGCTGGCGTCGGGACTGCGCCGATTTGATCGGCACCGCAACACAAGGCGACGAACCCGTGCTGAATCTGGCGCAGCCGCCCTCCCACTGCCCGGCCTGCGGGCATCGCATCAGCTCACTTGAGAACGTCCCGATCCTAAGCTACCTGTTCCTGCGCGGGCGCTGTTCCGCCTGCGGGACCCGCATCAGTGTGCGCTATCCGCTGATCGAGGGACTGACCGCCGTCCTGACGCTGATCGTGGTCCTGCACCTCGGCTTGAGTTGGCAGATGCCGGCCGCGCTGGCACTGACCTGGGGGTTGATCACGCTCGCCGTCATCGACTACGACACCCAACTGCTGCCCGACGGCATCACCATCCCGTTCCTCTGGGCTGGCCTGCTGCTGAGCCTATTTGGTCTGTTCACCGACAGCGCGTCCGCGATCATCGGCGCCGCGGCCGGTTATCTGAGCCTGTGGGCCGTGTTCCAGCTATTTCGGCTGGCCACCGGCAAGGAGGGCATGGGCTACGGGGACTTCAAGCTCTTCGGGCTCTTTGGTGCCTGGTTCGGCTGGCAGTTCCTTCCCCAGATCATCCTCCTGTCCGCGGTGGCCGGAGCAGTGCTCGGCACCCTGCTGATCATCAGCGGCCGCCATCAGCCCGGACACCCGATGCCGTTCGGGCCATTTCTCGCCACGGCAGGATGGATCTGTCTGATCTGGGGCCAGCAGATCAACGACGCCTATTTGCGTCTGTCTGGTCTGGGATAGGAACCACCAATAGGCTAAACAGGTGCATCAGGGAACGCCTTTGGCATCTCTTCCGTTGTCGTTGTTCAACTTATTTCTGGCTTGTTGACGAAGTGTTTAAAGTCGGCCTCACCGGCGGAATCGGCAGCGGAAAATCCACCGTGGCCGATCAGCTCGCGGCGCTGGGCGCCGGGGTCATCGACACCGATCTGCTGTCCCGCGAACTGACCGCACCCGGCACGCCGACCCTGGCGCGGATCGGCCGCGCCTTCAGCGACTGCCTGCTCCCCGACGGACAGTTGGACCGCGCGGCACTGCGCGCGCATGTCTTTGCCGATGCCGCGGCGCGGGCGCGACTGGAATCCATCCTGCACCCGCCGATCCGCGCCCTGATGCTGGACCGGGCGGCGGGCCTGACGACCCCCTACGCGGTGCTGGTGATCCCGCTGCTGTTCGAGACCGGCCAGCAGACCCTGATGGACCGCGTCCTGGTCGTGGACTGCCCCGAGTCGGTCCAGATCGACCGGGTGTGCCGACGCAGCGGACTGAGCAAGACCGCGGTCGCCCGCATCATCGCCGCCCAGATTCGGCGCGCGCAGCGCCTGGCCCGCGCCGATGACATCATCGACAACGGCGGCGAGCCCGAGGCGCTGGGACCCCAGGTCGAACATCTGCATCGGTTTTACCTGGCGGTGTCGACGGCCCGCCGATGAGTGCGGCGAGCGGCGAGGATTGTGACCGGGGCTTGTCCGGCATCAAGGAGGAAGCTCAACGCAGCCCTGAAGCATGACCGCGTGACCGCTGTCACGGCGCGGGCTGGCGGTGGTTAACGAAAGTTAATGTTCGCACAAGGGGGTAGACACCGCGGCGGGCTTCCGGCAGGATTAATGGCAGGGTAGTCGGTCTGCGCTGTCGCCGGG